>Ga0307375_10006878_pt1 | contig 10449 bp, 8 predicted proteins | sample TR1MG_FD_202531 | JGI IMG/M metagenome (GOLD analysis project Ga0307375, IMG submission 202531) | Soil microbial communities from Risofladan, Vaasa, Finland - TR-1 | ecosystem: Environmental > Terrestrial > Soil > Coastal area > Acid sulfate soil | place: Finland: Risofladan, Vaasa | collected...
TAGTCTTCACGACCTCCTCGATCGGCGCCGGCGCGAACGGCGCCTGCCGCTCGTTGCCGACGGGGCGCGCCTTCAGGACCGTGGCTTCGGCGGCGATCCGCCCCATGTCGAGAATCTGGGTCCAGCGATAACTGAACCAGCCGTTGCGGATAACCAGGCACTTGCGATCCGTGGCGAATTGGCGCGCCACCGCTTCCATGCCGAAGGTACCGCTGCCGGGGACCACTATCGCCGTCTGTGCCCGATACGCCCGTTTGAGCGTCCCGGCGATGTCTGTCATGACGCCCTGGAACGTGGCTGACATATGGTTGATCGCGCGGTCGGTATATACGACCGAATATTCGAGCAGCCCCTCGGGGTCGAGGTCCGGCAGTAGGCTAGGCACGGTTGGTTCCAGCGGAGTGAAGAAGAGCTTCTATTATCGCACCGACCACGGCGGAACCGAAGGAAAATCCAGATCGGCTGCGGGCGGCCGGAGCAGCATTCTTTCGGTCGCCATCGCACAGGCCGCCCACCGGAAACTTGGGCGAATCCTTTCCAATGCGATTTCCACCGGGCTGTCTCTTCCTAGTGCAACAGCTTACCCCGACACCGCCGAACGGCCGACTCCGGCAGCTATCGGTCTTCAGCAGAGCCGTGAGCAAGCTCAAACCGACCCGGCTTGCCGCAACAGGATCCATATCGAAAACGTAATTGCCAGCACCGGAACGCAGAGACAGAACGCGGTATAAAGGCAGGCCGCGAGCGTGGGTGCCGCGAATACCATTTCGCTAACAGCGCCCAGAGCAAACATCGCAGCCGAAAGTACCGTCCAGCGCAGCATGTACATGGGCAGCCAGCGGCTCACGTCCTGGTTGTGCCGCAAGGCCGCATTGCGCTCGAACGGATTCTGCGCATGAGAGACATCGTGAAGCAGCCATCCGAAAAAGAAGTAGCGGTAGAGCACACTTGGCAAGAGCTCGGTGGGTGCTTCCGCGTCTGGAGATAAACCGGACATCTTAGAGCCCTTCATGGCTGCGAACAGAATACACCATTGTGCATCGCCTGACCTACGACATCGCCGCGGAACTCGGCGGCACCTTCAGCGCCGAGCACGGCGTCGGCCAGTATCTGGTCGCGGAAATGCGGCAATACAAGTCGGAAGTCGAACTCTCCCTGATGCGCAGCGTCAAGCGCGCTCTCGACCCCAAGGGACTGTTCAATCCGGCTAAGGTCCTTCCGCAACGAACACTGCACTCGGGCGGGAAATCGGCGCCACGGCGGCGCTTGCCTGCATAGCCGTTCAGCGCACCGCAAGCGACAGCTGCACCTCGACCTGCTTGGCTTCGGCATCCGCAGTCGGTTTCGCGACGCTCCGGGAGATGCGCGATGCGTTCACGCCCGCAGCGGTCAGCGCCGCTTCGATGGCGAGCCCGCGCTGATTTGCAAGCGCGGTCAGCGCGTCCGGCGGCAGCGGCTGCTCCTCGCGCAGACGGCGCAGAAGCGTGCGATAGAACGCGCGCGCATCGACGATCTGCGGCTCGCCGCTGGCCCAGTTGCGCACCTTCTCGACCATAGACGGTTCGGGCTGCTTGGCGGCGCGCGCCTTCGCTTCCGCCTCGGCGCGCAGTTTATCGAGCTCGCCCTTCCCGAAGCGCTCGGCAAACAGCGATCTAAGCGCGGCCTTGGTCTTCTTGTCCTCGAGATTGACGCGCCCCGGGGCTTCGTCATCAGCCTGCGCGAAGCCGGCGCGGCGGCCGATCTCGCGCTCGAGCGCGGCACGCTTCAGCGCGCGCGCGTCGGCCGCGCTGTCGTAGTGCGCCGGAATCTCCAGTTTCAACTCCGGCCGCTTGGCGAGCGCCTCGGCGATGCGCGCGATCTTTTCCCGCTCGGGCGGCAGCAGCCGGCTGCTTCCAGGATCGAAGGCGATCGCCCCGCCCTGCTCTGCGGACCCGCCACCGAGCAGATTTGCGAGCGCGCGAAACGGCGCAGCGACGATGTTGCCGATCAGATTCCCGAACGCTTTCCAGATCAGCGGCGCCAGGCTGAACTGGGGATCGTCGAGGTTGCCCTTGACCGGCACCTGCAGCGAAATCGTGCCGTCCGGATCCTTGAGCAAGGCGATGGCGAGCTTGAACGGCAGTTTGAGCGCTTCCGGGCTGTCGACGTGCTCGCCGAGCGTAATCTTTTCCAGGGTAATCTTGTTGTCGCCTTCGATCAGGCTATCGCGCACCCGGTAATGCAGGTCCAGCGTCATATGGCCGCTCGCTATGCGATAGCCGGCAAAGCGCATCGAATAAGGCGATACCGTGGCCAGATCGATGTTGCGCAACTGCACGCGAAAGGCGCTGCGGTCGCGCGGCGCGAAGGGATTGACCGACCCGGACAGCTGCGCGTAGCCGAATTGGTCTACGCGGCCTTCGAGCGCGAACTGGCTGCGCGTGTCGCGATCGCTCGAAAGACCGTTCGCCGTGCCGGCGAGTTCATAGATTTTCGCGACGAAGACGGGACTCAGGCTGTCATCGGAAAAATCCAGCCCACCCTGGTCTACGCGCACGCGCCGCACCGCGACGGCGAAGCCACTGTCTTTGCCTGCCTTCGCCGCAGTCGGGCTCGACGCGGGCGCGGCTGCGGCCTTGGCGGCGTCCGCCGCGCCTTTTCCGCCTGCCGCATGCCTGCTGGCGAACGCCCGCGAGAGGTTGCTGGTGCCGTCCTTTGCGATCGCGAATCGGCCCGCCGGAGCCGTCAGCCGCAACTCGTCGATGTCGATGCGATCCGGGGATAGGCTGGCCTTGAGCGAGTCGGTCGCGAGTGATTTCCAGCCGAACAGGTGCGCCCCGCCCAGGTCGTCCAGCGCGAGATCGGTGACGGACGCGCTGCCCGAATAAGCGAACTCCGCCTGCTTGCCGCCGACACGCAGCGTGCCGGAGAGCGCAGCCTTGCCCGACACCAGTTTCACGCTCGCCAATTGCGCCAGCAGGGGCTGAATCGGCGCGAGCGCCATGCCGCTCGCCTTGATTTTCGCGGTAGCCCTGCCTTGCGCAGGCACTGCCTGACCGCGCAGTACGATGTGCCCGCCGCTTTTCACGTCGGCACTCGCATCGAATGCGAGCGGCCGCGCCGGATCGGTCGACACGTCTGTGAGTTTTGCCCTCAGCCGCTGCAGCACCAATGCGATGTCGCTGGCGCGATCGGCCACGCTCACGACGCCATCCTTCAATTCAACGGTCTTCACCCGCGCCGTCAGCGGCTTTTCCGATTTGGACGCCCCCATGGCGGGCAGAAGATCGAGCAGCGATACGCGGCCCTTGTCGAGCACCGTGTCCACACCCAGGCTGCCGATGCGCACCGCGTCGGCAGCCAGCGAATTCTCGGCGCTGTCGTAGCGCGCGCCCGCCAGCGACAAGCCGGTAAGCCGTAGCGCCGCCGGCCGGGTGCGCGCGGACGTCCCGGACGCGGCGCTTGCCTCGAACCGCGCCAGCGCCAGATTGCCTTCGCCCAGATGCACGTGTATGCCCTTTGCGCCGGACGCCGCTTCGAACGCAAAGCTCCCGCTCAGCCCGTCCGCGCTGAGCGCAAGCGGTGTCCTCGCCGTGCGATCGGCATAACGCGCCGAGGCGCTGCCTATTTTTACCGTGCCCAGGCTCAGCTGCCACTTGGCCGGCTTGGCGGCGCCGGCCGAGCCGCTTGCGCTGCCTGCGAACAGCTGCAGCAGATCCAGCTCGCCCTTGGCGTCGCGCGCGAGCGCCAGCCTGAGATCGGCGACGCGCAGAGCCTTGGCCGAGGCGCTCTGCGCGCCGAGATCGAAGGCGATTCCGTTCAGGGCGAGCTGCCGCACGGCTGCCGAGGGTCCGCCTCCACCCGCCGATCCGATGCCGGCGCTGGCCAGCGCGAGCGCATCCGCGGAACCGCGGCGCGTGCCGAATTCGAATTTCACGCCGTCGAGCGCGATCGCGCCGATTTTTGCGAGAGGCCGTCCGTCCTTTCCCGCGACCAGGCTGGGCTCGCCGACGCGCATGGCCTTGACCGCGGCCTGCTGTGCCGCCGAGTCGAAATCGATGCCGGCGACGGAGATCGCGCCGAAGCGGACCTGCAGCGCCCTTTTGCCTGCGCCGGCCAGCGCCAGTCCGCGCACATCCAGCTTTGCGCCCTTCAAGCTGAACCGGAGTTTGCCTTGGACCAAGGTCAGTTCATACGGCAGTTCCAGGTCCGCGTCGCCGGCAAGGATGCGCACCGCCGTATAGGCATCGACATAAGGCATCATTTCCTTCAGCGCCACCTTGTCGAGGGCAAGCGTCCCGCTCGCGCGCAGCGGCGCAAGCGAGAGCGCACCCTTCCAGCGCAGCTTGACTCCTTGCGGTGTCTGTCCCTCCAGCGCATACGAACCCGGCTCGGCAACGAGTGTCGACAGCGACGACACGTCGACAGACAAATGCTCCAGCCGATTGCTGTAGCCCTGGCGCCGGTCCTCGAAGGCTATGCTGCCCTTGGTCACGGCAAAATGGCCGATGGCGAAACGCGGCGGCGGCCCCGCGGCCCCGCCGCCCGCATTCGGCACCAACGCGGCCAGGTTGAGCCGCCCGTCCTTCGCGATGTCCACGTTCAGCGCCGGAGCGGTGAGCCGCACTTCGTCCAGTATCCATGCGCGGTGCAGCAGCGAGCGCCATTCGAGATCGACCACGGCATCGGCGAAGCCGAACAGCGGCGCTCCCGTCGCGGTATCGAGTGCAAATTCGCGCGCGTGCAGCCTGAGCGTGAACGGATTGAAGCTGATTGCGCCGATGTGCGCGCGTTGATGCAGCCGCTGCTCGACCAGACGCGGCAACTCGCGCTGTGCGACCCAGGGCACAAGCAGGAACCCGGCGAGCGCGTAGAGCGCAAGCAGCAGCACCGCGACAAGAGCGACCGGCAGCAGCTTGCGCATGGGTGTCTTCGGTGCTTTCTGCTGGTTCATGGCCGGCGCAGGATTAGAGAAGATCTATCGCTGCGTCCAAGGGCAAATCGATACTAGTCGCTGACGTAGAGCGCCGGAAACTGGCGCTTGAGATTGGCGATTTTCGGCAGGTCGTTGATTACAATATAGGGCTCGTTCGGATGCAGCGCAAGATAGTGTTGATGGTAGGCCTCCGCTGCGTAAAATCCCTGCAGCGGCGTGACCTCGGTGACGATAGGACGCGCAAAGGCATGCGACGCGCCCAACTGTGCGATATAGGCTTCGGCGACGCGTTTCTGTTCGCTGTTGGCATAGAAAATAGCCGAGCGATATTGGGTGCCCTCGTCCGGACCCTGCCGGTCGAGTTCGGTCGGATCGTGCGCGACGGAAAAGAACACTTGCAACAACTGTCCGTAGGAAATGCGCGCGGGGTCGTAAGAAATATGCACCGACTCGGCGTGGCCGGTGGTGCCGGTACTCACCATCTCATAGTGGGCCGTCGCCGCGCTGCCCCCGGCGAAGCCGGACACCACTTGCGTGACGCCTTTGACGTGCTCGAACACGCCTTCCATGCCCCAGAAACAGCCGCCGGCGAAAACGGCGGTCTGCGTGCCCTTTGCCGCCGCCAAGGGCGTATCGATTTTCGGGTTCGGCAGCGGTCCGGCGGCACGAGAAGGAACAAAGAAGAAAAGCAGCACGGCCGCGAGCGCTATCGCCGCCAGCCCGATGAACCCGCCTCTGGATATGCGCGACATGGCATGCTCTCCTTGGATCTGACGCGCGCGCCGGTTATTGTGTGCCCGGACGAACGCTGCTCCAGCGCGTATCATAACCAAGTAAGCGCATGGGTGAATGCCTTTTGCGTAATACCGGTTCTGACACAGCTTGAATCCCGATCCCCTTTATCTCGCCATAGACCAAGGCACCCACGCCAGCCGCGCGGTGGTGCTGGATGGCCGCGGCAAGCTGCTCGCGAGCGGCGCGCAGGAGGTCAGCCTCGCGCGGCCGCAAACCGACTGGGCCGAGCAGGATGGAGACGAGGTGGTCGAATCGGTATTCGCCGCCGCCGCCCAGGCCCTGTCGTCCCTGGGCGCACGCCGACGCGAGGTGGCGGCGGCGGGCCTCGCCAGCCAGCGCTCCAGTTGCATCTGCTGGGATCGCAGGACCGGCCAGGCGCTGTCGCCGCTGTTCAGCTGGCAGGACCGGCGCGCGCACCAGTGGCTGCGCCAGTTCGAACCGCAGGGCGAGCTGGTGCACCGCAAGACCGGATTGTTCCTGTCCGCGCATTACGGCGCCAGCAAGCTGCGCTGGGCGCTGGACCATCTTGCGCCGGTGCGCGACGCGCGCGCGGCGGGCACGCTCTGCTGGGGCCCGCAGGCGAGCTTTCTGGCGTTTCGCCTGCTGGACGAACATCCGTTCGTCGCCGACCCGCAATGCGCCGCGCGCACCCAGCTATGGAACCTGGCGACGCGCGACTGGGACCCCAAACTGCTCGCGCTGTTCGGCCTGCCGCAGGGCTTCCTGCCGAAGAGCGTGCCCACCTGCCACCCGTTCGGCACGCTGACAGTGGGAGAAACGGCGATTCCCCTCAAGGCGGTAAACGGCGACCAGTCCGCGGCGGTATTCGCCTTCGGCTGGCCGGAAGAGGATTCGGCCTACGTCAACATCGGCACCAGCGCCTTCGTGCAGCGCGCGCTCACGCGCGACCCCGGTTACGTTCCGCGCCAGCTTAGCGGCATCATCCTCGACGACGGCACGAGCACCGTGTACACGGTCGAGGGCAACGTCAACGGCGCCGGTACTGCGCTCGAGTGGCTGCGGCGGGAATTGGGGATGGAGGGGTTGGACGCCCTGCTGCCGCAATGGCTCGCCGCGCCCGGTGAACCGCCGCTGTTTCTCAACGGCATCGCCGGGCTGGGCGGCCCGTTCTGGCAGCCCGACTTTGCCTCGCGTTTCGTCGGTACGGGCGAGCCCTGGCAAAAAGCCGTGGCGGTGGTCGAGAGCATGGCCTTCCTGTTGCAGGCGAATATCGACGAAATGGCGAAGTATGTGCCGCCGGCCGCGCGCATCCGCGTCAGCGGCGGGGTGTCGCAGATCGACGGCCTGTGCCGCAGGCTCGCCGCGCTGAGCGGGCTTGCCGTGCACCGGCGCGACGATCCCGAAGCGACCGCCCGCGGCATCGCCTACCTCGCCGCCGGACGGCCTGCGTCCTGGAACCACGCCGCCGCGGAAGAAGTATTCGCGCCGATCGAGGATGCGGGCATTCGCGCGCGCTACCGGCGCTGGCGCGCATTGATGGCCGAGGCGACCGGCGTCTGAACTGCGCCCGCAGTGCGTACCCCGCGCCGGCTTCAGGTGAGCTTCATGATGACCATGCCGAACACGTTCGCCGCCGAGTCGGCGCGATCCGACATATTGGATATGTGGCGGTAGACTTCGCGCCGGTAGAACAACGCGGGCAAGCGCTCCGGATCGGTGGCGCGCGCGAACAGATCCTTGATCGCCGTCCGGTACAAGCGCTCGACTTTGCGTTCCAGCTTGCGCACTTCACGTGCATGATCGAGAGCGACGCGCGGGTTCTGCGCCAGGCGCAGGATCGCGAGCTCGAGCTGCTCCGCTTCTTTGCTTACCAGCTTCATCATCTCGCGGATGTAATCGTCCGCGTCGACCTTGAGGATGTTCATCTCTTCCACCGTCGTCAACGCGTAGGTCACCATGTCCTCGAAGCAGTGCGACAGGTTGAAAATGTCCTCGCGGTCCAGCGGTGTGATGAATGTCTTGTGCAGTTCGTCGATGAGCACGCGCCGCAACTCGCTCGCCTCCTCTGCCAGCGTGTGCACGGCCTTGATCGCATCCAGGTCGACCTGCTCCAGTGTATGCACCAGATAATGGATTGCCTCCACCGATTTGGCCGCCTGCCCGATCAGCATGTCGATGAATTTGTTCTTGCGTTTCAGGTTTCCGTCGAACCAGCCCATTACCCGCCCCCGCCTTGCGGCATCAATTGAACGAGGTAGTAGATCGGCACCGCCAGCAGCGCTGTCGCCGGGAGCGTCAATAACCAGGCGACGGCGATGTCGTTCAGCACCGCCCAATGCACCTTGGATTTGCGCTCGGCCGCCCCTGCGCCGAGTATGGACATGCTCACCACCTGAGTGGTACTCACGGGACCGCCCGCGAGCGAGGCGCCCAGGATCACCGCCGCCGAAGCGAACTGCGAGGTGAAGCCGTGGATGGGCTGAATGCGGTAGAAGCGCGTCCCCAGCGTGCGTATGATGCGCCAGCCGCCGACTGCGGTGCCCAGCGCGATGGCCGAAGCGCTCAGCACGATCACCCACCAGGGCACGTAGAACATCGGGATGAATCCGAGCGTGAGCAGGCCCATGGCGATCACGCCCATGGTTTTCTGCGCGTCGTTCGCGCCGTGGCTCAAGGCCAGCGCCGTCGAGGTCAGGACCTGTGCGCGCGACAGCGTAACATTGGCTTTCGGCGTCGCATCGCGCAGCAGCCACAAGGTCGCCTGCATGATCGCCAGTGCCGCGAGAAAGCCGGCGAGCGGCGAGACCAGGAGCGCGATCGCGATTTTCCACAAGCCGGCCGCCTGAACCGCGGCAAAGCCGGATCCGGTCGTGGCAGCGCCGACGATACCGCCGATCAGGGCATGCGACGAGCTCACCGGAATGCCGAAATACCAGGTCGCCACATCCCATGCGCTCGCAGCCAGAAGGGCCGCCAGCACCACCGTGATGCTGAGCGCCTGCGCCTGCACCACCTCCGCACCTACGGTCTCGGCAACGGCAACGCCGAGCAGGAAGGGCCCGGCCAGATTCGCCAGCGCCGCCAGCGTCAGCGCCCCGCGCGCGCTCATCGCGCGCGAGGCGATGATCGTGGCGACGACATTCGCGCTGTCGTGAAAGCCGTTGAGAAAATCGAACAGCAGCGCCACGGCGATCAGAACGAGAAGCAGGCCGATGGCCGACATGATCCCGATCCAAGGCGCCCGGCGTCAGCCCGATCGGGCGCCGAGGATGAGAAAACCCGTGGCATAGGACGACATGCGCGGCCGTACCCCGGCTATTTCGCGGTTTGCATCGCGATCCCCTCGGTGAAGCTCTTGCGAAACGCCACCAGCACAACGAGCGGGGGAAGCATCGCGACGATGGTACCGGCCATGATGACGTTCCATGCCGGGGAAATCGCATCCGTGGCGATCAGCATCTTGAGCCCGATCTGCACCACGCGCATGTCGGCGGTGTTGGTCACGATCAGGGGCCACAGGTACTGGCTCCACATGAAGATGAACTCGATGACGAACAGCGCTGCGATGTTGGTACGCGAGAGGGGGACGAGAATGTCGAGGAAGTAGCGCAGCGGCCCCGCGCCGTCCATGCGCGCCGCATCCGTCATGTCGCGCGGCACGGTCAGAAAGAACTGCCGGAACAGCAGAATCCCGGTGGTGCTGGCGAAAAAGGGAAACATCAGCCCCGAATACGTGTTGATCCAGTGGAAATCCGCCATCATCTGGTAGGTCGGCAGGATCCGCACCGGCAACGGCAGCATCTGCGTGATCATGGTCATCGGGAACAGCAGTGCCCGGCCGCGAAACCTGAAGTGCGTGTAGGCGAACGCCGCCAGGAGCGACAGGATGATCTTCACCACCGCCGCGCCCACCGAGATGACGGAAGTGACGAAAAACAGGCGCCCCATCTGCACGCGATCCCAAGCCTCGGCCACGTTGTGCCACAGCTCGGTGCCGGGAATCAGCCGGGGGGGATACTCGTAGGTCTGCTGGAAGCTCAGCGTGCTCACGATCAGCGCATAGATCACCGGAAAGGCGATGGTCAACACCAGTGCGATCAGGGCGGCATGGGCCGCGCCCACTTTCCACTGACGGGGAGTCATGTCGATTCCTCTCTAGCGGGCATAGATCGCCTTGCGCGTGGCGAAGTGCAGTTGTATCACGGCCGCGATCGAGATGACGACGAAGACGATGCAGGACTCGGCGGATGCCGCACCGGTGTTGAGGTAGATGAAGGCATCCCGGTACAGCTTGTAGATCAGGATGTTGGTGGCGTCTCCCGGTCCGCCATGGGTCATGATGTCGATCAGGCCGAAGACCTGGAAGAAGGCGTAGATCATGTTCACGAACAGGAGGAACGTCGTCGTCGGTGAGAGCATGGGAAAAGTGATGTCCCAGAACGTGCGCCATGGCCCTGCACCGTCCACTCTCGCCGCGTCGAGGAATTCATCCGGAATGTTCTGCAGACCGGCGAGAAAGAACACGATGTTGTAGCCGAGCATCTTCCAGGTCGCGGCAGCGGATACGACGAGCAGCGCGAGCGAGCCGTCCATCATCCAGTTGAGAAGATAGCCGTGGAAAAGCTTGGCGACGACGAAGGGTACGATCCCTGTGGACGGCGCGAACATCAGCGCCCAGATCGCCCCCGCCACCGCAGGCGAAAGCGCATAAGTCCAGATCAGCGCGATCTGGTAGAAGCCCTGCCCGCGCAGCTTTTGGTTCAGCAGGTGCGCCACCG
>Ga0307375_10006879_pt1 | contig 10449 bp, 12 predicted proteins | sample TR1MG_FD_202531 | JGI IMG/M metagenome (GOLD analysis project Ga0307375, IMG submission 202531) | Soil microbial communities from Risofladan, Vaasa, Finland - TR-1 | ecosystem: Environmental > Terrestrial > Soil > Coastal area > Acid sulfate soil | place: Finland: Risofladan, Vaasa | collected...
AAATGACAAAGAGTCTGCAGAACTCAGGAACAGTGATTTGAGTGAATTCCTCGAGTGAGGTCCTGAGTGTTGTGTTGATGATGTTCTCCGAGAGTTTCTTCGGGAACCTTGTCTTGAGGTTCTTGGTGAACTTCTCCTCTATTGCCGGTATCGCCTCTGCTCTTCTTCTCCTGTGTCCTAATGGGTATTGCACCTCCACCTTGTCGGTCCTTGATCCGTCTTTGAACTCGATTTGGATTGCGTTTGTGATGGATCTCTCGTCCGGGTCCAAGTACGATAGCGAGTAGAACTTGTCCTCCTCGACAATCATCTTCGCTCTCAGCGCGTCTATTCTCGGATCTGCGGCAGCGGAGTCCTCGTAGTCCTCAGCAGAGAGCTTTCCAGTGAGTAATCCGATGGCGATCATGTATTGCAGGCAGTGGTCTCTATCAGCTTCGTTGAGCAGTGGCCCCTTCTTGTCGATGATTCTGATGCACGAAAGATTGGTATCCACCTTGATGAAGTCGATTTGGTCGATTTTGGGAAGCACAACGGGGTGGAGTCTGATCGCCGCTTCGATCGCCGTCTGCGCGTGGAACTCTGCCGGGAACGAAACCTTGAACAACACATTCTCCATGATGTGCTCTTCCAAATGACGCGTGAACTTGAACGGCTTGCCACGGAAAAGTGTATCGTAAAAGCCCCATTTCGGTGCTGTCAACGCAGTCTTGTATCCCATCTCTCCCTTCATCGATATCATCGCCAAATGAACAGCTCTCATCGATGCGTCGGCTGCTGCCCATGACTTACGAGAACCAGTGTTAGGCCAGTGACGATACGTCCTCAGAGAATGCCCATCAATCCAAGCCTGACTAATCGCATTCAACACCGTCTCCTGATCTCCTCCCAACAGAACAGTAGCCACCGCAGTAGAAGCAACCTTAACAAGAAGCACATGGTCCAAACCAACAGCATTGAAGGAGTTCTCCATAGCAAACCAACCTTGGATCTCATAGCTCTTAATCAACGCATGCATCACGTCCAACATCAACAGTGGAGGCTTACCCTCAGCAACGCGCACATTAGAAACGTATTCGGCAGTCGCAAGGATGGCGCCCAAGTTATCACTGGGATGTCCCCACTCGTGGAACAGAAACGTGTCGTTATAGTCCAACCATCGGTTCGTACAGCTAATGTTGAAAGCGCCTTGAACGGGATCCAACACAAACTGCGTGCCAGGCACGTGCACGCCATTGGGAACGGTGGTTCCTGGGTAGAGTTTGGAAAAGACCGGCCGGAGGGAACAAGAGCAAAACCAGGTCTCAACGTCAGTAAAGGGATGCACAATATTGGCAAAAAGGGCGAAGAACATCGTGAATAGCAAGTAGAAGTGGGGAAGTGTGGGGAAAGGTGGCCAAAGAGGGACGAAAGAGCTCGGGGAAAGTGGGAAGCCAGGTGCAGACACACCTCGAAGTACGAACCTGGAACTATCGGCCCCAAATGCTTCGAACACTCCGGGAATTGCAAGGCTAGCAAGCCACATCCTACAGTTGAGAGAGAGAGAGAAGGGGAGGTCAGGAAAGAGAAGGAGACACGGGAGAGGAGGGGAAGGTGGACGAACCGATCGCGTCCAGAAGCGCGTAGCGACACGTTTGCAGCGCCTCCTCGCTCTTGCACTTGTAGGAAAGGGCATAATCAGCAACCTTGACGAGCACCGAATCGTATTCCGCCATTTCCGAGGACAAAAGGAGGAGAAGGTGAACTGGAGAAGGTTGAGGAGAAGAGTGTGGGTCCTCAGCAGCGGAGCTGTGTGGTCGGTCCTGACACCTGCAGCCTATCTAGCCTGCCTGCAGCCAGCGGGCATTGATGACCGCTTTTTCTGGCTTACTCACTTCAGAAGCAAGATATCTACTGACGGTACCGAGTGCATGAGTCCGCATTAGCAAATTACAATCAGGAAAGGGGGACTATGGGAGCGGAATAGAGCTGGACGGAAGGAAACACTCGGTTCAGCCGGACGGGCAACCGACAACAAGCCCGCTCTCCCGTTTCCGGGAGGGTTCGTGACCCGGACAGTGGTGCACTCAATCCGCCCATGCCATGCACTGAAGCAGCGATCAGGAGCAAGGATCTTCCCTTTCAAGGTAGGGCAGTATAGGTGTGCACTTTGACCGTCTTGCGGCGTGTAGTCTGGGTGCCTTTTATTGGAGACACACATTTGGAGATCGTCCCGTTGTGCTGTTTGTCTGTCTGCCTGAGGAGTGAATTTGTTGAGATCTCATTCCTCGGTGGATACTTGGATGATGAGAATGATGAAGAACCCGATGTAGAAGAGAGGTTTCGTGTACAAAGTGACGTTCTTCCTCTTCTCTCTGGCCTCCGCGAGCAGCTCGTCGACCACCAAGTGCACCAATGCTGCGATTACGAAGGAGAAGAATCCAATGAGGAGAGAGGCGCTGCCACTGGAGAAGCCAGCAGCACCGATGAGTGAGAACGAAAGTCCAGGCCGCGATCTTGTGTATGAGGGCAACAGAGGTGAGAACGCCAAGGATTGCAGTTTCAAAGGCAAATACGATGGCAATAGTGACGCCGGCTTTGGGTTTGGCAATGTAGGCGAGAGCAAGCATACCGCCCAAAAACGTGTCCACCCGAATCGGCTTCCAAGGAATGAACATGGAAGACGCTTTATCAATTCGAGAGAGAGAGAGTCACTGGCACGAGTTCGAATATCACAATAGCAAGAACAACGCCAGCTGAAAGGCGCTGCGTCACGGAGACGAGTTTTCCAAGCGGCTTCCATATCAGGTCAAGACACGCGAATATCAACTCAACGCCAACGGAGATGGTTGTAAAGATGAGCACATTCTTGATGTTGGAGACGACGATGGCAGGAGACGGCGTCGATGAGCTAGATGGAGAGGAACGTCTTACCACGACCGTGCCGGCGAACACACTGCTTTGGCTCCAGGATTCCACTGTAAAGTTGGAATTAAACCCATGGCAAGCGTAAATGGCTTAGTGATCGCACGATTGACAGCTCACACCGCTCACTTCGGCCTCCATTCTAGCGAGATCCTTCATCGAGATGCCATCAGGACAGTGAGGCGCTTACGCAGTCCAAACACCACTAATAGTACATCCAGTGCAAATACCAATCAACTCCAAGAGGGCAATCAGAAGGGTCTTCATGGAAGCTCCAAGGATGAGTCAGCAAAGTTTGTCTCGGAGTTGCCAGCCACCTTATTCTTCTCGTGCCTGTAAATTGATAGCATTCCAAGGTTAGTCCAGGATTTGGCATAGGAAAGGACGTAATCTGGCCAAACTTCTTCATCGAAGGGAGTAATCGGACGAGCACGGCGCCGGTAATTCCAAGTGGCCCCCAAGGCAACATACAGCTCTGGACGGCCAGTCATCAATGAAAATACCTACACTTACTAGAATGGAACGATTAGGAATAGCAGTGGAGGCGCTCTGAGCAATGACTGGGCAGAGTGGGCCTGGAGCCCCGAGGCTCAGTCGATCCGCAACTAGTTCTATCAGCAACGTTTCCTTGAATGTTAGTCTCAAAGCAATCCTTAATGCCCAATTCATCATATCTTCCATTTACTTCTTCTGCGAAGATGAAGTTTGAAGGCAGAATTCCGAGGCGGTTGGCCTTGGGAGTGGACACTCGTTTCTCTTCTCTCTCTCTCTCTCCAAGTCTCTCCGAATCTCTCTCTCTCTCTCTCTCTCTCTCTCTCCGAATCTCTCTCTGTCTCTCTACCTCCCGATTCAGTACGCTCTCTGCTCTCCAACTTACGATATGGGTAAGGGCCGTAAGAACGCTCGCAAGCGCAAGGAGCTTGAAGGTAGTGATAGTGATGTGTCCTTGTCTGATGGCGAGCTTCAGGAGAGGCGCAAGCAGGAGGTTGAGGAGGAGGACAAGGTACTCAAGTCCCGTTTCGATCGCATCAAGTCTGGCTACGTCAACAAGCAGAAGACTCTGGTTTTGTCGTCTCGTGGTATTACCTATCGTTATCGTCATCTGATGATGGATATATTGACCCTCTTGCCGCACGCTAGAAAGGACAGTAAGCTCGACACGAAACAGAAGCTCTACGTGCTCAACGAGATCGCCGATATGAAGGATTGCACGAACTGCGTCTTCTTCGAAGTTCGCAAGGGCTCAGATCTCTATCTCTGGTTTGCCAAAGTACCCAACGGTCCATCCATCAAGTTTCACGTTCTCAATGGTTCGTATAAACACGCGCGGAAGGTTTGCAAGCATTTGCCTTTGCCTGCTCTCAAAACCTCCCAATTCTGCACCTCTCTCCCCCTTTGGAACTCCTCTCTACTGCCTTTTTCCCTTTAACACTCCACTAGACATCCAATTCCAAACATATTACCATGAATGCACACAGTACAAGACGAGAAACTGACGCTCCAAACGCTACCAACTTTGGTTACCCTCCCCTACAGTTCACACAATGTCCGAGTTGAACTTCACAGGAAACTCGCTTAAGGGATCACGTCCGTTCCTGTCTTTTGACGCCAATTTTGAAAGCAGTGCTCATACACGAGTGATGAAGGAAGTTTTGTCTCAGATCTTCGGAACACCCAAGAACCACCCTCGCAGCAGACCGTTTATCGATCATATCTTCTCCTTCTCGCTCATTGATGGCAAGGTTTGGTTTAGAAACTTCCAGGTAGCAGACGAAGTCAACGATGTGACAAAGAAGCTCGACAAGACTTTGGTCGAAATTGGACCTCGCTTTGTGATGGATCCCATTCGAATTCTTGCTGGTGGTTTCTCAGGAGCTGTACTGTGGGATAATCCTGATTACCTGACCCCAAGTGCTGAACGATCGTTGAAGAGAGATGAAGAGAAGAAAGAGAAGGTTGAACAGGATAGACAGGCTCGCAAGTCCGAGAAGAGGAGAGAGCATAACAAGTTGCAACCTGATGAGTTGGAAGAAGTGTTTGCGGACTCAGATAGCGAAGGAGAGGAGGATGGAAATGGAATGGAACTTGACGATGACGAATCAGGAGAAGACGAGTCTTATGACGAAGAAATCGACAGCGACGATGACGATGACGAAGAAGGTGATGATGGGAATACCATGGATGTAGATTCTGGATCTGATGACGAAGACGATGAAGAGTGACCAATCTGTACTACCAATGAAAACAGACCAATGTTCAATAGAAGTGAGTCCCTTTGTCCTTGATATTCGTTAGATATCTGAGTTTCATGAAGATTGGAGGAAACAGGATGCCAATTTGCCAGTGGGCAACACATGGAAGGCAGGTTGTTGGTGGATTCAGGGCTCTCCTGAAGAGGATCTCATGGGCTCACGATGCAGGAAATCGATTGGCAGTACCAGTTTACCCCCTGGAACAAACTAGATGTTGGTCAAACAGAGTACATTATGGACAGATAGAGGGTTGGTTTACAGTCGCTTCGTTTCCTTCTTCGTAGCGCTTTGGTGTCGCCTCCAATACGTATCAAACTGCGTGCAATCGAATAAGGGCTTACCTAGATGTTCATTTACGTGATTATGAGCTTCACATGTCCATTGAGAGAATGTCGTTCGCGATTCTGTTTCGACTGGATTTTTGGCCACGTGTTCCTTCATATCATCAGCACACCATGAGCATGGGAACAGCTCCGCGAATGCGTCTATCAAGTTCTTGGCGCTCTGACGTTGTACGGGGGTTGGTGCATCAGGGTAGTAGGCAGCAAACGAGTGGATTGTCGTCCAGCCTGCATTTCCAATTTCTACGATACCAGGTGGTGTTCTTGGCTGCCAAAAGCCCTCATCTTCAGAAACGTCCCTTTTTTGGTGGCTAGAGGAGGGTGTAGCGTGAGAAGTCGACGATACGCGAGCAGGATTCGGTGCGGAAGTTCTCATCGGCAAGCCGGCAATCATGCCCTTCGCCTGAGCTCCCAGGAGATCACAGGTGTGGCAGTCATCCTTCAAAATCTCTTGGTCAGATGGACGAGAGCCTGGTCGACGCGAACTCATCGCGGATCTGGGATGTCACCGAAGAGCGTGCACTGTCCTTGGGCAAGAGAAAGAGTGTCCGACAGAAAGAAGCAGAGGGCCAGGCCCAGAAGCTTGATTGCACAGTTCGGTCAGTAGTGATGAACCCTCCAAGTGGTCCGAGAAAGGTTGCAAATGTAGTTTCTTCGCTACTTCCTTCTCATTCGTCAACCTCAACGATTCATACAAGTTCAGTTGGCGGCCGTCGAGAGATTGTCGACGAGATTAGCAGTATTGGCCCCAGTGGCATTGTTGGGTGCGTACTTCTCCCTTTCTTTGGATTCCTCATCGCTGCGCTTCTTCATTCTAACCCCTAGCTATCCTGTCAGAACAAGAGAACCGAAGAGGAGGAAACCGCTTGTCATCCCGCTCATTCAGAACGAATTCGAGTCCGCTTCGTCTCCTTCTCCTGCGCCATCGAGTGAATCCGTCTCTACTGCTCCTGTTGAAGCATTTTCTGTCCAAGCGCTGGTCGCTGAAGAGCGTACGGATCCGTATGAGGGCGTTTATGGTTTGATCTCTACTGCGCCTCCACCATCGTCTTCTACTGTCGCCACTGGTTCTCGTTCTTCTCATAGTAAGGCTCCAATGCTGGCGCGATCTCGTCCGAAGGGTTGGAGAGAGATTGAGGACGAGGAGGAGAAGTTGAAGTTTGAGTTGTCCGCGCGTCCAGAGTTCGATTCCTCTTCGTTCGAGCGCGTTCCCATTGAGGACTTTGGAAAGGCGATGTTGTTGGGTATGGGTTGGAAGCCAGGCGTGAACGATGGTGCGAAGGTGGTGGAGCTGGCGCGGAGGCCGGAGAGACTCGGTTTGGGCGCCACTGCGTTGCCTACGCCTCCTCCTACTCCAGGTTCGAAATCTCTCGCTTCGATGAGTAGGAATGGAAGGGGCTCATCGTCATCAGCTGCAGCGATTGATCCGAGATTCACGGCCGCTTCAAGGTTCATCCCAGATGGAACGAGAGTGCACATCGTGGCCGGAGAACACGAGGGCATGTTGGGTCGCATTCGGAGACTCGCAGCAGACGAGAAGGAGTACATTGTGGAGCTGGACAATGACGAACACGTGAGAGTCGGCTTGAAGGAGGTGGAGATCTACGTTCCGCATCACAGCAGCGAGGATGAGGACGAGGAAACCATGGTTGCACGTAACACTACTACTCATACTATAATTGCAACTGGTAGGACTACTGATACCACGACGACGACGAAGAAGAGACAAAGCGACGGAGCCATTCCTCCTCATCAACAGCCTCCTTCCAAGAGGTACAAGGCTGCGGAGCTACTGGATGAGTATGGCGATAAAGAGGAAGAAGAAACGAAGAAGAAGGAAAACGACACACATCATCATCATCATCATCATCATCATCCTGCTGCTCGTCTCTGGGTCACTCCCTTCATCCGAGTCAAGGTTCAGAGCAAACGATTCAAAGACGGCAAGTATTACTGCAAAAAGGGCGTGGTGGAGGACATTGTGATGGGAACGAGGTGCACCATCAGACTTGACGACGGACACGTCATAGACGACATCGATCAGGCGGATTTGGAGACGGTCATCCCCGGTATTGGAGGAAGGGTCATGGTAGTCAGAGGACCCGATATCGGCATCAAGGGAGTCATTAGAGAAAAGGATTCAAACAAGCAGGCCGTATACGTGCAAATAGACGACGAGTTGGACGTGCTCAAATTCTCCATGGACGACGTCGCGGAATACGTAGCTTGAACTTGTCCCACATATCCCCAGGTGGGGGCAACCTCCCCACACAGGTGCTCTCTGTGTAACATAATGTACATCGCTCAATACGAGCAGTATGGGGCAACATCTCGAACGAAGGAAATTGATGGTTTCGATCTCTTCTCCTTCTACATTCGTCTAACATCACGCATGCATGTAAAGCTTGCATCTCTGCAGAGGAATTGTCTCCACCTTCAAGCAGAGCTTGGCATTACAATTTGGCCTGCTTTGGGAACAGATCAGAGGAAACGGGAGAGTGGAGAGACTTGAGGAGATCTCGGTGGACTTCCCTCTTGATGAGGCTCATGGCCTTGCGCTTCGTTGCCTTTGGAGCCCACATTTGAGCGGTAGAGATGGCACGGTCCAACAAATTGACGGCAGGCACGGAGGCATCGAAAATGCCGGCTGCAACGGCGTCCACGAGTGGGAATCGTTTGCCAAGAATCGCCACGTCCCTAATGAGCTTGTTTCCAGTAATCTTGGCCCTGAGTAGAGGTAAATTCAGATGAGGGATTCAATAGAGATTCAAATCGGTTCTCGTTAGTTGAAGACAGAAGCCGATTGGAGGGAGGGAGAGAGGGGGAGATACGTACGTAAGAAGCTTTGCCATTCCCTCCGAGAAGGCCAGTCCAAGGTCGATCTCGTTCATGAAAAAGAGTGCCTTTCCCTCTGTCGCCAACTGAAAGTCGTGAGCCAGAGCTAAGAAGCCTCCACCAGCGGTGCAGTGTCCATTGATAGCCGCGACGGTTGGCATCGGCAATGTGACAATTCTCGACATGGTTCTCAGGAAATACTCCAAAAATGCAATAGCATCCTTCACAGGTTGAGTGAGAGCGGCCATATCCAACCCAAGACTGAAGTACTTGGCATCAGAAGAGGTCGTCACCTGAGCAAAAGCAGACACACCTTGGACGTTAGTATCTCGGGCTCACATTGGACTGGTAACGCATAATACATGTAGTCATGATCAATCTCAACAAACTCTTCCATAGAGTGCCTTCTGAGTAGACGCTCCGTACCAACGCAGCGGCGCCCTCAGTTCTTCGCATTGGTAGAAACGGATATTCCAGCATTCAAACACGACATCACAAGACGAATATACGTTAGAATCGTTCTAATAGATTGGATACATTCAGAAGGCAGGTTAAGAGGCCGATCGAGGGACGTACTTCTCCAAAAAGTCCAGAGCTTCGTTCCAGTGATCGAGGAAGGTTTTGTTGAAGCGATTCTCGCCCGCCAACATCGTCAACACGTAAACATCACCCCTTTTCGATATCTTCAACGATGCGTTCTCCATTTTCTATTCTGACACTCCCTGGAGAGAGTGATGCACAGGGCCGCAATTGCCGTCAGTGAGGAGGTTGGACTGCTGGAAGGCATCAGGGAAAGCCCCCGTCACCTGCCGCACATCTCATGATTTCCAGTCTTGGCGCATTCCACCATCAAAGGACAACCGTTTTCGTTCAAATACTATGGTGCAGTATGTACATTGAAGCGTGCAATTTGCAGAACTTTGAATCTCCGCGTCGTTTCTCACTTCATCTCAATCGTGCAAGTACGGTAGAAGCTTAAATCCGGTTTGGTTCACGGTGCCATCTTCATTCTTGTGTGCCATGTCAAAACAGGGGGAGCAGTAGTAGGATGGGTCCTCGATGGAGAACGCGTCTTCGCTCGTGATCCACTTTGCGAGTGTTCTATCACATACAGTACATCGTCGTTGTCTATACCTTGCCTGAAAGATTTGTTTCGGATATGAGCTCGCGTTAGGGTCGTCTGACGCCGTAAACTGTCGAATATCGGTGACGACGATGATGTGCTCGCACTTTGCTCGGTGGCAGTAGAGGTACTTCTTTCCTATCTGAATGCTCAAGTCTTCAAATTTCGTATCTTGCATGTTGGAGCGCTTCACAGATTGACCTAGCCAGTAGGGAGAAGAACCGCTTTGCATCCATTTGATGATTGGCGTCGCATAGTCAACATTCTCGGAATTCCTAGAATCCACAAAGAACGTATCATCGATGAAGAAGAATCCAGAGACATTTAGAGAGTCGGAAGAGCCATTCGCGGGCACATCAACAGGGGCTTGATCTTGAAGGCAGTAGAAGACGTCTTTGAGTGCTGATAGAGGCTGAGTCGAAAGCACGAGAAATTCTTGAATGATACTCGTAGATTGTGGGGGATAGAGGGCGATAGAGAGCAGGACCTCAGAGCCAGTCAGCGGAACAAAATCGCTCTTCCTTTCCGAGGTTATAGACTTGGACAGGTAGTTCACGTGCTTACTGCGCACTTTGGTAATAGCCTTACGAACGAACTTGATGTGATCCATGGCAATGAGATTCGAAGAACTCTCCTGTTGGACCAACTGATGGTAATCCGGGATTTGCACCAACGACGTAAACTCTTCAGTACCCATATCGTGAAACTCGGGTCTCTTAGACGCTTCTTCAATCGCTTCACGCACTTCCACATCCGGAGGCCTGTATCTAAGCTCGGAAACGCTACAAGTCAAAGTCGAGATGGAAAAGTCAGTCATTCCGGTCGTGAAAGAGCGTCTTTCGCACTGTTAATACCCAAATAGAAGGCAATAGCACGTACTCTAAATCAAGTCCACTGAAGTCTTGTGTGCACAACGACAGGTGAGACCGAATTTCGCGATCAATGAGTTGGGTCACTTGAGCGAAGGATTTCACCTGAACGCGAGAGTATTGAGGCG
>Ga0307375_10006880_pt1 | contig 10449 bp, 7 predicted proteins | sample TR1MG_FD_202531 | JGI IMG/M metagenome (GOLD analysis project Ga0307375, IMG submission 202531) | Soil microbial communities from Risofladan, Vaasa, Finland - TR-1 | ecosystem: Environmental > Terrestrial > Soil > Coastal area > Acid sulfate soil | place: Finland: Risofladan, Vaasa | collected...
AGTTGAAATGATACATGAATGCATACGAATAGCGCACCTTGCGCATGAGATCGAGGGTCTCCTCGAGATCCTCCTCCGTCTCTCCGGGAAAGCCGACGAGGAGGTCGGTCGTGAGCGAAAGCCCAGGAAGGGCCGAACGCATCCTGTCTATCAGGGCGAGATAGGCCGCCTTGTCATAGGTCCTGTTCATAGCCTTGAGTATCCGATCCGATCCTGCCTGCACGGGAAGGTGAATGTGGCGACAGAAGAGGGCTTCTCTGGCGATCACGGCGATGGCCTCGTCGGAAAGGTCCTTCGGGTGGCTCGTCATGAAGCGGATCCACCGGATTCCCCGACGCTCGGCGTCGCGCCCGTCGGCGTGGGCCGACCCGCCGCCGCCCCTGCGGTCGCGGAAGCGCTCCGCGACGAGAGAGAGGAGGCCGGGGAAGTCGAGTGGGCCACCCTCTCCTTCCCAACGATACGAATTGACATTCTGGCCGAGGAAGGTGACCTCACGGACCCCCTGGGCCTCCAGGGACTCGAGTTCGGAAATGATGGCCGAGGGATCGCGGGAAATTTCCCGGCCTCGGATATGGGGAACAATGCAATAGGTACAATAATTGTTGCAGCCGTGCATGATGGGCACGAAGGAACGGAAATTGGAAGGTTCGTGGTAGGAACCGGCGAAAACGAAGACGGGGCTCTCCTCGACATCCTCCAGGGGAAGACCCCGGCCCGCGGCGTCAAGGACGAGGCCGAAGGCCTGTTTTTGGAAGGTGCCGATGACGAGATCAACGCCGGGCTGTCGCGCGCGAATCTCTTTTTTCAGGCGCTCGGCCATGCAGCCTGTCACGGCGAGAACAAGACGCTGCTCGCCCTCTCGGGCCACCCTGGCCTTTTCCGCGGCCCAATGGTTTATGCGGCCCCAGGCCCTGTTTTCCGCGGTGATTCGCACCGAGCAGGTGTTGATAAGGACGAAATCCGGGGCAGCCGAAGTCGGCTGCCAGGGCTCCCAACCACGCTCGCGAAGCATTGCCTCGTTGGCAGCCGAAGTCGGCTGCCAGGGCTCCCAGCCACGCTCGCGAAACATCGCATCGAGGGCAGCCGAAGTCGGCTGCCAGGGCTCCCAGCCACGCTCGCGAAGCATTGCCTCGTTGGCAGCCGAAGTCGGCTGCCAGGGCTCCCAGCCACGCTCGCGAAACATCGCATCGAGGGCAGCCGACTCGGCCTTGTTCATTTGGCAGCCGTAGGTTTCTATGAGATAGGTCATATCGAGGCTACTGTATACCGCGGGCAGCGCGCTCTTCAACGCCCGGGGGGCATCCGGCATGCGAGGCCAGACCGAATCGCGGCCGGCGAAGGGAATTCCCGACAAGGGATCGGGCGAGGCCGCCACGACCCGGCCCAGGATCTGACTTTGTACCCGGGACCGGGCAGAGATTCAGGATTTGTGGCGAATATTCCTGAAAAATTTGAAGAGATTGAAGGCGCCATAGGCGAGGAGGCCGAGGCCGCCGGCGCCGAGGGCGAAGTGCAGGGGCCCAATATGCAATTGCGATAGGATGGTCGCCGCGCCGGCGACAAGGGCGACCGTGCCGTAGGTCCGGTCGGTCTTGGTTCCGCCGCCGATTCCAAGGAAGCCGAGGACGGCGAGGCCGCCGCCGATCACCCAGCCCAAAACGGGGATGCTGATGAGGGCATTGAGCCCGAGGAGTCCGATTCCCGCTCCCGCGGAGATGATGCCGCGCGTCCCCTGTTCGGAGGTCGTGAGTTCGGTTCCGCTGCCTGCCATATATTCCTCCCTCGCCCTTCCCGGAATGCCTTGGAGGGGGCCGCCCATCGACGGACGCCGACACTCTCCTTCCTCCCCTTTCAGGCGAGGTCGCAGATCCCGGAATGCTATAAGCAACCAATATATCGAATAGGCGGCCAGGGGGCAACGAGGGAGGCCGTCGAGACCGGGAGATCCTGGCCAAGGCCCCTGTCAGGGATACTGGACCCAGGCGTAGGCGGAATGGTCGTGGATGCTTTCGAAATTTTCCGCCTCGACGGAAAATTTCGGGAATTTACCGAGGGCGAGGACCCGCGAATGGACCTCGCGCACCACGTCTTCCACGAAGCGGGGATTCTCGTAGGCGTGCTCGGTGAGATACTTTTCGTCCTCGCGCTTCACCAAGGTGTAGACGGGACTCGAGGCCGACTCTTCGACCAGGGCGACGAGGTCCTCTATCCAGAAGAAGGGACCGAGGGCGACCGTGAGGGTGACGATGCCTCGTTGGTTGTGGGCTCCATGGTCGCTGATGGCCTTCGAACAGGGACAGAGGGTCTGGACCGGCACGGAAACCGCGACGTCGAACTCGCGTCCTCCCTCCCATACCTTGCCGATATAGGAGCAATCGTAGGCCGACCAACTCTTCTGGCCCGAAACCGGGGCGGCCTTTTCGATGAAATAGGGAAAGTGGAGATCGGCATAGGCCGTCTGGGCCTCGAGCACCCTGCGCAATTCGCCGAGCATCGCGAGAAAGCCTTGCATCGATATCTGTTCGCGGTGGGCGTTGAAGACCTCGATGAAGCGGCTCATATGGGTTCCCTTAAAGTGCTTGGGCAGGTCCGCATAAAGGTTGACCCGAGCCGTCGTGTGCTGGACCGCGTTTACCCTGTCGCGAAGAGTTATGGGGGCGCGCACGCCTTTGACGCCGACCTTTTGTATCGGGACTCCCCGGTCGTCGGGGAGGTTCTGAACATCGATCATGCAGCGATCATTCCCCGACGAGCCACCTCGGCACAAGCCCCGCCGGGCCGCCATCCCGGCCGCGAACCTGGGCCGCCGAACCCGGGACTCCCCGGACTCGGCAGGGCCCCGGACACGGTGGTCTTTACGCGCCTAGGCTCCTCTCGGCAGCCTCGACGGTATTGGCCATCAGCATCGTGATGGTCATGGGACCGACGCCGCCGGGAACGGGGGTGATGAAGGAGGCGCGTTCCGCGGCCTTGGCATACTCCACATCGCCCTTGAGGCGGAAACCCTTCTTCGCCGTGGGATCATCCACCCTGTTGACGCCGACGTCGATGACGCAGGCTCCGGGCTTGATCCACTCGCCCTTGACGAGGCCAGGGCTTCCCGCGCAGGCGATGACGATGTCGGCGCGACCGACGTGCTCGGCGAGATCCTTGGTGCCCGTATGACAGAGGGTGACGGTCGCGTTGATGTCCCGGCGGACGAGGAGGTTCTGAAGGGGCTTGCCCGTGAGATTGGAGCGGCCGATGACGACGGCGTGTGCCCCGTTCGTCTTGGTGCCGCTCCGTTTGATCAGCTCGATGACGCCGGCCGGCGTGCAGGGGAGGAAGCAGGGCTCCTCGAGGAGCATGTAGCCCGCGTTGATGGCCGTCGAGCCATCCGTATCCTTGGCCGGGTCGATGGTCGCGACGACCTTGCGCTTGTCGATGTGCTTCGGGAGGGGGAATTGCACGAGGATGCCATGGATGTCGGGATCCTTGTTGTAGGTCTCGATCAGGGATATGAGCTCCGCTTGCGGGGTGTTTTCGGGCAGGTGCTTCCCGAATTTCCGTATGCCGACCTCGTCGCAGGCCTCCTCCTTGCCGGTGACATAGGACACCGAGGCCGGATCCTCGCCGACGAGGATGACGGCAAGCCCGGGTACCACGCCCTTCGCCACGAGGGCCTTCACCCGCGCCTTAAGCTCGTTCCTGATGTCCTGCGAGACCTGCTTCCCATCGATGACTGTCGCTGGCATTCCCTGTTCCTCCACGCATGTATTCTCGCCCGGCTGGCGGATGTCCGAAGATGGGCCGCCGGGTCGTCATGACCGATATTCCTCGTCGGTGAACCATCCCGCATATCGAGCGAGGCCCTCCGCAAAGCTGGCTTCGGGTAGTATGAGACTCGCGGTGAAGATCGCCTCCCGCTCCATGTCGAAGAAATGCCCTGGCTGGCTCCACAGCCCGGCCTCGGAAAGGAGGCGAAGGGCGATCTCCTCCTCGCCAAGGAAGCGTGGCGACTCGATGATGGCCGTCCAACCCCCTTCGCAGCGATAGACACGATGCGGCGAGGAGCGATGCTCGAGCCCACGCCTGAGCGCGGCGAGATTCGTCGCGAGGCGGCCACGGAGGGCCGTGGCGAAGGGAAGGGCGCGCTCCAGCAGATGAGGAAGGGCGTTCATCACCGGTGTGCCCGCGGAGAGGTAGCTATCGGCGATGATTTCGAGGCGTTCCATCGCCTCCTCGAGAAGTCGATGGGGGCCCGAGGCCGCGATCCAACCGAGCTTGAGCTGGGGGAGGCCGAGACTCTTGGAAAGGCCGTCGAGGACGAAGGTGAGGACTCCCTCCTCGCCTTCGAAGCTCCATCCGCGGCGGGCGGGCGCCTCCCCCGCCTCGACGGGAAAGGCGAGGAAGACCTCGTCGACGATGAGGGCGATACCCGCCCGCGCCGCGATGGACACAAAACGCTCGCGCTCGGCCTCGGAAATGTAGGAACCCGTCGGGTTGTTCGGGTTGATGAGGACGATGGCCTTTATGCGACCGCCCTCCCCCCGCCTTCCGGCCGCTATGGCTTCCTCGATCGAATCGAAGTCGATCTCCCAGCCATGGGGATGGACATATTCGAGGCGCCAGGGACTCACCTGGACGGATTCGAGTCCTGCCAGGTAGTCGAAAAGGGGATAGCCCGGCCGCGGCACGAGAATGGCGTCTCCCGGGTCGCAGAGAAGTTTGAAGAGCCAGCCATAGGCCTCGGAGCTGGAGGCCGTGAGGAAATACTGACGGGGGCCGATGCCGGTTCCACGATGGAGGGCCAGGGCTTCACGGGCCCGGAGGAGGCCCCGCGGATCGGGCTCATAGCGAAGGTTGTCGGGATTGTCGAACAGGGAGGCCAGGTTCTCGTACTCATAGCCTTCGAGGGGGAGGACGCGACGGGGGTTGCTGTCGGACCAATCGAGAATGTCTCGGCCCTCGGCGATCAGTCCCGCTCGGGTCGTCGAGAGGCTATTGGCCGGGGCCGGCCAGGAAAGGCGGCGGGAAAAGGGATCGGACATCAGGGGGAGTCTAGCACGGAGAAGGAGGCTATGAAACGACGAGGACGGGTCTTGTCATTTGCGCCGCTTCGGATTTTAATTGAGTGAACATTCGGTCATTAATCGGGAGAAGCGGTGGCAAGGACAAAGGAAGAGGGGATCGTCGATCGCATTCTCGATTCGGCCTTCGCGGTTTTCGGCGAACTCGGCTTCCAGGGGACGACTCTCCGTCAGATCGCCGCCCGAGCAGGTCTATCTGCTGGAAGCATATATAATTATTTTCCCGACAAGGATGCCCTCTTCGACGCGGCGGCCGGTCGAGGCTGGGACCGCTTCTGCGAGGAACTCGAGGCCATCATCGCCGATGTTCCCAAACGCTCCGAAAGAATCGCCTCCCTCGTCGGAAGCGGATTCGGGGCCCTCGAGCATGCATTTCCCCTTGTAAAGGGCATGTTCTTTGAGGCGAGCCGTCGCCACTTGATCGGCCCCAAGCTCGACAGGGTCGTCGACGCCATCGATCGCCTTCTTGCTCCGGACAAGGGCGAGGGATCCCCGCTTGGGAGGCTGGAGCCCGAGTCGAGGCGCAGGACCCTAATCCGCATCATAATAATCGGCATCCTCGCCTCGGCGACCAGCGATGGAACCACGCCCGAATCCACGATCGCAGAGCTTAGGGAGGCCATTGGGGCCTTCCTTTCCGGCCTCGGCCCGACAGGCCTTCTTTCACGACACGAGGACTTACCATGAAATCTCACGCAAGGCCCCTAGGCAGCCTGGCCTTTTTTCTCCTCGCCGCGATCGCGCTCAGGGCCGAAGCGATCGGCGACGGTCTTCCGACAAGCAGCCTGAGCCTCGACGAGGCGGTGAGACGGGCGGGCTCTGGCTCGGTTTCGGTGCGGGCCGCGGAGGCGATGGCCGAAGCCGCGCAGAAAAGGGTCTGGGCTGCCGCCTCGGCCTGGCTGCCGCAGATCAGCGCCTCTGCCTCGGGGGCCTGGCTCGCCAATCCGCCCAAGGGAATGACGGTAAAGGCGGGAGAGCTCGGCACATTGCCTCTCTGGGTACCAGCCAGCACGCCGACGGGCCCAAGCTACACAGGCCCCCTCGCCTACTACCCCGTGACGCTTCCGGCCGCCGACTGGTCCATCGTCCCCGACGCCAAGGACAGCTATTTCAAGGGAAGCATAACCCTTAGCCAGCCCATCTTCGCCTGGGGCAAGATCGACGCGGGGCTCGAGCTCGCGAAGCTCGAAGCGGAGATTGCCGCCCTCGGCCTGTCGGGGGCTTGTCTCGATGCCGAGCGCGCGGTGAAGCGGAGCTACGACGCGGCCCTCCTCGCCCGCGACTCGGCCGTCATTCTCGACGAGCTCCGCGATTTGTCGCAGGCTAGCGAAGGGGACGCCGAGGGGGCATTCGCGGCGGGAACGACGACAAAGGCGGCGGTGCTTCAAGCCAAGGCCCAGGTGGCTGACCTCGACTCGCGGATCGCGGACGCGCAGGAGGGGGAGAGGAGCGCGCTGACCGGCCTAGCCATTCTCGCTGGCCTCGGCGAGGGCAGGATCGCCCTGAGCTCGGCTTTGCGCGATAGCCTCCCCCCCTTCGACGAATCCAGACTCTTGGCGGCGGCCATGGCCTCGTCGACGGACAGGGGCAAGGCCAGGGCCCAGTTTTCGGAGGCGGCAAGGAAGCTCGACCTGGAACGAGGCTCATCGATCCTTCTTCCGAATCTCGCGGCCTTCGCCAGTCTCGACGCCTCGGGCCAGACCATTCCCTTTTCCTCGAGCGGATGGATGGATTCCACCTGGACCTGGGATCTCTCGCTGGGTCTCCAAGCCCAGGTGAATCTCTTCGACGGGGGGGCCTCGATGGCGAAGACCGCGGCGGCCCGGGCCGAGCTCTCGGCGGCGCGGATCGGCGTCGAAGCCTCCGAGGACTCGCTCAGGATGGCCATCCGCGACGCGGTGGCGACGACGCGCAGGTCGGCGGCCTCCCTCGCCTCGAAGGCCGCCCGTGCCGCCTGGGCAGCCGAGGCCCTGCACTCCGCCAAGGCCTCCCTCGACGCCGGCATGATGGGAAGACCCGACTACAACGCCGCCGCGATGCAGGAGGCCGGAGCCCGGCTCGACCTCCTCGGGGCGCGTTATTCTCTCTCCGAAGCCGTCGCGGACCTCGAGCGTCTCGTCGGGGGAAGCCTGCCATGAGCCTGACCGAACTCGCGGTCAAGCGGCCGACCGCCCTCTTCGCCATATTCGCCCTCTTCATCGGCCTCGGAATCATGGGCTACTTCAACTTAGGGGCCGATCTCTTCCCGACGACCAATACTCCCTTCATCGGCGTCCACGTCGTATATCCGGGGGCGGGCTCCCAGCAGATCGAAAACGACGTCGTCAAACCCATCGAAGACGCGGTGTCGAGCCTGCCAGGCATCAAGACGGTGCGTTCCGCCTCGGCCGAGGGCTATGGTTATACGGTGCTCGAGTTCGCCATGGACGCGAACCCGGACTCGGCCGTCATGGACGTGCAGAAGGCCGTCGACGGCATCATGGACCGTCTTCCCGCGGACGCGTCGAGACCGGTGGTCCGCAAGTACAACTTGAACGCGAGACCGATTCTCATCGTCGCCCTCTCGGGCAAGCTGCCCTACGACGAACTCTACGCGAGGGCCGACGTTCTGAAAAAGCGCATCGAGAACGTCCAGGGCGTCGGCCAGGTGAGCCTCGAGGGAGCGCCGAAGAGGGAGGTCGAGGTTCAGGTCGACCGCTCGGCGCTGGAGAGCTGGGGTTTGTCGCTCCAGACCCTCATCGGCATCCTCAAGGCCGACAATCTCAACGCGCCGGCCGGCCTCCTCCGTCAGGACGGGATCGACCGCACGGTACGGGTACTCGGCGAGGCTTCCTCGCTCGAGGAACTCCGTGGCATCCTCCTCCCCCTCCCCCGAGGAGGAACGGTGCCCCTCGGCGAGGTGGCCGAGATCAAGTTCGCCCTACCCGTCGACGCCGGCAAGGTCCGCATGGACGGCGTTTCGGCCATCGGCCTCACCATCGTGAAGGCGAGCGACGCCAATGTGGTGGAGACCACGAAGCGCATCAAAAAGGCCATCGATCTCGAGTCGGCCACCATGCCGGCAGGCATCGACCTCAGGGTGGCGAGCGACGAGACGGTATTCATCAACTCCTCCCTCTCCGAGACGATGCGCGACCTCCTCGTCGGCGTCATCTCGACGGCGATCGTCCTCTGGCTCTTCCTCCGCGAATGGAGGAGTTCTCTCATCGTCCTCGTGGCCATCCCGACATCGTTGATCTCGACCTTCTTCATGATGTTCGTGATGCACTTCACCCTCAACATCGTCTCCGCCATGGCCCTGGCCCTCTGCATAGGCATCCTCGTGGACGATTCGATAGTCGTGCTCGAGAACATCCACCGCCACTACACCTCGGGGGAGGACAGGGTCAGGGCCGCCATCGAGGGGCGTCGCGAGATCGGCATGGCCGCCGTCGCCATCACCTTGAGCGACGTCGTCGTCTTCGCCCCGGTCGCCTTCCTCACGGACCTCGTCGGACAATTCTTCAGACAGTTCGGTCTCACGGTCGTCTTCGCCTCCCTCTTCTCCCTCTTCGTATCCTTCACCCTCACCCCCGCCCTCGCGTCACGGCTTATCGGCAGGGGCAAGGTCCATGTCGTCGGCAGCGAGCTGTCCGCCGTGGAGGGAGGCCCCGGGGCCGGCGGCCTTGGCGCGGGGACCGCACATGCCAAGGCTGGCTTCTTCGAAAAGCAGGTAAAGCCCCGCTACAGGGCCTTCCTTCTCTGGGCCCTCGGTCACAGGCCCATCGTGATAGGAGGCATAGCCGCCCTCTTCGTCGGGGCCATTTCCCTCGTCCCCCTCGGCATCGTCGCCACGGAATTCCTCCCGCCCTTCGACCAGAGCAAGCTCGTCATCGACCTCTCCCTCGATTCCGGCGCCACCCTCCAGAGGACGGACGCCATGGTGCGAGGCCTCGAGGATCATCTCCTCGCCCTGCCCGAGACCAGGGATGTCTACAGCGCCATCGGTGGCGGCCTCGGCTCGAATGTCGCTCAGATAACCGTCAGGCTCAAAGACAAGGGCGAAAGGAAGCGGAGTCAGACCCAGGTGGCCCGGGACTTGAGGAAGTGGGGCTCCGGGCTCCCGGGGGTCTCTTTTTCCGTCACCGAGCAATCCATCGTCGAGCAGACCTCCACGGAGGGCACGAAGGCCCTCATCATCAATGTCGTCGGCCCCGACAGGGCCGTCCTTTCGAAACTCGCTGCCCGTGTGGAGAACGCGGTCAGGGCCACGCCGGGGGCCGTCGACGTCGACAACTCGATGAGGTCGCGGCGAACCGAGATCGCCCTCAATGTCGACAGACTCGCGCTGAGCCAGTACGGACTCACCGTCGCCGACGCGGCGGCGGCCCTCCGAACGGGCCTCTCGGGGGCCAAGGCCGGCGTCTTCCGCCAGGCGGGCGACGAGTTCAACATAATAGTGATGTTTCCCCCCGACAGCGTCAGCAGGGTCTCGGACCTCGAGTCCATTCGCCTGCCGACCCCCACTGGCGGCCTCGTCTCGCTCGGTCAGATCGCCGCGATCGGCCGCGAAGAGGCCGCCCCGACCCTCACCCGGACCAACCGCTCCAACGTCGCCACGATCCAGGCCAACCTCCAGGGTCGCGCCCTCGGCTCGGTCCTGGCCGACGTCCAGCGTAGGCTCGAGGAAAATCCCGCCCCCCGCGGCTACCGCTTCGACTTCAAGGGCGACTCCTCCATGATGAGCGATTCCTTCGGCTCCCTCGGCTGGGCCCTCGCCGCGTCGATCTTCCTCCTCTACCTCATACTCCTCGTCCTCTACGAGTCCTACCTCACCCCCCTGATCCGCATGCTCTCCCTTCCCGCCGGCATCATAGGCGGCCTCGCGGCACTGGCGATCACGGGCAAGGCGATCAACATCATCGTCTTCATCGGTATCATCATGCTCGACGGCCTCGCCTCGAAAAACGGGACCCTCCTCATCGATTACACGAACACCCTCCGAAAACGCGGCCTTCCCCTCAAGGAGGCCCTCCTCGAGTCCGGCACGACGAGGCTTCGGCCGATCATGATGACCTCCGTCACGATGATAGTCGGCATGCTCCCCCTGGCCCTCTCGAGGGGCTCGAGCTCCGAAATCAAGTCGAGCATGGCCATACTCCTCATCGGAGGCATCATCGCCTCGACCATCCTTTCGCCCATCCTCATCCCGGTCGTATACACCCTCATCGAGGACGGCAGGGCCCGCGGTCGCTCCCTCGCCCGCCGTCGGAAAGTCCCCTCCCCGGAGAAACAGCCATGAACGCAAGAGTTGCGCGATACCACGCGGCGGCGATCCTCATCCTCGCCCTTACGGCGGCGTCCTGCTCGCGGAGCGTCGAGATCCAGAAGAGGGCTCCGC
>Ga0307375_10006882_pt1 | contig 10448 bp, 7 predicted proteins | sample TR1MG_FD_202531 | JGI IMG/M metagenome (GOLD analysis project Ga0307375, IMG submission 202531) | Soil microbial communities from Risofladan, Vaasa, Finland - TR-1 | ecosystem: Environmental > Terrestrial > Soil > Coastal area > Acid sulfate soil | place: Finland: Risofladan, Vaasa | collected...
TATTTTACTGTCCAGTTTGCCGTGGAATCAGTGTCCAGTTTGCCGTGGAATCAGTGTCCAGTTTGCCGTGGAATCAGTGTCCAGTTTGCCGTGGAATCAGTGTCCAGTTTGCTCCGGAATTCGCAGTCAAACAGTGAGGGCAGTGATATTCGACAATTCCAATATTCCATGCGCCATTGTCCCCTGATAGTTCAGCAGCTAAATAATCCGCCATTTGTCCATCAGTGGCGTCATCATCAAAATCTGCCATTTCGTCACGGCGATCAATTTTAATTAACTTCCGGCCGCAATTCTCACATTTCATTTTGGCACACCCTGAAATCGTACTATTACATTCATACTGTCCGGTTGAAAGTTGCCAAGCCTCATTTCAGCATTTCCAATCGTGCGACTCGAAGCGATGGCGGTTATCAACTACCATACATTTGAGACGTTGACCGAAATTTTCACTAGCTTCCGTTCATCGGCCTTATGTGAATATTCACATAAGGCCGAAATGAAGACGGTCAGGAAGTCGGCCATTGCGGACCCTGGTGATTCTCTGAAAAGGTTGTCGATTCTGCCCACCTGGATGTCTGCTTCTGGAAATTTCAAGGGATCATAATCGAAGCGGAACTTCGTATTTCCAAGCAGTAGTTCAGTAATTTCTATGAATGCTGGTGAAGTCCACACACATGAGTTACGCCGCACATTTCACTTCTTCCCACTCAAAGTATCTACGGACTCTATCTATTCGGACAGAATCTTGTCGTAACTGTAACTCGCTGGGCCTTCTTGCACCCACTCTCCCTTGGTAGATACAGACGAAGGGTACATAATATCTGGACGTGGCAAAAACGCCACGCAAAACCCAGTGCGCCTCTTCTTCTTTAAAAAATCGATGTATTCAAGATATCCGTATACCCATAGAATGGTTTTCGAGGCGTAAATATCCAGCCACTCAGTCGGTGAAATAGAAGATTTGCGGGAAATTGTATATTCATCTGCTGGCCCCACAATTCTGGAAATTGATACTTTTTCAACATCGTTTATTGGATAGCGTAGCTCTAATGGCAGCGCCATATCCAACTTTGTCACTAAGCAGTTTCTCGTGATAATTGCGGGTGTCCGACCATGATTACCAAGGTGTACATCACAAGTTTGGAAATTCTGCGAGATAGAGATATTTTCAATAACAAAAAGTGGTAATTCCAGCGCAACGGCTGAGTCCGCAGAAAGTCTGGCCGCATCAGCAGATTCCTTTGCAATAGCGAGAGAATCTTTCATCTCAATCTCTTGCCTATCGGAGGTTTTTTTTGCCTCTTTGCCCAGATAAACAGTGGCACCAAACAGCGCCCCTGTAAACAAAGCCAAAATAGCAGTGATATAAATCAACCACCATTCAGAAGAAAAATAATCTTTTACTTTTTCGGTCTTATCAGAGGTTTCTACTTGTATGACTGGAACACTCGCAATTTCAATGATTACAGGAAATTCTTTTGATCCGCGCCTATCAAGTTCTTCCTTTACTGCTGATTGTGGCGTTATTAAGGCTGGTGAAGCTATCAATGTATGTGCCAATCTTGGTGTGGCATCCCCAGCGGATGCAGTCCATGGGGCAAGAACCGCTAGAATCAGAATAATAACTTTTACAGTTTTTATCATCTCAATACTTGGAGGATGGTCATTGCCATGTTGCATCCCTCTTGACCGTTAGATTTTTACGCATTACAAGAGACTCACTAAATCTGAAACAATTGAAGTGATGTTGGCAACGTGGGGAAGCGAGTTTAGCAATGTAGACACAACTGATTTCTTGGGGCTGCCAGACTTAAATTGCTCTTCAACTGTATCAACTGCCTCGACAGCCGCAACGCGTTCTTCCTCTGATATAGGTAATTGGCTAATTTCTGCTCGAAGAGCTTCAATTATTTCGAGCGCGGCAGAGTCAATCTGAACTACGTTTGTTGAATTGTCTACTGAGTTCTGATTGACTCGGGCATTGTTACCCGTGATGTTGAAGGTAATAGTTTGTACGGCCTGCCTTGCTTCAGGGATACCCAATTTCTGAACCTCCATCTGGTAGTTTGATGGAATACCGTGAAAGGCTTCATAGAAGCCTGGATCAATTACACGAAATGTCTCCTCGGCTCCGTTGGATGTGGTTCTCAAAATAAGGTCTTCCGGCTCAATTAGCAGTTTTCCCGCATCCATGAATATTTTGTTGCGTTGAACGCTCGCTTTAAGGTCAGTAAATTTAGTACCATCCTTTTTGAGTAGGACGACTGTGTCTTTCATGAGGCCAGCGAATGGCATAGTGTTATTCCTTGAGAAATCTAACGTTTCGTATGGGGGTATCGCCTGGCAGTCCCGCTTGTCCGCATATCCATAATAGTACGAACAGGAGCTAATGTCTCAAATTGGCACATTGTGATTGCATATACGACTCAACACAAAGCATTCAGATGCTGGGGGAATCTGCCATATTTCATCCGCTTAAGTTTAGAACCCGACCCTACATTTCTCGTCCTAAACGAACTTTCAAAGCCTAACTTAAGCCAGGTAGCGTAATCGTGCCTGTTTGAAGTGGGGGAATTTTTAAGCAATTGATGCAGGATAAATAACCGGTAAATTAAGGACTCAATCATCATGAGTTACTGTGCGCTTTGTGAGAACGAAATTACCCATCTAAACGATTCTAAGGAACATATCGTTCCACAAGCCATTGGTGGTCGGAGAAAAATACGTCGGTTTATTTGTAAAAAATGTAATAGCGGGGGTGGTCAAGACTGGGACGCTAAACTTGCTGAACAATACAACTGGTTCTCGGTTGCATTAAACATCAAACGAGAAAACGGTTCGTACCCCCCAAGCCAACTTGTAAGGACCACCGGCGGACAGGGTTTGATTTTTCATGCAGATGGCACTATGTCGCCAGACAAGCCAGAAATCATTACTGCCGACACACCTGCGGGGCGTCGAATTTCTATCAAAGCCCGTACAAAGGGCGAAGCAAGGAAAATCTTGCTCGGAATTCAGCGCAAATATCCAAATAACAATCTTCTGCACGTTCTCGAAACCGCTGCTGTTGAATCAACATTGCCTGATGGTCCCATCATGACCTCTTTTGAGTTCGGAGGCCCTTTTGCGGGCAGATCGATCGTAAAAACCGCTATGGCAATGGCGTGCAGTATGTCGTTGCCATATACGGCTTGTGACTATGCTTTGTGCTATCTGACAGGCGAGGGGAGCACCCCGGCTTTTGCTGAGTTTCTAATCCGTGATTTGGTTCTAAACCGACCTACTGCGACCGTTTTTCACGTGGTGTCAGTTTTCGGGGATCCCACAAATCAACGCTTGATTGCGTACATTGAATATTTCGGGGTTAGTCGATTTGTCGTTCACTTGAGTAATTCCTATCAAGGATCGGCTATCCAACAGACATACTCGATAAATCCAGTCACTGGCGAAGAGTTAGACATAGCTGTGGATTTGGCACTTTCAGACAAGGAATATGAGCTAACGCTGATTAACGATGCCGTTCCTCAAGGGAGCCGTGAAGCTGTATTTAATTACGTAATGCCCATTGTTTTGAGGTCGATGTATAAACGTGAAGATGAGCGTGTATTTAAGCAAGCCTTTATGGACACATGCCTTGAACTTGGATTGTCCCAAGATCAGGAATTAAGCGAAGAGCAATACCAAAGGTTTTCATTCCAGTTCGCTCAAAAATGGGCTTTGCACATTCTGCACATACAGAAGAATCGTCCAAGGCTATAAGAATGGCATTGATCGACTAGTACATCATGACCGCTAAGGCTGATAAACCGATAGCCCTTTTTCGGCCATAGCTGCCGGTGGCGCACGCCGTCGATTAAGTCCGCTTCCGATACAAAGCCGACCTTAGGCTACCCCTGAGCATGCATTCAAAAGTGTCTACAAAATCCATGGCGACTCAGCGGATAGAGTTGGTCGTTGATTAGTAAGTCGCATCAAGCACAAAAGCAGATAGCCTCCCCTCATCTCCAGAAAGCGCATTGGCTTGCTCGGTTAGTTCGGTAAGTAGCTCTTCCCTTGTGCCTTTGAAGGCGCAATCACTTTTGCTATCCCAGCGGTCGCAGAGAAACCATCCAACGAGATAAATTCCACAGGCTTCGCCAGCCAACTTCAAATACCGATCATGGAGCTGGCTTTGCATCGCGGTCATGAGTTCCTTGTTCCAACATCCCTTGCTTTCGATGATGACGGAGATAGGGCGTCCATCTCGGTCTTTGGCCTCGATTTTAAGATCGGTGCGTTCACCCATGCCACGTTCATTCAGATTTCTGATCTGGACTTCCCGGTCGATGACGAAAGTTGGCAAATCCATTTCCAAGAAAAATTTCACGAAATCCGTCAAACGGTCTTCGCTTTTGTGTCGCCCAGTGTCACCGTTGCCGGATAGGTTCCACAAGAACGGGGCAAGCGGTGTTTGACCATGAAGTTTTTTTTGAAAACGATGTAATGAAACCAGTACTGCATCCATGAGTTCGGCGCTGCTTCTGGCTAGTCGTGCTTCACGACGATGTGTGTAGACAATCAATTCGGAAGGAGAAAGCGCTTGCAGGCTTCTTTTGCGAAGTGCTTGCTTGGCTTGATTCAGCAGGTGCTTCAGCCAGTCTCTGTCAGGGAAACGGTCGCAAATCGAACGTAATGCATCTGTGGCCGCTTGTGTGCCCAGGCCAGACAAATAACTTGGGCAATTATCACGCATACGTCCTAGCTGATCGCGCGGCGTTACCGAATGCACTCCCGATGGATAGTAAACATCTTTTGCAGTGGGGAAATTTTCTTCGAGCCAGAAATACAATTCGGAAATTTCTGGTTCAGCAAGATCAGCAAGGATGTTGCCATTTCTGTGCGAATAATTGGCAAGCCCAAGCATCAGCTTCTCGCCGAAAGAAGCATCACTGCACATCACTCTCCAAATAATTTGCCAGCTTCGTCGTGCTTGGTGATCGATAAGGATGTTGGCTGCTGCTAAAGCAGACGGCTGATTGTCAGTCGCTTTGACCATGCCACATGCAATCTCGAATGCGAGTTCGTCGTCATGCTCTATCAGCATCTCCAACAAAGTGGCGGTATGCTCTGAAGTCAAGTCAGGTTTGGACAGAAACTCATGTAGCAAGGCTGCGACTCGATCATCCCAGATCGTTGCCAGCTCCTTGACTCGATATGAAAAAAACGGACCTGCCATGCCCCGCTCAATTATGTTCTGAAAAATCTTCAATACAGATTCGGGTGCATTCTCATAGGCCAGTTTGATTAAACCTTTTCGCTGATCTAGGTCACCATCAGAGGGATAGGCAATCAATATCTCGGTCAAATACGGCCAGATTTCTGCGGGAAAGCACGCAAGAGATTGTGGGTTTTCATCGAACAGCAACAGCAAGGCCAAATAGGTGGCTATGTGCTTATTGCTAAATTGGTTATCCGGCAAGAAAATATATTCTTGGGTAAGGCATTTGTTTGCTAACCATGCTTTGGCACAATCAAGAATCCCCGCTCTTTCCTCGCAGTCTGCACGTTGCCATCCCGGTGACTTCGTAACGTTGGCTGTGTTCCATGAATAACGGGTTGCGTCATCTGGCAGATACAGTTCATTCCACAGTCGCCACCATGAATCGATTCTCCCGTTCTTGAATTCCAGCAAGGCATCTGCTACTCGCACAGAAGGAGGCGGATCGAGAAGGGGTGGCTTATTTCGCTTCCGTTCCTGGTGTTTAACGTGTTGATCTTTTAGCGTCCGCGCAACTTCAGAATCCAGTAAAGTTGGTCCCATCCACAATGCCACGCTTTCCGCCAACGGTGATTCTGAATAGAACGCGTCATCACATGCGGCAGAGATAACCGCATCGAGCCATGCCGGATCGGAATTTTTATCAACAAAAAGGTTGATGCAATTTGCCAGTTGAAGGCGCAAATTATGAGATACATTTATCCGGTAACAATCAAGCAACCAAGCTGCATCCATGGGCAAAATAATTTGGTTGTCTACAAGATTCCAAATTGCTGGATCATGCTCGTCAGGTTTAGCAGAATGTGCTTCCATCAGTGCCGTGATGACTTTTCTTCTTTTCTCATTGTCTTGCTCCAGCCAGTTATTTTCGCGTTCACCGCGCCGGTTGAATATGCTTTCATATCGGTCAAGGCAAGTCCAAACCGTTTCGGCAAAGGCACTCAATACAAGTGGATCGTCAAGCTTGTTCCATGCTTCAACCATAATGGCATCCTTGAGATGACCTGACTCAATGGCATCGACATCCTTGCTCAAGGCAACCCACTGCAGGGCAATAATCAAATCATCGCCCAACAGTTGCTTCACAAACTCTTCTGGCGCGTAACGGAAATTACCAAGACAACGCACATTCCGTGTCTGCACAAGTACTTTGAAGACTTCTTCAGCAGAAATATGTGCGGGCCAAAGTGCTGGAATAACAACCGATTTAAGTTCGTCTTCCCGATCATCCCTGGCATCGCCTAATGCGAGTGGGCGCAGTCGGATAAGTAGACTATCGTCGGTAAATTCCGTAGCTGCATAAACAGCACTTGATCGAAGTTCATGCTCTTCACTCCGGTTCAATGCGACAGAGACAAGCTCTTCTAGTAACTCCTGAACTGTGCAAGCCGCAGCGATTCTCATGGCCGCATAGCGCGCATCATGGCTTAAACTCTGATCCACGATGTAAGGTCGAAGTTGATTGCAAAGTGTTAGGTGAGCTAGTTTGCGGTAATGATTATGCAAGCCCCAATCACGGTCAAACTCGGTCTTAGTGGCAAACGCTGTCAACAATGTTGCTGTCAGGTGTGCTCTTTGTTTATCAGTCGTATCTGACAAGTCAGCGCGCAATAGCAACAGCGGTTCCGTATCCACCAGTGCGGTAAATACATCACCATCAAGCGCTGCCAGCCAGATCGCCGTTTCGGCGTGTTGCGGCGGTATACGTTTATCATCAGGATGAAGTAGTAATGGCAGGGCGCGCTGGGCATCAAGCCCGCAATGGCGCAGATACCAAGCGGCCAGAAATTCGACATAGGACTGATGGGCAAAGCCTATCCTGCTCTCCCCTCGTCCCGAAAAGATGGCGCATTCGATGGTTTCTCTGAGCGTATGCGAGTCGATGGTGAAGTCTTGCCCATCTGCACGCTCTATCTCACCCACGATTTCTTTTTCGATGAGATCGGCAGTTTCTGCATCCCAATCGTCGCCACGCCAAATGGACGAACGGTGTCCGAATATCATTTGTGCCGCAATGCGTCCAGCAACAACCATGCGTTGGCGTGCATTCAGCTTTCCAATCTGATGGGATTCTTGCCGGAAGGCATTACGCTCGGCGGCAAGCGTTTCACAACCGAGCCTATAAAGTTCGGCGCGTTGTTTTGGTAGGCCATCCGGTCGTCCAAATAGACCAAGCAGCATGTTCAATGTATTGGGGTGACTGGCGAGAGGCTGGATTTCTTTGATTTGAACTTCTTTCGAGAAAGCTTCGCCATCCAAGCCGCTGTCTGAGGCGGCGCACAGGATGTCTTTTTCGCGCAAGAGCGCTAATTCGAATACGCCAAACGGATTAACGTCACCTTCTTTGCTCGACCAAATCTCGCGCAGCTCATTGGTAAAATGTTCCGGCCAGTCTGCTGTCCGGCAGGTCAATCGCAAGGACAGGCGATTCGTGGGTAAGCCTTTTAACTGGTTGGCCAAAATTCTTGCGACAGCGGGAATTGTCAGGCTACATTCATCCAGACTATCCAGCAACAGTGTTAAATGGTGATGCCCAGCCCGCCACGCCTGTAATTCTACCGATTCAAAAACATCGCTGATAAGCCTACTATCGCTGTGGTACAGGTTAAGCTCCCGATAAAGACAGGCTTGCCCCGCAGTTTGCAAGCGATCGAACTCTACTTTCAACGCAGTGGATTTTCCGATTCCAGGCTCGCCTAGCAGGATAGCAACCGGAAGTTCTGTCAGTTGATTGAGGGGTCGCGCCTGATAGCCAGAATAGTAGTAATGGGCATGTTCATCTTCTGGGTCAAACAAAAATCCATGGCCGTCGAGAGGAACGGATTGTCCAATAGGAATCCAGAATCGCAGCCAGTTGTAGGGTATTTTTGTCACAGTGCGAGGATTATAAGTGCACAGTGTCAGCTATTGTTAACTCAAATTTTACTGTCAGATGAAGGGCCGCTAACAATTCCATACCGGCCGTTGACCCATCTAGATGCCACCGGCCGGCCGAGGACTGGACTTCGGCCATAGCTGTCGTCGAGAGCTAGGGTGAATTACTTCCGCTTCCGCCCCGAAGCAGACCGTCAAGAGAATTTCAGTTGCCTTTCGTTCGTGTGTTCATCATCGGATACTCAAACTCGCCGATCAGCACCGTTTCAAAATCCTGCCGAATATTGACTTTCAATCCCATAACCTCGACCTGTGGCGCAGGCATCTGCCAGATCTCATAGCGGTCGGTTGTCTTAAAGAACTCCACCCAGCGCAGGTAGGCTGGCTTGTTTTCGATGGCGAAATCGACAAGGTTTCTGATATGGTTGTTGTAACGCTCGCGGAACGACCGTTCCGTCTCACCAAGGTAGACGACCATGCCATCGACAACGTAGGCGTAGATGACGTTCTTTTTCTTCGCCGTTTCACCCATTGCCTTTAGCTTGTCGTTGATGTGGCTGGACAGATTGCCTTCTTGCCTGATGGCGATCAGGTCTTCGCCACCAGAAAACACGCCTATGCGCAAGAATCCGAATTGCTTGAGTTTGTCGATGTGATCCATATGCAGTTCTCGGTCAGGTAATCAGCTTTAAGAGTAATTCAACACGATGACCCATCCACGGCCATTGCTGCCTGTCACTGCCAGCACTCTTAGGCTGCTCATGAGTAATTCGCTGCCACTTGAAATCTACAATTGCAATTGAGGTGACTAGCAACTTCGTTCATGAGTAGGGTATACGCTCAGGTATACGGTCAATTTATACTCATTTCATCTTTGGTCGCATCGCAGCCGCGTTGGCTAAACGCGATTTCAGAAACTCTTTTCCGATAATAACTTCTGCAATTCCACGTTCTTCCGCAAGATCGGCAACTCGGTCGATATGCTTGAGTTGCTCTTCATCAACAGTCTGCCAAAGAGACTTTTTCGAAATCAACCCATTACTACAAATCAAATCAAAACTCCGTTTGAAATATTGGCCAATCTTTTTGGAATTGGCTTCACCAAGTTCTTTGGAAATCTCTGCCGCTATTGCATTTTGCAGCCAGCATAGTGTTATCCAAAAACGTGAGAAACCCCCTGGATGCCTTTTGCCGGAATCAAAATGAAAAATCCCACCGCTCTGTTGGGCACCAGCAAATCCCATTAATAGTAAGAGTAAAAAATGCGCTTTCATGCACCACGCGCAGTTCTCGTAAAGTGCATCAGATCGTTGCGATAGGCCCCGCATATTTAAATATTCTTTCGTGTCAGGGGTAAGCATCACATATCTGCGAAATTGCCACTCCGTCGCAATGATATCAACCAAGTGTTCGAATGCTGGTGCATCGTCAAGAGAGGCTGGCGGATTGGTAAGCTGCAATACGTAAATGTGCGCAATTTCGTGGTTCGCCATTAAATAGCTTACAGAGTCAAAAGTATCAGCATTCTTTCCTAGGTACTCGAAGTCAATTCCTCCGGATTCAAATGCGTTCCTAATCGCAGTCGCGAGTCCGAAATTTCTATAATCCTTTACCATAGCACTTCCTAAATTGGCAAAGTCCTGTACCGCAGCATCTAATGTTTGATCACAAACTGTTTGGTCGTATTCAAAATGAGGGGAAATCATTTTGACAAACAGCAAAATCATCGGTGGAAGCAACTCTGGAATTTCAACGTCAAAACCACCATTGGATTCACAGCTCTTCTTGACGGACATATTAATCGCCCACGCAGGGAGTTTTCCAAAAGGAATGAATTTCACAGCTAAGTTAACTGGAAGATTCTTCTCGTGTAGCGCTCTAACACCTTCACGAAAAATATTGTATGCAAAACGCTCGTAAACATAATTTTCGTGTTTTTCCAATGAAAAGATTGACGATGGATAAGCAACACTTGAACTAAATCCGGCAATATCTATTGGGGCAGGCATAATCTTCCGTTGGCTTATGGCGATTGTTAATTATGTGATTTATGGGGGTGTCCGGTATTTTGTGTAAACGGGGTTTCGATTAACTCGTTAAAATCCGTTCTTTAAACTGGATAGTGAATCGGTTCAGAGCGGCCTTCCAGTCTCGTATCGGCATCGTCCACTTCTTGCTGATGTTTCTCAGCGCCAGGTAAAACAGCTTGGTCACCGCCTCGTCGGTCGGGAATGAACTGCGAGTTTTGATGACTTTACGCAGGCTCATGTTAATCGATTCGATGGCGTTTGTCGTATAGATTACTTTCCGGATTTCC
>Ga0307375_10006883_pt1 | contig 10448 bp, 11 predicted proteins | sample TR1MG_FD_202531 | JGI IMG/M metagenome (GOLD analysis project Ga0307375, IMG submission 202531) | Soil microbial communities from Risofladan, Vaasa, Finland - TR-1 | ecosystem: Environmental > Terrestrial > Soil > Coastal area > Acid sulfate soil | place: Finland: Risofladan, Vaasa | collected...
TTAGATAAATTAGAATATGTTAATGCGACCACTCCAGAACGAAAATTGGTATTTATAGAATCTATTTTTATGCAGAAGGAGGAAAAGTGAATGAGTAAAACAGTTAGTACCGTCTTAATGACGAAGAAGTCGAATTATTAAATGCGATTGCGCAAGAGGAAAATATTGACCGTTCAAGTCTAATTCGAAAATTTGTCCTTGATAAGATAAAAGGCTATCAAATGCAAAAACTGGCTAAATATTATCAACAAGGGGTGGTAAGTCTTCAGGAAGCCGCCACTCAAGCAAAAGTATCATTATATGAAATGATGGCGTATGTTCAGAAAGAAAATATCCATCCACCGTCTCAAAGTGAAAGAGAAATTCGAGATGAAATAGCACAAGGACGGGAATTAATGAAAAAGTTATGAATAAATAAATAGATTCCCCATTTTTCTCATGCTTTGCCTCTCTTGAGAAGCTGTAAGTCATAGAATCAATTTTGCTACCAATGATGAAATCAATATGCCCGTAAATTACATAAAGATTGGACCTCGAGATTTCTTAAAAGACTCTAAAGAGTGTTCTCATAATCCCTTAAATATCTACAGATGAATGCAATAGCCATTTCCATAGCGGGATATATGTAACAATATTGTTGTTTATAGTTTCTATTGCTTCATAATTCCATGTAATAATCAATAAATTGTTGCAGTTAAGATCTTGAGCAGCCTTTAGCAAAGCACGTAATTCTCTTTTTTTTGTATCAGGATCATTAACATCGTAACACACTTGGATTAACATTTCTGCAGTATTTCCTTTCTTTATAACAAAATCCACTTCTTCCTTCTGGGGGTTCTTCCAGTAGCAAATATCCGAGAGGACTGGTTTTGTTCGTTCAAGCTCAAGGAAGACGACATTCTCCATCTTCTTTCCGATACTAGTGCCTTGTTCTACAAGTTTTGAGAATCCGACATCGCATAAATAAGTTTTATTGATAGATAGTTCTCTTTTACGGACTGAATGTGAGAATTTTGGCACGAAAAAAATGAATAAAACGTCTTCTAACATTGAAACGTAAGTATAGAGCGTGTTTTTGCTTACCTTTATACCTTGTGAAATTAGAGTAGAATATATTTTGTGAACACTGAACTCTTTTGCAAAAGAAGAGGCAAGCGCACGGATAAGCCACTTAATTAGATTAGTATTGCGTATTTTATAGCGTTCCACAATATCTCGATATATGACCATATTGAAATATTCCTGAAAGATGCGTATTTTATTATCGGGATCCTGTTCTTGGATAATTTCTGGAAAACCGCCATAATCAAGGTATTCATCTAATAAACTCAACAAAAGTGACATATCCTTTGAACTTAGTTTTTCTTTATCAAATATTATTTGTTTCATCCGTAAAAATTCTTTGAAAGAACAGGGAAGGAGAAGAAAAGGAACGGTTCTCCCTCGGAGTGCTGTGGCAATTTCTTTACTTAATAGCTTTGAACTTGAACCGGTTAAAAAAATTACAAACCCCTCATCATGGAGTGCTCGGACCGCAACTTCCCATTTCAGAATATTTTGCGGCTCGTCCATGAAAATTTGTAGTGATTTCTCCATTGACGCAGGATAGAGCCGCCAATGTATTTTAATTATCTCCCTAATTTCTTGAAATCTAATATCCATTAATCGCGGATCCTCGAAATTTAAATATAAAATGGACTCTTTCTGAATACCTGACTGCACCAACTCTTTCATTTTCTGATAAAAATAGTAAGTCTTTCCTGCTCTCCGGGGCCCGATGATCGATATAATCTTTCCAGAGATCGTTATGTCTAAGTCCCGTTCTGTTAACGGCGGAATATCCTTTCTCTGAAAATCAATTAGATATTCTCGTACATTATTTTCAATCATATATGAATTAGTAGGGAAACTATTATATTAATCTTTCCCTATATAATGAATTATAATTTTAAAATTAGTAAGGGCATGTATTGAATTAAAAATGTGTATCGATCTACAACCGATAAATATATTAATATGCGTTTGTAGATCATGATCATGCGTTGGATTTTAGATGCAAATTGTCTAATATATTTAGCGAAATCCAATTTGGCAGATTTTTTTATTGAATTAGCCAAAGATCCTATTTTGATTGATAAAAGTGTATATGAAGAAGTGGTAGACGAAGGAATTAAACGTGGTTATTCAGATGCAAATCAAATTGCAGCCATATTACAGAAGTATAATATTCCGATCATTCCAGTCGATATTCGAGCCGATTTATATAAATTTAGAGATGAAGGAGAAACTAGTTGTTTTTTGTTAGCGCGACAAGAGGGGGTATGTGTGACATGCGATCAAAGAGCCACAAAAAAAATGGCCCTTAATGGTGTTTTAGGCATACAATTGGATAATTTTTTCTACCAACAGTATTTAAATGAAAAAATAACTCTTAACAAAATATTGGACGTTTTAGATAAATTAGAATATGTTAATGCGACCACTCCAGAACGAAAAGTGGTTTTTATAAAATCTATTTTTATGCAGAAGGAGGAAAAATGAATGAGTAAAACAGTGAGTACCCGTCTTAATGACGAAGAAGTGGAATTATTGAATGCGATTGCCCAAGAGGAAAATATGGATCGTTCAAGTTTAATTCGAAAATTTGTCCTTGATAAGATGAAAGGCTATCAAATGCAAAAACTGGCTAAATATTATCAACAAGGGGTGGTAAGTCTCCAGGAAGCCGCCACTCAAGCAAAAGTATCATTATATGAAATGATGGCGTATGTTCAGAAAGAAAATATCCACCCACCCTCTCAAAGTGAAAGAGAAATTCGAGATGAAATAGCACAAGGACGGGAATTAATGAAAAATTTATGAATAAATTGATAAGTTCCCCACTTTTTCTCATGCCTTGCCTCTCTTGAGAGGCTGTAAGTCATAGAATCAATTTCGTCACCAATGGTGAAGTCAATACGCCCGTAAATTACATAAAGATTGGACCTGAAGATCTCTTAAAAGACTCTGGAAGTGAATGTCAATCCACCCAAGAGATTGAAATTATGTGAAAATATGAATTGAAAATAAAAATCTAGACTGCTTCTGAAATGAAGATAAGCGCTCTCAGAGGATCTCGCCTGCAATTACGCGGATGTGATTTTTGACCGCATATTGAAAATTCGTTTGATTCATCCGTAAGGTAACAAGAATCAGTTCGGTGGGAACGCGCTTTTTAAGATGTTGAAATAGCGTTGCTTTATTGAGGAGATCATAGACATCTCGATTATCGGCAGTGGCTTTCACTTCAATTAAATAGACGTTCCCATCTTCCAAGAGCACATCAATATCGGTATTATAATCTTTTGGAAAGACCGTGCCATCTTTATCGATCAGGCTTTCCTTATGAATTTTTTTCCAATCGATATTTTCTAATTGAAGGGTTTCCTTCATTAAATCCAAAATTAATGTCTCTAATTCGGGGCCTGTTTTCCCTTCAAGGGTATGCAGAGAGACTTCGATTTGCTTAAAATGGTGGCTGGTTGCTTCTTGGTGCCGGCTGGTTGCTTCTTGGTGGCGACTACTCTCCTCTCGTTGTTTTTGCAGTTCCTGCCAAATTTTCACGGATTCTTCTCGTTGTTTCTGAAGTTCCTGCCAAATCTTAGCAATTTCTTGGTGCCATTTATCCATTTCCTCTTTAAATTCTTCCTTCGTTAGAAAGACATCTCGTAATACCTTCAATTTATAAGTTTCAAGTTCCGCTTCAATTACTTTTTTCAGTTCCGTACGAAATTCTGGCGAATTAAAATCAATCAGACCCATATAATTAAATTACAATCCTTTCTATAAAAAGATAACAAGACTGCGAGTTACGTATCTTGGTCTAAAGAGTGTTATCAATAGGATGAAAATAATGCGAAATTTATTTTACGATACGCGTCCTAGTTTTTGCATGAAATAATGAAGTAGTAGGTGTGATAATTACGAAGAAATTAAAGGTGGTAGTCCTACCAGGCGATGGAATTGGACCGGAAGTAACAGCAGAAGCGGTAAAAATATTAAAAGTAGTGGAAGAGCGGATTTCAGTCGATTTTGAGTTAATTGAATTTCCCTATGATTGAAGAACCGATTGACTCTAATCATTCAGGATTTTCATAAATGAAATCTTTCTTTTTATATAATTCCATACATTTTTGTAAGAGAAGGGGAACTCAGTAGAACAGGTTTGAATGAGGGTGCATGGCGCAGGGTGGATAGTATGGTAGCGGGCGAGTATGAAAGGGAGTTTAAGTTGACCCCCAAGCAGGCATATGAGAAAATTGCAGCGTGGTTGGTCGCGATCAAGACGGATATCAAAGATAGCACCGAGCCGTTTTATATTAAGGCAGTGCAAGGGACAAATTTGGTGATGCTTGACAATCCGTCGAAGAGAAAGACGTTGAGCTTTGATATAACTCCGCTGGATCCGAAGCACGGAGGGGTCAAAGTCCATCTCAAAGCCTCGATGACGCTCTGGCGCCGGGAAAGCAGGATGCAACACGCCCAAGAATCCTGGGATGAACATCTCTTCACGCAGCTGTGGGCAATCCTCAACACCACGCGTGAAGAAGATTTGCTGTGGCAAATTAAAGTGACGCAGTTCTTAATTGCATTACCCAAAGTACAAAAGGAATCCGACTTCAAGGGCTTCATGAAAAAATTATGCCAGAGGTTTCAAGCGGAGAATTTAACGGATGACCAAGTACAGCAGATCACGGAGGCATTGAAACTGCAATTATTAACCGCGAAACTCTTTGCGCCAACGAAAAGAGAAAAACTATTAGAATTAGTAGGGAGCATTGCCAAAACCATTTTCGGCGAAGTGATCCCGGCCGCGATTTCCGGCGCATTGGTGGGAGTCGTGGAATATCTTGTGAAATAAAATATGAGAAAAAAAAGGTTTATAGAGGGAATTTGTTTTTATTTTAATAGGTGGAATAACAGTTTTACTGGAGAATCAAAACGAACGTAGAGATATTACGTAAATGAAGATTGAAAACCTTATCAAATTATGGTTTATTAGTTATCTGAGTTGTTTTCTGACGCTGCTTATTTTAATTTACTTGAAAATACTTGTAGAGATTCAATTGATACTTGGACTAGTCGTATGTGGGGCAATTATTATTGAGCGTGCTCTTCCAATGGCATTTGAAAAGAATGCAGCACTTCTGAGAACACTCGCAATATGGGAGAGAAACGTCTATTTTAGTACCTTAATTTTTGGATTTATTTATTTGAATTTTTTAATTCCGTTAGGGCGTGTCCCAGACTAAGTATTTGTGTTGTTAATTATTGCGTTTATATTTCTGATGTGGCCGTTTCGCACGGGACTGGATAGATTATGGGAATATTTTAGGGACCAAAGTTCAGAGCAAAACGAATACAAAGACGATGCAGGGATTTATAGACGAATTTACTAAAATGCTCGGCATTAAATAAAAAATTTGATGAAAAAATAGTAAAGTAACAGTGGATTGCGTGAAAAAAAAAGGGGAAAGAGGGTGGGTTGCTAGTTTAGAAACCCTTGATGGCGAGACCGACGTCGCCTTTGGTGATTTTCTTTCGCTTAGCGTGGCGGGCGAGGACGAGTGCACGGGTGGTCAAATTAATAGATTTTTCCTGTAGCCATTCAATCAGATACCCGACGGCATCGCGAGCGACGATTTTAGCGCCTTGACTAGCCATTATCGCCCGAAGAGGACTCCAAGCGAAATATCTTTTCTTTGCCATATTTTCTCCCTTCAATTAAATAATTTTTTTCAGCGAAACTTTTTTCGATCTTTGAATAATTGAGGTATAGACCTCCACTATTCATTACGTAATCATGATGTAAAAGGCATATACGAGTATTTAAAGTTTTAGTTATTTTGTCGTTATAAGAGGCAACTGGGGGATGAAGTCTTCTTAATTTGATGATAGGTCGGTTTTTGAAAAGTGGTATTTCCAAACTGCAATGATCTAATGGTCGTTTGATCGGTTAAAAAGAGAGTGAGGGATGGCACATGGCTAAAAAAATTCAGAAACAGTATTTGCGCGCATAGAAAAAAATGTTGTGAAAAATGTCGTTTGAAATGGGGCGCCTCAAAAATTTTTGATGAATGGAACTAGAGTCGAAATTTTTGCAAAAGAAGTGAGGGGGAGTTGGAAAAAATTGGAGATTAGGGGAGAGGGCGAGGATTTTATATTGTAGAAGTTATATTAGATGAAATTTAGTGGGGATCGCTGACGATGTTTTTGTGGTTATCATTCCCCTATATGGCGGGAACCAGACCTTCTGATCAAGTTGCGTGATCCTCGGGCCTCTATGCGGAAGAAATGTCTGCTCAGAATTCTGCATTCGTGGTCAGAACTTCAACAGGATGAAAAATTTAAAGCGGATAGGTTTTTTGTTGAGGACGCATATTTAAAACGAATATGTTTTTGTTTGATTGATAGAAACCCAGAAATTCGCCAGTTGGCATGCGTGATCCTTCATGAAAGTTTTGGAAAGACGGTGAAAGATATGGAGGAGGTCTTGCGGTATTGTTTTTATTGCAATTTTTACCTTATCGATAAAACCTTTAAAAAAATTTATGAAGAGGACGGTCTTGGTGGATTAGACCTCTGCAAAGATGTTATTTAATAAAAAAAAGTAAATAAAGTTTATAGACGATAATTTGCTTTTATTTAATAGGTGGAATAACATTCTTACTGGAGAAGCAAAACGAACTTAGAGATATTCCGTAAATGAAGATTGAAAACCTTATTGTATTATGGTTTATTAGTTATCTGAGTTGTTTTCTGACGCTTCTTATTTTAATTTACTTGAAAGTACTTATAGATATTCAGTTAATACTTGGACTATTGAATTCCTTTTTTAGCGTATCCAGTAAAAATTCTGATATCTCCTTTAATACCATCTGAGGTGTCTTTAAAGTATCGATATAACGGTGGCAATCGATCAAATTGAATTCCTTTTTTAGCGTATCCAGTATTACGGTAAATGGCTCATCCCAGACATGGAGCGAGATCAAACTCGTAGGACTAATGGCATAGATGCAGTTCTCATGAACAAATAAATCTTTAATGTTAAGATTTTTACATAGGGTTACAAATATTTCTAAACTGGGCTTTTTAACCACATTTCCGGACCCACCATGTAATTCGATATTAAGAATAATTATCAGCTCCAAGAATTAACTTCTGCTTTGAAGTAATTTTTTATTTTTGAAAAATAGATATAAACTCCTCTTGTTTTATGAAAATAATAAAAAGGGAAGAATAGATTGAACTTTTTTTAGTAGTAGAATATTCTTTTTTTGGTATCAGAAATCCCACCTTTAAAAACAGGTGTCAACGAATAAACGCGGAGTAAAAAGCTAAATTTTTTCAAAATAGGCGTACAATTGGGATGGAGGTTCAGGGATGAGAATGGATAAAAACTGGCAGATAGAATTGATTCCAATATTTATGGTTCTAAGCCATTTGATAGGAATATTCTCGAAGAATCCTATCTTAGAATTAAAAGTTATATTATTTCCGAAACAGAATGCAAAAATATTTTTTGTTACAAAAGTTCTGTAAATGTGACCGTTCGCAGATAGCATCTCTTGGATGGCAAAATGATCTAATGAGAGAGAGGTCTTTTTCTTAAAATCTTCGAGGAAGGCTGTACTCAAATAACAATATCCTGTTTCATTACCTGTATCAAATAAAATATCGTTCAAAGTTGTAGTTATAGTCATCTGAGAACGTCCATTTGAGCTGGGGATAATTGGTCTGCCGAGTAGTTGTGTTAAATTCAGCCAATTATTCATAATTTCGATAGTTAATAAGTCGACGGGGAATCGCAATGTTTCTCGATGAGGATAGGAGATTGATTTTAAGTGATTAATATCTAAAGTAACCACGAGAGACACCAAAATCATGAAATTCTATTATATTCTTTAATATTTGCGAATTTTTCTTACATAGTTCTTGAATTTGGACAAAAAGTTCTAATTCGGTCTTGGCATTGGCAATTATTGTCCAAGATCCCTTTTCTTCAATATAAGCAATAACTTCATCTTTATATTGAGATTCTATAGACTTCAACCATGCCAATCGCTGATCATATTTTTGAATTGCCTTTTGTTGATCTGGAGTTAAGGAAATAGGTTTAAGGAATAAAATGTTGGCTTTGATTCTATTTAGTTCTATTTTCTGCTGATCGAGTTCTTTTTGCAAATTTTTTATCTCATATTTGAATCCTGTAAATATTTGATTAAATTCGCTTAAAAGAAAGGGCGAGAAATAAATTTTTTTTTCAGTAAATGTTTCGCCGGTTGCATCGAGAAAACCTCTAAAGAAATTGATTTCGTTCGGAGTATAATCAATTTCATCTTCAGTTCCTTCAAGTAATTTTACAAAATTTTGTTCAATATCTCTAACAAGGGTCATTTTTTTCGTTGCCTCTCATATAATTTTTGAATTCCTCTGTGATATTATCAAAATATACTTTATATATAATTTGTTGTAGATTATCGGTGACCTCCAGGAATTTTTCATTTAAGGTATTAAATGAATATCCATCAAAATCCATGAAATATATATAATTGCCTTTATCATCTGTCCGAATTCCTGATTTGAACAATAAATTATGTGGTTCTCGTTTAATTCTAACAAGTGATAAATTTTCTATAATATCTTCTACTTTGAATTGATTAATATCAAAATTTGGATGGTAATATTTTTCAAAATATTCATTCGTTTTTTGCTCTAAAGGGCAAATATCAATGTACCTAAGACCAATTCGCTCAAATTTTTTTATAGAAACTAGGGCGAGGAACTTTAAAACAATATTTTTTATCAGCTCTCTGAATTTTGGATGGTCTGGATGATTATATGATTTATATTCTGTAGATATGATATTTAACCGATTTGATTTTACAATAATTTTAGTTTTTTGGGTAGGATTTTGGAACTGCCAGACTAATGTAACATTTCCCAAAGGCGTTAATGGAGGAGCAGGTGTTCCACTTGGAGAAATTTGAAATGGCTGCTCAAAAAGTTGATCAGATAAGGGAAAATCGTCCATTATTTTTAGCTGGAACTCACTAATTTTTTGTTCTATGTTAAATAATTGGGGAAATCTAATTTCAAACACTACTTTGACAACAGTAGGTTTTTTAAAAACTTCATATTTATCCATGAATGAATCCTCATTAATTTCTAATAATTATTAGGATATATACTTTTTAAAATTCAAATATTAAATATTCATTATTTTTAAAATCGAATGGTTTTTTATAGAAAATATAATATCTAACAAAATATTTTTTTTATTAACATGATTCTTTTAATTATGCAATCATACCAGAATTGGATCAAAGCGCATTACAATAGTCTGATTAAATCCTATGGAGGGAAATGGGTTATTGCAGAGGAGGATAAAATAGTATTTGCCGATGATTCTTTTAACATAGTATTTAACCAGTATAAGAAAATGGAGAACAAAGAAAATTGTAAAATAGCATTAATTGAAACTGGTGATGCTGTGGAATATTAGCCAAATATTCTTATGTCCTTGATAAAGAATCAGGGCTATTTTCTTTGATTTTTTAAGAAGAACTATTTCGATAAGTAAAAAAATTCCTTTAAATTCAAGTAGAATTCATATTTTAGATGAAATTCTTCAACCTCCTGTAAAAGTAGACAATTCTGAAGGGAGGACCTGGAGGGGTCGAATATTGAAGTTTTTGTCGGCTTTTCTCTTAGATTCAAGGCAAGTAATAGAATTCTTCAGAAAGATATAAATCTTTCAAGGTTTCTAGGAGAGATTTGGATTAGAAGTGTGAGAATATGGTTGTGTTAGTAGAAAGCGTAGAAGAAATTGAGGAAAAGCTTTCAGATCTTTTGATAAAATGCGATTTAAATCATTTTGTGGATGTTGAGAAAATAAAGAAGTGGATCGCTAATATGGAGCGGGATTCCACATCCAAAAAGGGGTATTATACATATATAACGATGTTGAGCGGATTATTAGATGATGATAAGCTAAGAGACAGGAATCTTGTAACTGCGCTGTTCAATACGGTCTTTGAACTTTATCGCCGCACCCCTATTCACATGTTGGGCGATAAAAAGCCGCTAGAAAGACTTGAAGAGATGTGCAGGAAAAATTGCCTTGGAGATCTCTATGTAGATAACTTAGACTTACTCCCAAAAGATTGGGTGTCTTTATACGATGAGGCAATGGATTATATGCTAGAGAAAGATATTACGAATGCAACCATGAAATTCGATGAAGTTTTTACATCGCTATTAAATGATAAAACTACCTATCGTGAAATTTACCGTATCTTCTGCAATGCGGGGTTAGCTCACTTATTTTCAGGTAATCCAACACTTGGATTAAAATGTATTAAGATAGCCAAAGAGCTAAACCCGAATTATAAATTTGCAGATAAACA
>Ga0307375_10006884_pt1 | contig 10448 bp, 8 predicted proteins | sample TR1MG_FD_202531 | JGI IMG/M metagenome (GOLD analysis project Ga0307375, IMG submission 202531) | Soil microbial communities from Risofladan, Vaasa, Finland - TR-1 | ecosystem: Environmental > Terrestrial > Soil > Coastal area > Acid sulfate soil | place: Finland: Risofladan, Vaasa | collected...
TGCACCCCAAAGCCTCGTTCGTCACCTGTGTTGGGGGGACCTTGCATATTGGCACCTGCCTCGCCCTCTACCTCTACGAAGTCAATCCCCTGTTCCTGATTTCCTACCCCCTCGTGATCGGTATCGCCTACTGGACCCACCAACGCCATGGTCCCGCCCCGAAATTTCAATTGAAGCTCAATACGATCCATCCGGAGTTCATCGATGAGCGAGGTGGGCTCTGCGTCCTCCGCACGGGACCGCACGGGTTCACCGCGCTGAAATTCTTTACCGTGGAACCCCCCTTGCCCGGGAAGGAACTGCTCCTCTACCTGTACCACCAACAGATCGAATGTACGCTGGAGGCGCACCGGGATCAGCGGGGACTGACCTACACGCTCGCATTAATCAGCCACGGACGGCACTACGATACCGTGCAGCAACAGTGCATAGAGCACGCGTCGCGCTTCCGGGAATTCTTACGCCAGATGCGCATCACCCACCTCGAAGTTTCCGATGTCCTAAATACCCTTCATACGTTTTATACGCCCTACTTCCTCTACACCCCGTCCCCGTTAGATTCCCACGGCCGACCCGCCCAATTCCCCCAACTGAATGTTTCTGGGGGAGAAATTGTCATCGAACAGGACTTCCGAGAGCAGTACCTCACCGTCCAGGCATTGCGCCCGCAATTCCGCCCGAACGAGCTCCACACCTTCCTCGCGACCGTCACGAGCCCCTTCCATCTACAGGTGCATTTTCGCCCCCTCCGACCCGCTGAAGTCGCCTCGCGGGAGGATTGCTACAATCAGGACTACCGCCAGTCGCTCAAGCGGCTCACTGGGAATTTGGAGAACGATTCGGAGTTCCAAGCGGCCTCCTACCTCTTCAACAAGGTGGGGGAAGTCGCGAAGGAGGACTTGGAACCACTCCTCGATCAGCAGGAACTCGACCACTTCCGATCGATCAAGCGAGAACTGCGCTACCTGAAGGATGGGGAGGACATCGGGCTGTGGGAGGTCGCGTGTTACTTTCTAGGCGACGTGGTGCTGGCGCAGACGATCGCCCTCCAACTGAATGGCACGACGGATCCCCTCCCGCCGCATGCATTCACGCCAATCGCGATGCGGGACTTGGTCGCCCCTGCCCCAGTGATCAATAGTAAGTATTTATACCAGCTCCTTCCCGTTCTGAAAGAGGCACCAGCAGCAATGACGCCGACCAGCGAATAAACTATTTTGGATAAAATAAATAAGTTATACCTTTTTTTAGGAAAAAAACATTTCTGGGTTTCAAGAATGGGTGCCTAACTGTTTTACTTAATTATTAAACTGTCCTCTCCTCGCCCTAAAACTCCCGTATCTGAGGGGGGTGACAGGGTCTACTTTGATTCAAAAATTATAGATTGGATTTTATGGATAATTATCGAGAGATTTAGTCGAAGGAGATTCCTTACTGAAGAACCAAGGAAGGTCCCAGGCTCTTCCCGCCCAGACATCTAGTGCACGCTCTACAGCCTTTCCACTAAACCGCTCAATCCGCCTCTTCAAATTATCCACTGCTTCCATCCATGGACTCCCACCTGGCGTCGCTCTTACCGCATAAATAAGGTCATAATGATAATCGTTATCTCCTTTTATAGTGATATTTTTGACGATCTCGCGTCCATTCTGCCTTAATTGATCCATATATTTTGTTAAGAGGTCAATGTCGCGTAATTTGCGAATAACATCATTGGTGATGGATTTTCCGAAAAATCTGATCAATGCCTTTATATTATTTGCAGACCTATCCTCCCACTTTTCTTTTGCTGCGGCCCGCCACACCCGGCGTATCTCAGCTATAGGAAACCTGATAATTAAATCGCCATTCAATCGGAGGAGTTTCAACATGGTCGCCCAATTTACCTGCATCCCCTCTGGATCAATGAATGCTAGGTAATGATTTTTATCCAATACCGGAATGATATCGTCGATATTTTGATTGCAATCAACCGTCTCAGCCTCTATGACTTCGAATTCTTGGATATTTAGTTGACTCTTTAGAAAATTTAGGCGAGTCCGGAGACAGGATCGCAAATTACGTTTACTTTCAATCAGAAACATTTTATCAAATGGTTTTCTTGCAAACCATCCTGCAATTATTGGAGATCCCATTAATATATCATTTCTCTTCCTTACTCTATTTATTCCACATCCCGAAAATAAGTCAAGATAATACATCTTATCAAAATATTTGGGGATAATACTGGTGTATACCCCTACGTAGTATAAAAGTGCTATTAATTTCAATGCAGTCCATCCATGAACCTTGCGCTCTTCAGGGCAAATGTTGATTAAGTCCGTCGCATTCTTAATTAATTTGGGTAATTGGGTGTTGAGCCATGAATAATTGTCCAATTCCTTAGCAACCCTCTTCAGTTGTTTATCTGTATTATGAATCATTTCTTATTAATTTTCATACATTGACAGGGGACTTTGAAGGTAGTGAAAGGAAGATCAATTGTGGGATCTTTACAAATAGCAATATTGCAGCCGATCAAATCCTGCGTATACATCCCTAATTTCTCATAAAGAAAGTGTCGATACGCTTGCGGGAGCCGGAATCTCTTCCCATCTTTTACAAAAATATCCTTCTTTATAATCTTATCAGATAAAAAGTTAAATAAGGCGGGTAAGGCGCGAAATGTACCGAAGGTAATCATCTCAGGCTCGATTAATGCTAATTTATCAATTAAAGTAAAGTAACTTTCCAGATCGATGTCCGTCAGTGGTATAGACTTTCCTTCGGATAATGAATTCATTAAATTTACGGGCATAATAGGATCGATACGGAAGCGGATGCGATATCCAAGTTCTTTTAAATGCTTAGCAGCTTGGAGGCGCGCCTTAGTGGGGGCGGTATGAGGCTCATAACGATCCACCACAGCGATCGGATTAATACTCCAACTATAAATAACTGTATCAGTCAGGTTCCTTCCCTCTGCATCTGGAATAGACTCTGTATGATCACTCTTTGTCAGACATAATAACTGATTTCCAGAAGCCCGGACAAGCTCTACAATTTTATTCCATAAGTGAAGGTCTGGCTCGTTATCCAAAGGGTCTGAAGTCTCCCCTGTATTAAAAAGAATATTTGGCTGCCTTTTTCTCGAAAAATACCGGAGATTCTTCTTGAGCCGACTCAGATTTAAATGCTCAACGCAGAGCGGTCTGATACGCATCGTCAAATTGAGGAAACAGTAGGAACAGCCATGCCTACAATAAGTTCCTAAGGCCATATTCCAAAAACCTGGACACTCTTGATTGCTCTGGAATCGGCGGATGAAAGAACTTGAGACCGCATCTAAATACAAAATCCTCTTCCCGAACTGGATTTTATCATGGATCGTATCGAGAGGGCACTCTTCTAGCGTCGCAAAGTGAGTAAAAATAGATTTTATATCATATGAATTCGATTTATCTATCAATTCAATAATTTCACATTCCGCCTCGCGTTCAAGTGCTTCTTTGACTGAATTCCCAGTCTTAGGAAACTGGAGCAATAATACTCTCTTTTTAGATAGATTCAAGGACTCCAAGGAATCTTCAACTATATTAAGATCATAAGCCTTCGTCCCTAAATGGCTATCGACTGCTACATATTGAATGGGATATGGATCACTTAACGTTTTCACACACCTTCATTTGTTACCCCAGATTTTACAAGTTCATCTCCTACGCCCTTCATGGGATCGCCCCTATAAAAATCTAGCAGATTCCCCCTTGAAAAAATATCAATAAAAAAAGGGGATAGCGACAGAAATAAATAGGTTAATTTACTATGAATGTAAGACAACATGCAGAATGTGAGAACAGCGTATTTATGAAAGTTTGGGGAAAATGCATCGACCTGTTCTGGTATATTTCCTCTACTTATTATCATCACCTTGCGACCGCTTTTCAGGGCTCCCCAAAACTCCTGCATCTGAGGGGGGTGACAGGGTCGACTCCGGATCAGGTACTTCCCCTGTGGGCGCGGTCTCTTCAGGGGGTGGGACCAGCCGCAGGAGCGCCTCTTCCGCAAAGGATCGCGCCAAGGTCCGCCCATCCAAGTCGGCGAGCTTCCCGAAGGCGTAGCTGAGCCACCGCATCGCCTCGAGAAATTCCTCTAAATCACCGAAGGGCACGTTCTCGCTCTCTGTGATCCGCTGGAGGTTATAGAAATAATTCTGGCGGGTACGGGGGGGAGCTGGTTCCCGCAGGAGGCGCTTGAGCACCTTCACGAGCTGGGCTTTCATGCGCCCACCCTGCTCCTTATCATAAGCGTATAAGAGGTCCTGCTCGAACTTTTCCTGCGCCTCGATGTGGGGGAGTTGCAATCGAATCCAGTAGGCGAGTGCAGGGGAGAGGTACAGCAGGACGGTCTGGTATCCGAATGGCGTCGCCGCCAGTCGCTGATTGCTCACCTTGACCATTTCGTAGTGGAGCAACTTATCCACGAGCTGTTCCTCGTGCAGGGCGGAGAGCAGGAGATCCTTGGTGTAGGAGGGGTTGACTTTATAGGCGACCTGCGCGAGTTTAATTAAATGGGGGCAGAGGGGGGCGGTTAGCCGCTTGTGGAAATCGAAGGTGCCGCACCCGCAGTCGGGACTATCCCGTGAGAAGGAGGCTTTGACCAGCATCCGGTCGTTGATAATCCCCTCCAGCTTGTAAGCATCCATCTGGCGAATTGTCACGGCATGATCGGGGATCGCCCGCGCTTCCTCCACTGCCCCTGCCGTCGAATGGCGGATCAGGAGGTTCTCCAGCGTGTAATGCCCGATTTGGACCATATGGTTGAGGGTGGTATCAGGGTACCGCCCCAGCTGGAGCGCGTACCAGAAGGTTTTGAGCGTCCTCTGCTCCAATTCATCCTCCGTCAGCCCAAAATCTACTTTAATACGGCGCTTCTGCTCTTTCGCCCTCTGTACCTCTCGCAACTTCCGCAGCCCATCCTCCACGATCCACACCAGATATTGCTCTAACAGGTTCGCCTGCTGCATGAACTGGCTCTCCACGGGCGCATACTTCGGAACGAGCGAGTGCGGGCGGAAGTACATCACCCGGATATCCGACTGCTCCGCTTCACACCTCGCCAAGGCATAGGCGCGTCCCCAGTCATCAAACCCAGGGCGTCCCGCCCGCCCGCACATCTGGTGGAACATATTGATATCCAACGGCTTGCGGGACTGGGTGAGCCCGACATCCTTAATGATGACGACCTTTGCGGGGAGGTTGATCCCGGAACTTAGGGTGGGCGTACAGGCGATCACCTTGACCAATCCCTCGCGGAAGAGCGTCTCGATGAAGACTCGCATCGCATAGGAGAGCCCGGCGTGGTGGAACGCCACACCGCGTTGCATGGGGAAGTATAGCCGCTGATCGAACCCCGCCCGGATCCGATCCCGAAACCCATTCACCCGCACCCGTAACTCGCGCGACCGTTCCTCGAGCAAATAGAGCAGGTCGCGTTCCTTCAAGAAGTTGGAGATCTCGAAGCACAGCTGCTGCGCTTCGTTCCGCGTGGGGACGAAGATGAGGAGTGAACCCTTCTGTCGAAGCGTCTCCACGACGATCTCCTTGACCTTTTCCTCCCGGTTCGCGGTGATCGGGATCTGGTACTCCAGCGGCACGGGGCGGTGGTCGTGGATGATCGGTTGTGCCTGGAGCCAGACTGCCAAGGTTTCTGGATTGCCAATCGTGGCCGACAGGTAGATGAACTGGATGGTGGGGTAGAAGTGGCGTAAGCGGAGGATCAATCCCTCCAACCGGGCGCCTCTCGCATCCATGCCGACATTGTGGACCTCATCGATCACCACCACGCGGACTCCCTCGAACCATGGAAAGTCGGATCGCAGGATGGAATCCGCCCGCTCGTAGGTCGTGATGAGAAGCTGCACGAAATCCAATTTTTCCTGTTCCTTCTCACGATCGATGCGGGTCATGTCGCCCGTGCTCATCTCCACCTGCACGCCCAAGGCGTTCCAGCGATCTTGGAAGTCCTGGAGCTTCTCGTTCGCGAGCGATTTCAGGGGGACCATGTAGAGGCAGCGCCCCTTCCCCTCGAGGATCGCATGCACGCACGCCATCTCCCCAACCAGCGTCTTCCCAGAACTGGTGGGGGCGGAGACCAAGAGGTTCGCTCCTTGAAAGAGGTCGTAAAGTATCGAAAAATACTGCACGGTGCGCAGTTCGGCAATCTTAAAATCCTTCAGCCGCGTCGCAATCCCGGGGTGCGCCTCGTAGTTCCGCAGAATGACTTCCATCTGCGACAGCGGTTCCGGAGGGACGGCGGGCTCTTGGTTCTCTTCCGTCATACTACTATCCTTCTTTTACTTTTCTGGAAGGGGCTGGTGCAAGAGCGAGTATAAAAAACCTTCGGTATCGTCATTAAAAAAAGATTTAAACGCTTGGACATAAAATTGTGGAAAAAAAATAAAAAATGAGAGGAAATAATATGCGATTACACTGACGAAACCCAATATATTACTAAGATTAGGTTTATAAGAGTCATAATAATTGCGAAGATAACTAACCCGCCTTCCACTGTATTAGACTTTCCAATTCGACAGGGGATACAGTATTTCTCTAGCAAAGCTTCCCGTTTTAAACCCTCATAGTAGGCGAAGGAACATATCTTAGAGTCATCAAAAATGCACTTCTCCTCTTCCTTCACTTTTATCATCGACATCTTCATCTATATCATTTTTCATTACCTCGCTAAAAATTTGACAAAAATCTCGACTTTTTAGCCCCAATCTTCTTCAAACTTAGCAAAATCCTTTGCCACGAGTAACTTAACTATATCTAGAAGGAAGCCGGTTTCGTTTATGACTCCGTTCATCTGGCGTTCTATATTGAATGAATGTTTCTGGACCCATTTGGGATCTAGGGTATCTAAGTACTCGTAAAGGGTCGCCTTGACCTCGGCAACCAGTGCGACAATCTGCTTAACCTTTTCAAGCATAGGGTTTTCATTTCTTTTGGTATTTTTAATCATATGGTTATCACCTCATTAACCTGAGTCTCCATTATTTATTAAACAACCTTTCATTCCATCATTAAATCCGTCCTCTACAACGACTACGCAAAAAAGTACTTTTCAGTATCAATTGTCCTATCAATACCTTTTTAAAGAGGATCTTGCACCCGACCCTTTCAAACATCAAACCGAAGTGGATATCGTGATGCTGTGGTTACTAATCCTTGCAGGCATTGGGCTCATCGGGCTCGTCGGGTACCGCCTCTACACCACGCCCCCGCTCTCGAAAGCCGCCAAGCAGCAGCGGGAAAGCTACCTGCGGCGCTTTCAGCATGCCAAAACGCTCATCTACGGGATTAATTCCGAGGGGATGAAGGTCTTGGTGGAGTGGCTTGGGAGCCAGTACTTCAATGCGGGGTGGGGGTGTTTCTATGGAGCGGACCTCACGATCCACCTGCGCGTGGACGAGGATCAGGTCATAGTCACCCTTTTCTGCCCGACCCAAGATGCCCTCGCGCAGCATACTTGGCGGATGGCGAAACAGATCGGGAGGTTGATCCATGGGGCTGCCAATGGATAATCTTATTTTTCGGATTCTACTCCAATCGTGGCCCGTGATCCTCGCGGCGATCGCCACGGTCCTCCTCCTCTACCACTGGTTCCGCCCGAAGTTCACGCTAGAGAAGATCCAGAAGGGGCTTGTCCGCCAGAGCGTGCTGATGCTCGTCAGTGAGGCGGAGCAGGAGGGGGCAGCGGACGATCCAGAGCAGCAGGAATGGCTTACCGCCCGTGAGCACCTCCAAGAACATTTCCAGACGAAACTGCAAGATCCCGCAGACTCCCCGAAGATCCCCTATCGAAATTATCTCTCCATCTCGCTCGTCTGGACGCTCTTCTGGTGTGGCGCCTTCGCATTCCTCACGATCCGGATGCTGATCGCCCCCTTCTACTATGGGAGTGAGGCGATCTTCCTGGGGTACTTCGCGTACTACATCCTCCTCGGGTTGATTGGGTATTTTAAAAAATGAGAGAACTAAAAATGAAAAAAAATGAGGTGAAATGAGACATGGCATCGTATCCACGCCGAAGTGGGAATTCCACGAATTATAATAACACTAAAAAGAAACAAAATGAGTATACGGAAACGGAAAAGGAGCACGCCTTTGCCCGGTGGTTCTGGGCAGGGGCGGAGGGGAGCTCGTGGTCGTCATCCAAGGTCTTCTTAACCTTCTTGGGAGCTCTTATCATCATCGTGTTTGGCTATATCGGGATTATCCTGCTCCCCATCAACCCGTTAGCCACCGTCGTCATCGCGGGGCTCCTCCTCGTGGGGCTGATCCTCCTGAATGTGGATATTCGGGGCTGGTTCACCCGCCAAATCCTGCGCCGCCGCCAGTACGACCACGTGGAGCAGATTACCGCCTACGATAGTTTGAAGTACTACTTCTTGAAGGACCACACGGACATCCTGTTCATCGAAAATGGGCGGGACTTGACCGGCGTCGCGCTCCTGAAGCTGAAAGCCATCCCCATTAATATCACGGGCAACTTCGAGCGGTTCATCCGATCGCTCTACCAGCAGCAGATCCCGATCTTCTGGACTTACGTGCAGACCCCGGTCGATCAGGGGGCGTTGCTCGGCTCTCCCGCGATCACAGACGAAGCGCGTGAATTCTATGAGGAAAAACCCGCCTTTGAGACGGAGAATCGCTTGGAATCCCATGATGGGATTTGGGTTGCCCGGATCATTTTTGGCACCCGTCGCACCGTGCGGGCTGGGGCAAATCTTGAGGTACAACAGCTGACCTTGTATCAGCAGCTCAAGAGCGACCTGTTCAAAATTCATACCGCCTTCACCAGTGCCTACCCCCACACAATTCTGGAATCCTTGAAAGGTGACGCATTGATCAAGGCGCATTCACTGGCGATCACGAGCGGGGGCGTGCCCGCTTTTTTTTGAGCGGCACCGAGGGGGTGCATCACTTCCTCCAGGTGCCGTCGATGATCACGAAAAGCATGGATTACCACTACCCTGCGGAATTCATCGTGCCGACCACCGTGCCCTTTGACATCGGTCCCATCGGGAACGCCTTTGAAACGGAGTTCGAACAGGAAGAAATTCCCATCGGGCTCCGCTTGACGGACATGCTCCGCGGGCTGCTAGTGACCGGGGGGACGCCGACCCAGCGCTTCCTGACGAATTTTAAGGTCGCCTACGAAACTGCGATCACGGAGGGGAACTACCTCATCATTACCACCAATCCCGACTGGCGCCGATTGTCAGATGTCATTTCTGAAGCGTGTGTGTTGCGTATAGGGAAGGAGTACTTGTTCAACCCGTTAGATCCCGAGGGCACTCCCGCGAATGAATATGCGACCATCCTCGCCCAAGCGTTCGCCCAAGCCTTCTACCTCTCCCGGGGCGGCATCGAACGGTTGGAGGACCTGATCCTGACTTCATTAAGCAATCCCCGTGCCATTGCGGATATCGGCGTGTTGAAAGGGCGGATTGATGATAAATTGACGGAGTCGCATGGGCGGGATGCGGAACTCGGTGCCGTCTTCCAATTTCTCCATAATAGTGGACGCGGTCCGTTGGGGACGATGCTAGGGCAGACGAACTTCCCTATCGCCCGGATCTTAAGTGGCGTGACCATCCTTGAAATTGATCTGAAGGTCCAGGCGCAACTCCAATTCCTCCTCCTGTGCCTGTTAGCGAAGGTCTTGGGGTACCGCCAGCACCACCCCGGACGCCCGTGCATGGTCTTGCTGGATATCGGGGATATGCTGGTGCCCCTTGACCCGACTAGTTATAAAATCCGGGAAACCGAACACTACCTCGCCGATTGGGTGCGGCGGTGCCGGATGTACGGCATCGGGCTGCACCTCAGCCTCCAGACCCCCTCCCGGCTCCCTTCCATCGTCTTGAATACCTTCCAGCTGATCCTCACACACCAAATCACTGCATGGGAGGATGTGAAAGTACTCCGCGGACTGCTCCAATTCCTCCCGGATACGGTCGTCCATTCCCGGGAGCGCCATGATAACTACCAACTGGAATTCTTGAAGACGCTGCCCCCGCACACCTGCATTATTAAATACCCGGACATTCCGAACGCCTTTCCCGTGCACCTTGCGAAATTTGATTTCAGTCTGACCCATCCGTGGGCGCCTGCTGAAATTGAAACCCGCCTCCAAACAATTTTCCCTGACTGGCACCCGGTCATTCCCCAGATGCGGACGCTCCTCGAACAGGACTTCGAACGGGACGTGCCCATCGTGAACCGCATCCTCTCCCTGCTCAATGAATACCCTCGCCTTGGGGCGCAAGGCATCCTCTCCGCGCTCAACAGCAACCCGAACGTCGAACTGGAAATGCCGACCTTGGAACGGCTCTTGGGGCGCTTGGTGACCTATGACTACCTCCTCGCCCCAGAATGGCGGGATGAATGGAACCGGCGCCACAT
>Ga0307375_10006886_pt1 | contig 10445 bp, 12 predicted proteins | sample TR1MG_FD_202531 | JGI IMG/M metagenome (GOLD analysis project Ga0307375, IMG submission 202531) | Soil microbial communities from Risofladan, Vaasa, Finland - TR-1 | ecosystem: Environmental > Terrestrial > Soil > Coastal area > Acid sulfate soil | place: Finland: Risofladan, Vaasa | collected...
TTCGCGGGTCCTGACCCGCGAGCGCTTTTACACCGAATGGGTGTGTCGCGCCCTGACTATGTCGTGCCACCCCATCAGATCGTGCGCCACCTCGCCTACCCGATGACGATATCCGTTCAATATCCGCTTGTGCCATTTGTATTGGGAATTCCCGTAAGGGAGCGCGATGGTGTATTTTGATAATACCCAGATGTCCAGGAGAGGGCCGCTACCACAGCAAGTAACACAAGAATGGCAAGCCCTATAAGAATAGTTCTAATAACTGTTTTTACTTTATCGCTCCGTCTCACGACTAATAGCTCCACTAAACCCGTACCCGAATGGCATTGCTCACCACCCTGACTCACCGTGGCACCTCAGGTAAACCGCCTATAGATAGGCGACACCCTTCACCCTCTCAAGCGCCAACTCTTTGGATTATCGATGCATATCTTCGCAATTTCCCTTGTGCCAGAAAAAAAGAGAACCCACCCTTCCCGCATCCTCCGCACGCCCAAACGACCCGAAATCAGCAAAAGGGCCAACTCCCGCTTGGCTAAAAGATGCCCTTGGGCCATCGCCTGCCCCCAAACCGCTTCCGCCTGCTCGTAACTTCTGTCAATCCCTAAGCCCTTTTTATACATATAGCCTAGATGATAGAGCGCAGGCACGTCACTTTTGCTGGCACCGATTTGGAAATAGCGAAGCGCCTGACTATACTCATTCCGCCCTAAATAGTAGCCTCCAAGGGCGTTGATTGCCTCATTTTGGACGGATTGCGGTCCCTGTTCCAGCGCTTGACGCCACAAGGCTTCTGCCTTCGCATCATCCTTTGCGGTCCCCAGCCCTCTATGATAGGCCCAACCAAGGTATACAAGACTATGCAGCGAACCTTCCTGTGCCAAAACCTGGAATTCCTCAAAAGCCACGCGCGGCTCCGACTCCAGGATATCTTGCGCGTGCTTCAGGCGGGCCATGTCGGGTTCCCCGTCTGTATGCCACCATGCCTCCAGCTGTTCCAAAGCCTGAGCTGAGGGTCCGTCTCCGGCAGCCGCACCTGCAGCCAAGATCGCACGTTCTTTTTGATAATCCTGGCGCCCCCGATAAACTTGGGCCAAGAAATAAGCTGACTGTACAACACCCTTCTCATAAGAGCGCCGTAGCCATATCTCCGCTTGACCTAGATCCCGTGAGGTCCCCACCCCCTCCAGATGACAACGTCCTACCAATAACATGCCATCACAAGACCCCTCGTTCGCGAGCACTAAGAGATCCCGATAAGCGCGCTTCGGGTCCTTCTCTATCAGACCGCAGGCCTTATCAATATGTTCTGTGATTGTGTCCATTTCATTAACCACCAGTGACTATGGAGGCTTTTATTCAAAACACAGACTACATTCCGATATGAACCGTCCCGGTCGTTATTGTCGCTTAAAAGGAAGCGAGTTGTAAGGTGGCGGCTGTGGCGACACCATGGGTGACTCCGGAATACGATGACGCAGCTGCGTCAGGCAAGCCAACAGCGCCGCCCTAAAGAGTGGCCGAAGTGCGATATCCCCATTCGGATCCACCCAATTCTGGGGATTGTTTCCAACATAAGGATAACGATTGATGGCAAGGTTGAGACCGACCCAACGCGCCCCGTTGGCACCGGTGGCCGCCGGCATGCCCAATCCCGCATAGCTAACGATTTTTAAAAAGGCGCCATACGAGCTCTAGCGTTTCTTGATCAAAAGCGTATGAAATCAGGGAAACACTCGTTCGTCAGCGCGTCCGACCTTCTTGCAGACGGCGGCAATCTCTCCTGTGGCCTGCATCCAGAGACGCGCCCCGGGAATGATTTTTTTCAGGCCGCGCCGACCCCTCATCCACTGAAATCCCAGAGAACTCTTAGCGACGAGATTACCGCGGGCAGCCGCCTGTTCGTACAAGGTCATAGCACGATTACGATCGCGCGCGACGCCATGACCCTTAAGATAAAGGCGACCCAAACGAAGGAGCGCGGGCGCATAATCCAGCGCGGCGCCAGAAGAAAACATCTCATAGGCCTCGGCGTAGCGCTGTTGTTCTTCCAAAAGCACACCGCAAAAGTAATTGGCTTGCCGTTTTACTGTTTCCTTATTTGACTCATAGGCTCGACGATACCAACGTTCCGCGGCGATTTTATCAACGGGTGTACCCTGCCCTTGCCAATAGGCCCAGGCCAGCCGCAACATGGCATAGGAATCGTCTTGTTCCGCGAGTTCCTGAAACATTCCTAAGGCGCGTACGGGGTCTTTCTCGCGCAGTTCATAGGCTTCCTTTTCGATTATATGTCGCTTAATTTCCTTTGGACCCGCATCATAAGCTCGGCGGTACCAGTGCGTAGCAGCTGCCTTGTCGACGGGTGTACCCACTCCAGTTTCGTAGGCATGAGCCAATCGCGCCATAGCTTCTGGTACATTTTGTTCGGCGAGTTCCTGAAATATATTAAAAGCCAGGACAGGATCCGTTACCTGCAATAACCTAGCCTCACCCAACCGCGCAAACCTCCGAGCCTCATCATCTCCCGCTACCTGGGTCCGATGATACCAAGATGCTGCCATCGGATGACGTTATAGCGAAACACCGTACAGCGGTCACGCCATCGAGAGGGCGGCTTCCCGCGTATCGGGCCATTTCCTCCGGTCTTGGGCGGCACACCCGCCGGAGGGCCGTTCTTGACGGATCGTGAACACCCGGAGTACAAAGTCCTAGGCCAGCTGAACCCGCCCGTTCGGGTGTTCACGATCATGCGCAATCGTGTTCACGATGGCGTTTTGAGTGTTCACGATCAGCGAAATACGCAATTGGGCCTAGGGGCTCATCGTGCCTGGAAATCGAGTGTCAACGGACGCGGGCCGTGGTGGAACGCGGGGGCCAGCCACATGACCCACGCGGTGCCACCGAAGCTCCTTGCCCGCATGGGGCTGATTTCGCTGGTGGACCTCCACCAACGGCTTCAGCTTTCTACTTGAACCGCCGGATGTGGAACCGCATGTCCGGTGGTGTGAGAGGGCTGAGGGGGTAATCCCTCACCCTACTCAATTATTCGTGCGCCCCTGAACAGTTTTCGTCTGCTGCGCTCTAGGAGAATGACCTTCGTGGACTCGCTGGCCAGAAAAGCTGCCACCGCTATCAGACCCAGCTGCCATCGGGTATGCCAAGGAATGATCCTCGGTAGCCAGATTACCGGAAAAAACGAGGGGATGACCGCAAAGAACCGAAACGGAATTTGCGCGTAGGCCACATAAATGCCTGATAACCGGCCCTGTATCAGGGCCCAACCAGAATAGGCAACCGATATCAAAAGCAAAGTGAGAAATATCGCGGACGGGACAGCAAAGATCATAACCGCACTATGAAAGGCTTCCTCAAAAAATGACAAAAACGGAATTTGTCCCCTATAAATAGAGACGACCATATAGAAGGCGAGATAACCGACATCGAACATGCCCCATATACACATATTGGTATCTTTACACATCCTCATAATTGTTTTGCAAAGGGCTTCTCGCCCGGCTCGCGGTTAGAGAAAAGGCCCAATCGCTCCACAAAAAGGATCCCGCATGAATGCTGGCCTCGGGTTTTCAATTTAACATCCTCAAATCATTGCATTACGATCTAATGCCGTCAATGCAGTCTCGCATGGCGGTTACAATGACGGGGCGCAGCGCTGACGCGACGTCCAGCCGGTCAAAAATGACAATCTTCTTTCCTGTTGCGGTATCCTTATCGCCACGGGGCATCTGTGCTTGCAGCGAATACCGCGATCCAGGCCGCCGCTCAAGAGCTACTTAGCAGTCTGATCGCCGCGCGGCTCAAACGTGATCCTCCATTCATGATGCGCATTGAGAATCAAATGGTAGTTAACTCGCACTTTCTCCGGTGTCCAGCCTTTCGATGGAAAAAAATGAGTCAACGGGCCATTGAGCATATTTAATTCTATGCTCACAACGGCGGCGTTCCTGGAATCGAATCGCACCGCACCAATCCGATAGCTTGAAAGTCTCTCGACCACCTCAAAAGTACGTTGTTTTGTTATAAATTGCTTAAGTGTGGCCCTTTCTTTGTCGCGGCGGCTTAAGAAATAATACAGCTTCGCCCAGTCACGATGCTGCCACGCATCAAGCACCCCTTTGACGACGGCGATCGCTGCTTGCTTCTCGGCCAATTCCGCGTTTGCGCGGTCCGCTGTAACACCGAGCAAAAGCGGAAAGAGCGCCATGAGCATAAAAAACCTAAATCTCACTGTATTTCCTCATTCACCTATCCGGAGCCCCCAGTGGATGGGTAGTTCTTATAGGTTAGATCCGGTACTGTCGGCAAAAATATGTATATGATTTTTCCCTTTAAGGAGTAGTAGATGGGCCCCCAGGTTAAATGAATGGTTCGTTTTGTCCCCATCTTGTGTTCGCAATTTCGACTTGGATCCTCGGGATCTGGTACCCATTCCTGAATAAGCTCAGCTGTTGAGCCAGTCTCCTCTTCTGGGTTCGCAAACGGCATTGTTGGAGGGGCTCCACGCGCGTTTTCGTAGAAGAGCCAGTTCAAAAACGAACGCCCAAAATCATGAAGCCAGTCATAGTGAATGGTAACGGTTTTCCATATAAGGCCGAGCGGATCAACATCGCTCAGCGGGTTTCCATCCACATACCCATACTCATTAATCCCCCCCGCAAACCCCATCGGATCCCGCGACAGCCACCTCCTGAGCTTCGGATCATACGCCCGGTAGAGGGTGAGGTTAAGACCCGTACTCTGATCAGTGACCATGCCGGCGTAGCCGAAGGCCGGTAACGGGGTTTGGCTTGTCGTGCCTCCTGAGGTGGTCATCTGCCCATAAGGGCTGTAGGAGTATTGACCTACCACTGTCCCTTGCGGGGTGACCAGGGCGGTCACAGAGCCTATGTTGTTGCGGGTGTAGAGATAACTTTGGCTTCCGTCCACCTCGCCTTGGGGAAAGTATTGGGCGGTCAAGGTGTTGTTCGCATCAAAAGCCGCGCAGATGTGGCCCCCACACCAGAGGGTAAAAAGGTTTTTGCCGCCTTTGGCCGCGCTCCATGCGGCACCTTACTGCCGCAGGCGGGGATCTTTGGGATTTCGCAGAGCGATAGAAAACGCACTCCATCTTGCCCGCCAATACAAGAGAAAACCGGCGATTCTGGATCGCCAACCCCAGTGGCCTGATATCAACAGGCGGGCGAGATCCGCAGACGCAAATACATTACCCGTGTCGGCGCCTTTTTCTAGGAGCGCGCGGGCCGTATTGATACCCTGTTTGCATCCGAGACCCTGTTGGCGCATAGCGGCAAGCATACGAAAACATGACGCGTTGCCATAATCCGCGCCGCACTGATACGCCTCATAGGCGCGGACAGGGTCTCCTGTTTCCCGATAGAGCCAACCCAGTCGGTAAGCCGCATGAGCCTTGGTGGTACAGCCACCCTCCTGGTACGCCCGTTCGTACCACCGCTCCGCCCAAGCGTGGTCGACGCGTGCGCCCTTCCCTTTGTGGTAGGCTTCGCCAACATACAGCATGGCTTGCGTAAGCCCCCTCTCCGCCAGGCCCCGCAGTTCCTGGAAGCCTTTTGTAGCATCCGCCTTGCCTATGGCGAGAGCAGCCTGCAACAGGGCCCACTCGCCCGTCTCACGTTCCGTCCGCTCAAGTTCCTTGAGACGGTCGGCACACACGCGCGACCCGCGCTCCCTGCCCCGTTCAAGGGCGGCCCGCGCCTGCGCCAAATCCTGCCGCATGCCATAGAGGCTTGCCAAATAGACCGGTGCATCCAACGACCCCTGATCCTCCGCTTGCCCATACAGAGTAATCGCACGCTGGGTATCTGCAGGCACGCCGGAACCGTGCTCGTAAGCCCATGCGAGATAATTAACGGCGACGACAGATCCTTGATTTGCAAGCGCCCGGAGCCTCTCTATACTGCGTTTCGGATTGCCGTAACGTAACGCTTTGGCGTCATTTGCAGCCTCTCGATGTGGATCGCCATCTTCGCTTTCGTGGTGTGGACGCGAGATCATGTGCGCTCTGCCTTTTTTCTAGATCAAGTCGTTTGGTATGCCGCCCCGCTTTTTTGCCTTATTCATCGGCCTTTGGTGCTTCATCGCGCTGTATGGCCAAGCAATACTCGCCAGGCTCTATCTGTATATCCGGGAAATGAGGCGGCGGCGGTCCCAGTTTAAGCGCAATGCAGAGCGCGCAGAAAAAATTCCGTTGCCAAGGGTTGAGAGTCGGTATATCCCCATTCGGATCCCACCAATTCAAGGGGGCATTCCCGACATAAGGGTAGCGATTGATGGCAAGATTGAGACCGACCCAACGCGCCCCGTTGGCACCGATGGCCGCCGGCATGCCCAATCCCATCTGGGCCAGTAGCAGACCCACCCGCTGTCCCATCGGATCCCGCGACAACCACCTCCTGAGCTTCGGATCATACGCCCGGTAGAGGGTGAGGTTAAGACCCGTACTCTGATCAGTGGCCATGCCGGCGTAGCCGAAGGCCGGGTGAGGGTCAAGCGTGGACCCTAACTCGGTGTCATTACGCGGCCTTTACTCCTCCAACCTCTTATCCTTGGGATTGTGCCGAGCAATCCTAAACCCTTCCTTAGTGGCGCGCAGAAACATACGCCATCCCTTTATCCTGTTCTTCCATCCAAAGGCGCCGGACAGGAGAAGGCGCGCCAGATCCCGTTTTGCGAAGACGTTTCCGTCTATGGCAGCGCGCTCCAGATACCCCCTGCCTTTTTCTGGATCTTTGTCTATCCCCAGCCCATTGAGGTGCATTCGGGCTAGCATACGGAGACACCCAACATGTCCAAGGGTTGCCCCTCGCTGAAGAGATACATAGGCCATATCGTAACGATGCTGCCGAAGATAAAAATCTCCGCACTTGTAGGCTACTTCCTTGTCCACCTCGCCACACCCCTTGCTTTCCTCGCAAGCGCGGCCGTACCAATACTCGGCCTGACTCAGATCCACGCCTGTACCCATGCCTTTCCAATAGGTCCACCCTAACGCCACCATCGCCCGCAACGAATGGTTCTCAGCCAGAACCTGAAGCTCTTTGAGGACCTCCATACCATTGGTCTTTTGCCGAAGAAGGAGCTCATGGATTTCATTGTATTCTGCTTTATCCCGCTGCCTACTCTTTAACCTTTCAAGCTGATCGCTACAATCCCCATTTCCACGGGCCGCTCCTTCGGCGAAGACCGCGGAAGCTCGCTCATAGTTCTTCTTTTCTAGATAAAGCCAACCGAGATAGAGCAGGGCATCTGCCGACCCGTGATCCTGCGCCCGGCGGTAGCATACTTCGGCTTGATGCAAATCCTTCGGCACGGCCTGTCCGGTCTGATAAACGACCCCCAGGTTGATCATTGCCTCTGCGGAGCCATGATCTGCCAGATTTCTCAAGGCAGAGACGCCCGTCGCTGGCTCTCGGTCTAATAGCGCCAAAACATCTTGCATTTGCGAATACGGATCAACCTCCGCTCCAGATACGTCATTACCTTCACCGTAGTTTTTGCCGGTCTTAGGATTCCCATCCTTTGCTGCTGATTTTTCCTCGTCCTCAACCATTGCATATCTCACATGTTTAGATATCGGCTAGCGCCCATTTGCGCAGTGACCTGTATGTTAAGGCGATTTGCGCGGGAGAATATAGATCACAGCCGGCGGTGACTCGGTCGGTTCGATCTCGGGCCCCGGATCGCGATTGGCTACAACACAGCCAAGCCTCGCAACAAGACAAATTCCTACTGCACAATTCCGTACCCAAGGAGAAAACTGGATATCCCCATTCGGATCCACCCAATTCTGGGGATTGTTTCCAACATAGGGGTAACGATTGATGGCAAGGTTGAGACCGACCCAGCGCGCCCCGCTGCCACCTAAGGCCATTGGCATTGCCAATCCTGCCCGGAGGAGCGCAACCCCGCCCAACGCCCCCATCGGATCCCTTGACAACCACCTCCTGAGCTTCGGATCATACGCCCGGTAGAGGGTGAGGTTAAGACCCGTACTCTGATCAGTGACCATGCCGGCATAGCCGAAGGCCGGGGTGGGTGGCGGGGTGGTCGTGCTGCCGGTCGTGCTCATTTGGCCGTAGGGACTGTAGGAGTATTGGCCTACCACTGTCCCTTGCGGGGTGACCAGGGCGGTCACAGAACCTATGTTGTTGCGGGTGTAGAGATAGCTTTGGCTCCCGTCCACCTCGCCTTGGGGGAAGTATTGGGCGGTGAGGGTGTTACTTGCATCAAAGGCCGCGCAGATCGTGGTCCCACACCAGAGGGTTGCGGTGGTGACAGGAGAGGCCCCGCTGGCTTGCACGGTGGTCGCTACCCGTTCGCCTTGGCCATTGCCTGCAACGCTTGGGCTATATCGCCGCCATGTGGTTCGTCATGCTTTATGCGACACAAAAGCCCGTGTCCAGCCGGGATGATTCTGGGTAAAGATCAGCACATACGCATACAGATCCATCCCCGCCACATATCTCAAAGGATCCCGCGACAGTCACCTCCTTAAGCAGTGGCGATCGCCCGCGCAGGGCTACTATTCGCTAACCCGCGGATCCTTGGGGTCTCGGCAGGCGATCGGGCCGGCTCTTGCCACGGCCCGAAGCAACAACACAAAACCCGTCGCTCGCGTACGCCAACCCCAATGACCCGACATCAGGAGACGGCCCAGATCTGCCGCCACGAACACATTGCCGCTTTCTGCGGCTTGCTCCAGCAATACACGGGCTTGTTGCGGATCCTTTTCGCACCCTAAGCCCTTGCGAGACATTATTGCAAGCGCTCGTAAGCACAGTACGTCACCTAAATCAGCACCGCATAAAAAGGCATGATACGCTTTTTCATAATCCCCGATTTGTCTATGAAACCATCCGAGCTGGCGCGATGCCCGCATCTTTGTGGCTTGACTCCCTTCCCGATAAGCCTGTTCGTACCAGCGTTCCGCCTTGGCACGATCAGGACGTACCCCTTTACCTAAATGATAGGATTCGGCCAGATAGAGCATGGCGCTCGTAAGCCCTCCTTCAGCAAGGCCTTGCAACTCCCCAAAACCACGCGGCGCGTCCGTTTTTCGTACTACCAGCGCCGCTCGAACAAGTGGCCAGTCCCTTTCCTCCCGCCCTTGGATATCAAGCTGCGCCAAAAGGCCCTCGCACTTCCGGCAACCACTCGCTCGGCCCCGTTCAAGAACGTGCTGGGCTTGCGATATATCGCCCCGCTTCCAATAGAAACTACCGAGATGATACAAGGCGTCCAAGGAGCCATTATCCGCAGCATGACGATACCATGCTACCGCTTGTTGTGTATCGATAGGTACGCCACGACCAAGCCGGTAAGCCAGTGCGAGATAAATCATTGCAGTGACCGAGCCTTTTTCGGAAAGGACCCGAATGGCCTCCAATCCACGGCCAGGATCTATCTTACGCAGCGCCTCAGCACGATACGCCACATCGCGATACGGATCATTGTCCTCGCTATACAAGTCTGGCCGCTCAATCATGCGTCGTTCCTTTTCCGAAAACTATTAGGAGTTTTGTCGAGCGACTCCCCGTCAGACGGACCAGTCTCCCAGCAACGTCAGTCTCTCTTTATCCACCGCCCTTTGGCTGTGTTGCAACAGGTTGCTGCTGGACAATCTCGCAAATAGGGCCTGGCTCTTCTGGAAGCTCATATGCATTATGCGGCTCAGGCCCCAACACCTTAATGGAAATACACGCCCAACAGAACATGGCGCGCGCCCAGGGCGAGAGCTGGATATCCCCATTGAGGTCAATCCAGTTCAGCGGATTATTCCCCACATAGGGGTAGGCATTTAGGGCAATATTGAGCCCCACCCAACGCCCATGCTTTCCAGTTAAAGCCGAAGGAACCGTCAATCCGGACTCGAGAAGTCTAAGGCCTGTCAGCGCCGTTAACGGATCCCGCGACAGCCACCTCCTGAGCTTCGGATCATACGCCCGGTAGAGGGTGAGGTTAAGACCCGTACTCTGATCAGTGACCATGCCGGCGTAGCCGAAGGCCGATAACGGTGTTTGGCTTGTCGTGCCTCCTGAGGTGGTCATCTGCCCATAAGGGCTGTAGGTGTATTGGCCGGCCACTGTCCCTTGCGGGGTGACCAGGGCGGTCACAGAACCTATGTTGTTGCGGGTGTAGAGATAGCTTTGGCTCCCGTCCACCTCGCCTTGGGGGAAGTATTGGGCGGTGAGGGTGTTACTTGCATCAAAGGCCGCGCAGATCGTGGTCCCACACCAGAGGGTTGCGGTGGTGACAGGAGAGGCCCCGCTGGCTTGCACGGTGGTCGCTACCCGTTCGCCTTGGCCATTGTCGGTGTAGGTGGTGGTTGTGCCCGTACTGCTGTTGGTGACCGAGATGAGCCTGTGGGTCGCATCCCAGGTGAAGGTATCGGTGCCGTTGTCGGTGAG
>Ga0307375_10006888_pt1 | contig 10443 bp, 10 predicted proteins | sample TR1MG_FD_202531 | JGI IMG/M metagenome (GOLD analysis project Ga0307375, IMG submission 202531) | Soil microbial communities from Risofladan, Vaasa, Finland - TR-1 | ecosystem: Environmental > Terrestrial > Soil > Coastal area > Acid sulfate soil | place: Finland: Risofladan, Vaasa | collected...
TTCTTCATCGATTCCACCGCCTCGCATGGATACTGAGGCATCAGTACCGAATACATGCGATGATGATGCTCGACGAGGTTTCAGCGTTGGATCTCACTCCGCTCCTGACGTTGATGGCAAAGTGATCCCCGAGATCAGTGAGCAGCATGTTGGGATTGGTTCCAGGCAGGGCGGAGAGTTGAGTGTTGCACAGCGAGCAAAGAGGAAGAGAGCAGAAGGAACGTCTCGCATCAAGTATCTGGCCTCCAAACTGAGTTCGTTGGTTTCCGGTCCCCCTCATTTGTTCGTGCTTTCAGCTGCGGAGAGTTGGATCGCTACCGAAAAGGATATCGCTCGAATCCAGACTGATACATCCGGTGGTTGTGCGGGTCACGCGATTCCTGAACATCCGCTCCGCGATCCTGTTGATTCGTTGTTGGTGACACCCGACAATTTTCGCCATTTCGAGCTTTCCGAGTACTCCAAGAGCGATGCGAGACTGTGCATCTTGTGCAGGCGGTGTGGTGACCACATGGTGTTGGGGCGTCTCTTGCCGATTCAGCTCGTCGATCAGTGGATTCACGCGTCTTGTGCACTGTGGTCCATTGACGTGGCGGTCTCCGAAGATGGTGAGCTGCTCAATTTGATGCAAATGCTGCGAAGATCTAAGGCGCTGAAGTGTCGAGTTTGCAACACAGGCCACGCGTCCATCCAGTGCGCCCTCCCAGGCTGTGCCCACCGTTACCATCTCCCGTGTGTCCTTCAAACCTCCTCTCGCTTAGTCCTCCCCGAATCCGGAGCAAGAAAGCACGTGCTATGTCCTGAACACGCAGCGCACTTCAAGGAGGTGATGTGGACCCTTGGAGAAGCTCCGACTCTCGTTCATGCGACCGCTCACGATTCTGGACGGTTCCCGATGTCGCTATTTAAGTGCGATTTCAAGCTGCACCTATCGGAGACGGATTTGCGACAGAAAGTGGCTGGCAAAGAGGGACTACTGAAGCTGACCGAATGGACGAATTACGTCTTCCGAACCGGCGCCCTCACCGTAACTCATCTTGGCGTCATCTGCACACGAGGCCCATTTCACACCAAGGAGTACATCTTTCCAGCTGGGTATAGGGCGATACGAAGATTCTGGTCGTGGAGTAGTCAACCGACAGTTGCTGCAACATCCACTTCCTCTTCTTCTGCTGCGACTGTTTCGCCTTCATCACTCACATCGGTGCAATCGCAACAGCAACAACGACAATGGCAACAGTCTTTACAACAACAACAACAACAACAACAACAACAACAGCAGCAGCAACAACAGCAGCAGCAGATCCCCATCCAGACGCAGCAGTTCCTGTCGAAGTATCCACCTCGCACTTGCTACGAGCTCTTCATCTCCGATTCCGATCCGAAGCTCAAGTTCATCATCACGTGCTTAGACGATCCTCTCAACCCCATTGAGGCGCCCGACTTCCCCACTGCTTGGAACGAACTGTTGTTCAGAGTGAATGCGAGCCGGGGTCTCGGCGCGCGACTCCCGCCAAAGCAGTTGCTGACCTCCTCCTCCCTCCTCGGCTGGCAACCTCCTCATTCTGCAGAACGCTCTGGCACCAATTCGCCCAACTCGTCGTCTTCCTCTTGCATCACCACTGCATCACCCAATTTGGAGGACTCAATGATGGAAACAAGCAGCAGTTCGCCACACCAACTTCTCTCCACTGCCTCTTCCTCTTCCTCGTCCTCCATGTCCTCCTCCTCCTCTCAATTGACGATGGACTGCAGTGTTCCACTCTCGTCCACTCCGCATCACCTTCTTCCTGCTCACCCCCATCATCACCACCTTCAGCTCTCATCATCGTCATCCGCACCCTGCTCCTCTTTGACATCCTCTTCATCGACCTCCACGCCGAGTGCCAGCACCGTTCTCACTCGCGTTGTGAACAACCTACCCTTTGGTTTCTTCCTCGGATTTGAAGGTCCTCATTTGGCGTCGCACATCGAACGTTTGCCTGGTGCTATGGAGCTCGTCAATTATAAGAGAAAGCATGATATGGTGATTCGCATTCCATCGGTATTGGCTGTCGCAGTGACGAGATACTTTGACCCCGATTCTCCACCCGACCTTCTCCAACTACCTCCGAATGAGTCCGGTGCTGCTCGCTGTCAACCGTACAAACCTCTGAAGGACCTTGAGCGATTCAAACACATCGATAGCTTCCCATGCCACCCTGCTACTGAACTGCTGGCATTCAAGCGCATGGCTCGCACTCGCGCTCAATTTGGACAACCTCTCTATCCCCTTCTGGACGGCAGTATTCGCGGCGTGTACAGCAACACTTACAACACCGCCACGCTTGGTGCGATGGCCCGGTTCAAGATCATGAAGGCGACGGAGAACGTGCGGCTGAAGGTGCTCAAGTCGAAGATCCAAGGCCGAGGACTCTTTGTGATGGAAGATGTATACGATGGCGAATTTCTCATTGAATACGTAGGAGAAGTCATATCCCATCGCCTGGCGGATGAGCGAGAGAGACGATACCAAGCAAGAGGCATCGGTTGCTACATGTTCAGCTTGAACGACGACTTCGTCATTGACGCCACCGAGAGGGGAAACCGATCAAGATTCATCAACCACTCATGCGAACCCAATTGTGAGACGAGGATCGAGCTCATCGATGGAACACCGAGGATTGTGATCTGCGCCAAACACGTAATCAAACAAGGAGAGGAGCTGACGTACGACTATCACTTTGAGCCTGAAGACGAGAAGCTGGAGTGCTTCTGTAGAACGCCCTCATGTAGAGGGTTCATGAACTGAACACCTCTTCACCGAGCAAACAAACAACAAGAGTACCGCGCCCCTGCTCAGGCCCGATCTCGTCTCTTCGCCCCTATCTATCATCGCTTGCATTCATTTCTATTCACAACTCATTCCTGTACTATAACTACTGTAAAATTCCACATTGAGAGCTCATTGAGTGTTGAACAGATCTGGACCTTGATCTTGATGCGCGCGGCCCAACACCCCCCAAAATGCTCCGGGTGATTTCTTCTTGACCACACGCGATTCCAACCACACTGAAAGAGATCTCCAATTCTTGTGCCCGTTCCAGAAGCGTGGTTCCCGCACCATTCGAAATCCCAGCTGATAACATAGTGTGAGCTCGGGTTGGGCCAACTTGGGGATTGAGATGAGACGATGAGGGCGACACGATCTCCGAAGGGTAAAAGTACATTCTTGAGTTGATCCTAAGGATCAACTGTTTGGGCTCTAATTCGCATAAATTAGTAGAGGGTGTGTATGTGCATCGATGAGTTGGGGTGTTGTGAGAGGATTCGATCGAGTAGTTCCGGTCCTACTTCTTCCCGCTCTTCTTGGCAATCTTCCTGCGCAGTGCGTCGCGCACGGGTGTCGTAGGTTGAGAAGATGAAGTGGCTGCTGCGATTTTGGCTTCAGGGTTGGAAAGGTAGACGATGGATCCGTCAGTGAGCTCTTCGTTGCCGGCCATGGCTTTCTTGGCGTCCAGGAATATCATGAGGTCTCTGACTTGTTCTTCAAGTTCCTTGATATGTCTCTCCTTTTCAAATTGTGCCGAAAGTTGAGAGACAGCCTCTTGTTCGAGCTGTTTGGTGCGTGAGGCGGCCTTGACGAGTTGGTCCTTGAGAGTCTTTTGCTGTTGTTCGAGTTCCTTGATGTGCCTTGAGCGTATCTCTTCATGTTCTCTCAGTTTCTGCTCGAACCAAGATCGTTGCGTCTCGAGTTGCGCGGTGAGGAGGTATTGGTATTCCAAGTAGATGGCATCGACCTTTTGCAGTCCCTCCTTGTCGTCAACGTGATCCGGTCTGGCATTTGAAGTCGAATGTAGCGCAGGTAGTTCCACGAGCTTTCCATCACTCTTGTTTTGGATCAATCGGTGCACATAGCCATCGCCAGCGTAGTCCCAAACGCGTTGCGAAGAGAGTTCCAGTGCGTAGTTGTGTAGAGTCTCCTTGTAGTGAGTGTATGCGTGAGAATCTTGATAGCGGCTGCATCCAACGTGTCCGCAGAGGAGACAGATCCAGAGGCCCTCGTGAGTGCCGCATTTGGAGCAGAGCGATTCGTGTCCGATGGGTTGTTGTGTGTATCTGCATACCGGGCAGGTGTTGTCTTCCTTCCATTGCATGAGACAGGTACAGTGGAATGTGTGGTTACAAAGGATGGTCAATAGGCCAGAGACGGAGGTATCGAGGCGTTCGAGACAGACGGGACAGTTGGGCACCTCCACGAGCGCTGGTCCAGTGACAGATGAGTAGGGGAACAAGGTGAAGGACGCAATCGACTCCTGCTTCGATTTACCAGTGGGCTTGATGAAATCCACGTACTTCACGAACGCGCAGTGACACACCTCCGGGGACTCGCTCTCGCTCATGTTGCTGAATTGCTTGCCATTGAACTCCTCCACAAACGCCATCGCTTGCTCCACTTGCCTAAACTTCAACACGACCATATACTTGTTAGGGGACGAGTCTGCAAGCACGCGTATACCCTCCATCGTGGACAGAAACTCGGGGCTGAAGAAGTCCGTCAAGTCCGGCAGCGACAGCCACGTCGGCACTGCAACGATACACACCATGCGACTCGCTTTCGCACCACCCACCGGCACGCCTGATGGATGCTCGTTGAACAGGTGAATGATGCCTTGTGTCGTCTCCACCAAAGGATTGCCTGTTGTGAACGCCAACTTCTTCTTGATCTGCGGAATCGGGGTGCTAGGCCCAGCCATCGCTTCCAACACATTATAAGTGGAACGAGGCTTGTCACCGGAGGTCGAGGAAGACGGCAAAGACGAACATTCAGAATCCGGCGCTGAACTCGACGCAACATTCGCACTACGCGCCATCTTTGGAGATCCAGGGGCAGAAACCTCTGTACTCGAGGTACAAGAACTACGACCAGTCTCGCTACTAGACCTAAGTGAGCCAGAAACGCCAAGACTCGAAGACAAGCGAATCACGTCTGCGCTCTCAACATTTGACGACTCTGCCTTCACTCCGTCCATCGTGTCAACCCAAGCACTCAATATTTGCTCTGTTTCGACCAAGATATAGTACATGTCACTTGAACAGCATCGTGGGGATGGAAGGAATGGCCAAACGCAGCCATTTCTCGAACTTCGGCAGAACGACCCCCGAAATAGGACCTCTGCCTCCTCTGTCCGGGACACAACGTTTTCAGGGGTTCATTTCGGGGGTATCCCCCAGTTCTCCAAGCTACAGTCCGACATGACATGTGCTCTCCCCCAATTTCTGTCTTCCTTGGGAGCGCAACCGCTGTTTTTAGTAGATAGGAGGCCAATGGGGTTCATGACGGTGTGCAACGCTCACGCCGACTTCGACATCAAACGTGCCAGATTCTTCTGCTGGGTCATGCGGAACAACTCACTTCGTATGTGTTTATAACGTGTATCGAAATCATCTTGGAGATTGGACATGGATGCGGACGATGTGGAGGTCGTAGAGGAGACTTCCAACAGTCAAACCAATCCGAAGAAGCGTATGCGCCAAGATCATCATGTGGACCCAGATCCTACCCCTAAAAGAGTACGTCCATCCTCTTTCTCCGTAATGAACGCTTTAAATGCTCCAATGAACCTGTTTGTAACCTGTTTCTGCCTTCTGACTCTTGTTGGCTTTGCGGCTCCATTTTCCCTCCTACCCGCTCTATTGTAGGCCACACCTCCCGCTATTCGATTAGGAATCAAGCTAAGGTCTGCATCAAACCTCATGTATAGGGCGGCAAACGGTGTCAGAACGACAACAAGATGTGATTCTCATTCACCTTCGAATTCCTCGCCCGCTCCCGGCAATGCCTCTTCAACATCCTCATCAGACGATATTTTAGACTCATCTAATCTCGATAATACCCCTTCTTCTACGACGACGATCAAGTCAATGCCGCAAAAGTCGAACTCTGATTCTGGTGCAGTTTGGGCTTCTATATTGAGTAAGAAGGTCGTTTCTCCTCCAAGGTCCAAGTCTTCTATCACTGCTACTATCGACATTGATTCAGAAGAGAGCGAAGGAACCACTACATCGCCCAAATCATCTATCCCCTTCAATCCCTACTCCAACATCCCTGGATCTGCCCCTCACCCCTTCTTCATGACTCCAGAAGCTCGCAAGGAACATATTCTGAAGGAGAATCAGCAAAAGCTCCAATCTGCACTCACAATACGCCAAGAGAGCATTCGCTCCCAATTCAAGCCACAATCTGGCTCCATTCACTCCTTCTTTGCCCCTAAGCCTAAAAAAGCATCTACTTCTAGTGTTTCTTCGGCAAATACCGACTCTAGAGGCGCCTACGCGCTCTATGGAACGAATCTTCCGGAATTCCCTACTGTGACCCATGTCGTCCCTTCCATAGATCTGTCATGTTCCGATTCCGCATCTATATTGCCTGTATTCACGAGGAAGTTGGAGTTTGAGGAGAATGATACTATAGATCCGGAGGTGGTTGGTTCGCAATTTGCCGATACTCTACAGCTCTACGCTTCACATCATTCCCTTTGGCCTTCACCCTCGGAATTGGAATCCTCCTTATCTACAGGTAGTATGCCGTGCTGTTCTGAATCAACTCATCTGGAACCGCCTAGTGAAGATACAATTTTGGATATGGCGATGCAGATTAACGACGTGCAGCACGATATCCGAGTTTCTATTGGCTTGTTTTCCTCTCGCAATGTGATAGAGAATCCATCCTTGAATGCGAGAGAAGGCGTGGCGTTGTTGGATGTGAGTGCGAGCGAGATGACCGACTTCTTGGCGGTTCAGCAGCAAGCAGCGGCACAGCGTGAAGTGGCGTATGAGGAGATGATGATCTCTGCCTCTAGTGACAATCCTGAGTACTCCGAGTCCGATATTGCTAGTATGTACCGAGTGGCGTTGAAACAGCGCGAATCGTCGTTTGGTCTCCCCTGGGTTTCTCGTTACGTTCCGACTTGTACTTCCCATATATGTGGTAATACTTCGGTCTCAACTGAACTGAAACAGTGGTTGGTGAGTTGGAAAGCCGCAGCTGATGCATTTCCGGTGGTACCGGCGGCGAGCGACTTTTTCAAGAAGCGTACTCCCGTCAAGTCTGCCTCTGCGGCGCCTCCTCCCCCCTCCGTTGATTTACCTCCTCCATTGAGCACGTTTTTGGTACAAGGGCCCATTGGATGCGGCAAGACGAGCGCAGTGTACGCCGTGGCACATGAACTCGGCTTTGAAGTATTGGAGATCAACTCGTCGATGAAGCGCTCAGGTTCGAATCTCCGCACGATGATTGAAGAGGCCACACAGTCCAGACACGTAGGCCGCCATTCGGCGACATTGACCATCCTCTTGTGTGAAGAAGTGGACCAACAGTTCCCGGAGGATGCCGGATTCCTCACCGCCCTCCTTTCTCTCTGCGAAAGCTCCAAACGTCCCATCATCCTCACTTGCCAAGAAGTCCCTCCCCTATTGCTTTCGAAAAGGCACATGATCACAATCAGGGAGATGAAAGCACCTGACGAGGCGTCCGTTTTCGTGAATCTCGCCATCGCATGTCTCGCTTCGGGTTTCTCCATTCCTCCACCTCCGATAGTCCACCAATTCGTCACATGGTTCAATCATGATCTTCGCGCAATATTCAACAACGTTCAGTTCTGGGTACCCTATCTCGACACACATGGATGGCAATTCGCAATTCCGGCAGTGGCAGGACTCTTACCACCACCATCATCATCATCATCATCATCATCATCATCATCATCGCTTCAAGTCCCTCCATGTATCCCCGGTTCATCATTGTCATCTTCATCGTCATCATCCTCCTCTTCATCACCGACACCTTCAACATCCACCTCAACACCACGCCTACCACCGCCTCCCTCCTCTTCTTCTTCTTCTTCTTCCTCTTCTTCTTGTGCATACCAAAGAGAGATGCTTCTCAGGATCTCAGAATCGAACGATCTCCCTGGACCACTTCAACTCCTTCACCGACACTTCCTGAAGGGCACCAACGGTAACCCCCCTCTTTCTCTCACTCAATTATCAAAATTTGCAGATATCATCTCAATTACCGATTATTGGAGGAGGATGCAACACACCACATTGGAAGATGCCGTGGATACGCAGAGGGAGGTGCAGGACGACATCCGCGCCATTCTTGAATCCCTCTCCCTCTCGGTTGGTGCCAATACCACCATTCAGTTATGTGAAGATCGCGGAGACTGTTACTCTATTGGAGACGAGAGTAGAATGAGGAACACGGAGGAGATCGTGAATGAGACACTGCGGTTGATGATGGCAAAGAGCGGCTCCAGACTCTCCAGATTCGATGACTATTCCCATCTGGCGTTACTTGCGAACATTGAGGACCAGCAGAGACTCCAAAATGTGAAAAGGAGGCAATTCAAGTTCAAGATCGGCTGGTATTCGGTAGGAAGTGCGAAACGCAATCGGTTCGTCAAAGCACTCAAACTGTCCCCGATTCCGGACGCAGACGAGTAATGTATCACATTGTGTTCTCAGAATGTAGCAACTGTATCATGCAGACAACATACGATCGATACGAGGCGAGACCTCGTCTCGCATTTCGAAGGATCGCGACCACTGCTTCTTGCAGCGATGCCCCTAGATGACTCAGATGACTCTCTCTTATGGATTGCTATGAAGTGTTCCTAGTGTGTTCCGTTTATTCACAAAACCTCGTGCAAGAGGTCTATCATGCTCATAGAATGGACCAAAAGACTGCGGCACCACCTACTTGTCCTGCTGGACAGACTTGAGTCCGCCTGCTGCTCGAATCGCAGCCATGAGGTTGTCTCTGCCCGTTTGAGGAGGAGGCATCTTTGCCATGGATGGAGGGGGAGGGGGCAAAGGCACCCCAGCAGCGGGCGATGTGGGTGGCTTGGGAATGGAGCCGGCTACGGAGATGGTGGCGCTCTTGCTGCTGCTGCTCGTGCTTGAAGAGGTCTTGCTCGTTTGTCTCTTGTGTCCATGTCCAGAAGCCGAAGAAGAAGCCGAAGAAGAAGCCGAAGAAGAAGCCGAAGAAGAGGAAGAAGAAGCACCAGACGTTGTGGAGGGCGATGTCCTCGATTTGGAGGATGATGCAGTGGCGGAGGAGGCTGCAGAGGAGTGATGGCTTGTTGTGGGTGCTGCGATTGATGCAGCGCTTCCTGAGGAGAGCTTTATGGCGCTGGAAGACGATCTGAGGAGCGGTTGGCTTGGTGGTACGACGATCTGAGCGTTGGCGGCGCGGACGAGTTTGAGGAGGGAACGGACTCTGTCGTCCCATTTCTCCGACAGCACGACTTGGTGTACGGTGACGTCCAATGTTACTTCCTGGAAGAATGGTAGGCGGAGTAGTGATTTCAAGGTGGCAGAGTTCTCAGGGTTGGTGGGTTCGAGGATGGACTCGAGGATGGGGAAGAGTGAGGACGGACACTTGGCCTTCGCGTCCTTCAGCGGTCGATCTCCCTTTTCGTGGCCCGTTGCCAGTTCGTACAGCAGGAGACCAAATGCGATCACTTCAGGCGCCATTTCAGAGTTGGTCATGAGCATGCGACGGATATCGCGAATGGGCTTAGGGTCTAAACAGAGCAGAGAATTCTCGAGGTCGACTAGCTGAGCATGGTCGTTTTCGGTGATGACAACGTTTCCAGAGTGAAGGTGAGGGTACGGGAAGCCATGGAGATACAAATAGAAGAGTGCTTCGAGGATTTGACGACCATATTTGGCGATGGCAATCACGTCGAGAGGTTTGCCGCCGGACGCGGCGAAGTACTTCTCGAAATGCTTCGATTTGGGTGTGATCTTCTTTTTCTTCATGTCAGACGTAATGTATAGAAGGTCTCGAAGGGATCCAAGTGGTTGATATGGCGTGATCACCACACCCTTCGCATCGCGGAGCTGGGCAAAGGCAGGAGCGCAAATGTACGGATGTGTGATTGTATCCTTGAGGATGAAGGCGAATAGGCGTCTTTTCGATTCGTCTTTGAAGATAGAAGCGCCTTCATCGCTAGTTAGCGACATGGCAAAGACGTGGCTCACACCAGAGGCATCCGTAGCTTCCGCCAACAGTTTTCGCGGACCTCCTCTCGTTCCCATCTGAAACAGCTCCGATTTGAACAAAAAGTACTGCATATCGCGCATCATAAGTTGTACTGCCGTATACGAAGTTGCAATCAGCGACGAATCGCCTTCCAAGTTCAGTTTGCACGGCTTACAAACGGTCTGCAAACCCACGTAGCCAAATTGCGGCAATTCTCGCTGACACACGCTACAATCCCCACAAAAGATCTTTCCACAGGCTCGACAATGATGCTATACACGTGGGAGGGGACGTGTCGCGGGGGAACGAGACAGATGAAGGTCAGAAAGGGCATGCGAATGAGAAGTAGGTGGCGCGCACAGGCACATCGCTCCTCTGAGGTCTCAACAGCAGCGTGACGCCGAGTAAATGAG
>Ga0307375_10006890_pt1 | contig 10442 bp, 10 predicted proteins | sample TR1MG_FD_202531 | JGI IMG/M metagenome (GOLD analysis project Ga0307375, IMG submission 202531) | Soil microbial communities from Risofladan, Vaasa, Finland - TR-1 | ecosystem: Environmental > Terrestrial > Soil > Coastal area > Acid sulfate soil | place: Finland: Risofladan, Vaasa | collected...
GGGGAAAAGCTCATCGAGGTGTCGACTTTCCGCGCGGAGACATCCGTCGGATTCATGAACGTCTACGGTGAGATCGAAGAAGATGTGAAGCGCAGGGACTTCACTGTTAACGCACTCTACTACGATCCGGAAGAGAACACGATCCTCGACTACCACGGCGGCTTCCGGGACGTGAAGTTGCACCGTCTGCGCGCGATTATCCCGGTCAAGAAGATTTTCGCTGAGGATCCTGTCCGAATGATCCGCGCAATAAAGTATTGCGTTTCAGGCGGTCTGCGGATGGGATTGAGACTGCGCTTTCAACTGAAGCGGTCCATGCCGAGCCTCGAAGAGACTCCTGCTTCCCGAATGACCGAAGAGTTGTTCAAGATCCTCGGCTCAGGCAACGCTCGGCCGATGCTTGAGCGGTGCGCCGAGATCGGAATGCTGCGGTTCATGCTACCGGTTGTCGATGGGCTCATTCGCGAGAACAAAGCGTACCGGACTCAGTTTTTCGAATCCCTCGCGCTACTCGACGAGGTGGTGAAGGCAGGAGAAGTCCGCAAATCACGCCACCTCGCGTACTTCGCCGCCGTATACCTCTACAACGTCTCTGTTCCGGGTCAGGCTGAACACATTTCATTCCAGGAGGCATTCGGCGAGCTGAAGCAGTTCATCCGACCAATGCTTCCCGCAAACCGGGACGTGGAGCAGGCGCTTGTGCTGCTGATCCGGAGAAGAAAGGTATACAAAAAATTCGGGACACTTGAGCGACCAGACGGGGTCCAGGACGAAGAAGAGCTGCATCGGCCACGGCCCCGGAGAAGAAGGCGGCCACGAACCGCCCCGTCTGCGGATCATGCCTCATTCCGGGAGCCGGACGCGGCCGAGTAACTCGAACGGCGCCCGGCGCAGTCTGCCCGGATTCTATCCTTGTATCCGCTTCAACAACTCACCCGCCTTTGATCCCAGGTCACCCTTGTCAAGATCGGCAACCATCTTCAGGTAGTTGGACGCCTGGTCGAGTTTGTTGTCTGCAAATGCATTTACACCAAGCGCATAGTAACTCAGCGGCTTCGTTGCTCCCTTGCTGAGCGCTGTGTTGTAATAGTAGGCGGCAAGCTGATAGTTGTGTTTTGAGTAATTGATGAGGCCCAGGTAGTAGTACGGTACGTAACTCGAGTCCTGAAGATTTACCGCTTTGATGAAATCCTGTTCTGCAACTTCGAGTTTGTTTGCGCTGTAGTCGCCCATGCCCGCTTCTACCAGACCGGCGAATGATCGCCGCGAATCCACGTATGAGACGAAGTCCTGCACGAGCGAGTCCTGCTTCACCCAGCGGAATGCGGTATTCTGTACCGCAGCGTCGTTCTCCGCAAGCGAGGCTCCCGGACGAAGCGCGCTAATCGAGTCCCAGATTATTCTGTTCTGCATTTTGTCAGGCGAATTGAGCAGGTACCAGACAGTTCCCCAGGACTGCGGGTAGAACACGTTGATATTCTTTTTTGCCGACTCAACGTCGAGATTCAGTAGTTGACTGAGGGCAAGCGGCAGATCGGGAGTCTTGCCGGCGAGGATCGCCTTGAGGGTGTCAAGCCATGACAGATTTTCCTTGTAGATGACCGTACCGAAGGTCGGGTCATATACCGACGACTCGAAGTAGACCGCAAAGCCTTCTCGCAGCCAAAGCGGCGGGTTTGCCACGAATGCTCGAAGATACTGAATGAAACTCTGATGGATAGCAGCCGGTGTGAGGTCCTGCGTGGGTACGTAGTACGCCACTAGCTCGCTCTTCTGCGCATTGGCATAGTGCAGATAGACGTAGTTTTCGCGGTTTTCCCCGATGACCTGCTGCAAATAGTGTTCGTATCGATCCTTGTCAGAGAACACACGGGCAGTCAACTTGTCAGTCAGCCGCGAAAGATCGAAATGAAAATACGAATTGAAAAGACCCAGGAGCGACTCAAGCCTGTTCGCCACGGCCTGGGCATGATCCTGGCTGACTTCTGAAATGACTCGGTAATGGGCAGAGTCGGCCTCATAGGTCTGAGTCGTCTGTCCGTAGCTGATTCCCGCCGTAAGGAGAAACAGTGCGAGAATCGTCATCGGCTTACTCATCCGGGGACCTCCATTGCAATCATATTATTGTGGGGTACAGTCTGTGTCAAATCTTTTTCTACGTGAGATTTAGTTCGTTGTGCGGGGTTTGTACCGCGGAATCTGAGCGACCGTATCAATCACGATATTCATTTCAGCGATGTGAATCCCCGTGTATCGCTCGATGCTTTCAACAATATAGTTCTGAAGATTGTGGACAGTGCCCGCCAGGGCGACCCCGAATGGAACGGCGATGTGCAGCTCGAGCCGGTAGCCTTCGGCGTCTATCTTCACCGAAATCTTCTTCACTTCAGCTTCGAGTTCGTATTCATCGACGCAGTGGAGGATCATCTGGGTCAGTGCGGACTCGGCAATGGTGACGGTTCCCTTCTGGCTGAACTGTGGACGCACGACAGTCTTCTCGAACACCTGCTGCCTGTTTACCAGTCCGAAGCGCCGGCGGAGGAATATCTTCACCGAATCGGCAACGAGGCGCGGATAGTTTCTCTTCACTTCGATAGCCGGAACGGGAATCACGTGTTTCCCCTGCGTGCGACGATAGTGCATGGCGGTGCTTATTTCTTCAGCCGTTGCAACATCCTCGATCCGGATGATTTTGGTCGGGGATGGCAGCTGCAATCGTTCACAGATCTTGTTGATCATACCGTCGGAGGTCCCGAGTACCAGGATTCGTTTGAACTTTTCGCTTTCCAGCGCGTTCATCACCTGTTGCCGGTGCTCCCTGTCGGTAAAAAGTGCAGTCTTTACTGCACTCAGGTATGCCTGCTCGCGTTTCGCGGACTTTCCGGCGAGGATCTTCTGGTCGCGGATGAGAAGTCCGTCGTCGACTATCATCTCAACTCCATGCTTTTCGGCTACAAGCCGTGCTCGAAAGCTTTTACCGGTACCGCTCTTTCCGACAAGTGCGAATACCTTCACACCGCGTATCATCCAGACGATGTGATGGAGCAGATTGCGCATTCCTTCAGTGTAATGTGAGCCGTGAACTGTTACAAGTCAGACGGCAGTTGTCATTGGATCATCCGGTCGATGGTTTGATCACTGATTGCCTCGTCTACTTTTTTCGCGGGAAAGAGTGCGTGAAGCATTTCCCGTTGCCCGTCGGCTACCGGGGCCGAAATTGACCTGAACCGGAGGACCGGATCGTACTCGGGGAGTTCGAGCCGCAGGGAGTGAAGCAGATATTCAGGCAGACTGGAGTCTCCATACTTACGGTCACCCGCGAGCGGAAAGCCGTGCGACGCCGCCTGCGCACGGATTTGATGCGTTCTGCCGGTAACGATCATGCAGAGTGCCAGGGTGACCCGACGGCCGTCCGATAGCAGCGGCTGAACGTGGGTTTCTGCGCTCTTGCCGCCGTCCGCGCTATCTGAGCTCACATGAGAAATGCGGCTGATCGGATCCCGCACCAGCGAATCCTGCCAGGTTTCCGGGGCAGTGAGTTTGCCCGCCAGCAGGGCAAGATAATACTTCCTGCAGGCTCCCGACTGCAGATGAGCCAGGAAGCGGTGCGCACCTTCGAGTGAAACCGAAAAGAAGAGGAGCCCAGTCGTGTTTCTGTCCAGGCGATGGAGAGGTCCGGGCCGGAAGCTGAGGGAAGCAGTCGTCCGACTTGCGAGGTAGCCACGCACAAGATCGTCAAGTGCAACCGCTTCGAGGTCCCGTCCTCCCTGAACCGGGACGCCGCGAGGCTTATTTAGCGCGAGCAGGTGCTCGGTTTCCCACACGATCATCGCTTTGACGGCGGCGGTGCCGGCGGCACTGCCGGTGTTAAAGGTCGCGGTCGAACCGGTGGGCGGGGAGTGTGCACCGGACCTTGCCGCAAGGGACGGTCGGATCTCGATCGGAACTCCTGAGGTCACCCGGTACGAGGGCGGCACTTTTTTTCCGGCGATCCTGACTTCGCCACTTCGCAGCGCCCGGTAGATGCGACTCAGTGGCAAATCGGCGAAGTGACGCCTGAGCACCGCGTCGATTCGTTTGCCTTCATCGTCGCGCCCCGGCAGAATCGGCAGATACTCGGGTTCCATGGACCTATAATGCCATTTTCATTCTGTCTTGACAAATGAAGTTGACGACGACACACTGACGACGTATGCCGTCGAAAGCTTTCTCGTATCTCTACAGCCTGGTCAGCAGCCCGGTGTTTCTGGCAGCATTCTTCAGCTGGTTTATCGCTCAGCTTTTGAAGGCAATAATCGAAGCGGTTCGCCATCACTCCCACAAGTCCCGCGACATGGTCATGACCCTGTTCTGGAAGACGGGAGGAATGCCGTCCAGCCATTCGTCCCTGGTGACCGCGCTCGCAACCTCAGTTGGATTCGAGTACGGCCTGGACAGCCCCTTGTTTACTATGGCTCTCTTTTATGGGATACTCATAATTCGTGACGCGCTGGGGGTTCGCCGGTCGGCCGGTTTGCAGGCTCAGACGCTGAATCGGATGGGAACCGAGCTTCACGAGCGGTTCGGCATACGGTTCAAGGCTGTCAAAGAGGTGAACGGACACACCGCCGCAGAGGTGTCGGTGGGAGTTCTTCTCGGATTTTTCATTGCCACCGCCTTCAGCATCCTATAAAAAAACAGATGAACCCGAAGCTCAGCCGTCTGAAGCATAGTCCGTCCTCAGCTCTCGCCGTTTTCTTAGCCGTCGGATTCGCTGCCGGAGTGCTGTTCATCATCCTTCCGTCCCGTCCTTCATCGAACACGACCTGGCGTGGCTACTACACCATTGTGGCAGGAGACAGGGTGGCCGACAGTGTCGTCACCCGCGCACTTGAAAAAGCGGGCCTGTCCGGGATCATATCAGCCTCGAACGCGACAGTCTCCTTTACCGATTTCTCCGGAATAAGGAAAGTTTCCGTTGCCGATATTCCCGCAAGGTTTGACCCGGTTGATCCTCGTCTTGACCCATACATGAAGCGCGTATCGGCGCTCTTCTCGACTGCTGTCAATGGACAGCCAATGCAGATCATCTATGTACCGGTGTCCGGAGTCGGTTCCCATTTTCCCGGACTGGGTGTTCTCCGGGTAAACTCACTTGCGCACCGTGCCCTTGATCCGCTCCACATCGACTGGTATCTGCTGGAATGGAACGGTCTCCGACGCGTTCTGTTCATAGTCTCGTTTCTCGTCTTCTGTGCGCTGCTTCTGATGCGCACGCGCCACTTCCGCATACCTGTTCTGCTCGGCGCGCTTCCGTGGATTTCCGGCGCGTTCGCCGGTGGCTACGGCAGCTTTGCCGCGTCCTGCCTGCTGGTGTTCGCATGGGCCTATCTTCTTGAGGAGGGCGTTCCTGCAATTGAGCGCTCATCGGCGAAGTTCCACTCGCATGGAGATGAATCGGGGCTCAGGCAATTCGATCGTTTCTACAGCAGCGAACTCGCCGCGCGATTTGGGTTCTTCATTGTCGCAGTGGTTGTTGCCGCCGTTCTCGACTACGACGGCGTTTCAGGTATACTCGCCAGGGTGATCCCCGGTCTACTTGCAACAGTCGCGCTGGCCGGGCTCGTGGTTCGGTATGTGCAGTGGACAAGATCCCGCAGGGAGCATGAATCGTTCATACCGTTGCGGATTCTTCCCCGCACCATGACCCGCGCACTTCGGGGAAGCTACGTCCGACTTGTGCCATCACTGCTTTTTGTTCTGGTGTTCCCTCCGCTCGTGATGCTCATTCTGCCCGGCGATTCGCAGGTCTATGTACCGAGACCGGTTCCGGTAGCTGGAATCTCGTCGCTGTCATGGAACGATCTCGGGCGACTCTGGCAGCGACACGACGCATCGGCCCTGCCCGACCTGTCAGACTACATCGCGCATCGCGCATATCAGGACGCGTACCTGTTCAACAGACCGTATGAGTTCCCTCATCCAGGGCAGGATGTGACGATACCGGAGTTCACACTCGGCGGATTGAACATGAGTGAACATCCCCGGGTCATGATGACTTTCACCGATTCGTGGTTCAGGGACCAGATGAAGGTCGGCGGCGTTCCTGCATTGCTTCGCAGCCAGGGGCGGGCAATGATGGTTGAACGGCAGCCTTCCGGCCTCGTGTCTGCGGACTATGCGGTGCTTCTCCGTCATACTGGAATAGTCCTTCTGGTATTCTTCCCGTTTATTCTGTCATTTGTACGCATGTCGATGCAGATACGCTTTGGACTGCGGGATACATTCATCCGCAAGAGACGACTTGTAGCATAGCGAGGATACATGGTATCACTTCGAAACTTCCGCGGCGCGGGGGTCTATCCGTATGAACGTAAGGCCTCCACTCGAAACAAGCGGATCTGGAACGCCGCGATTCCGGGTGTGGCCGTAGTTCCATTTCTACAGCATGACGGAGCGCCCGCGCTGCCGCTCGTACATCCCGGTGATCGTGTGCGAGAGGGGATGCTCATCGGCAGCGCGTCAGGCGGCGTGTCCGCGCGCGTACATTCGCCGATTCCCGGCGTGGTTCGGGAGATCCGCACCGTGCAACTTGCGGGGGGAACCGCGAGTCTTGCCGCGGTGATCGAACTCGACGGTGAGTTTGATCAGCTCGGCAAGGTGCCTCGTATCTCGAAATGGGATCAGCTGTCCGCGGACAAGTTGCGTGAACTCATCCTGGAATATGGCGTAGTGGGCATGGGCGGCAGCGGAACGCCGACGCACGTGAAGTTCGAACCCCGGAGCGGAGAGACGCTCGAGTGGTTCGTTCTGAACGGAGTCGAATGCGAACCGTACCTTTCGGCCGACCATCGACTCATGGTGGAGAAGGCGAACGAACTTCTCGAAGCTGTTCGCATTGCACGGAAAATCCTCTCACCCCGGCGAGTCGCGATTGTGCTGGATCGTGGTGCGCGGGACGCCATAGCGGCGATCAAACCGTTGCTGGGAGAGCGCGATGCCGAAACACGTATCATCACCGTTTCAGGCCGCTATCCGCAGGGAGACGAAAAGCAGTTAGTCCGAACGGTTGCCGGCCGCGAAGTGCCGTCCGGCGGAACAGCAAGGGACACCGGCGTTGTTGTCTGCAATGTTGCGACAATGTTTGCGCTGTATGAGGCGATAGTGTTGCGCAAACCGGTCATGGAACGCATAGTCACCGTCTCCGGCGCCGCGGTCCGCCGCCCCGGAAATCTGAAAGTCAGAATCGGCACGCCAATTTCCGATCTCATCCTCGACTGCGGTGGCTTCGTAGAGCAACCCGCGCGCATCATCGTCGGTGGCCCCATGATGGGGCTCGGCGTCTACGACGTATCGACTCCGGTGACCAAAGTGACGCGGGGTATCCTTGCGCTGACGGCCGCTGAGATCGGCGAGGCGCCGCAGACGTCCTGCATCCAGTGCGGCAGCTGCATGCGCGCATGCCCGATGGGACTCGATCCGACACGTCTGTACAAGCTGATAGACCATCGGCAGTACAGCGACGCAGTTGGAATCGGGCTCATGGACTGTAGTGAGTGCGGAGCTTGCGGTTATGTCTGCCCTGCCCACATCCCGCTCGTGCAGGGACTGAAGACCGGGAAACACTACGCATTGGATCTGCCGGCGAAGAAACAGGAGAGAATGTGAGCAGCGTGAACGAGAACGAATCTTCGTCGAAACTTGTAGTCACCGGTGCACCGCAGTTTCACGATCGGACATCGACCGCCCGGGTCATGTGGTCGGTCGTACTGTGCCTGCTGCCGGCAACTGCCTGGGGAGTAGCGGTCTTTGGTGCACACGCGGCTGCGGTTCTTGGAGTTGCCATAGCAGTATCGGTACTTTTCGAGCTTTTAATTGATCGGGTCAGTGCAAAGGCGGCATCGATTGCCCGACCGGCCACAGTGCGGGACGGGAGTGCAGTCCTGACCGGTCTGCTGATCGGAATGAGCATGCCTCCGGAGGTCCCTCTCCTCATCCCGGCTGCTGCGAGTGCGTTTGCCATAGTTGTGGTGAAGTGGACGTTCGGCGGGCTGGGCAGCAACTGGATGAACCCTGCGCTCGCCGGGCGCGTATTCGTCTTTTTTTCCTGGACCGGTGCAATGACGCGCTGGACCATGCCCTCGACGCTCGTGGGCGACGGTGCTCAGCCGCTGCCGGATGTGCTGAGCGGCGCAACCCCGCTCGGGCTGGTGAAGACACATCTGTCGGGAACCGGTCCGATCGACGTACTGCATCAGCTCGGTTTTCCGCAGAGTCAGATTGACACACAGGTTACCAGCTGGATAAACGCCCACCTGCTTGATCGTCTGGGGGCTCATCTGCCCGGAGGGTATATCGATCCATTTATCGGGAATGTTCCCGGTTCTATTGGTGAGGTTTCAGCACTCCTTCTGCTTCTCGGAAGCGTATTCATGTTCGGACGCAAGATCATCCGCTGGGAGATCCCTTCGAGTTACTTTCTCTCGTTTGCGCTTCTGACCTGGATATTCGGTGGAGTAAGGTATCATGCCGGGTACTTTACCGGAGATGTGCTGTTTCAGATTCTTACCGGCGGTTTCATGCTCGCTCTGTTCTACATGGCAACAGACCCTGTCACCTCGCCGATGAGCTCGTCCGGAATGCTGATCTACGGAATAGGAGTGGGCTCGTTCACCTTTCTGATTCGGACCTACGGCAGCTACCCTGAGGGGGTAGCTCTGGCCATCATTTTCATGAATATCTTTGTACCGCTCATCAACAAGCTCACCTCTCCGCGCCGGTATGGAGTACGGACAGGCCGCGAATTGCGGGTGGCGAGTCAGCATTCCGGTGCGGCGCGTGAGGAGCGTATATGAATGCCGTTTTCGGTGCGGCCCTGCGGCTGCTCGTCATATGTCTCGCGAGCGCCCTGGTGATCGGGGTGGTCTATTTTTTCCTTTCGCCCGTTATCGCGTCGGAGGGTAAGCGGAAAGCGCAGATGCATCCGGCAGGATCGATTGTCATACACGCGGCGCGGGAGATGAGCGCACCTTCATCTGAGCTTTTCGGAGGAATCATATGACGAGCCGGAACACGCTGAGCGAAGATTTGATGAAAGGCTTAGTGCGCGAGAACCCCATTTTCATGACGCTGCTCGGGCTCTGCCCGGCACTTGCGGTGTCAAACAAGGTATCGAGTGCGCTCGGTATGGGCGCTGCCGTGGCAATTGTGCTCATTGCGACGAACTTTCTCGTTTCACTCCTGAAGGATTTCATTCCCGGCAAAGTTCGGACGCTTGCGCATGTGGCGATCATAGCCACTCTTTCGACAATCGTTAATCTCCTCATGCATGCATACACGCCGGCACTCTTCGCCGATCTCGGCCTGTACGCTCAACTGATTGCGGTAAACTGTATCATAATTGACCGGGCAAACTCATTCGCGAGGGAGAACAGCGCCGGTCGTTCGGTCGTCGATGCGCTCGGTATGGGTATCGGTTTTACGCTTGCACTGACGCTCATCGCCCTTCTTCGAGAGGTGCTCGGGAATGGCACGATTACGCTCTTTCCGGTTGCCGGATGGAACGGGACACTTATTATTCCAGGGCTTGGAGCCGCACCGATCAAAGTGCTCGGAATGTCGGCCGGCGCGTTCCTGGTATTCGGGTATTTGAAGGCGATGTTCAATGCGTACCGGATGCGCAAGGCCTCAGGTGAGGGAGCCGACATCAAATCCGGACAGATTGCGTGAGGACCCGGAAATGACATACATCGGAATTATCATCACCTATACTCTCGTACAGAACCTCGTTCTCGTTGACTTGCTTGGTCTGTATTCCTACGTGAACGTTACACGGAGGCTCGACTCCGCGGCCGGACTCGGCCTCGCGATGGTCATTGTGATGTCCCTTGCGGCACTTCTGACCTGGGTCATCTATCACCTGGTCCTGCTACCGCTCGGCATAACGTTCCTGCAGATTCTGACCTTCCTACTGATCATCGTGGGCCTCGTACAGATCCTGGAGATGATTACGAAGTGGTCTTCCGGAGCGCTGCATAGCAGCCTCGGCTCGTACCTTCCGATGCTCACAGTCAACTGCGCAGTGCTTGGTATCGCTCTCATCGCGGTGAACGCGAACTACAGTGCGTTTGAGAGTCTTTTCGCGGGATTCTCCGCGGGAATCGGCTTCCTTCTTGTGACCGTAGTCATGGCCTCGATTCGCGAACGTCTCGATCTGGAGTGGATACCGAAGCCCTTTCGCGGTATTCCCATTGCGTTCGTCAGCGCGGGGCTTATGGCGATGGCGTTTCTCGGATTCGACACGGCGTTCCTGCGGAACTTGCTCGGGTGACCGGTGCAGCGGTGATGTTGACCACAGGTGAATTCCTTCACGTACTGGTGGGCGGCGTCGCAATAGGAGTTCTCGGTGGATTGCTCGGTATGCTGCTGTCCGCCCTTGCGCGCATCACCGGATATCGGGTGGA
>Ga0307375_10006891_pt1 | contig 10441 bp, 12 predicted proteins | sample TR1MG_FD_202531 | JGI IMG/M metagenome (GOLD analysis project Ga0307375, IMG submission 202531) | Soil microbial communities from Risofladan, Vaasa, Finland - TR-1 | ecosystem: Environmental > Terrestrial > Soil > Coastal area > Acid sulfate soil | place: Finland: Risofladan, Vaasa | collected...
GTAACCTCCACCATCAAACCATGTTTGATACACCAGTCTTTTGTCGCTCCAGCAACTTTGACCAGCGCAATAGCATTGTCCGTATCAGCAAAAATACTCAGCTCATTATTAGGAAATACAGACTTATGGCGCTTCTCGCATTCTGTTATTAATGCGGAATATTTTTCATCCTTCATATTTAATTTGAAATATTTGATGTTCATAATTAAATCTTAACCAATATTCCATCAGGATTCCAGTTAATTGTAAAGTTTCCGTTTGAAGCGGTTTGTTGTCCAAAATCTACAAAACCCATTACCAAATTATCATCTGTTCTCCAAATTGCAACTCCATATGCGACAATTGATATGGTAGACCAAGAAACACTATCAGCGCTTAATCTTTGTCTATTATCTGTGCCATTATCATTAATCCACCCAACATTTGTTAATGTTGCACCAGAAGTGTATCCTGTTCCACTTGCTTCATATGCTGATACAGGAGATGTAACATCGTTCCAATAAGACAAATCTCTAAGAGCATCCGCACCAGAACTTACATGATTATTCATTAATGAAGCAACCCAATTGCTCGCACTAAGGTCAACGTTTCCACCACCTTCCTGAAATTTGAATTCGTTTGTTACTACAGTAGGCATTTTTATTCTCTCCTTATAAAAGAGCGGAAGCATGTCCCGCGACTGAATCAAGATTTATTTTTTGTGTTTGTGGCATCATAGTATTTATACTACCTTCAGCCATTGGTATTTGATTCTCTGGTGGTGTGTCAGGTAAACCATCCAAAATATTAATAGCATGAGATACCGCCTCAACAATAGGTTTTTCTACAACAGTAGTCGAACTCTTCACAATCTTCTTTGGAGGAATTCTAAATTGTTTTTTATTCGGAACTGAACCATTTTGTTTGGCAACCCAATCTTGAATTTTTTCAATAACAAGTTGAGCTCCCTCAGCCGAACGAACCTCAACATTAAGACAAAGCACTTTTGATTTTTTCTTAGGTTGCTTTGACACGGTAGATTCTACTACCCTTTTCAACTGTTGTGGAGATTCGACTTCGTTCCTTTCTTCTAAATCGTCTATGTAATCTAAAAAACCACTCATATGAATCACTCCTTATTATTCATAAAGTAAATTTGAAGCTGTCTTTCTATAAAATTTTAATGCTTCTTCAACTGAGTCTTCCATTTCCTCAGCATCTTCCATCTCTTCGGCATCCTCAACTTCTTCAGCATCTTCTGTCTCTTCGACTTCTATCTCTTCAACTTCAGCAGCACCAGCGATTGGTTCTTCAATAACTTCACCCTCTCCAGCAACCAAACTGTATTGTGATGCTAAAGACTTTGAGTTTTCCATTAATGATTTAAGAAACTGACGAACAGTTGCTTCATCTTCAAACAAAATTTGTTTAAACATTTTTACCAATTCTTCTTTGCGATCTTCTTGATAGTAGTCATTTTCTACATCAAAATTCACAAAGTCTCTTATTATTTCTTTAATATCAGCCATCTAAGACCTCCTTAGTACTTATTCTTTCTATTTAATGATTCACTGTAAAATGAAAGTAAATCAGAATGTATTTCAGATAACTTTTGTTCGGCGAAGTTCATTTGTGATTTTAATGGTTTTAGCATTGACTTTTTATTCTCTGCTATTTCTCTTTTTCCAAATAGAATTACAAAACAACTCTTACAATCACTAGATACCTTTCTCTTAGTAAAATCATCAATTTCCTTTTCAAATCTTTTATCAATTTCATTTAAATCTGATTGATCTTGATTTTTAATTCTTTTAGCTTCAATATACATCTCAAATATAATATCTTCAATATGAGACCCTCTCTTATCAAGATATTCCAAAACATCTTCCATCTTGACTTTCATTCTTTTATCTTCTGGTGGATACAAATTAATAAAATGATTTTTCAAAATCGCAAATAGAATTTTATTCTGGTTCTTCGCATATTGTGCAAAATCATTTCCACTCAATTCACAAAATCCATTTTCTCTAAATGATCTACGAATTTCATCCTTCATTTTAATATTGATTGAATCATTTGTAAGACCCCAGAACATTCTATACTGAAGTGTTTCTGATTTACTACCTGACAATCTATCTCCAATCCAACATAAAACATTTCTCCAAAACTTACCAACTAAGATGATGAATAGAACAACTGCTATTAGAATTGTAACTTGCCACCAATCATAATTTGCGGTCTTAAGGAATTCAAAAAATCCCTTGATGAAATCAAACATCTCATCCCTCCTTCTTTACATTCTTGATATTGAATGAGTATCTCCGAAATCACCACTGTCAATTGACGACATATCAATCGAACCAATGTTCTTTCTTTGTTCATCCTTTTCTTTCTCTACGGTCATTTCCATGATGCGTCCCCTGGTGTCTCTTAAAAACCTAGTATCAAGTTTGTACAAAGGGCCAAATTTTTGAATCATTTCCTTCATTACATACTGTTGGACTCCTTGTAAAAAGAAGTCATCTGCTTCTGATGACATTTCATCATTCAACCTAAAAGTAAATTTTGCTTTACGGTGTGCAATATCAACATTCCATGTCATATCTCTCATATAAAGATGTTTGTCAGTCATATCTTTAACCAACTTAACAACCTCATACAAATCAGAATTACTTGTCAAATCAAAACCGGTTCCTTTAGCATACGCCTTTTGTATCTCAGAGTTTGGTTTCAAGAACTCTTCTGGATCTAATATTTGGTCAGAGAGGTCTGGAATTTCTTTAACAGCAATATGATCGTCATAGAACTTTTGGTCGTCAGGGAATTCTTCTTCAACATCTACAGAATCCTCTGGCTCTTCAATCTCAATCTCTTCCTCTTCTGGGAAGAAATATTGTTCTCTTTCATTTAAATATTCAAACATTTCATTCATATTAATTCCTTATTTCACGATAAACGTGAATGCAGATTTAGACGAAGACCATCCAGCATTATTCACAAGGTTCTTTTCTATGAAGTCGTAAAGGTTGTTAAACGATGAATATTGTAACATCTTGAACTTATAATCTTTATTAATAAAAATAATCTTGGGAATATCCTCTGATTTGATATATCCATATGCTTGTAAGGTTAAAATCAAAGTCATAAAATTATTCATATCTGAGTCCGGTAATATCAATTTTCCGACGGCTTCATTTGGAAATGGTATTTTTCGATAATTCATAAAAATACTAAGACCATCCTTGACCTTTTTTGGGTTCTCCTGAATAAATTTTAAAACCGCCGACAGCATCTCTTTGTTGATTGTCTTACTCTTCTTAAGATTTTTAAATATGTCTTTACCTATCAAATTCTCAATATCCTTGACAGCAGACGGACCCGTCGTCACATCTACACTTTCCGAGCCTTTAAATCTTGCACCACTATACTTAACTTCTATTTGAGAACCATCAGGCTCAATCAAATCACCTTTGTTATTTGCAGGAAAACCAAGTTTAGTTAAGAGTGCTAGATAAACTTCACCTTTTCCAATTTGACCTGCCGCACCACCACCAGGAATAAATTCAAACAAAACCTGATAGAATTTTTGATGAACAGCATCCTTAACAAAAGATTGATAATGTTGATACATTTGTTCAATGGTAAAACTTTTCTGGTTATAATCAAATGAATTCTCACCACGAACAGTCTGTGCAAACTTTTTTAACTTGTCTGCATTTAGAGTATAACGAAATAATATATTTCTAATTGGTTTGCGATACTTTTCAAGATTTTTACCTTCTAAAAGAATATCAACAGATTCATCAACTTCTGAAAAACTTAACTGAGTCCTAATTCTATTGACGATTTTCTTGTATTGTTTTTCATCAGTGTTAATATCGCCTAAAGTTTCACCACTCTTATCAACATCAAGGTTGACAAATTTATCTTCCTCATTAAAATAATATTTACTAAAATCCATTTACATTCCTCTATAAAAATGTTTAAGACTATATATCATAACTATTTATATTTATCTTCTTAGTAAGGTACTGAAAACCTTGCTTATCATAATATTCCAATCTATTCATCCAATGATTGTAGACATGGTTCTTATGAAGGACTTCTTTATCTCCCCATGTATGAACCCAAGTAAGGTCGTCCACAATGTCCCAAACAATTAGTTTATCTTTTGTTTCATGTGTTCTTAATCCTCTTCCGATTGATTGTAGAACTTTAATCTTTGAACGATAACTTGAAGCAAAGATGACATGGTGTAGTCTCTTTATATTTATACCAGTACTCATTGTTGCAAAAGTTCCAAGGATTATTGTACTACCTTGAATGTCTGTCAACTTCCTAATCTTTTCTCTTTCTTCAGCTTCTGTCTTTCCATAAATCTCATAGATATGACGATCTGGGAAGTTCTTTTCAAGATAATCTTTAATGTCTTTCAGATGACTGATACGATGACAAAGGATTAAAATGTTCTCTTCCTTCTTCAATTTGTCAATAATATATTTAAATATCTTGTTTCTATCAAGACTCCCATAGATAACATCAAGTTCTTCCTGATAGGTGTTCTTTTGCATCTTACCATCCTCATTATGCCAATACCTATGAACAGTTTCTTTAGGGTACTCTAACATCAGGTTGGCAATACGAATTTTAGACAGAACTCCTATTTCAATCAACTCAGAACTCTTCATCTCAAATATTCTTGGACCTAGATAACCGAAGATGGTATACTGATTGTGTAACTCTTCTGGCATTGTTCCAGTAAGCCCTATTCTATATTCTGCATTCACACACTTCTTCAAACACGTTTGGATTGAGTTAGATTTTGCTCCATGAGTCTCATCAACGATTACAGCCTGAAACTGATCGAAAAACGATGAACCTCTTTTGTAAATGGATTGCCAAGTGGAAATAACTATTGGACATTCTGGATTAACTTTTTTACTTCCACTGAAAATTAAAGAACAATATGTTTCTGTGTGTTCCCACCCATAGTCTTGAAAGTCACTAAACATCTGATTGACAAGACTAACATTTGGGACAATCAACAATATTTTTCCTTTAGCTATACCAAGAATAAATCGAATTATTGAGTAAATAACCAAGGACTTACCTGATCCTGTTGGAGACTCAATAATACCTCTTTTCATTCTCAAAGCCTTTTTGATACATTCGTCTTGATAATCTCTTGGAGAAATATCTTCATTTTTAAAAATTGCTTGATAGTATTCTTCAAACTCATCATCAGAGATATCATTTAGAATTTCATCACGACCGAAGTTTGCTTGATACTCATATCCGAACTGGTGACAGAACTTGACAAATTGTGGGAAAAGTCCTATTGGAATTGTTTGGTCGTTCCATTTGTAAAAAGAAATTCGGCCGTCCCACTGTTTTGAACGCACCAGTGGATGAAAAAAGTGATTTTCAACAAAACAAGAAAAATGTTCTCTCAATTCAAGAGCTGTGCTTCTATCTATATTTTTTATTTGAAAATGAACTTCATCCAATTTATCAAGTTCAATTTTATCCATTACATCAAACCTTTATCTATTTTTCGTAGATTGATGAAGTTACCTATTCTAAATCCAATATTATTAATTTGTGTAACAGTATCTTCAAGATATCTAACTTGGACTTCTTGTTGAGCGCATTCAAGAGCAATCTTGTAATACTTATCGTCTGCTTTAATATAAGATTCTATTTCTCCTTTTGTGTCTAACTGGTATTCGAAATTGTACTTATATTTGTGATACAGTTCTCCATAGACTTTATCTTTTTCTATGATTTTGTTTTTTAAAATCTGTAGCTCTTTAACAAAAATTTGAAGACATTGAGTGTGAAAGTTTGAGAGTTGTAGTGATTTTGCTTCTACGTTCTCTGGTGTAATTTTCAGTTCTTCTTCAATTTTGATTTTCAATTTCTGAAAACTTTCTGATTTCATATAAACTTTTCTCCTTTGAAAAACGAGGATACACCCGCAGGGTGTCACTTCTAGGTTGGTTAAAGGTTAAAGACCTAGGTTACTCTAGAACCTAGGTTACTCTAGGTACCTAGGTCTTAAAGAACCTAGATTACTCTAGGTCTTTAAAAACCACCTAGTAACTTTATATATGTATTTATAACTAATTTTTATATAACAATTTAAATAGCCACGACTTCGTGGTGAAGTCTACTGCTAATAAAAACCTTGACATTTTGAACAAAACATGATATCATTTATATGTGAGAAAAATGTATCTTTTCATTCTGGAGAAAATATGATAGTTAAGTTTAGAGAGTTGACATTTCAAAATATACTTTCTTTTGGAGCAACACCAACAACAATTAATTTTGAGAATGGGGTTAATCTAATTTCTGGAAAGAATGGCTCTGGTAAGTCTGCCATTCTTGATGCTCTTTCCTTTTGTCTTTTTGGACAACCTTACAGAAAAATTAAAATAAAAGAACTGATTAATCGTAGAAATAAGAGAAACCTAAAGGTGACATGTGATTTTGTTGTAGACGATAAAGATCAGTATACAATCACAAGATGTATGTATCCTGACAATATTGAAATTCTCAAGAATGGTGGTGAACTTGAACTTTTATCATCCAAGAGATTAAATCAAGATGAAATTGACAACATTGTAGGAATAAATTACCAGATGTTCAAGCAGGTTATTTCTCTTGCTGTGAACTACAACAAACCGTTTTTATCACTGAGCCTCCATGAAAAGAGGGAGATTATAGAACAGATTTTCAATATTGTTGTATTTGGACAGATGCTTAAAATGTTAAAGAAAAGTAACGTAGAAATAAAGACTAAAAATGAAATTAACAACAGAAGTATTGCTTTAGTCGAGCAACATCTACGTTCTTTGCGTAAGAGAGTTGTTGAATTAACAGAAGCCCAAAACAATTTTCAAGACAATAAAGAAAAAGATTTACAATCCAATGATGATAGAATTCGACAGTTCCTTTCTGAAAAAATTCAGATTGATGAGGAATTGGAGAACCTTTCTTCTGCTATGGATGCCACAAATTTTAACGAAGATGTATTGAAAGAATCCAAGAAAAGAAGAGATGAGGTTATCAAGAGGATCAATGAACACGAGTATGCGATCAAGAATGCGACTAAGATGCAAGGTTCGTTGAATGACAATACTGTATGTCCTTATTGCAAATCTGAGATAACTCCTGAACATAAAGAGATAGAATTGAAAAAGATTAAAGAAGAATTTTCAAGAAGAAACCAATCTATAAAGGAACTAAAAGTAGAAAGGAGGACATTAGAACAAGAAATCTCACGACATGAAACTTGGTTAAAGGAAATAAATGACTATAGTTTTAAGAGAGATGGACTTCAATCTAAGTTAGAAATGATTGACAGAGAACTATCTCTGGCTGAGGGTAGGAGAAATGAAATCATCGAAAGAGAAATTGATTTCAATCTTAACAGAGTGACAGAAGAGTTTGAAGAAAAGAAGGAAGAATATAAGGTTCTTTGGAATGATACTAAATCAACAGAGAAGAGTTTAAAGAACAACGATATTGTTCAAAGCATTTTATCAGAAAGTGGAATTAAAGCATACTTCTTCAAGAAATTAATTCCAATTTTAAACAGCAAGATTAATGAATACATTAAGTTATTTGAGCTTCCTGTTATTCTACAGTTTGATGAATTTATGAATGAAAACATCACTAATCTTGAAAATCTCCGAAATCAGATATCCTATTACGCATACTCAGAGGGTGAAAAGAAAAGAATAGATATGTCTATTCTCCTTTCGTTTATTAACATCACAAAAACTATCTCCAATTGGAACTGTAATTTGTTAATGATTGACGAATTACTTGATAGTGCAATAGATGAAGGTGGACTTGAGAAAATGGTTGGTAGTCTCAAGAATATGGCATATGATTCACATGAACTTTGCATCTATATCATCTCACATAGATTACAACAAGATTACAATTCGCAGTTTAAGAACTGCTTAAATATTCATAAAAATGGAAATAATTTTTCCGAAATAGAACCAACCAAGGAGGTGACGAATGGCTAATTATGTAGATAATAAAAGATTTCGTGAACAACTAATCAAGTATCGAGAGACAAAAGATAAAAAAGTTTACGAAGCAATCGGAAGGGACTTCTTGTTGATATCACAAAACCTTTTGAACAAATCGAATTTCATAAACTACACTCCGGACAGAAAAGATGAAATGATATCTGATGCTGTTTTCTATATGTGTAGATACATTGATAAGTACGATGTAACAAGAGATAACCCGTTTGCATATTTTACAATGATTGCTCGTAATGCGTTTTTACAGAACATAAATAACTACACAAAATTGGATAGTATGTTCACAAGTATTGAGTACATTGATAATGTCAACATGAAAGATAACTTGATTTAAGGGGAATACATGAAGTGTTCATTGATTAGTGACTTACATTTTGGAGTCCGCAAAAACAGCGAAATCTATTTGAAAAGTCAAACAAAGTTTATAGTAGAGCAGTTTGTTCCTTATCTCAAAGAACATGGGATAGATACGATATTTATGTTGGGTGATTTGTTCGACAACCGTAGTAGTACAAACACTAAAGTAATGAATACCGTGTATGATATCTTCGCCGAACACCTTAAGGAATTTACAGTTTATACTCTTGTGGGGAACCACGATACATATTTCAATAGTACTGTTGAGGTAAACTCTCTGAAGTTTCTCAGCCAGTTTGAAAATGTTCATATCATAGACAAAATTACTTCAATAGATTTTGATAGTCAGAAGATCGTTCTTGTTCCCTGGGTTGTAGATAATGTAAATTTTGTTAGAGAATTTCATAAGATGGAATGTGATGTTTGTATGGGACATTTTAACATTAGTGGATTTCATTTTAATAAGTACAAAATCAGTGATGATGGGATTCAACCTAAGTTGTTTAATAAATGTAAGAAGGTTTTCACAGGACACTTTCATATCAGAAATTCTCAAGAACACCAAGGCATTGAATTAGTCTATATTGGTTCGCCTTATCAACTCACAAGGAATGATATTGATGAAAATAGAGGATTTACTATTCTTGACTTTAAAGATTTGAGTTATGAATTTGTCGATAACACAGTATCTCTAAAATATATAAAACTAAAGTTTCCAGAAAAATTCTCAAAAAGTAAAATAGAAAACAACATTATTGATGTCCATGTTGACTATAATGACTCTTACAATGAAACAAAAGTTGAGAGATATATCAAGAAGATTGAAGAATGTAATCCAGCCATTCCACCAAACATTTTTGTAGATAATAATGCGGAGTTGAGTGGTGATTTAGATTTAGAAAATTGTAATATTGGTTCAATGATGGACTTGATGCGAGAATATATTGACGGACTTGACATAGGCAATAAAGAAGAAATCCATCAAATTTTAGTTGAACTATATAATGAGGTGAAAGGTGATTTATGATAGTTTATGTAATATTTGACCCACTACACGAAAGAGTCCGTGAAGTTTATTCTGATATCAACATCGCATACAAAAGATGTGATGAGTTGGATAAACTTTGGGGAAATGATTATATATACCCACATATTGCTTACGAAATAGAAGTTGATAAAAAATACCCAAACGACCATTACCATGATGGCGCAGATAGGGAGGATTGATGGATAAACAAATACCTACGTCTAATATTGATGTTTTCAGACAACATCTTATGAGTCCTAATAAACCACAAGAAATTTCTACACAAGAAGGACAGTTGATGAAGGTTCAAAAAAATCTTGTGTTGTCATATGTTTCAGACTCAACTGGATGTGGACACATTAGAAACATTTTCCCAATGACATATATGAACTCCATATTCGGTAAAACTGGTAGATTTAATATTGTTATATCACCTCATATGATTTTTCAACACGATATTCTTATGAGGACAAGAGCAGTTTTCTTTCAGAGAACAATGAATCCTGGTCATGTAGGAGCCATTCAAGCATATAAAGATAACCAGAAAAAATATGGTTATAGAATGATATATGACATTGATGACTTTATTTGGGATGGTCCTGATGATGGTGAATGTATTCCAGCATACAACTTTGGTGGAAAAACAATTGGTGCTGATGTAAAGGCTTCTTCTCTTCAGATTATGAATATGATGGACACGGTTTGTGTTAGCACACAGTTCCTTGGTGATTATATCAGAGATCATGGAGTAGATAAAGCAGAAATCAAAGTCGTCCATAACTCAGTTCCTCAATACTTTTGGGGGCCTCAGAGAAAGCGTCCAATCCAAAATAGAATAGAAAAACCAAGAGTCATTTACACTGGTTCTCCAACTCACTATAGTAACCAAGATAGATTGAAAGGTGACTGGGATAATGCTTGGTGTGAATGGGTAACGAAGAATGTAAAAGACAACAAGATTGAATTTTGTTGTATGGGTGGACTTCCATTCTTCTTTCAGGGTCTTGAAAAG
>Ga0307375_10006892_pt1 | contig 10441 bp, 5 predicted proteins | sample TR1MG_FD_202531 | JGI IMG/M metagenome (GOLD analysis project Ga0307375, IMG submission 202531) | Soil microbial communities from Risofladan, Vaasa, Finland - TR-1 | ecosystem: Environmental > Terrestrial > Soil > Coastal area > Acid sulfate soil | place: Finland: Risofladan, Vaasa | collected...
AGATCCGATCCTTCTCCTCCACTTCGACAAACTCTCCGTCAGTTCTCGACTCATCACACCCACCGATCCCCTTTTGAATAGTCAGCTGGTCTTCAACTTCAGGGCGTATATGGCGCAGCTCTTCCTCATCGACGACAAGGGTCGAGTGTGGTTGAAACCCTATGAGAGTGGACACGTCAAGACGATGAGGCAGTACTGGCTCGCGAGGGGCTACGCGCCTGCCGGTTACATTGAATCTCTTCTCGCCAAGATCACGATAAACTCGTTATCGCTACCAAGTATGAACATTGAAGTCAATGCCAATGCTGCAATCGACACAACTGGAGATCAGGTCTACACCATCGAACAACTCTTGGCCTCCTTCGCCTCCCCATCTCCCACTTCAGCGCCTCCTTCTGCTCCTTCTGCTCCATCTGTCCCTTCCGCTTCTTCTTCTCTTGGAGATTCATCTTCTACATCATCGTATTCTTCGAAAGAGCCACCTATGGGACTCACAGTGACTTCTCCGTCGTCATCTGGCAACGCTCATCATCGACCTCTGTCCGTAGAAGACTCCTCTGCACTCCGAAGCAACGATGGAAGGGCGCTCGTGCAACATAGTGGTGTTCCCGACGATGAAGAGGATGAAGAAGAGATTGTCGTCGGTGCCTCGTCTTCCCTGTCTCGCTCTCCTTCTCAAACCTCTTTTGACGCTCACGAGGATGAGTTCGTCCTCCTTCAGCTCACGCCTGCTCAGATGAAACAGCGTCAACTCGAAATGGAACAACAAGAGCTGCTACGTGCGTTCAAGATGGCGAAGAAGGCGCCTGCGCTCGCTCCCAGAGTGAAATTCGTGCCCACCTCGGAAGGTGTTCCCTCCCACATGCCGAAACTCATCGAGAATTACCGTCCTCCCAAGGTCGCGGAGGTCGCGCCTGTGTACGAGTTCATGTTCGCATTGACGAGCGAGACATTGGTGTGGCGTTTGCGAGAAGGCGTTTCGCTTGCCGACGATCCCCAACAAGGTCCGCGTCTCGATTTCCACGACATTCTGTCGCCCAACCCCGGCAAGCATGTCAACGTCAACTTTAGAGGACTGCGATTCACCTTCACCAACGATGAAGCAGGACAGAGCGACCTTAATCTGCGCCTCCGCAAGTTCCACTTCACCAGCGCCACAGACCCCGCTGGCGCCAAGCCCTTCATCGATCTGGACCGCTCTGCCCTCTCAGTAGCGCCGCACATGCTCTCACTCACCTTAGGCACCATGAAGAACTTGCAGGAGAGCTCTCCAGCGCTCCATCCGAAGGGCCACCCTCCTGCTTCCAATGCCTCTTCCACCTCTACCTCCTCCTCCCAGTCTGATGGCGCCCCCTTCGATGGCTCTAAAGCGAATTCATCTTCCATACTCATCTTCTCCCTTCTACCACTGGCGATCCGGGTGGACATTGAAGCGCTCGACTTCGTGCGCACTTTCTACGCGACCTTCGTGGCCTCCAAGCCCTCGCTGAATCCTGCTCCTTCCCATGGTTCTACGAGCAGCACAAAAGCCAATCCATCCTCGTCGTCTTCATCATCAGCTGGTCCATACTTCCACCGCGTGTCGATCTCAGCCATTTCGCTCAACTTGAATGTCTCCGCTTGGGCTGTTCGTATGGACGATGCCGTCATCAAGTTGCCGTCACTTTACAGCCGTGGCGTCGAAGGTTGGGAAGGCGTCGTTTCAGAGTTATCTGCAGTCTACAGTCCGCTGCTCTACTCCTCGCTCTTCACCTTTGCGGGCTCGCTCCCCGTCGTCCGTCTCGTACTCTCCATCTTGGGCTCTGTCTCCAATCTCGTGATCAATCCCTATGCTGAGTACCAACAAGGCCGTTCTGCCGCAGCAGGAGCATATGGAGCACTTACAGTGGGTGCCACGAGTGTCGCGGCGGAACTGCTCCGCTTTGGCGCGTGGGTCACCTCCAGTGCTGGCGATGGACTTCAGTACTTGGAAAGCTTCTGGCGCCCACCGGATGCCTCTCGCGCTAACGTACCGTCGAACGTGCAACAAGGAGCGCAAATGGGATACGCAAACATGGCCCGCCAGGTGGCCGCCGCACGCGACTGCCTCGTTGTCATGCCGTGGGCCGAATACAAGCGCCATCAATCGGTGGTCGGGCTCGTCGCCGGCGTAGCGGGCGCCATGCCGCTCGCCATCCTCAAGCCCGTCATCGGTGCCACCCATGGACTATCAAACGTCATGGAAGGCGCAAGCAACGCCATCAGAGTACCTGGCAGAACCAAAGATCCCACCACACTGCACCCCACCGCGGCTGGAGGAACCTCGCCTGCTTCGGCTTCTTCGCCCTCCCACATCCCTTCCAGCCCAGCAGCAAAGCAGCCCCTGTAGAATAAATGCGTCCACGACGCCACACCCGCAGACTATCTGGTTCTGGAGGAGGAATATTCAAAATACGCGACACTGAAGCACTGCACTGAAGGTCTGTGATCCCGACTCTTGGAGAAAAGAATGGTTTGGGGTTTCCCTGGACTAAGTGTTGATGTCCGACAATGAGAGATGATGCAAGTACTACAGCTCGCTGATGTTTCAAGATTCTGTGTCTAGAGCGAAGGTTAGAACCGCGTGTAGTGGAACCGTTCTTAAACTTTTACCTGCCGATGGAGCACTTGAACAGCATGCAATGCCAGTATAGATGTATGATTAGTGCACTAGATGCTCATTAGAAATCGTCTCATGCTCGTTCGCAGGATAGAACCCTCGTCTGGGCGGGTAAACAAGGGAGGAAAATAGGAAGACCTTCTCCTCTCTATGCAGAGCGCTAAAGGGGTGACATATCTTGACAACGAGCATTTTGGGCAACGGACTGCGAGATTTCCGGAGAATGTTGTGGAAGACTCGCTCCACTGCATTGACTGCGCTGCCTACTGTCCCCGGCCTCGATCCCGGTCCTTAGGCAGTCGCAACGGCAATCATGGACCAATCTCCTTCCCCGTCTGCAAATAAGAACAAGCCAGATACAGGTCAATGTAACTTAGATCGTGCTGCTATCAATCTGAACAGCCTGCGCGATGTTTGTAGGACCGAGTTGACAAGTCTCCTCGCTGTACGCTCCAACTGGACATTCCGACCTTTGTGACTCGATTTTATGCTTCTATGCGATGCTGACTATCTCTCTTCCACCTTAATCTTGCCATTCCAGAGCATTGATGGAGGAACCAAGGCCAAGAAGGCCTTCGTGCTGGATCCCAAGCTTCTTGGGCCATTGGGTCTCTTGATTGAGCCAGATTTCCTCAAAGTACGCGCCTCTTTGCATCTTCCAACTCCTTTGCCCCCAGAATCGCCTAACATTCCCTACGTCTCATCTCTAGGCTCAAGGAATGGAAAAGCTCTTCGTTCTGTCTCCCACTCGCATTGATGTCCCCGCAGATGTGAGGCATGTTGTGTACATTATTCGACCTCAGTACGTTGTGGCTACTTTCTGCTTATTGCTTGGTGTTTGAAGGGCGTTTTCTGACCTCTTGATCGTCTTCAGAATTCCGTTGATGAACATTGCCGTCGATCAGATCCACTCGTTGAAAGACTCCAACAAATCGTTTGCCATCTTCTTGGTCCCTCGAACTACGGTGTTGTGTGAGGATTTGCTGGAGAAGGAACAGCTGTCGCAGGGTGCGGAAACTTCGCGAGGTTTTGCTCCAACTCTCTTGCCCTTTCGCCTCTGTGCTGACGCATTTCTCCGTGTCTTTGTCCTTTTCTCGCTTTTGTGCTGTTTCTGTTCCTTTTCTGGTATTTGATCTGCTGCGCGGCGTTGCCTCGCTCTCGGTTGGTGGGGTGCGTCTGTGTGCGCCTGTGTGCGCGTAGTGGTGCGTTTGGAGCCGTTCCACATGGATTTGATCCCGTTTGATGTGGGTGTGTTGAGTTTGGAGTTGCCGTATGTGGTGAAGGAGAGCTTTGTGGAAGGCGATTCGTCGTCGTTGTTCTATGTGGCGCGTGCGTTGATGAAGGTGCAGAGTATGTATGGTGTGATCCCGCACATTAAGGGTAAGGGCGTACCGGCGCAGCAGATTGCGACGATGATGCTGAAGATGAGGCGCGAAATGCAGTTGGGTTTGACACAAACTGAGCCTCCCGCCATCTCCGAGATGATTCTGATCGACCGTTTAGTGGACCCCATTACGCCCATGTTGACGATGTTGACGTACGAGGGCCTCGTGGATGAGTTCTTTACCGTCACCAACAGCGCGGTGGAGTTGCCCGCTGAGATGGTTGTGGATCCCGCCACGACCAAGGACAAGCCCATGACGGCCGCTGAGCGCGCGAAAAAGTTGAAGGTGCCCTTGAACTCGAATGACGCCATATTTTCCGATATCAGAGACTTGAACTTTGCTCGCGTGGGACCGAATTTGAACGAGAAGGCGAGGATCATCGAGGAGTACTACAAGAAGCGACACGAAGCTCACACCGTTCCCGCTCTCAAGGCATACATTGGACAGTTCTCTGACTTCCAAAACCGACACAAGGCCGTGCGCATCCACACCAACATCGTCAAAGTGCTGCTCAACTGGACCACCGACCCCGCCTTCCACCAACAGCTCGAAGCGGAGCAGACTTTGCTCGCAGAAGACGGACAAGTAGAAGCCACCATCGCCTACATCGAAGAATGCATCAACAAACAGGAACCACTCGTCAAGGTGCTCCGCCTGCTCTGCCTCCTCTCGCTCTGCACCGGCGGTCTCAAGGAGAAGCTCCACGCCTTCTTCATTCAAGAAATCATACAAACTTACGGATTCGAATACCTCTTCACACTCAACCACCTCGGCAAAATGGGATTCCTAAGGAAGCAGGGCGAATCCAAGATCGGCAATTGGTTTGCGAATGTGCGCCGACCCATGCGCCTCCTAGTCCTCGACGTCAACGAAAAGGATCCTGACGATATTGCGTACACTTACTCAGGATATGCTCCTCTTTCGTGCCGGTTGGTGGAATACGCGAGGCAGTCGAATTTGGGCGCGCTCGCCGCGCAACAACAGGCAGTGGCTTCTTCTTCGAGCGGCATGGGCGGCGCATCTGGCGTTGGAGCAAGTAGCATCGGAGCAATGGGAGCGACAGGCGCACAAAGCAAGAGCAGATTGGCGGACGACAACTTGCGCGAAGGCTGGGGTCTCCCGAGCAAACTGGAGGATGCAGTGCGCTCTACGCCTGGTCCTACGTTCCATGTTCAACAGAGCTTCCTCTCGAGCACGGCGACGCCACTGGACGACTTCGATGGACAACCCAAGGCGGACGTGACGCTCGTCGTCTTCGTGGGCGGAATCACCTTCGCTGAGATCTCCGCTCTGCGATACCTGGAGCAGAAGACACTCAAGGCACAGAAGAAGCTCATCATCCTCACGACAAGCGTCATCAACGGCAACTCATTCGTCGAATCCATCTTCGAAGAGCTCGTACCCAAATCAGAGATCGTGTAACATGTACAAAGCGCCCCCTCATCACCTCCCCAGTGTATGAGCAAACCGATACACTACCCAGGGCAATCCATATCACTACCCAGGGCAATCCATATCACGCACGAACACACGTGTGGGGATCGTCAAAGTGCAATTATGAAACGAAGACTCGGACTTGAAGGGCTCGCGATGGACTCAAAACGTTCAGATTGTACAACATTCAAATACTACTAATAAGCCTTAAGTATACTGCTTGACGTATTTACAGAGAAGGATATGCGACGCAGAAGTGAAGAGGAGTGGGTCATCGATGGAGATGCTCAGCGAGCGTTCCAAACCGAGAGCATGAAATCCACGAATTGCTGCTCTGTGATGTAACCTTTCTGGTCTAAATCGACCACTCTGACCATCTCATTCAAAGTATCGTCCGACAACGTCTCTCCCATGTCAGTTGCGGTCTCGCGCAAGGAGCGACGCGTGATTCTGCCCTTGCCGGCCTTGTCGAACAACTTGAACGCCTTCACCAGCTCCGTTCGAGATGAAGCCTCCGAATACAGCTGCGCCGCATATACCTTGAGAGAATCCAATGACATGCCCTTCGGAGAGAAGGCATCTACAGCCGCTGCGGACGCCTGAAGGTCCAAGCTGAAACCGAGCTCAACTCGCACTTGAGAAAGCTCCCCAGCAGTGAGTCCATCTTCGAATACAACACAATCACCACGTTAGTCCATATGATTACAAGGTCTTCATCAATGAAGCAGGCTGTCACATACGTTCCGAGTCCTCGCAGTGCTTCGTGAAGGCCTTCTCAACTTTTGCATCCTGCTGCTTCGTTAGAGTACGTTCCAATGGCGCATTCTTCTTCTTCTTGGCAGATGTCTTCTTTGGTTCAGTCTTTTTAGCCCTTGTAGACATGGGACATTGGACGATGAGAGGCGGAGTGAGATGGAAGCTCTTCCTGGAACCGTTTGGATCTCATGAGCCGAAACCAGACCTGCCGAAGCCATTGTTTGGAATTTGCGAATTAGATTCAATGCCATATGTGAATGTCTGAAGCAGGGGTCGAAGTTTCATCAGCTCGATGAAGATGATGACATGCTGGGCAGAGATGGGAGTGTCCTGCTGCCAAATTTGATTCAATGCCATGCAGTTACTCTTGCTGTGTATGGAAAACGCACTGCAGCTTTTAGTTAGGAGTTACAACGGTTGTTCGGTTGAAGACACATGGAGTGAGTTACTTGCCCTTCTTCTTGTTTCCCTTGCCTCCCTTGCCCGAGGGCTTGGAGCCACCGGATTTTGAGGATGATGCGGTTGAGGAGGTTCCTTGGTAACACCATGTGTTGAAAGAGGGATCGAGCATGTATCTTTCGCTGCGTGAGTTGTCGCTGAGTCGCGATGGAGCCTCTGAGATGGCAGCCTTTTTGAGGCCGTTGTTGACGAACAGAGTGAATAGAGGAAGGCCGGCACTCGGTTTGCTGGTGAATGCTTCGACAAGAACGTTGGCAATTGAGTTTTGCAGGTTGGCAGAAGAACCAGTGAGAATAGCAGAGATGACGGGTGTGAGAGTGGCCTCGTCGATTGGAGCCTTGCCTGCGCTCTCCTTGGCGTCCTCGGTGATCTTCTTGACGACTTTAGTGATGAATTCGGTGTTCTTGAGCGTGTTGGGGCTGTTGGTCTTGGCCCAGAGGGCAATCTTGAGGGGATCGTCACCACGAGCGATCTGCGACTCGACCGTCTCGAGCTGCTGCTTCATCGCTGCAGGTACCTTGTCCTCTGGGATCTTCCAGTTGGCGATGTTGAAGTTGGATTGCTTGATGAAGCCGGGTAGTTCAGCGGGAGGGATGGAGGTCAACACAGTGACGATGACCTGTGTGGCGCACATTTGAGATTCGGGACGTTGAATGGGTACGAGGATCTTGTTGAGTGAGTTGGGAGCGATGATCTTGCGTTTCAAGCACTCAGCGAGAATGATGCCCATATAATGAGGTGCGCGAGGGAGATCGATGTTCTCCAACTGCGAAACGGTTTCCACGAGACCAGGCACCACGTAGCGGTCCGAATCGTTCAGGTTGTACTCTGGTTTGGTGAATAGAACGAGCAAATCGATAGCCCAATGAAGCTTCTTATCGGTGGTCATATCGAGAACCTTGAGCAAGAGACGAGAGATGAAGTACTTGCAGCTCTCCTCCAGCGCAGGTCCGTCTGCCAGAGCTTCCACAACCTCGTCAGCGACGTTGCTGTCCAAGAACTCCTCAATGGACTCATCAAGGGCAGATGTGTTCATCTCCTCAGTTTCCATGTCACTCTCATCACCTGCAGGTGCGGAGGAAGTCGAAGCGGTGAGGAAGTTGGGGTCGAAATTTCCGCTCTCCGACAGCGAGAGGGAATCGAATGCGTTGGACAGGTTGGTCGGCGAAGCAATTCCAGACGATGCAGGGGTGATGCCAGAAGCAGAGCTGCCAGTGCCGCCACCGCCGCCTCCGGAGCCACGGTTGGGCGTTCCAGAACCGGCTTGCGAGGTGAAACCAGGCTTGCCTCTGCCTCCTTGTGAGGGCGACGACGGCGTTCTTGGGGCTTGATCTCGTTGCATGACGGAAAAGGAGGCCGGACCACGTCCAGCAGCCTTCGATGGAATTGGTTGCGCCAACCTGCCGCCCACGCCTCCCTTCTTCGCATTGCGCAGCTCGTTCTCCAAGATGCGCTCCTTACGCGCAATGTCTTCTCGAATTTCCTCCAACGTCTTCGGGCCTTGCGCGGCAGAGGAGGCGCTGCGAGGTACCCAGTTGTTCTCCGCCAGATCGATCGTGTCCTGCAACAGGTAACGAATGCGCGTGCCTTCACTATCCTGCTGCTCCTTGTCTCGCTTCGCATACTCGGCCACCCACTCTCTGCATTGTTGCACAAATGGCTTCGCACCGGCCTCCAACTTCTTGCCGGAAGTCGACAGTAGAATCGTGTACAGTTCGAGGTCGTCGTAGCCCAGCTTTGCCTCCCACAACGTGTTCAAAATGTGTGGAATGATCATCATTGCCAAGACGCTCTGATTCGCCAGCTCTCCAAGGAACTTCACCAAGCCAAGCATGGCACCACGAACCTTGTTCTCCTTCAACTCCCATTCTTGACGCTTCTCGGGATCCGTCACGTCCTCGGGGATCGGCGCGATGGAACGACGCGATTGGAAGAGACCTTGACACTTCGTAAGGATGATCGTACGGAACGTCGCCTTCACCGAGCTGCCGTCTTCGATTGGCACCATGAACTCGGGCAACTTCGCGGCCATATGGGCGCACAAGCTGGCGTACATGGCGCAAAACTTGAGTTCGCGCACGGAAACGTCCACAATGATGTCCACCAAAGCCGCAAGCGTCTCGTGATTCTCAACTGGAACGTCCAACATCTTCACCGTCAACTTCTCGAACGTCTCGGGGGTGATCTTGTTCAAAATACCACGGAAGGTGCGAGATTTGGCCTCAATAGAACCAGGCTCAATACCAAGCGGACGAACAGCTGTAGGGGGAGGCTTGTTGGCCTTGTCGGCACGACGTCCTCCTTTACCACTTCCACCACCACCTCCGCCCTTACCAGCAGCTCTACCACCGGGGGAATTGATTGACGTGCGTTCCAAAGCCTTTTGCAAATTAGGAGGTGGTGGCATATCCTTCGCAAACTTGGCAAACGTCATCAGATACTCGGGCTTGTACATCCGCAGTCCAGGCGGAGGACCAGCCGCCGTATCGTTCTGCATCGCAATCTTATGATCCTCAGCAGTCACCTTGTACGCAACAGAAGCAAGAGAGGCGGCAGAAACAGCAGTAGTTGCAGTCGAGGCAGCAGTAAGCGACTTGGTGGGGGTGCTAAACGAAGATTCGTAGGTGTGACCATTTGCAGTCGGTGCGGCAGCTGCAGTAGTAGTAGTAGTAGTAGTAGCGCTAGACTTGGCTGCACCAGGCGAAGTTTGAGTCTTGGATTCAGAAGCGGACTTGGCAGCGTCAACAGAGGGTTTGGCGGTTGGTTTGGGCGCCTTCTGGATCGATTCATCGACTTCAAAGTTCACATCATCGCTTTCCTTTAGGGAGCGAGAGGGCTTGGATTCAGCAACAGTCGTAGTAGAAGGAGCGGGAGCGGCGACCTTGACAGGCTCGACCTTGACGGGTGTCTTGTGCGTTTCCGCGTCCTGCGCAGTCCTGGCAGCAGCAGGTTCACTCTTGGCAGGCGCCTCGGATTTTGGTTCAGCTTTCACGGGAGTGGACGCAATAGGAGTGAATTCGACAGTGGAGGGCTTGCTATCGTTGTTCATGCTTCGTGCAGCGGCCTGGGCAAACGTCTCGGGCTTCTTCTCTGTCGTGGCCGCAGGGGTGGTGGTGGTAGCTGGTTTCGCTTGTGGTTCAGTCGGTGTAGTTGTAGCAAGGGAGCTCGTCTTATCAGAAGCAGCAGCGGGCTGAGCAGGTGCATAGGTAGTCGCAGCAGCCGCCGGAACGGCAGCGGAAGTTGCAGTGGTCGTCGTGGCAGCAGAAGCAGCAGTGGTCTTGGGATTCTTGGGGCGAATAGGGAGTTGAAGAGTGGGCTCACCAGATGAAGTTAGAACGGCGCGGCTGTCAGGGACAGTCATGTGTTCAGTCGTGGCGGTGGCGAGCACCGGTGTCGCGGCCGGCACAGCAGAGTTCTTGGCGCTGTTTTGAATCATGAACGAGTTGACGGTAGAATTGGGTGTGGTTTGCGAAGTGGCAGCAGTAGAAGCAGAGAGAGTGGTCGCGGCAGGAGTAGTGGAAGTGGTGACGGCGGGGACTGGAGCGGCGGTTATCGTCGGAGCAGACGTTTCGGTAGGAGTGACAGCAGCATATGTGGGAGCTGACGATGGGGTGGTCAGGGGCGCTTTCTCGCCGTCCATGGAAGTGATCGCGGTGGTGGCCACGCGAGTGACGGTGGAAGCCGGAGCCGCGGAGACGGGGGTTTGTTGGACGCCTCCTCCAGACACCATGTGGACACCAGTGACCGCATTGGTCGGAGTGACGGAATT
>Ga0307375_10006893_pt1 | contig 10439 bp, 14 predicted proteins | sample TR1MG_FD_202531 | JGI IMG/M metagenome (GOLD analysis project Ga0307375, IMG submission 202531) | Soil microbial communities from Risofladan, Vaasa, Finland - TR-1 | ecosystem: Environmental > Terrestrial > Soil > Coastal area > Acid sulfate soil | place: Finland: Risofladan, Vaasa | collected...
TCCAGAAACGATTGTCGTAGGGCTTTGGAGTCCATATCGATTATTGGCGGATATAGTATCGAGCGAAGTTAGGGAAAGCTTTTTTTAGATACGTGTTTGATTTTCCGGACGGTTTCGCGGGACGGCGTAGTAGTTTAACGTTTTAACAAGCTTACGAATCCTTCTACCGTTATTCCCGCTTGTTTAATTATAGCCCTGAGCGTTCCCTTGGCGACGGTTTTATGGTTAGGAACCGTTAGCGGTGGCCGTAGCGGGTGGCGAAGGTGTACGTGGCTCCCTTCCTGGTCGCGGATTTCGTACCCGAGGCGCTTTAGGGTTTTGATTAGTTCTCGAGCCGATATTACGGGGAGTTTAGTCACAACGTTACTTCGACTAATAAGTCTTTACTTTCCCCCGCGTTGATGGGCACGCCGTCTTCGGCTAACGCCCGCAAGTGAAGGGCTATCGCTTCCTGAATGTTCGCGAGCGCTTCTTCCTCGGTCGCTCCTTGGGAAATACAGCCCGGTAACGACGGGACCGTTACGACGAAAACGCCGTCCTCATCCGGTTCGACATGTACTTTAAATTTCATATAGCTCCTTTCACATCCCCCACTTGATCTCGCGCACCAGCTCGCGGAACTCCGCGAGCACACCTAGCTTAAACCGCTTGTTTATTTCGCGCCGACCGGCATCGAGATATTAATATCGAAAAGGTCCTTCAACGCCGTGCGCCGGCTTACGTCGAGTATCTCGATTCCTAACACTGTATCGGCAGCATCGAGGTCCAGGATTATCCCGGGCGAGGGCTCCTCGTTCCGGTCGAATTCGCCTTCGCGGAACTGAATGTACATCGCGTCCGCGTCTTTATCGTAGGTTATTTTCATCGTTTCATCACCGCCACGGTTATAACCTTAATGGCATCGCCGCGGCGCGCGGCTACTACTTTTAACCGCCGCTTGCCGCTTTTCTCAAAAAAGGCTTCTTTACCGTAGGCCAGCTTTTCTTTATAGTCCGGCTGCTCGATAGTGGATAACACTTCGCTCTCCGAAACATTGCGAGCGGCCATCCGGACTTCTGCGTGGTTCGAAAATATTAGCTTTCGGTGTGTCAAATACCTTCCTCACATCCCCCACTTGATCTCGCGCACCAGCTCGCGGGTTTAAACGGTGAGCGGTAATCCCTTTTCGGCGCGGACCTCGATGCATTCTTTAATTGCTTGTTTAATATTCGACTCGGCCTCTTCTTCCGTTTCCCCCTGGCTCACGCAACCCGGGATAGCCGGGCATTCCGCGATGTAAACGCCGTCTTCGTCTTGGTATATGGTTACTAAGAGTCCCATAACGATGGCTCATTCCGAGCCGACATCACATCCCCCACTTGATCTCGCGCACCAGCTCGCGGAACTCGGCGACCACACCTAACTTAGACCGCTTGTTATTTCGCGCCGACGGCGAGTTGGATATTGATATCCAACAATTCTTTTATCGGAATACGCTTGCTCACGTATAACAGCTCGATGCCGGTAACTTCGCCCGCCGCGTCTAAATCCAATATTAACCCCGGCGCTACTTCTTGCGTCGAGCCGTGTTCGGCCTCGCGGATTTGGATGTACATCGCGTCGGCCTCTGTATCGTAAGTTATTTTCACGTAGCGATCTCACATCCCCCACTTGATCTCGCGCACCAGCTCGCGGAACTCGGCCAGCGGGATGCGCCGGGGCCCCTCGGCGAAGCGCGCCAGCTCGAGCTCATCCTCCACCACGTCCGCGACGCCCCAGCGCGTATTCCAGAAGAGGAACGGCCTGTACAGGCCGCCGAAGTCGCGCCGGCCGAAGACAACGTACTGCTCGCCGACCTTGAACTCGAAGGCGACGTCGTGCCCTCCCTCGCCCTCCTCGTCCGGGACGGCGTACGTCGGCTCGAGCCATCCCTCGTTTTCGAAGTCGCCCCAGTAGACCTCGCGGACCTCGACCGGAATCGGCCCCTCCGCCGGGACCTCGACCACCTTGACCCGCACGATGTTGGGCGCTTGGGCGACCGCTTCCTCGAGGGTGGGCACCGGCGCCGGGGGCCAACTCGCGGCCCGCCCGGGGGCCGACAGCATCGCCACCGCCGCCAACGGCCCGCAGATCTTTTTTAACCGAACCCCCACGTCCGCCTTTCCGGCCGTCAGTACCCCCGCTCCTTGTCTACTTTGGTGGGCGGCTCTTCGCCGGCCAGGAACTTTTGGAAGTTGTCGACGAAGAGCTTCGCCATCCGTTCCCAGTAGTGGGGCGTTACGCCGGCGACGTGGGGCGAGATGATGACGTTGTCCAGGTTGTAGAGCGGGTGGTCGGGGAGGAGCGGCTCTTTCTCGAAGACGTCCAGGCCGGCGCCGGCGATCCACCGGTGACGCAGCGCCTCGAGCAGCATATCCTCCCGCACCAGCGGCCCGCGCCCCACGTTGATGAGGTACGCCGTCTCTTTCATCAGGCGGAACTCGTCGACGCCTATTATGCCCCGCGTCTCGGCGGTGAGGGGCACGCACAGCACGACGAAGTCGGCGCGGGTGAGGAGCTTGGCGAGGCCGTCGGGCGGGTAGACCTCGTCGACGTTCTCGACGGGGGCGCCGTGCCGGCTTACGCCGAGGACGTGCATGCCGAAGGCCTTGCCCAGGCCCGCGACGGCGCGCCCTATGTGCCCCAGGCCGACGACGCCCAGCGTCATGTCGTGCAACTCGTGTATGCTGTAGACGACTTCCCGCCGCGCCCAGCGCCGCTCGTGCTGGTTGGCCGAAGCGATAACCAAGCCCCGGGCGAAGGCGAGTATCATCGCGAAGGCGTGTTCCGCCACCGGTTGGGCGTGGACGCTTACCGACGACGTCACCAAAACCGGGCTCTCCACCAGCGCCGGGTGGAGCGCGTCGTCTACGCCCGCCATCGCGAAGTGAACCCATTTGAGCCGCTTGGCCTTGCGTAACAGCTCGGGCGCGAAGTGCCACACGATCGCGACGTCGACGTCGCCGATCTTGTCCTCGAAATCTTTCTTGCCCAGCGAACGCGCCAGCTGGTATCTGTCGGCCGGGATGTCGGTGGCGGCGAGGGCGTCGCGCAGCGCGCTGTAGGGGTCGGCGTCGTGCGAGAGCGCGACGACGATGTTGAGCGGCTCGTCCTTCTTGGCGGTCATATTCGCTCCCGTCCTGCCGGCGGCCTTACTTCGTGAGGTTCCAAATGAAATCGAAAAATTCCAGGTACTGCTTCGCGAGGTCGGCGTCGTCTATTACGACGAGGTCCGTCATCGGCGACGACGGCGCGTCCTCGATGAAGGGGTAGGAGCCGACGATGACGAAGCGCTCGTCCAGCACCAGGAAGCGGTCGTAGAGGTTGGATTGGCTGCGGTCGTACATGACCTCTACGCCGCCGCCTTTGAGGTGGTCGCCGAGGGCTTTACCCGTGAGCAGGTTTCTCTTGTCGCCGTCGATGATGACGCGGACGCGGCGTCCCCGCTGGGCGGCGAAGATGAGCGCGTCGGCCAGGTTGTAGTCGGTGAAGCGGTCCATCGCGACGACGACGTCGTTCTCCGCTTCGCCTATTATGACGCGAAGCTTGTCGCGCACCGAGACGTCCTGGCCGAACCACGTTACGATTTTCGCGTGGGCCGCGGCCGCGGCAAGCGCAGCTATGAGTATCGCGAGGGCGATTTTTTTCTCCATAATTTAATACCTCGCCGGAATATAGCATAACAGAGCGCGCGGCCGCAACGGCGATGTAAAAAGGGCGCCGGCTCGGCCGCTCCGGCGCGCGCCAAACCGGATGTCGATTAAAAATCTGCGTCGGCGGGCATCAGGACGTATACCGTTTCGCCGGCGCCCGCGCCCGCGTACGAGCCGACGGGGCGCCCTCTAGCCAGGAGACGCTCGCCCAGGTCGCGTACCGGCGGGCCGCCCAAATCGTGGAAAGCGTCGCCCCCGAAGTAAACCGGGCGGCCCCGTTTCAACTCGCCGCGCACCATCTCCTCGATGACCCGGGCGGCCCGTTCGCCGTCGCCCCGCCATCGGTTTACGACCCAGTTCGGCGACTGCGCCCGCCTAAGGCCGCCGAAGTACCGCGCGTGCGTTATCGCCGGCGAATTGGAGAGAAAGGCCAAGGCGTCTTCGGGAATGGTGCCGCCGAGGGCGAGGCCGGCGCGGTAGTCCGCGTTCGCCTCGAGCCGCGTTTGGGGCTTTATCCCGTCGCGCCAGTTGACGTTGGTCACTCCGAGCCACGCCAGCGCGAGCGCGACCAGCGAAACGAGGTACCACCGCCGCCGCGCCGACACGGCGACGGCGACCGTGGCCAGGAGGCAAGCCGCCGGGACTAACCAGTACTCTACGTGATTCGGCAGCCACCAGGATATGAAGGCCGCGTACGTAAGGAACGTGACGCCGAGCAGGAGGAGGCCGCGGCGCGCGGGGCCGCGCACGAACCATAACGTTAGGTTCGTGCCGCAGACAAACACAGCGAGCCAAAGGGGCAGCGCCACGCGGAGGTGACGCGCGTTCCCCTTCGCGAAGGGCGCCGCGAAATTGTCCCAAAAAGTGTTTACGTAAAAAACCCGCGCCAGGCCGTCGGCGGCGCCGAGGGCGTTGCGCGGCGAAAGGCCGCCCCACCGGTTCATGCGGGCGTAGAAGAAGAACCAATCCAGGTAGGAGCCGGGCGTCTTGAAGCGTATGAGGGCCGCGGGGGCGGCGACGTAGGCCAGCGCGACGACGGCGACGTACGCGGTCAAGAGGACGACCGTTTTTTTACCTCTCGCCGTTCCCGCCGTCAGTACGTATATTATCGCCGCGGGGAGGAGGAGGAAATTTATTTGGTGGCAGAGCGCGGCAACGGCGAGGACGCCGCCGCCGAGAGCCGCGGTTTTCGCGCCTCCGGCAGGGACCTTCGCGGCGACGTAGAGGGCCGCGAGGGCCGCCGCCGCCGCGGGGACGTATACGCCGACGCTCGCGGCGTCCCTCCAATAGCAGGCCGCGGTCGCGAGGGCGGCGCCCGCGAGGAGTGCGGCCGCCCGGCCGGCGCCCAACGTTCGGGATAACATATACAGCGAAGCCGCGCCCAGGCCCCCGGCCGCCGCGGATACGAAATGCATGGGGCCCAACGGCCGCCCTGCGAAGCCCAAATGCCGGACGCACGCCAAGGCCGCCCGGCACAACGGGTCGTATAAAACGTGGTGGGGATGCAGCAACTGCGCGAACGGCGCGCTTTCGACCGCCTCGGCGTAGCCCAGCGCGTCGTAGCTGTAGAAGACGTTCCGCGCGGCCAGGTACAGCGCGAAGGCCGCCAGGCCGAGGCCGACGCTTAGAACCCAGTCGAAACGGGGGCCCGCGCCGCGCGCGGCCTTTAATACGGAGCTCAGCCGGTTTTTAACCCGTTCCCGTTTTTCCATTTTAATAATTCCGGTTATTGACGGGAATATAACACAGCGGCGGCGCCGGCCGCAACGGCGATATTGGAACGGATAGCTTTGATATGTTTTTATTATGACAAATTTGGTTGTTTATAAAAAATAATACTTGACAAAGTATAAATTTTCTTTAGAATACTAAAGAAAGGGGGAAGTATTATGCTTAGGAAATACTTCATATGGGCTTTTCTCGCCGTCGGCCTATTTTACGCCGGCGCGACGTACGGGATGGGGTTGGCGGTAGGCGTCTTCGGCGGTTACGCGGTGCCGACGGGGGGTATGGCCGCGGAAGAGGGGTTTGCGTTACGGGAGAGCGGCCAAATTTCAGGTAAGGTGCTCTTAAATGTGAATAATCGTTACAGTTTGGAAATCGGGACCGGCTACCACTTCGGATATCCCCCTTCTAAAAAAGATTATTATTGGGTGGAGGACACAAAAGCCGTAACGGTTACCGGGGGCGCGAATTTTAAAGTTAACTTGTGGAAAATCGCGTTATACGGTAGCGGCGGGGCCGGGTATTATTTTATCGATACTCGAGTAGTAAGTACGGTCGAAGAAGACGGTTTGGGGGGTTGGGCTTACCCCGTTGAGGTAAGTATAGACGGCGCCGGAATTTACTGCGGGGGGCGGTAGCCTACGAATTAGGCAAATTTAGTTTTAGCGTGGGGCCTCGTTTCAACTACATATTCAATAAAGGCACCCACGAAGGGACGATGGAGGAGACTGTCGGGGGTGTTACGATAAAGAGAGAAGTACCGCTTAATAAGAATTGGGACGATTCTTATGTTGGATTAACGGCCGGGGTTGTCTACACCTTGTTTTAACGTGTACTTTATATTATTAAGCCGCCCTCGCGGGCGGCTTTTTTTCGGCATAAATAAGGTTAGGTTAGTCGCCCTTCCCGCCCTTCTCCCCTTCCGCCGGCGCCTCGCGGCGATAGGGCACCGGGACGTACTGCACCGACGGCTGGGAGCGCTTGGCCTGCGGGAAGTACGACATGAACTGATATATCTCGGTCGGCATCTCGTCCGACACCGCGAACCCCAGCTCCCGTGCCTCGTCGAACGTGATGGCGTAGTCGTGGGTCCACGTCCCCTTGGTGAGCTTAACCGCCAACTCGTCGGCGGCGTGGACTTCCATATGGCGCAGGAGTATGTTTTTAACGCGCTGGCGCAGCTGCTCGAGCGCTTTCCTCGCGACGTCGGCCATGATGAGGGTCTGGTCGTCCGTTTGGCCCGGGCGCTTGAGCTCGGTGACTTTGATTATCGAGGCCGCGGGCAAGCCGCCGATCTGCGGGTCGATGGGGCCCAGGACGGCGTTGGGCGCCATCACTATTTCGTCCGCGGCCAGCGCGATGAGGGTCCCGCCGGACATGGCGTAGTGCGGCACGAAGACGGTGACCTTGGCCGGGTGGCCGAGGAGCGCCGACGCGATCTGGTCCGTGGGCAGGACCAGACCCCCCGGCGTGTGGATGATGAAGTCGATGGGCACGTCGTCGTCGGTGAGGCGCACCGCGCGCATGACCTCTTCGGCGTCGTTTATGTCTATGAAGCGCATGATGGGGAAGCCCAGCAGGCTCATCGTCTCCTGGCGGTGGACCATCGCAATTACGCGGCTCTTGCGGCGCCGCTCGATGGCGCGCATCGCGCCCAGCCGCCGGCTCTCCATAAACTTCCGCTGCAGTACCGGCAGCACGAGCGCTATTACTATGAATATCCAAAATAGGTCGAGAAATTTCATATCGCCCTCCGCCGGGCGGCGTTTTCTTTCGTCGCGTTAGGGCGCCGTCTGGTAGCGATGGCGCCGGCACTTCGGGAAGATGCAAATCAATACCACGCCGGCGACGAAGCCGCCCAAGTGCGCCCACCAGGCGACGCCGCCGCTGGTCGCGCCCGCCAGGTCGAGTACGCCGGTGAACAATTGAATCAATACCCAGATGCCGAGGTAGATCCACGCCGGCACCTCTATGAACCAGGCGTAGAAGATGACCGGTATCAACGTGAGGACCTTCGCTCTGGGGTAGAGCACTAAGTAGGCCCCCATCACGCCGGCGATGGCGCCCGAGGCGCCGATGGTCGGAACCGCGGACCCGCCCGATATAATAGTGGTCAGGAAGGCGTGGGCCAGCCCCGCGCCCACGCCGCACAATACGTAGAACAGGGCGTAGCCGAGATGGCCCAGCCGGTCCTCGACGTTGTCGCCGAATATCCACAGGAAGAGCAGGTTGCCGATTATGTGGATCCACCCGGCGTGGATGAACGTCGACGTGACCAGCGGTATCACGCCGGCGACGACGGACGCCGGCGCCGAGAAGTCCACCGCCATCAGCCGCGTCGGGACCAGGCCGTAGTGATTTATAAACCCCTCCAGCCGCCCGGGGCCCATCGTCAGCTCGACGTAGAAGACGAGGGCGTTGGCCAGTATAATGGCGATGTTGACGAACGGGAACCGCTGCGCCCGGGGGCTGTCTTTGATGGGGATCATGCGTTGGTATATTACCAAAAAACGCGCGCGTTATTAAGTAAAAAGACGGCCGGCTCGAGCCGGCCGTGACTAAAGGAGGGTATCCTCCGATGCGCGTTCTTATTTGAGGGCCGCGAGCGCCTCGTCGAAGTAGGCGGCGTAGCTCGAGGCCAGGCGGACCAGGGCGTCCGCGGCCGCGGCCTCCTCGTCCTCGCCGAACCCCCGGAACTCAGCCGGGCGCGCCTGCCGCTCCGCCAGGATCTGGCCCGACGAGGTATCGACCGCTTTGACGTTGCCGACGGCTCGAGCGATGCGCAGGCCGGCGAAGGGGTTCTCGCCGACGTACGGCAGCTCGTCCCCGACGACGCCGGCGTCCGCCGTGGATACCTCGCCGTACAGTATCACCTGCGCCAGGTACTTGCGGCCCATCGTCTGCAGCTCGCCGCGCGGCAGCGTATCGGCGTCGGCGAAGTCCTTTTGGCCTTCGGCGCCGCCCAGGTAAGCCGCGTCCAGGCAGGCGTACCCGGCGGCCACCAACCGCTCGCGTATTATCCCCTCGACGAGGCGGCTCTCGGCCGGCGCCGCGTCCTTGACGATGACGCTCACGACGACGGCGTTCTTAAGGCGGTCGAGCTCGGCCGCCAGGCCCAGGTCCTCGACGTCGCAGCTCAGCGTCACCTCGTAGAAGCCGTCCACCTCGCGCTCGCCGGTGACGACCTCGTTCGTGACGAGCCCCTTCGATTTCGTGTAAACCTCGTCCTCGATGAGCAGTTGATTCTCCAGCCGGACCGTGGCGTCGACGATGACGCCTACCGCTTCCTCCACCGCGCGGCGCCGCGCGTTGGCTCGAGCGGCCTCGCGGTCCGCCGCCGCGTCGCCGGTGGCCGGCGCGCGCCCCACGACGACGACGCCGTAGGCCGCGGCCGCGGCCAGCAACGCCGCCAGCAGCACGCCCGCCCGCGCGCGCATCACTCGAGCCCCCGCGTCATGATGACCAGCCGGCCGCCCTTGAGAACGTCCGCTTGCGCGTCGAGCTGGAACAGGATGTCGACGATTTGAGAGGGCAGGACCAGGTCGCAGGCGTATTCGCCCACGGCCTTGAGGGCTTTTATAACCAGCGGCTGGGCGCCGGCGCCCTTCTCCTGCGCCTGCTCGAGCGTCTTCACGTACGACGCCACCCCCAGCGCGGACACGCGCGCCGGCCCGAGGGTCTCGGCGCCGTAGACGACGAAGCCGTCTTCGGTTAGAAGGGTGGGGGCGAGCGCCGGGTCGGCCGGGAGGCCGGTGGCGTCTATGACGACGCCGGTGTAGTCGCCGACCGACGTGGGGACGGTTCCGGGTTTATAGGCCGGCGCGCCGGCGTTCGCCGCCGGGACCTCCGCCGCTAATGCGGCAAGGCCGCGCGCCGTAGTCATCGGCACCGAGAGCGTTACGGCGCACAGTATGGAGCCGTCGTCCAACATCTCGTGGGAAACTTTGACCTCGTGGGCGTCGCGGACCAGGCCCCGCGTCTGCGTCGTCAGCGCGTCGCTCGTCGCGACCGCGCCGCTGACCGTCGTCCGGGAGTTAACCTGGACGCCGTATATCCGCTCGGCGAGTTTGCGGTAGGCGAGGGCGCGGGCCGTCTCCTCGGCCTGGCTCAGCGCGTGGGCCTTGCTCTGCGCCAGCGCGAGGTTGGCCGCGCCGACGGCGGTAACTTCTATATACCCGTCGGTCCAGTTGGTCACGGCGACGCCGCCCTCGTCTTCCTCGACGCCGGCGACCATTTCCTCGGCCGCGGTCGCCGCGGCCGCGGCGACTTCCTCCAGGACGGCCGCCCGTCCCCAGCCGGCGAGCAGCAATATAATAACGAATAAAGTTGCCTTGAAATGCATATCGGCCTCCGGTGTAAGTGGTGCCGTCTTTACGTTTACGACCCTCCGGCGGGGCTAACGGTTTAACGCTCGCTTTTATTGCAGGTTAAACTATTCCCGGGCCGCCGCGGTCATATAGGCAAAGACGGCCTTATTAACCTCGGTAACTTTTTCGGAACGGATATCAACGCCATAATTAAGAGGAGCGGCATATGAAAAAGGTATTAATATTCCTGGTAATTACGGCTTGCGGCGCGGCGGCTTCGGCGGTCGACGTATCCCTCGCCGCGGCCGACTTGGCGCCGATGAGCGTCGCGTTACCGGCCGGGGGCGGCGAGGCCGACTACAAAGACGCCGCGATCGCGGTCCTCCCGTTCGTCAACACCTCGAGTTCGACCAAGCTCGACTACCTCGAGCTCGCGCTGGCCAAGATGCTGGTAACGGACCTCAAGCAGTCGCAGAGCCTCAAGGTCGTGACGCGCGACAACCTCGACGACGTGTTGGCGGAGCTCAAGCTGGAGCGGTCCGCGCTGGTCGACCCGGCGAACGCGCAGAAGGTCGGTAAGCTCCTGGGGGCGGACCTCATCGTCGCCGGTTCCATCGCCGCGGTCTCGAACGCGCTCCGCCTCGACGCCCACGTCATCGACGTCGCGACCGCCGAGGTCGTAGCGGCCGCGAAGGTGGAGGGCGCCGGCGAGCACGAGGCGCTGCAGATGGTGGAT
>Ga0307375_10006894_pt1 | contig 10437 bp, 4 predicted proteins | sample TR1MG_FD_202531 | JGI IMG/M metagenome (GOLD analysis project Ga0307375, IMG submission 202531) | Soil microbial communities from Risofladan, Vaasa, Finland - TR-1 | ecosystem: Environmental > Terrestrial > Soil > Coastal area > Acid sulfate soil | place: Finland: Risofladan, Vaasa | collected...
TCCGGTTCGATGAGAGGGGTGTGGAAACGGGGTTAAGGTAAGGGTACTAGGGCACCGCCAAACGAAAGGGGCGGCAACAGACAAACCAAACCTACTTCTACCGCGCCACATCCCGACTCTACCGGTAGCTGCCCCCCGATATTCAAAGAAGCAGACACTCGCAGCAACTGGAATTTGATCATCCTCCGCAGTCCGCAATGGCCGACTTCCGGTCCTCGGCCATTGCTGCCATTGCAGGCTATACCGGATTACTTCCGCTTTATTACAAAAGCAGACATTTAACGTTTACGCTATCCGGCTTGTCTGGAGCAGCACGTTGCAATAAGGGCATTATTGCAAAGCTTCAAATGCTAGATTCCGGTCATAAGCTGTCTTACTTCACTGGCCTCTTAAAAGGAACTGGTAGATGGCTAAATGGGTTCTGCAGGTAGCGCAATGATGTTCTCCGCACCGAATAACTGCGTGATCTTATTCATAGCACTCACGCTAAGGAACTGAGTGAACAGCAGCGCAAGCCGAACCTTGGGGCGCGAACAGGCAACGTAGAAGAGGTTTCGGTTGTTCTCAAAGAATTCTTGCTTGTCGGCGGGCGGTCCATCATCCATCCACTCAAGGGTCTGTGCAAAGTTGTATTTGTTCCACCCTCTCCCGATGACCACAAGAACATTCTCGAACTCGGCACCCTTGACACCATGCTTGGTGGCAAACGGAGTATGCCCGTCAATAAATCGATCCAAAGCTATAAGTTCTGTGTAGGGCACAGCCCGTAGTTTCCGCAGTTGCGACACGCGTCGAGATTCTCCCTCAACTGGTGTAGCGCCGATCTCGGCGAGCTTTTGCTCGCGCTCCTCAACGGCAGGTGGAAGGCGCATATGTTCTTGGGCTGAGATGAAGTCAATAACATCACCTATCGAACCCTCTTGGCGTAAGGTGATTAGACTATTCATCGCATTCGACAAAGCCATTTTGTCCTGATGCCGACGAATGCGTGGCATGCTTGCACCAAAGTATTCAAACATCTTGCCATAGCTCTGAGCCTCAAAAGCAGCACAAGCTGGTTCGAGATGATCAGCCAAGAAGTTGATGTGTGGGTCTTCTTTTTTCAGCCACGGATCATTGTATTGCCCATATATTGGCGGAATGCTGGCATAGCCCTGCTCTCGTGCAAGGACGCTATGGCTGAGCATAAGAATTTTGGTCTTTTCAACCGAAAAATCCCATCCCTCTTCAGTCAACTGCGTCCTCACATGCTGGAAATATGCACGCGCAGCTTCCGGATTTGTATCTCCTGTCCAGTGACCACCACCTTGCCCTGTGCGCCGCACACCTAGCCAGTCGTTGGTATGAAAAACGCGCGCCTCTCCAGGAGCCTCGGGGTCACTAACCATTTGGGGAAGTTCTGGGCGCATTCGGTTCAGTACTTCGACGATTACATCGACTGAGCGGAAGTTTGCATTTTTGTCTATGACCTCCAGAGCCACGTGCTCAACCAGCCCGCATCCTTCGCCGTAAATCTTCTGCCAGTGATCACCAAATAATCCGATCAAGGGGCCTTCTCCCCGATCGAGGAACCACACCTTTAAAGCATCAACAAAGGCAGCATCCGTGTCCTGATATTCATCAATCAACAGAACTGGATACCGCGCAGTCAGCAACCTTCGGAACTTTGGTTGTGCCAGCGCCTGAATCATAAGCATCAGCACATCTTCGTGCCTAAGCGTGACCTGTTCGTCAGTCACGCCAGCATACCCAAGTTCATAGTGAACCCGTCGAGCGCCTATCCCACCAACTTCTTCCAGGCGCTCCGTCCAACTGGGAAGGTTAGGGACCAGTTCACGTAGCGTTGTCTGAAAATCATGTAGAACTGACCAGCAAAAGCCATGAATGGTGTCCGGGCACACGGCGGGATGCTCATGGATGCGAGAAATGATCTCATCCTTGGCAATATTAGTGAAGGTAATACAGCCCACATGTTGACGTTGACGCAACAGGTCCGCACCACGTTGGTCGATCAACCGGTGCAGAGCCTTCTCGAGTGAATATGTCTTACCTGCGCCAGCCCCAGCTTCGAGGCGAAAACTTCGCCCTGCATCCAAACAAGCAAACATGCGCTCCAACGCAATTCGCCCTGCGGCGTTGGCAGGACTTTCCTGTTCGTCATTCATCGTCATGATTCCAGAGCCTCGGGGTCAATACCCGCCACTTCAACTACTATCTCGCTCGTAATCACGTCCGGAAAGACGTTCGCTGCTGGTCTGACTTGCGCCAGCCACCGCAAACCTTCGGCTATATAGCGCGGTACATTCCACTCGGTATTCTCGATGGCGTGCTCGAGAGCAAAGGTCGACTTCTTTTGACTTCCAGCCAGTTCATATGCAAGCGCCGCTGAATCGCCCGCCCCGAGTTCAAAAAGCTCAGGATTGGCAAGTATAAAGGCATCCTCGAAGCTGCGACCGCAAGGGCCACCATTGACCTCGGGGATTTGATAGGAGATTCGGCGTAAATTATTGGTCTTGTCCTCTGGCGTCTTAGTGAGCAGTTCAGTCGGTGTCACATCATTGCCGAACCATGCCTTGATGCAACCGTTGCTTGTGAAGTCGCCCTCAGCCACTGGGGCGCTAACTCGCTTGTTATAGGCGTTCGGTTTCACCGAATCAAGGTCAGTGATGATTAAAGTGGGCAATTCGAGGAAAGTCAGGAGATCAAAAAAACGATGCGCGTAAGCGCCACCTACCTCCATAACCGTCAGGTACTGACTGCCAAGTTGAGGCTCTTCTGCCGCAGTCGCGTCCGTCTTCCGGATCATGGCCGGGAGCAGGAGTCGCTCCGATGTTCCCTCAATCAACACGGCCTTGTCCGCAAAGAACAGGTCGCATCGCGTGAGCGTTAGATACTGATGCAAAAAGTCCCTTTCAGGTGCGGGAGCACCGCCGATGCCCTGGCGCAGATCCCTGATCAGCGAACGCCGAAGGCCGTCCTCGTCGGCGACCGACAGGAAATACCGAATTGATTCGAAGCGAGCCTCGTTCGCCATGTGGGGGGAGTGCGTCGTAACGACAAACTGAACCGGCCATGGACGGTTTTCATTGAGCTGGGCAACAAAAGCGTTAGTAATTTTATCGAGCTGCCTGATGAAGACCTCCTGCATTTGCGGATGCAAATGGGCCTCGGGCTCCTCGATAAAGATCAGGTGTACTCCTGCGGCGATCGGTGTCCCTTGGTACTCCCGAAAGAATCGCAGCAATTGAAGGAGCATATAGACGAGGTTACGCACACCCAGCCCATTGTACGTCTCAGGCAAGCTAACTCCGTTCTTTCCGGTGTAACGAACTTTCGTGTGATCGCTCAGCAGCTTCTCAACGTCAAGGCTGGTCTCGGTAATCAGACCGGGGTCGGAAAGTCCGGGATAACCAAACAGATCGAAGGTAGGCAGAAGCGACGTAAGCTTTTCGTTAAAATCGTCATGAATGTCATTCTGGATGCTTTCGACAGCGGCCTTTAGTTGCTCGGCCGTCGTGCGCTTCTCAGGATCAACCGGATCTTTCAGCGCCGACTGGAACAGAACCTCGACCACCTTGCCGAGCACATCGCGTTCTCGTTTGGTCTCGTCGTCCAATCCACGCTGTGCGTTGATGAAGTCCCCCTTTACTAAGGCCGTAATAGTTTTCAGCTCCAATACCTTCCTATTCGTCTCGTCATTGGGATCGACCGCTTCAAGTCTTGTGCTGTAGGCGCTAGGGATGCGACTGCCCAATATCTGGAAAAACGCAGCACGAGCCGCAGTCGCGTCTCCAGACGGCGCAGGAAGGTCGGTGAATAATCTGTCGCAAGCGGTGGCGAGCGGGCCAAAGGTGAGGATCACGCGCGCGCGGTCGCAATCCGGATTGAGGTCGATAATGCAGTCAGTGAGAGGTCCAAGATCGGGAGCCTCGATATCATAGGTGATGTCGAGCGTGATGCGAATTGACGGCAGAGTCACAAGGACATTCTCCACCATACTGCCCGCATGAAGGCTTTCAAAGGAAGTCCAGAATTGCTCATAACAACCGAGCGAAAAATCCTCTATTCTGAAACTCAATGTCTTGTCTGCGAGCAACCTGCGAAAAAGCTCAGCGATGGATGTTTTCCCACTGTTATTACGGCCGACGATCAACGTGGTTTGATCTTCGAGGCCAAGCTCGACATCGCGCAACAGCCGAAAATTCTCAACTTTTACATAACTGATTTTCAAAACTTGCCCTCCCGTTTCACGGCCACCACCAATTGCCTCTTAAACGAATAGCTGGCTTTTCTCAATCAAAGATAACAAGACTGGCAGCTAAATAATAGAAGCGGACTTTAGGTTATGAAATGCACAATGTCCACTATGGCCGAAATGGAGACGGTCTGAAAATCGGCTAAAGTGGTCCTCTTGAACAAATGATGGTAATGGCTGTTTTCCACAAGCTTCCGGAAAACCTCGTCTAAGCGCTCATCTTAGTTTGGTTGCCGCTTTATGTACTCCATATATTGCTTAACCCATCGCTCGAATTCCTCACGAGTAGCGGTGTTTAAACGTGACAGGTTGAACATACCCTTTAGTGCAGATACCGGATCCCGATAGAACTTTTTCAATGCAGCCTGAATAGCACCCAATTGCTCGTGGTAACAGATGCTTTGCCACTTTCTCGGCACACCCCACGGGGCAATGCCACGCCATTTAATAAAGTCGGTAATGTCATCCTGGCTCAACCAGACAGTAGGGTCATCTTCAGGGTAATCAGATACTCCTGCCCATGGAAGAATTAGATTGTAGACATGCTCTTGCTGCAAAGAGCTGGACCGACTCAACCCAAACCGCCTAGAAACCTCAGATACCAGCTCGGTCAGGCTAATACCGTTACGTTCTGCCAATATCTCCCGTACGACAGCCAAAACGATGGGTTGGTAGTTGTCGTCAAAGAACCGAGATTTATCAAGGTTCGATGGGAGCTCTACAACAGGTGTTTCAGCACCAATTGGTGCTTCGGTCGAATCATGAGTATCCATTTTTGCATCGTGCGTGGAAGCTTCCAACAGCTGTTTGAGTCGCTGATCGATTTTGTCGACGGCGTGTTCCGGATTAATGAAGTAATCCGTTGACCACAATCTGACTATAGTCCAACCAAGGTTCTTCTCCAGGATGATCTGGCGCACCCGATCGCGGTCACGGGCAGCAGGTGATTGGTGGTAGGTCGCGCCGTCGCACTCTATTCCAGCCAAATATCGGCCAGGATAATCCGGATGAATGATTCCCATATCGATGCGGAACTTCCCCACCCCTACTTGGGTTTGCACCTTCCAGCCTTTCTCCCTTAGCTGATACGCCACCGCCTGTTCAAAGTCGCTATCAAACTGGTCAATACCATGTTCCGCACTGGCGATTCTGGCCAGAGCCTCTGGCCCCTTTTCAGCGAATTCCAGATAGCCTTTCAGATGGTTCACGGCCTTGGCCTGTGTACGGCTGAGATCGATCATGTCGGGAGTAAAGCTACTGAAAATGTGGACTTCCGTTGTCGCCCTGGTTATGGCGACATTCAGGCGCCGTTCACCACCGCTTTTGTTTAATGGGCCAAAGTTCATCGACATGGACTTGGCGCCGGGCTCGGTCGGACCATAACCGAGACTGAGAAAGATCACATCGCGCTCGTCACCTTGAACAGACTCGAGATTTTTGACAAACACCGGGTCGATACCTTTACTGCCATTAAAGAAAGGCTCAATCTCGCTATTAGCACGACGCTTGGTATCGAGTTCATCTTCAATGGTTCTCTGTTGTTCCGAATTCAGCGCAACGACACCGATACTGAGCTTTTGTAATATAGGATCAGTCAGGCGACGAACAATCTCATCAGCCACCGCGCGCGCTTCAATCACATTATTTCTCCCAGAGCCTTTGGAATATTGCCCGTTAATCTTGTGGAAATATACTGCAGAAGCCTTTGTATCTGCCGCAGGATAGGTCACCAACTCGTTCTCGTAGTAACGATTGTTCGAGAATGCGATCAGGGACTCATGACGACTACGATAATGGCCGGTGAGTCGATGCAGTGGCATCTTGGCAGCCAATGCCTGATCCAGAATGCTCTCAAGATCCTCAAAATCATCCGTCGCATCATCGTCAGTGCGATTGAAGAAATTAGTGGGTGGCATTTGGTGCGGATCCCCGACGATGATGGAATTCTTACCTCGTGCAATAGCACCAACAGCATCATAAACGGTGATCTGTGATGCTTCGTCAAACACCACCAGATCAAAGGCGTTAAACGAAGCTGGCAGGTACTGGGCTACTGACAAGGGGGACATCATCATGCAGGGGGTAAGGTTCAGAATGGTCTCGCCCATCTCCTCGATTAGCTGGCGAATGGGCTTATGTTTACTTTTCTTTAGTAGCTCGGTGGACAATACACCATAGGCGATTGGTGTATTAGACGAGCCCGGATCTGGCACACTGGCGGAGGTTTTCGCAACGATATATTCTGCGGTCGTCCTAGCAACCTCTTCGTCGAGTTTGCAGAAATCTTCAATGAGTGCTTCATGGCTACTAGCTGAGAACCGTCTCAGCACTTCTGAAGAGTCAATTAGAATGGGGGCGACCCAAGCATGTACGGCTGTCTTTGCTGCTTCCTGAGCATCGTTATACTTGATCAGACCGCTCTCTAGTCCTACTGCCAGCGCATCCAAGCCATACTGACTACTGACCCGCTTGGCAGATAGCCAGTTACACCAGGCATTGAGGACTCGTTCCCCTGATACCAACGCATCCATCTTCATGGTTATATCGTCCACGCTAGACTCGGGCGAAACTTCGGATTCAGCTAATGCCCTGAAACTGTCCAGCGCTTGGTCTAGCTTCTTCCAACATTCAACGGCCGTTTGGGCTTTATTGAGCAGATCGATATTGGCATCGAGAAACTCCCATTCCGTGCCCAGCTTAGTTTGCAAATGGGTTAATCCTTTAACGGGTTCGATGCCCAACTCATGAATGAGGCTTCGTAAGGAGTTAGAGCGCTTGCTCACCAAGAGCTTAGATGACTCAAGATCAGCAGGGCGGGTTTCCCAACCTAACCAAATTTTATCTACGACAAAGGTGTCAGCTAGTCCAACCAACTCGCTGCATTGTTGACGAATCTGATCCAGCGTATCCGCTACCTCAATATTGCGATAACTCGTGACCCCCGATTTCTTCATGGCAGAGCGCAATGACATTCGAGTCAAGGCAGACAGCGGCCAGAAACGGACTTTTGAGGTAACGAGTTTGACTGCCCACTCTGTCGTGGGTAATTTCAGTATGTCATCGATACTGAGTCCGGCCTCCGATTCGTCAAGCAGGTTGTCGATTTTTCGCTTTTCATCAATCAAACGTTGGATGTTTTCAAGGTGGTCACGGACCTTGCCAGACAAGGCAAGCCCCAATGGTCGATATTTCAGCTCGCCGATGAATTCACCCAGTGCGCAAACTTCATGTAGCCCTCTCATACTGAGAGACTGACTAGTATCCAGACCGATTTGGGCAATTAGTAGGTTGGCCGCTGTCTTGGTGGCACGTAACTCTGCATTGACTGATCGCGCACAAGCAATCACTTCGGCTTGCCACGCATTGGACCAGTCATATTTATTGATAAGCCCCAATGCGTTGGTATCCAGACCATCGAGATCCTTGTAAGCCAGCCCCAAATCCCGTGCAGCATCGAGAAGCAGGGTATAGCCATGTTCATCTTTAATGGGGCTTTGGCTGATCTGGCCCGGCCAGTCTAGTTTGATTGGATGATGGTTTGCAAGGCGTACGCTGCGTGAGATAGCTTTACGCGGCTTGATACCCAAAACCGAGGGTTTGTACAGTTCCTCAACATACCGATTGAGATCACCGCGAAGATTGAAGAGGTCTTGTGCCTTTTTCTCCCAGTCTGATTGGCTGCTTGTATTGCGGCCCTGCCAAGATTTGCGCAACTGCTCAAGAACACTCGCTTTGTTGGCTTTATTACTGTGGAGCTCCAGACACAAACTGCTAACACCAACACGGGTCAGACGCTTATAGACTACATTAAGTGCGGCCATCTTTTCGGCAACAAAAAGAACCCGACGACCCAGCGCAAGATTATGGCAGATGATATTGGCAATGGTTTCACTCTTTCCGGTTCCGGGCGGCCCTTCCATGACAAAGTCCTGCGCGTGTCCGGAGGCCTCGATGGCGACAATCTGAGAGCTGTCCGCATTCAGGGGGGTATAGATTTCAGACGGCTTTATGCGTGAATCCACTTCCTTCTTATCAACGAAATAAGAGTCCTGTTGATATATCTCACTGGGACGTTCAATGAGATGCTCGACAAAGAGATTGGATTTGAGATCATCCAGTCGATCCTTAAGATCACGCCACATCAGGTACTTAGCAAATGAAAATGTGCTTAATACCAAGTCTTCCACTACCTCAAATCCAGGTTCATCCTTGACCTTCTGACGCACTACGCTCCAGATGCGCGAGACATCGATGCCACTGTCATCCTTGGGCAACTCGTTACGGAACTGCCCCAGGTCAATCTCGTAATCCTGTGACAAGAATTCAATCAGGGTGGTATTAAAAATGGGCTCTTCATCAGGTATCTGTCGAATACGAATCGCGGACCGCGCACTGCTGCGAATAAGTTGTACAGGCAACAGAATTAGTGGCGCACGGTAACTCTTGGTTAATTGTTCGTTTTCTTTCCAACGCAACATGCCAATAGCCAAAAATAGTGTATTGGAGCCACCTTCCTCGAGTGCCGTCTTCGCATTACGATACAGGGTTAACAAACGTGACTCCAAATTCTTCTTGGAGTCGTTGGCAATCAGGATTTTTTTATTCAGTTGGCCACTGGCATAGTCAATCTGAAGCGTATTGCCCGTGTGAAAACGATAGATATCCTGATTCGCTTTGTTACCGTCCTTTTTTAAGGGCGTATCATCAGATGCGCTGAACTGGAAAGTGTCGCCGGCCGCCAGCATATCTTCTAGTTGGGCCAACTCTGGGCAATAGAGATTCAAGGAAACAGCATGGCTACTCAGGTTCAGTAGACGATTACGTTTGGTTAAGTCGAGGAGTTTGCGTTGCCACTGATCGACACGAGTTTCCGGAGTTAGCTCCTCTTGAAATTTGGAATCCTCACCAATTGGCGGTAATGGTGGGGGCGGCGCTATGGTCATCGGACTAACTGGTAGTCCATTGCCATCTTCGCCAGCGATACTACTTTGTTTAATCAGGATGGGGAGTGGTTTGATCTGCTGCTTGCGTGCCTGGGCGATATCGATTGCGTAGACAAAGTTTTCCTCGTTGTTCTCCCCAAGCAATTGGTCTGCCTGGGCCGCTGCCTGCGAGAAGGATACGTTGTTCCCAGCACAAGCCAAGGTTGTTTCAAACATTACGAGATCCTTCAGGGCTACGCGTTTACGGATGGTCTGTGGGTCATCCATGGTTAACATTGGAAAACAGTCATCGACTAGCCAAACCCCAACAAAAGCATGAGTTCGTGTCAGTGCGACCATGGCATTTAAACCCACACGCTCTAGCAGAGATGCGAACAACATGGATAAGTCGAGACAGGCTGCTGACTTATTCGACTGGATATCTTCGGAGGTACGAATGCGCTGGCCGGTGGTAGCAAAGCTTGGTGCTGGATTGATATAGGAAATCTGCTCTCCCTGAACAACCGCCCAAAGGGCATTGGCTGCCGCATATGGATTTTCTCGCTTACGGGACTGATATCCGTCCATGCTATGAGATAGATTGGAATCCTTCAGAATATTACTGGCTTTAACGACCATGGACTCCACATAAGGGGAATCCGGCATGGAGAATGCGGCCAGCAGTTCAGGCATATTCAGCTGACCAGCCCAGTAATTCTTGGGCATGAAAGTCGTCTCAAAATGCCGCTCGGCGAGCACTTTTCCGCCAGCGATAGCCTGTAACCGGAGGTTGGTAACAATGTCGCTTGTTAGTTCCTGAAGTCCCTTTACCGACACCTTGACAGACTGCAGTTGCAGTTCAATCCGTTCGCCCGGCGCAAGGTAATCGAGGCGCCACTCGGCTGGCTCGAAGAACTCGGGATCACAGGTTAGTGTGATCAGCATGTCATTCAGTGGCTCGTCGTCGGAACTGTTCGACAGGGCAAGCAGAGTGATCAAGGGATAGTGATTTTGCTGGAATGCAAGGGAGTAAATCGATGCAGATTCAAACTCAATATCCAACGCCATAATGATTCCCTGTCTGTGCCAAGAGGTATTTCAAAAATACGTCAACTGTTTTGCTGTTACTTTGCTGCCGTTTATATAAGCTCTGGATTAAAATTTTTGAGACTGATTTTATCTGATTCAGTTCGTTACGAGTGTCCGCTTGTATGGTTGCGCTGGTGGTATCGGTTTTCTTATGTAACAGTTAAGAAGCCG
>Ga0307375_10006895_pt1 | contig 10437 bp, 17 predicted proteins | sample TR1MG_FD_202531 | JGI IMG/M metagenome (GOLD analysis project Ga0307375, IMG submission 202531) | Soil microbial communities from Risofladan, Vaasa, Finland - TR-1 | ecosystem: Environmental > Terrestrial > Soil > Coastal area > Acid sulfate soil | place: Finland: Risofladan, Vaasa | collected...
AAGAGTTCGAAGACTTTGGGCGGCCTCGAGGCTTCTGATCAGATGAGGCCTGGTCAGAAAGGACAGATCACAAATTGCGCGGTTTAGATTCATCGAAACAGCACCACATCAGTATAATACCGTCATACATATAGAGTAGAAGATGGGTCATAGTGGTTAGATCATAGTTCAGTCAAACAAGCCAGAAAATGCAGGAGTGTTCCAAAGTCGGGAGCGGGTAGCTCGAAAACAGTGATTATCGCCCTCCAATAGAAGTTCTGCAAATAGGAACATACCTTGTTGGGTTCAAAAATCTTAGGACGCTTCGCAAACGAGGGGGTCGTCATGATGTGCCTCCAATGCGGTCACCAACAGCACTGGAATATTTCCAAAGGGTTCAATCAGCTCTGTGCCCTCCTTTCGTTCACACTCTCACTATTGGTGATACCCTCCCACACATTTGGCACCTCCTCATTACCACATGTCTGCCTATTTGGAGAACTACCTCGAGAGTACGTTGTCATCCCTGCAGCGGTTGCCATACTGAGCCCAACTCTAACGCCCTTCTTTCTTCATTCATTAGGCGTTTCCACCCTTCCTGGAGAGCTCAGCAGGAACTTCAGCCTTGTTAGAGAACTGGATGAGCAGTCACAACGTACGTCACGTCAGAGAAACGTCCCAACAGACGAACGGAATTGTTACCGATCCTTCTGACCACGTTTCTGACCCCATTTCGTTCTCTCAAGAACTCATGGATAAGATAGAGGCTGCTATGGTTCGATATCGTGCTTCTGATACGGCCAGCGCGGCAGAAGCCTTCACGGAAGAGACGATTCAAGAGCTTCGAGGCAATCTGACGACTTGCGTTGCTTTGGGTGACGAACGAGTCTCTTTGGCCCTTCAAACCTATGAACTCGTACGTGTGAATTTGCTTCCTATGCATTCTTTCCATTTGTTCTGGAATTGAGAGTAGTATCAGCGTAATTGGTCATCGCTGTCTTTCACGTAACTTGATCTCGACCGTTTGCCCTTGTCTTGGAGTCAGCACTGACAAACACGTATTGAACCTTGTGCTGTATAGGTGGACAAACACATCCGACGATTGGATCAGGACTTGAAGAAGTTTGAACACGAGTTAGACTTGCAGAAGAAGGAACAAAGCACGTCTTACGGTAAGCCGAAGCGATTGACTCCAATCGCCCAACCTGGTGTGCTACCCAGTGCGCCCATCCCAAGTTCTTCCCAGCCATTCCAGGCTCCGCCGCCATCTGAGAGAGCAGAGACGAGTCGTTCCAGAAAGTGCGTTCCCCTTCTCATCTCTGCCACCAATGTGCCTTCGTGTGGATCCCTGATACATGACATTCTCGCCATCCTTTCTCAACAACACCAAATTGCAACGTTTCCTGACTCTTCACCCCTTGATGCTTCGAAATGTTCCAGAACGACGAATCTGGCTGCCGGTCAGTATGAGATGCCAATTGATCCAAATGAGCCCACGTACTGCATTTGCGGAGGTTACAGTGCTGGAACGATGGTTGGATGCGATAACAGAGAAGGAGTACGTGCAGCACCATGAAACGAGACAGAGAAAGAGCGCGTGTTCGCGGACGATCGTTGCCAGATAGATGCTAACATACCCCTCCCTCCCTTTCATTTGCTTGCTGTCGATGCTATAGTGTCCAATTGAATGGTTCCACGTGGAATGTGTAGGACTTTCGGGTCCAGTCAAGGGAAAGTGGATCTGTCCTGTGTGTAGAGATAAGGAGAAGGACAAGAAGAAGGCACTCTAATGCCTCTGTCTGTCTCACTCCAACAATTGTCCTTAATGTATCATTTTGTCTGTTCTTATTAGTATCCTCAGAGTGGAGTCTGCCCCCTTTTGTGGGTTGGAAGTTGGGTCTTGCATCAAGATGAGGGAGTTAGGCAATCGGTATGCGTGGAGTCCACAATTAGCCACACTACTACGATACGCCCTGCAAAGTGGGAAGTGGTAGAGACCTAGAGGATGGACAAGATGTGCTTGCTATTGGGGAGGCATTTTCACGTCTGTTTCTCGCCTCCAGAGGCATCTACCTCGTGCAACTGAGAAGAGAGTAGGTTGATGAATGTCCCTTTGGAATCCAATCCTGAAGTTAAGAGGCAGTCCTGAGTGTACTGTTGAATTACCCAGGAGAGCCAAACCTCACCCCCCTGTTAGCTCCTCAAATCAGTACCACCTGTGATCCCCTGAGTGCCTTTTGTCTCACCATGATCTCGTTGTTAGGGAAACAAGTGTGTCGCTCACTTTCGACATCCGCCAAGAAGCCAAATCCCATCTCGAACTTCTACCATGTCAACACCGGTATGCCACATTTCGGTTACGCTTCTGGTGCCAACTCCGGATTCTAACATGTTCTTCATCGATTGGAACACAGATTTTGATGCTGGAGTGTTTCAACAGGCGCTAAAAACGAAGGTGATTGGTAGGCAACTTATCTACCGGACCAGTGTGCCCTCTACGATGGACGTTGCTCAACACGAGGTATGATTACAGTCTCCGTTATGCCCTTTATACATTTCAATCTCCTGTCTGACATTCCTTCGTGATTGAACAGGCGGAGCATGGAACTTGCACAGGAGCTCTCGTTTTGGCTGAGGAGCAAACCGAAGGACGTGGGCGTGCGCATCGCTGTTGGCTTAGGTATGCCATTGACATTTTCCGCATATTCTCTTCTGAACAATGTCGCGTTTGAGTGCCTTTAATGACGCTAACGGTGATCGACTTGCTCTCCAGCCCTGCGAAGGCCAATCTCTACTTCACGCTCATCTTGCGCCCTAAATTGATCTCAGAACTACCTAAGTTGAATTTTGCGACTGCTGTGGCGATTGCTAGGGCAGCCCGCACATTCGGTTCGTCACCGTTTCGCTCCCCTCTGCTGGCAACTGTTCCTCGATTGTTGACGCTCTACTGATGCCGTTTCCCCTCTCCCGTATGATATGGCAACAGGCGCAGTGGACGCAGGTGTAAAGTGGCCGAATGACGTCTGGGTGAACAAGAAGAAGCTGGCTGGCATCCTGACTGATTCGACCATCATGGGGAGCTCCGTGTTGGCGTTGGTTGGCGTTGGTGTACGTGCTCTCTCTCCTTCTTTCCTTCTCTCTCTTCTCTTCTCTCTGTTTCTCTCTGTCTCTGTCTCCTTCTCTCTGTTTCTGTCTCCTTCTCCCTATCACTTGCTTCTGGACCCTCTTCCTGTCTCTCTCCCCTTTCTGACTCCGTTCTATCCTGCACCATGTTTAATATAGCTTAATGTGAATCAGAAGATCAGCGAGTTACAGAGTGCTGAGGTCCGTGAAGTCGCCACGAGCCTCACCGATTGCGTTGGAGGCGAAATTGGCCGCGAACTCGTCCTGGCAACCTTCTGCAATGAGCTAGAAGAGCTTCTCTCGGAAACGTTTGAAACCGTATTGGAAAGCTACAAGCAGGTGGATGTGCTGGCTGGCGCAAAGATCTGGGTGATGCCCAAGCGGAGGGAACATCCGGAGAGGAAGGCGGCGACCGTGCTGGACATTTCGGACGATGGAAACCTGGTGGTCAAGCTGGACGACACTGGAGAAGTGGTGAATCTGATCGGAGAGGAGGTATCTGTTCGCACACAATAGGAGGCACAAGACCAACACATGCCCTAGCCCCACAAACCGCAGCACAAGCCACCTTCCGCACAAGCTTCCTTCGTCTTCACCTTCCCTTCATCGCTCTCCGCCCATCCGTTCTCAATCTATCCCCCTTCGCATATACTCCCATACATTATACGCATTCGCACCCTCTTCGACCAATCCTGCACCGTTGGAGAGTTGTGGCGACATGCTGAAAGCAGCCAGGAAACCGAAGATCGCGCCCTTGTCGGGCTGGCGTGGCATCCATCCCTTGGACTCCTTTTGAATGTGGCACCCGTCTCGCCTAGCGTAAACGATACAACATTGCATGAACAACATGGTTGGAGAGGTGGGAGGCAACAGGAGGTTGTAGAGCAGTTGGCATGATCGCGATGGGTGCTGTGTGCGGCAAGATTTGCCCCTCTTGCATGAATGGAGCGCGCGCCATGCATCTTTGAGATCTATCGAACGGAAGCGACACATGGTGATGTAGATAAAGTCATATGTACATTTTGGTGAGGAATTCGGGAGAAACCGAGGCATTCCAAGGGACACGGGAGGCAGAGGTGTGGGGTGGAGGGACGGTTTTCCAACCACACGTCAGCGGTGTTTGTCCATCGCCCAATCTCCCATACAACAGAAGTGTTGCCCAACTCATTTGCAACAGAACCCATGGGCGTTCCCGTGGGATTGATACCGTTGCTTCAAAGAGGAGGGTGTGGGTTAGATCGAGTTTCGATGGCGTGGCGTGGGGATGTGGAGGGAGAGGTTGAAGAGTCGTCCTCTGCGAATCTCCGGATGTGGTTGATGCTACGAGCAGGGTTTTGGAGTTTGAATTGGATGGTTGCAATGAGGGGGAGTTGCTTGAGGTTGGGTTGAAGGGAGGAGGTGATGATGACATGATGGGGGAGAAGTGCCGGTGAGGATCCTAATGTGCTCTTCCAGCGTCCTTAGTAAGCAAAGGTGGGCATGTAGGACATGGGTACTTGCTTGGAGAGTTCGTTCCACTGGACGGGGGTGGCGTAGAGCTTAGGATGGAGGAGTTGAAGGAGCGTCGGGATCTGCTGTTGTTGCTGCAGGACTTCGCATGAAGCGTCCACGAGGGCGGAGAAGGCGGAGAAGTCGCCACCAGAAGATCCAGCAGAACCAGAAGAGATGGAGTGTTGAGTGCGCTTCTCTTCGGGGGAAAGCGATTCGCTCTCGGAGAGTGAGTCCTCCTCGTCCTCTTCTTCTTCTTCTTCTTCGGCATACTTGGAACGCTTGGAGGTGGGGGCAGAAGCGTCGAAGAGCTCATCCTCAAGAAGACGGCTAGACTTGCGCTTACGGGAGGAGTGGGCAGTCATCGTGGTGGAGCTAGAGTTCTCGCCATCCGAAATGTCGTCCGAAGCAGATCCATCGCTCTCCATGGCGTCCGCAGACGCGCGGCGCAACATAGTGTTCCATTGATTCTTGATGTGATTCGCAGTACGACCAGGCACCTGTTTCGCGATCTCAGCCCAACGATTGCCGTAGACCTCGTGCGCGCGCTTTACAGTGATCCACTCTTCGCTCGTCAGACCATCCTTCTTGATGTGGGGATCCAATTGATTACACCAACGCTCGCGACATTGCTTTGGCAGACGCCCACGCAGATGAGAGGCGATGTACCTCCAGTTCTTAGTACCATGACGCTTCACCAACTCTGCCAAACGAGTGTCCTCCTACACGATCAACACAACACCAAATGAGGCCATTCCAAGCACACATGGGGAGCACAAGAGAGAGAGAGAACAGCGAGGCATGACGCGTCAGTCAAAGTTCGTTCAAAGAGAGAAGGGAGAGAACGCGAGGAGTGGCTCACTGACAAACACACGCTGCAGGTTCCGTTCGCTTCTTCGCCACAACCGCCGAAAGTCGATTTCAGCACCACAAGGCATCCACAAGAGCTCCCATGCGCTTCGTCAAACCGATGATTCTCAGGGGCGCCGAGATATGCCTCACAAGGGGAGAAAGAGGACCCGAGAAAAGTGGCGCGGCGCGCAGCGGCTCCTCACCGGCCGGTGCGAGCGGAAAAAACGAGCACGTCTCTAAGCCCTCCAGTATCGCACTTCCAACCACAGAGGACATCAATGTGCCTAACTCGCACTCTACACAATGATCCATCTACCCAATGAAGCAATAGGCAGAAGGGGAAGGGCTACAGGACACAGATTGCGTGGCGCCATCAACACACAAACACACAGCCAACACCACTTTCGCCAAACCCACTCCTCGGAACCAGACATCATCATCAATCGCAAAATGGAGATCGCGTACCTCAGTTGTCCAGCGTCCCTTGATTCGTAGGACGTCGGGATTTAGTGTATTCTTCCAGCGTTGCTGGCACTGGTGAGCCGTTTTCGTTCCAACGTGCGCAGCCACCTCTCTCCAGTTCTTCGTGCCCTTCTTATTCAAGATTAGCGCTTCTCTAAGACGGTCGTCCTCCAATGAAGTCCAATTTTGCATGTCGTCGTGATCCATGGCCGTGCAGGGCGATCTAGTTGTTGCAACGCTCCTTCGCTGTTTTTGCCGGGTTCCTTCGCGCTTCCAGTATCACCAATCGATCAACCGGACCAAGAGAACTATCGACAAAGGTACACTTACCAACTACTAGTGTTTTGAGTTGATGTGCACCAGACGAGGATACAGAAATGAGTGAACGGAAGAGAGCGCGAGAAGGCCGCCTCGTTGCGTCATGTGCCAAAAGGGGAAAACCCCCAAACCCCGCCAGCTGGCGTTGAGGCAATTCCCCGACGGCTTTGTCCTCCCACATCCTCAAGGACCCTCGCATATGCACAATGGATGGATGTGTGAGACATCCCCATCTCTCCGGGTAACGGCAGGCTCAACCGGAAGTGAACTTTCACTCTGGCCTCCCGTTTCCTCACCCGCCGGGGCCCCCTGCATCCTGGCGTCCCATAGCGCTTGCAGCAGTCTCCTGCTCCTTCATTCCCGAAAATGTTGTAATTAGACCGTATGAGAAAGCCTATTACGGCCATGGTGGACGAGTTCATCCTTGCTCAGGGAAAGAACGCTGAGAAGGAAAGTCAGCAGTGGCAGTTGCTGCTTCTGGAGGGCGCTTCCAACTCGACCCGACCCGCGGAGCAGGTAGAGAGCTTCAAACGGCAGCTGACTTGCTCTGTTTCCCCAACACTCTCTTTACTCTTCATGGTATTCATGTTTCCAGGCACAGGCGCGACCACGGATGTAACAGACGTTCGGGTAGGCCACTCGACTTGCCCGACAAGCTAGGAAGAGCCTCCAACGTGCAGGCTCGTTTACCCACTCATTGACCGTTTCTGGGTTCTATTGCGGTTATTCTGTTACCTCACAGCCAGTAATTTCGAATGAGCAGCACCATTGCGAGATTGGCAAACAAGGAGGCAAGGTACCGAAACGGCTTAGAATCACTCCCGCAGTCAACGTGTCTGAGTTCGGTCACTCGTAGTGCTCTGTGCCGGATATGTAGTTCCGCGTGCTTTCTTGTCAAAGAATCGCCTGAGGAGACTGCAGGAGGGGCGCGGCACAAAACGGCTGGTCTGCTTAGCCCGCTGGCGAACGGCTCCGGTCGCCCCGGAAAGGCTATGCTTGTGCTCGCTTCTGCCCCCATAGATCCGTTCTCTGTCTTGAAAATGTGCAAGTAGGAGCGTGTAGTAACCGTTTTCAATGGAATGCGCGAGATAGTGCGAGGTGCCTGGGCAGTGCAGGGCAAAAGACGTTGCGCGGAGCTCGACGAAATTGGCGCCGGGCGCGTGGCGGGGAATGCTCACGTTTGAGAGGGAATGTTTATGAAGAAGATGTTTGCAAAGCGAGTGCAAGAGTGTGCGTGGGAGGAGGAAGCTTCCAAAAGACGGGGTGGTGCGGAAGAGGCGCGTGGAGAAGACCGGGGTGGGGCGTTGCGCTTCTCTTCCACCAATTCCTGCTCCTCTTTTTTCTCTCTCTCTCTCTCTGGCTCGGTTTGCTTGTGTTTTTGAAATAGAGATGTTGGAGAGCTCCAGCTCAAGAACGGACACAGGGAGTACCATGGGGAGGGAAGTTGTCGGTTGGAAGGAGCGAGTGAGTCGCCGCGGGCGGGCTGTTGAGCTCTCTTGGTGTCCCGCATAATTAGACTCTCTCGTAGCCTGAAGTCTTGCTTGATTGTCTCTTTGAGATGAACCAGGCGATGAGACCAATGATGGCAGTAACGAGGAGGAGGGCGCCAATGATGATGACCACGATAATCTGGATTTTGAAGTTGGTAGAGACGGCAGTGTTGCAGTTGACACCAGTCCATCCATAGTTACACTTGCACTGACCATAGGTGGCATCAGTGGGGGTGCAGGTGCCGTGGTTGCAGGAGGGGCAGGGAACGGCGGCAGTGGATTGCCAAATGAGGTATGGTGTGCTTGCGAGCGTAGCGTTGTGGTAAGCGATGGCAATGTAATAAGGGACGTTGGCCTTCGGCAATTCGATGGTGGCGACTTGAGTGCATTGTGCAGCAGGCAGAGTACAGCCAGCGGTCCAGTCCGCGATGACGACGTTCACAGCAGTTTGGAAGGGCACGTATCCCTTGGCAATGTAGATGGAGAGAGCACTGTTGTATGCGGCACCATTCACAGTAGAAACACCAACGCGCCATTGAGTATCGGTACCGTTGTACATGGTGTAAACGAGAGCAGCACCAACATCTCCGCTGATGGAAGGAACCGGACCGAGAGTGTTGATTTGGTTGACACAGGTGTCTCCCTTTCCATTAGCGCAAGCGGCAGAAGAAGAATCGAGAGAGAGCGTCGCGTTGGCGGTCGTGTTCGACTGGAGCGTGACTTCAAAGTACCAGACGCCAGGAATGTTCGAGGGAAGCGGGAAAGAGTACTTCTTTGGGAGACCCAAATTCGTAGCGCTCTGTTGATACGCCAATGCAGCAGTCACGTTGTTGTTACCAAAGGCAGCGCGGATGTCGAACGTTTCCAAGTTGCCACCGTCGTATTGAATGCTCACTCTGTTGGGGTAGGTGCTCGACAGGAACTCCACCGTAAAGTACATAGTCGTAGGGACACCAGCAACCAAGGATTCAGTCAAACCAGTAGCCAAACGAGGCGCAGACACACACGCGCTTCCAACATACACTTCAGACGTCGAACACGACGTAATCGACATCGACGCCTCGAAAGAGACTTGAACACTGTTGTTCGTAGACGCAGTCACGTAGTAGGTTCCCTCAAACAACAGTGGAGCGGTGAAGGGAGCGATGCTCTTGGCAGATGTTGTGGATACGGTGAACGTGCATTGTCCTGATTGAGGTGACACTCCACGCTGGAAACAAAGTGTAACGATACCATCTGTGGTGTTTGTCTTGACTGCCACAACATCAAACGGACCTCCGACGGCAATAGAGAGCGCCGCCGGCGCAGATGCAGTAGATATCACCTTGTCGAACTTCAACGGCAACAAAGTTTGTCCACACACTTCACAACACAGCATACAACAGTAATATAGGTAGGAACACATCATCCAGAACACGGAAAACAGCCAAAGAGGAAGGAAACATTGGACCAGACCAGAACACCATTTAACATCGTTTCCGAGCCAAAATCACACCAAAATAGCATCAAACACAGCACGTCAGCCTCAGATCGTCAAAAAGACGAGAAAGAGAAGCTATCGAAGGACACAACAGCCTCCTCGAAAAGTCCTGAGAGGCCGATCTACAAACTCTGCCATCAAAACACTCCGTTTCAGAGGCATATAGCCGGGTGGGATTGTCGGTATTATAGGAACCACAAACTACGTACCTGCATGGGCGCAGACGAGGGCCAAGATGACTACAGAGGCCAAAAGCCGCATCTGGGAAGTTTCAAATGAAAAAGCGAGTTAGCACGATTCAATCAACGCGACATGGGACTAAAACGTTAAACATGAGCATTCAAATGTGGCAGGCAAACATTGGGAAACGAACTTTGTGTGTATGACCGGACTCAGTGGAGCACTGAGCGGACAGAAACTTCGACGCTTCCGAAGCTGAGACTGGCCGGGCGTTCCCCAAACTGCACATCGCCCTTTGCTTCAGTCTCTGAAAAATGAACCCTCCTTCCTATTTCTATTGAGTGCGACCTTGGATCATCTCGACGATAGAACAACAGAGGTTTTGGTGGCCTGAACGAGCTTGTTCTGGATTCTCAGCTTCCTGACCAGGCCCGGCCCTCGTATACCCCTCCACCAAAAAGCACCTACTTCGGTTTGAACGGATTTCATGACGATAATCCTTCTTCCTCAATGACCAGGTCGTCCAGGAGGGCAGCTTCTCACGCCGAGACGGAGGCTCGTGAGCCCCAGTTGCACCCAGTGTCTCTCTCACTCTTCTCCGTCACACGTCGTCTCATTGTCTTCCTTCGATAATTAGATCGTTGTATAGTCTTGCCGTTGGAGAATTGATTGAATTGAGCCCGGTAGTATTGCACCATTGTCGTTACAATCTACCGCCATTGAAACGCCGATCGTTGACATTTCCATCCCCTCTGATTGCCTGTTAGCTGCCACAAATGAGTTTGCTCTCTACGAAGTCGTGGAATCCAAGAAGTGCGAAGAACCGAGCCCGAGTAGAACGCGATGAAGCGGAGGCAAAGGCGTCAGAAGCCTCCAAGGCCTCTAGATCCCGAGAAATGGAGTCAGAGTGGCGTTACGAGCGTCTCAAAGCTAGTTCATTGACAAAAGCTCGAGATTCTACAGATGCAGCTCAATCATCCACCTCTGCACCTGGATTGGCCAATGCACTCGATCCGTCTGTTTCCGGGCATCAATGTCCTTCAAATGCATCCTCTACAACTGAAC
>Ga0307375_10006896_pt1 | contig 10436 bp, 9 predicted proteins | sample TR1MG_FD_202531 | JGI IMG/M metagenome (GOLD analysis project Ga0307375, IMG submission 202531) | Soil microbial communities from Risofladan, Vaasa, Finland - TR-1 | ecosystem: Environmental > Terrestrial > Soil > Coastal area > Acid sulfate soil | place: Finland: Risofladan, Vaasa | collected...
GCCCAGCACCACCGACCCAAGGGCGATCAGCGGATGCGCCACGTGCAGCGAGGTGAAGAACAGCGCGATCATCAACACCAGCATGCCCACCACCAGACCGCGCGCCACCGCGCCGATCACGTAGCCCAGCAGGATCACCCAGTTGGCCATCGGCGCCACCAGCATCTCTTCCACCGAGCGCTGGAATTTGGCGCCGAAGAACGAGCTGGAGATGTTCAGGTAGCTGTTGTTGATGATGCTCATCATCACCAGCCCCGGCGCGAGGTATTGCATGTAGGTGAAGCCGCTCTCGATGGTGCCGATGCGGCTGCCGATCAGCTTGCCGAAGATCACGTAGTACAGCGTCATGGTGATCGCCGGCGGGATCAGGGTCTGGGTCCAGATGCGGATGATCCGCACGATTTCGCGCCGCGCGATGGTGTGCAGTGCGACCAGGTTGGCGGACATGTTGCTCATGCGACTTTCTCCCGCCCCGGCTCTTGTCGTGTGCCTTCGACCACGCGCACGAACAGCTCCTCCAGCCGGTTGGTCTTGTTGCGCATCGAGGTCACCGTGATGCCGTGGGCCGACAGTGCGGCGAACAGCGTGTTGAGATCCCGGGAACGCGCCATTTCCACCTCCAGCGTGTGATCGTCGGTGCGGCGCAGGGTGATGCCCGGCAGCTGCGGCAGCTCGGCCGGCGTGGCCGGCACGTCCAGAATGAAGGTCTCCACGTCCAGCGTGGCCAGCAGGCGTTTCATGCTGGTGTTCTCCACGATCGAACCGTGGTCGATGATCGCGATGTTGCGGCACAGTGACTCGGCTTCCTCGAGGTAATGCGTAGTCAGGATCACCGTGGTGCCGGCGGCGTTGATGGCGCTGACGAACTGCCACATCGAACGGCGGATCTCGATATCCACGCCTGCGGTGGGTTCGTCCAGGATCAGCAACCTGGGTTCATTCATCATCGCGCGGGCGATCATGAGGCGCCGTTTCATGCCGCCGGACATCTCGCGCGCCTGATGGAACGCCTTGTCCCACAGGCGAAGTTCCTTCAGGTATTTCTCGGCACGCCGGGCGGCGATCCTGCGGGGGATGCCGTAGAAGCCGGCCTCGTTGACGCAGATGTCGAACGGTTTCTCGAACTGGTTGAAGTTGATCTCCTGCGGCACCAGCCCGATCAGCCGCATGGCCTCGCTGCGCTGCCGGTTCACCGACATGCCGAACACCCGCGCGTCGCCGCCGGTGGAGTTCACCAGCGACGAGAGGATGCCGATCAGGGTGGATTTGCCGGCGCCGTTGGGACCCAGCAGGGCGAAGAAATCGCCCGGCTGCACGGTCAGGTTGATGCCCTTGAGGGCCTCCACGCCGGAGCCGTAGGTCTTGCGCAGGTTGTCGACGACGAGTGCGGGTGTTGAGGTCATGGATGACGCCGATGGATGGAGAGCCATGGAGGAACCCGGGGGGGCGCCGGCGCGCCCTCAACCGGTGGACTTGGTCGTGGGCTGCGCTGGCGTTTGGCTCGTGGCTCGGAGCGACCTATTATAGCGGGCCCGATGCCATTGCCCGGTTCCCTCCGGTGCACTCACTGTCCCGGAATCCGTTACATGGCCGACCATTTCCAGCTCCGCCTCATCGACAGCGCCATGCTGGCCCCGGCGGTGCGCCATCTGGTGTTCGAACGGGTCGACGGCCAGCCGCTGGCGTTCATGCCGGGGCAATTCCTGCAGGTGCACTTCCACTACGACGACGGCAGCGCGACCAAGCGCAGCTACTCGGTCGCCACGATGGGCGATGGCGGCTCGCCGGGCGAATTGCTAGAAGTCGGGCCCATCGAGATCGCGGTGAGTTATGTCCAGGGCGGTGCGGCGACCGGGTTGCTGGGCGGTCTTGAAAAAGGTGGCGTCATCGAGGCGAGCGGGCCGTACGGCCGGTTTTGCCTGCAGCAGACCGACACGCACCCGCGCTACCTGCTGCTTGCCACCGGTACCGGCGTCACGCCGTACCGGGCGATGCTGCCGCAGATCGAGCAATTGCTGGCCAGGGGCGATCGGGAAGTCGTGCTGATTTACGGTGCCCGCAACGAGGCTGAACTGCTGTACGACGAGGAGTTCGAGGCATTCGCGCAACGGCATCACGGCTTCACCTTCCACGGCTGCCTGAGCCGTCAGCCGCGCGCCACTCCGCGCCCGACCGATCGCAGCGGCCACGTGCAGAACATGCTGGCCGAACTCGGCCCGCATCCCGAGCGTGATATCGCCTACCTGTGCGGCAACCCGGACATGGTCGACGCCGCGTTCACGGCTTTGAAGGAATTCGGCCTGCCGGTGTCACAGATCCGGCGCGAGAAGTACATCTCCTCGCGTTGATCAAGTCGGGGGCGAGCCTGCCGTTACCTATATCAGGTCGGATTTTGCTGCCCGCTCCGCGGGGCAGGCAAGGGAAACAGCCGACCCGCTGGCAGCCACGAATTCCGGTATCTACCTGGCTGGCCTGACACGTCTACATAGCGTTCACATTTGAACCGTGATCCGCATCACGTCTGCGCAATGCAGTCGCCTTGTTCACATCCCAACTGTGAGCGGGTTCACGTCTCCATGGTTTAGGTCGGCAGAGCCTGTAAAGGTGGCCGGGAGGCCGGCCGTAAGCACATTAAGTGCCCCGTGATTGCACGGGTTGTACAAGGAGGGCATGGCATGAAAGCTTCGCTCCGTTCAATAATTCTGACGGGTTGCGTCAGCAGCATCCTGATGGCAATTTCCCTGGTCGGTTCGGTCAGCGCCAACGAGATGCGCGCCAGTATTTCGAGTGCGGGTGCCACAGCGGCCACAGGCGGTACGCGCTTTGCCATTCGTATCGATGCCAAGGCAGCACGGATCATCCGCCAGTGGCGCATCGCGCACGGCCTTGAATCGGCCGGCATCAACGCACAGGCCGCCGCTGTCGCGATTTCGCCTCAGGGCAGGACACAGAACTTGCTGGAGCAGCAGTGCCGCAGTGACGGTGGCAGCGTGAGCACGTATCTTGGCGCAAGTGACGATGCTGCCGGTACGAATCGCCAGAAGGCAGTGTGCGTGTGAGTGACTTGGCGCACGCATGGCACCGATGGTTCACCCTGGCGGGGCGGAAACACGATCGTTCAAGGCGGCGTGGATGCCTTCCGGATGACCAGATCCTGGCCATACACAAACGCGCGTTGCAGCGTGACGGTGCGCTGGGCCCGACCGGCGCGCACGTCATAGATTCCAGGGGGCAGTTGATCGATGCGGTAATAGCCACGGACATCGGTTGAGCTTGAGCCGGCGATGTTGCCGTTGCTGTCGACAGCGACCACCTTGATACCGCCGGGATGGCTTCCGTCAGCTCGGGTGATCCGGCCGGCAAAGCCCAGGCGCAGCAGCATGGCGAAGTCGGCGCGGGTGGTTGCGCCAGCGCGTACTTCCACCAGCGGGTGTCTGGCAGGCGGCAGCAGATCGATCGGCAGTTTCTCGCTGTCCATCTGCAACTGGTATACGCCGGGTGGCAGATCGCCGACCAGATAGTGGCCGTTGCCATCAAGCGTACCGAGGGGCTTGCCGTCGATGAGTACTTCGATGCCCGCCAGGTCCGACAACTTCACGTCATCGGGAAGCTCCCCCGTGACCTTACCGGAGATCGCACCACGTCGCGCGGCCCGCGCCGAGTAGTTGCCGCGCGCGAGGCCGGAGGAAGTCACCGCGAAGTCGGCCACCAGTGAAAGTTGGAAGGTGGTACCGCTGCTGATCCCCTTGTTGACTGGATCGTTGTACAGCTGCATGTGGACAGACAGTCCGGGGATCGTCTCCATTGCGGCATCCAGCAGGTAACCGATGCGGCTGCTGCCTTCCAGCAGGCCAGCCGACCAGGAGAAGGGATGCGCATGTGCCCACAGGCCCCTGAGCGTCTGCGAGTAACGAGTGCCGAGGGTCGGGTCGCGTGTGGCAGCCAGGTCCAGTTGCATCCCGTCAGGCAGTACATGAGTCAGTTCGATCTGGTCGATGCCGACGTATCGGCTCAGCGTGATCTGCGTGTCGGGCTGCACGGCCCAGTTGGCGGCATAGGTGTAAGAGCCGTTGTAATCGGGCCGTGCATTGATGTTGAAATGGTCTGTGACGCTCCAGTTGGCCGCTGGTTTGATGAAGCGGTACCGGGTGCCGCTGAACGGGTCATGGGCGTCACGACCGACCAGTGAAACATCCAGACGTGAACTGAGATGGGTCCCCAGTTCGCCATAACGATCCGATTGCGTGGCGGCCAGGCCCGGGAAGTAGCCGGCACCGTACTGTCGCGCAAAGGTATTCCAGAACCACATGCCATGCTGACCGTTGCCCTGCATGCTCCACGCAGTGGCACTGCCGCTGCGGGCTACGCCGAAGCCCCAGGTGCCAAGCGGCCCGAGTCCGAGGATGGCATTGCTGACGCCGTAGTCGCGTCCGCCAGCGCGCTGGGTCGATGCGTCGACGGTAAGGCGGTCGTTGACGCCCCAGCGAAACTGGTAGAAACCGCCCAGACCACGGGTTCCAATGGCGGGGTCAAGCGGATTGCCGTCGACGCCGAGGCCGGCGTACGACACCACCATGCCGGCGGGCAGAGAGCGCGGGCTGGTTGCGGAGTTCACTGGCATGACACGGGTGGGGGTTCCATCGCCGAAACGCTGATAAAGGGCGACTTGCGCAAATTCGGTTCCACGCAGAGCGATATCACGGAATTCCCAGCTGCCATCGAGTCGGATGGCTGTGCGTGCCACCACTTTTCCATCGATGCGCAACTCGGCGATGCCTCCGGGGGGGGCATCGTGGCCATTCAGCGACTGCCCGCCAAGTGTCTGTGTGGCCACCAGTTCGTTATTGCCCAGATCGTTGCCATAGCTGATGTCCGGACGCGTACTCCACGCATACTGTGCACCGGTGAGATTGGCGTAGGGCAGCAGCGGATCAAGCGTGATCTGGCTGTGGCCAAGGTAGCCCCGGCTGTTGCCGTGATCGACGGTCCAGCCATAGTTCTGCATGGTCTGGCGGTCGCCAGGGGAGGTAGTGAGGATGCGCGTTCGCCAGGAACCCGGACCGAGCGCCCCCTGCAAGTCGGTAAGCGTGGAAAGACTGTCAGTGCCACTCTGGCGGCTGTAGTAGGCCTCGCTGTGGATCGTCGACAAGCTGGCTGATGGCGCGCGAATGTCAGGTGTCTCTTGTCCCGCCATCGCGCCGTTTGCGGTCGCGTCAAGACCGTCGGCACCCGGTGTCCACGGCAGCTGGACGCGCAGGGCGAACTCGGTCGGATCGAAGCGGATTTTTGCCGCAAGGGCGGTTGCCAGCGCCCTCACCGGCACGTAACGGATGCTGTCGCGATGGATGACGGCCGACGCGGCAAAGTTGGCGTTGCCCAAGGGTGTGAGTATCTGCAGTTGCGTGCCGCTGTCGCGCACGCGGGTCTTGATCGCTGTTGCAAACTGGTCGATGTCCGCGTCATAACTGCCGTCGCTGGCGCGCAGCAGGTTGATTCCCGCGCCAGTGTCATGACCGTTGACCAGCACGCCGACCAGCAGCGGCTTGGCTGCTGCCGTCGAGTTTGCCGGGGTAGCGAAAACTGTCAGCGGTACGACCAGCATCAACACCGTGCTCGCCAGCCATAGCAGGAGGTTCTGGCCGGGTTTGCGCCAGGCCGGGCGCAGTTGGCTGGACATTGCAGGCTGATCTACGGCCGAGTGCTGGCGGCAACGTCGAAACGCAGGGTGCGATCGATGACGGTTGCGCCAAGTGTGCCCCGTGCTCGCAGCACGTAGTGGCCGGGGGGCAGTGGTGAGTGGCCGAAATCGAGTGTGACCCGACGGTCGGCGCCGGGAAGTACCGCGTCCTGCGGCAACTTGCCGTAATGCAACAGGCCATTCGGTGGCTTGAATGACGTCTGCAACTGGTCCTCGTTCAGCGGTGCGGTGGCTGGGTACGCGGCAACCGTCCACAGGGCGTACTGGCCATGCATGCGGGTGGTGGCATTGCCTGTGTTGTGCAGGGTGAACACGGCGGCATGAGCATCGGCCCGAATGTCCCGTACCTCACCGTCTTCCTGTACCGGACCGACATGTGCGTAGATCGCTGCACCCAGTCGGAAATACACCCGCAAGGTGGTCGGCTTCGAGGGGTCCTGCGGAGTCGGTTGCTCGGTAAAAAACACCATTGCGCGGTGTTCGCCCGGGCTCAGTGCCAGCGCGGGGCGAATCGCATAGCGCACCACCTGCGATTCGCCCGGAACCACGGTGAACGTGGTGGGGTTGATCTCCACCCAGGAGTCGAGCGACTGTGCAGTGGACGGTATGGTGGTGACGTGGCCGTCGACATCCATCGTCCAGTTGCTGACGGTCACCGCCACGTGCATCGGCAGTTTGGCCTGATTGCTCAGGCGAAACGAGTGGGTGGTGGTCGGCCCGTTCAGCGAGATGTCCGCAATTTGCGGCGACAGCGCGACCTGTGCCCGCACCGGCGACCACAGCACAAGCCCACACAGCAGGACGAGTACACGACGGTACGTGGTTCTCATGGCGAGTTCAGGATTACCTGGTTGATGGTCAGCGTATAGCTGCCGGCGCCACTGGCGAGGAAGCTGTTGGTGAGAAACGAGAAGGCGATATCGATACGCCAGACTTCACAGGGAATATACCCATTTCCTCTGACGCCGCTGCAGTAATAGGTGCCAAGATCCGCGTACGATGGGGTGTAACCCGCAGCCATCGTGACGCCCGTACTCAGCTGGGCAAGCACGGTACCGGCCGGCGCGGGTGCGGTCGTGCCGGCGGGGCTGCTCTGCAAGGTCGTGCTGAAGCTGCCCTGGGTGCAGCCGGTGTCGGTGGCGAAATAGGCGATGCCCTGGATTTGGTTCTGCGGTACGTCGGCGTTCGGTTGCTGCAGGCTCGCCCCGTTGATGCCGGCATCCGCCGCCAGCGCCGTGCCGATGGCCAGAGCTGACGTTGACTTGGTGCCGTGGGCAAAGGCAGGACCGCCGGCGATGAAATTGGCGGAACTGATGCCGGGGGTCAGCGGGGTGTTGGCGGCTGGCGGGTTGAAGTTCAGCTGGCCAGTGGCGTCGAAATACACGCTGCAGGCAGGTGCAGCGGCCAGCGGTGCGGCGGCCAGCGCCCGCAGCCCTGGCGGACCGCCGCGACCATTGAGCCGGCCGATCGTCTGGCTTGTCGCAGGTCCGATCACCCGGCCGCGCGGCGGTGCTGCCAGCGTTGTCATGCTGGCAAGCAACAACGGCACCAGTAGCGGTGCCGTTGTCTTGAGTCTCGCGCGAAACATCACCGGTTCGCCGGCTCGATCAGGTCGAGGTGGCGGTGATGTAGATCGTGGCGCCGGCGTAGGTATCGGCGCTCTTGGCCCCGCTCAGGTCCAGTTTCATCTTTACATCGCCCTTGGTCGGCGTGGCGAAGCCGGTACCGCCGGTCAGTGAAGCGAAGGACGTGCCCGGAGCCGACAGGCCGATGGTCGAACTGGTGTCAGTGACGCCCGTCAGCGTAGCGGTGGTTCCCGAAGCACTGCCCAGTCCGATCGTCACGCTGGTCGTGCCGGTTTTTGTCGCGATCGAACGAACCGCCCAGGCATTGCTGATCGTCAGCGGGACAGCGCTCAGGTTGATGGTTCCGGGCGTGATCGCGGCGTCGGTCGTCAGTGCGCTGCCTCCGGCGGTGGCGGTGATGGCCTTGGCCGCCTGACCCGCAGGGGCGCCGGCAAGGGTCTGCAGGGCGGTGGAATCGATCGTCAGATCGATTTCCGAGTAATAGTCGAGCACAACGACCGGCTGCAGGATCACCTTGAAGGTGGTCTGTCCCGTGGCGGTCGCGGCATGGCTGGACGGCACGGCAATGATTCCGAGTCCGGCAATCATGGCAGCAAAGAGAAGAGTCTTTTTCATGCGTGGTTCCTGTAATTCTGAGGTCTGGATAGTGAACTGATTTCAATGCGCTGCTGGTGGACTTGTCTGCGATCCCCGCCGATTGCCATGTTCCTGTCTCGCCCGTGAGGCATAAGCAAGCCGTATGCCAATAAGCATGCATAACGTTTACATTGGCCCCACTAGCGGTTTTCGATGGGCCGCGCCCGTGCAAGGAGTTGCTGAGCAAACATACCTTGTAGGCCACCGCTGACAAATTATGGCATTGAAATTGCCAACTACGTCACTCTTTTAACAGAAATATTACATGTTTGCGGTTTGATGGCGCAACTTCATCGGGCAATTTGGGTGAAATATGTCAAGCATGCTTGACATCAATCGACTTTTCCGCGAACCTTTTGTCAAGGTAGCTTGACAAACAGTGGAGAAGTCACCGTGACCCGTCAAATCCATCAACGTTATCAGCGCGAGTTCTGGCCGCCGATGCTGGTGTATCTGCTGATCATGTTGCTGTTGTGGCCGCTGCTGCCCCAGCTGCACAGTGCGTGGTTGAAAATAGGGCTGGCGCTGCTGCCGGTTCTGCCGGTGCTGTTCGTGGTGCGGGCGATGGTGCGGCTGGTGCTGGGCAGCGACGAGCTGGAGCAGCGCATCCATCTGATCGGACTGGCCATTGCGGCCACCGTGGTCAGCGCGTTGAGCCTGGCCGGTGGTTTTCTGGCGATGGCGGGAATCATCCATCCGGATGGCAGCATCCTGATCTGGGTCTGGCCGGTGCTGGTGGTGCTTTATGCGGTGAGTCGCGGCTGGGCCAGCCAGCGCTACGGCGTGCAGGGTGATGGCCTGTGCGACAGCGGCAGCCGCATCGCGAGGCACTGGCGCCTGTTGCTGGCGGCGCTGTTGCTGGGTGGCATTGCCTGGCTGGGGCACAGCCGCATGAGCGATTACCAGTTTGGCGTGATGCTGGGCATGAGTGCGGGGCTGGGGCTGGGTGGGCTTTGGCTGGCGCTGCGGCACTGGTATCGCACGAGGCATGCCGCATGATTGGCCGGCGTCGCTCCCTCGGCACGCGTCGTCGCCACGCATGAACAACCATCTGCGTGAACTGCGCGGCGAGCAAGACTGGTCGCAGGCGGATCTGGCCGAGCGGCTGGAGGTGTCACGGCAGACCGTCAATGCGATCGAGACCGGCAAATACGATCCCAGCCTGCCGCTGGCATTCAAAATCGCGCGGTTGTTCGGCCGTTCGATTGAATCGATTTTTGTACCGGGCCAGGAGTGAAAGACATGGCATTGAAGGGACGTACCATCATCCGCATGGGTGCGGTTGTCGTGGTAGTGGGTGTGCTGGCCTGGAACCATTTCCACGCAAACAACCCAGCCACGCCAGCGGTGATGACGTCGGCCACGGTGCCCGGGGCCGTCGCCAGGCCGCTGCCAGCAGTTGCAGCACAAACCTGGAAACTGGGTGCGCTGACGCTGACTGCCTGCGAGCTGAGCCAGCCGCACAGCGGGTTGAGCACCGCGGCGTGGTGCGCACCAATCCGGGTACCGGAAAACCGTGCCGATCCGCACAGCCGCAAGATCACGCTGAAGCTGGCGGTGTTGCGTTCCAGCGCGCAGGTGGCGAGCAAGGACATGCTGGTGTTTCTCGCCGGCGGTCCCGGCCAGGCGGCGACCGATGAGGCGGCCATGGTGGCCTCGGTGTTGCAACCGTTGCGTGCACACCGCGATGTGCTGCTGCTCGATCAGCGCGGTACCGGCGGCTCCAATGCGCTCACCTGCAAGGAGTCCGATGAAGCGTCCGCAGCGGACGATGCGGACAGCTTCGATGCCGACAAGCTGAAGGCTGCCGCCGCTGATTGCCTCAAACAGGTCAGCGGCCATGCCGACCCGCGCTACTACACCACCACCGTGGCGGCACAGGATCTGGAGGACGTACGCAAGATGCTCGGCGCGCCCGCGTTCGACTTGATCGGGGTGTCGTATGGCACGCGGATGGCGCAGCAGTATCTGATGCGTTACCCGCAGGCGGTGCGCAGCGTGGTTCTGGACAGCGTGGTGCCGAACCCGCTGGCGCTGGGCGAGGACTTTGCCCGCAATCTGCACGATGCATTGAAGGCGCAGTTCGCCCGCTGCACTGCCGAGCCGGCCTGCAGGCAGCATTTCGGCGATCCGGACCAGACCCTGTACCAGTTGCGCGATGCGCTGCGCGCCAACCCCCATCAAGTCTCGTTTCGCGACCCGGAGAGTTACCGGACCGTCAAGCGGGTGCTGGATGAGAACTCCCTGGCCAGCGTGGTGCGGATGTTCGCCTATACGCCGACCACCGCCGCGCTGCTGCCGCTGTCGATCGACGCGGCGGCGCATGGCGATGTCGGCCCGCTGCTGGGCCAGGCCCGGATCCTGTCCGGCGATCTGGCCGACCTGATGGGCAGCGGCATGCAGTACTCGGTGATCTGCAGCGAGGATGCCGACCTGCTCACGCCGCGCCCGCAGGACGCCGACACGATTCTGGGCACACACATGATCAAGGCGTTCAAGGCGATCTGCTCGGTGTG
>Ga0307375_10006897_pt1 | contig 10435 bp, 9 predicted proteins | sample TR1MG_FD_202531 | JGI IMG/M metagenome (GOLD analysis project Ga0307375, IMG submission 202531) | Soil microbial communities from Risofladan, Vaasa, Finland - TR-1 | ecosystem: Environmental > Terrestrial > Soil > Coastal area > Acid sulfate soil | place: Finland: Risofladan, Vaasa | collected...
TTACGGAAAACTCGATTCTGCACACGCGAAGCCTCCTCCTGAAGCTTTTGGAAGGAGCTCTCGTTCTTATACTCACTATACGTAGCCACAAAGGTAGCAAGGAACACGGCAACGGCAATACCAACGCCCTCAAACCACTCCGCGTAACCAGCGAACGCCAATGCAACCGTAATCACCAAAGCGACCAACAAGATCTTGATCAATGGGTCCTGTGTTCACAACCGCATCAAGTTTCAAAAGAGGCGGAGAGCGAGAGATGAAGACGGAGAGAGCGGAGAGAAACGGGATGTGCGGAGAGAGTAGAGAGAGTGGAGAGAAACGTGACGTTCGGGAGAGAGTGGAGCGAAACGGACGAACAGCACACACGAGGGTTCGAGTGTCGGCGTCGAGTGGCATCGCGGGAGTAGCACAAAGAGGGATAAAAGCGAGTTGTCAGCCTTGGATTGCCCTGTAGAGGTACGGTCTGAGAGGATGAAATGTGGACAATGATGCGAATGTGCTCCACCGTGTTTTGCTTCGGGCGTACATCAAAGTTCTCCCTGAGCTTCTCCCAAAACGTCTCGGTCTCCGGAGGCGGAAGACCGTTCGAGCCATTCTTCGTTCGCGACTCCTCCACCTGCGCGTCTGTTAGTCCTTCGTACAGATACTTGGACATGACGAATCAAACTGTCCAACAGCTCTTCGAACAAGTCACACTGGAGGCCAGAACAGCTCAACTAGAGAGAGGCCGAAGATGAAACACACGTTAGCTCTCGTCAATCAGATTTATAGCCAAAAAGTCACTGTAAATGAGACAATGCATGAAGCTGGCAATCACAGGCCATATACCAGAGAGCTATTGGATGCGAAGGAGGGGCACATGAGTGGACCGAATGTCGAGTGTACGTGGCATGCAATTCCAAGACCTGGCACTGCTGTTTTCTGCGCCAGCCTCTCCATGAGAAGGAAAAGGGGATACGTACTTCAATTCGGATTGAAGCGCTTGTGTGGTATGACACTGAGCAATGGAATGAGCTCGGAATAGGTGGCACCTCATTCAAGACCAGGCCCAAATGGGCGCCCAGCATTTCGCCTAACATTGCCGTAAGACTAGCGAAATTGGATTACCTCCCTCGATCATATGCATTGAAGTTCTTCAATCGATCCCCCGATACCACGTCGACGAAAATGTGCAGCATGCGAGCTAAGAAAACAGTTGGGAGGAAATGGGTATGGATTCCTGCAAAGGTTGGGTTCTATTCTTCGTCTTCTTCGTCTCCTCCGTCTTCGTGCTCCTCCCCATCCTCCTCTTCGTCCAATTCGGGAAGATCTTCTTCGTTGAAAAGACTCTCGTCAATCGGAGGTGCAGAAGATAGTGAGTCTACGTTGATGGTGGAAGCTGCGGCAGTCGTTGATGATGATGTTGATGCAGAAGAAGAAGAAGGTGCAGATGACGAAGTTGAAGCAGCAGCAGCAGCAGCAGCAGCAGTAGCAGCAGCAGCAGCAGTCTTCTTTGCCGCTCCCTCCTCTTTGAGCTTCTGTAGAACCTTGTCTCTCTCCACCTTGAACTTCTCCTCGTCGAACTCGGTTCCATTCACTTCAGCGTCCATTCTCATCTGTTCTTCGAGTGAGGCCACGAATACAGCAGATACCTCATCGGTCTCGTACGTCTCCTCATCGGCACGCTCGTCATCGACGAACACGCTTCTCTTCCTGTCGAAAAGCTCTCTTCCTGTCATCGCCACCTTTCCGAGCGCAATATCCTTCTCGCGCTTGGACTGCTTCTTCTGACGCTTCTCCGTCTTCTCCTTCTTCTTCTTAGCATACCAAATCGCGAACGTTTCGGGGGTGACCTTCGTCAAGTTGGGAGGCAAATTGCGACGCATCTCCTCAATCACATCCTCCAACATACGACCCTCCGTCCTCTCCTCATTCTCCACGATCTCGGAACCTGCAGCACCAGGAGCAGCACCACTGGAACTGGCTGCAGCAGTCTTCTTGGGGACGGTCTTCAGCAAACCAAGACGCGCCAGCTCCTCGTCTCTCTCAGCCTTCAACGCCTTCTTACTCTACTCAACCACCAGAAAAGGGGACCAATACAAACAAACAAACTCGGTCAGACAGGAAGGGGGAAACAGAAGCACAGATGAGCCCAGAAACGGACAGAATGAGCAGCAGTAACAGAAAGACTGCGATACTGGACTCCGCAACGGCCCAAGAACGTACTTGTCCCTGTTGGGTACTAGAGTTTGATTTCTAAAAGGAGGGAAACAGGGGAAGAGGAACTGTTAGAGAGTGCACAAGCGAGAGGGAATGGAAATGAGAGAACACAAACTTGCACATGCGATATCCTCTTCGAACGTACTCTCTGATTGCCGGCAAGAGTAGAGGTCATTTGCTTCACCACAGCTTGATTCTTCTTACCTCCTTTGTTCTTCATACCTGCAAGTGAAAGGGAGAAAAACGAGAGCGTAAGTTCATTACTCAAACACAGGCTTCAAAGGAGGGGAAACACCAAGGAATAGGGGATGATACCCTGAAAAGGGTAGTATTCGTCTCAATCACGTACCAAAGGTCTTATCCTCGACAGCCTTGGCCACCTTCTTGGCGTTTACCTTCTTAGCACCTGTTCCCTTCGTCATGGCGACTTTACGTCCTGTACAGTCGATATCGATAGTATTCACAAGAAGCGGACCAAAGGATTCAGGAAAAGAGTCTGCAAAGGACTGACGAGTCCTTGACAACAGGAATGGCCAGGAAAAAGTCCCGATTGTGAAACGAAATTTCGCAAAAATCTGCAACACTTTGGGTCCAAGCGGTGAAACTACCATTGTTCGTCCAAATAGGGATCTCCAACTTGGTTGATAATGGGAACTAGCTCTGGTAAAGAGTGAAATACCATTTTCAAGAACGAATGGAATCCAGGAGGATTGGGGACTGGAACTGGAAGACTCGATCGATAAGACTCGGCGGCCGGTCCAGTTCTTCCTCTCCGCGTCGCCTCTTCAGGCTCCTTCTGGCACATGTCTTTCCTGATAGTTCTACCTTGTCAATATCATTGATTGATCATGCTTTCGATCCCAGGCGCTCTCTCTTTGCGTGTCTGCACGGTATGTGATGTCCGTTCCACCCTTCCCTCTTCCCCTCTGTCCAACTCTCTCATTCTGATCCCCCTCTGCTTTTATAGACTCCTGTAGTCCGTGTTTCACCCGTTGCTCCCCTTGGTGAGTCGTTAGATCGTCTACGAGTCCCTCAATGTGGTGTGCAAGTTTCTCGTCCTTACCGTCGTCGTTCTGCGCTTCCTCCTGTGTCGTCCGGTCTGAATGTTCGTCCAAATACTACTTTCCGTCATGAAACGAAGTCTACCCAGTTTCATCCAGCTCGTCATCTTCCGCAACTGAAACAGACGCGCACTCAGAGTCTTCCCATTCCCAATCCTCTTGTCGAGCTTCTTTGCTCCTCTCTCGTCTCTCCCCCCTCGCTTCACCCTTCTTCCTTGGCTGGCGATTTGTTTGACTTTGGACAGTCCCCGAAATCGCTCGGTGATTCGCTGTTTGGCGTGCCTCAAGCTTCCGCGCCCTATCGCTCCCTCGTAGATGGTCCCATTCGCACCAAACCTACTATTGAGGACGAATTGCTCTTTCATCCCCTTGATGAAGTGATGGTCATTGATCCAAAGACCTTTGCGCACGATAATCCGCATTTGGCGGGCTACAAGGCGATCACGAACGAGGAATTCGCCGCTGTGGCCAATCGCCTCGGTTTGAGCTCCTCTCATGGCATAGTGGCCTCTATATCTGGTGGACCGGACTCCATGGCAATGGCAATTCTATTGGCGCAATACTGTACTGATCAGAACGTACCACTCCTATGCATGACGATAGATCACGCTCTGCGCCCGGAAGCACCTGCCGAAGCTCTCGTGACTCAAGGCTGGCTTCATTCTCGCGGCATCCCTCACGTCATTGTTCGCGTAGAGTGGCAGGGCAACATTCCGACACATTGCATCCAATCCAAGGCAAGAGACGCGCGCTACGAGGCGATCACTCGAGTCGCCCGCGAACTCCAATCTCGACTCTCATCTCCGACTTCAACGGCTCTCGTACACGTTCTCATGGCACACACTGCTGATGACAACGTCGAAACGTTTATCTTAAGAATGGCAGGCTGTTCAGGATTGTACGGACTCGCCGGCATCGCTGAGACCAGAAAACTGGAACATCACATCGTTTTGGCAAGACCACTCCTGGAATTCGCGAAAAACAGACTATATGCCACGCTCATTGAAACCAATCAACCTTGGGCATCAGATCCGACCAATGCGAAGCTATTATACAAGAGGAATCAGGTCAGACACACTCTTGAATCGATCTACTCGAAACCGACTCCAAACACTTCAAAGGTCAATCAGTCCAGGAACATTATTGGAATAGGCGATACAAAGAAGGCGGAAGTGGCCGAAGACGACGACAACGTATCGCTGGAGGACTTGCAGGAGCTTCAACTTCGTTTCTCCATGGCTAGATTCCATCTCGACTCCATCACACATCGCTTTTGCTCTGAATACGCTGGCGTTTCGAAAAAATACGGATATGTAGTTGTGCCAACGCTCGCATTACTTCATCTACCAGAGATATTTGTGCTGAGAGTGTTGGACACTATATTGGCTCACGTCTCTGGTTCTGGAGTTCCAACTCGCCTGAAATCGCTGAAATCGTGTTTAACTCAAATAAGAACTATCAGCAAACTCATTGATGTCGGAGGCGATGGTCATGGTGAAGGTAAAGGTGAAGGTCAGAAGGAACGATTGAGGAAGGGTGGTAGTCGAAAAAGTGGTGACATCACCTATGATGGGAAAGCCTCTAAGAAACCTTCGGCGAAGGTTTCAGTTTCAAATAGGCCGATCTGCGTCCATCATTGCATCGTCGTCCAGTCGAGGCACAAGCTCACCTTCTCGATGCAGAATGTTCCTTGTGCCCCTGCTATTCTGTGTGGTGATAGAAAGCCTCTGCCTCCTTATAGGGCCGATACGAAGGTGAAGTTGGGCTCAGTGATGCACTGGTTGGACACGTGGAAGGTGACTTACCATTTGAAGCCCGCTATTGCACGACCTAGTGATGTCATTTCGGAACTGCCGTCTGAATTGTATATTAGGCAGATTCAACCATCGGATTTACCGATACTGAGGCGAATTGACCAGTGGAATGCACTACAAGTCAAGCTGTCGAAGGAGACGCTGATGAGCCTTCCGATAATCGTAGACGATCACAGCAGACCCGTATACCTCTCCTTTGCTGAAACTATGATAGACATTCACGACCCAGAACAAATGGCGCCTATGAAAATGCGAAAAGCGCTAAAGGCACTCGCAACCATCACATTGGAGTTCCTCCCCAAACACTCCATGACCGAGCCTCCTGCCTCAACCTTCGTTGGGTACCACACCTTCTCCCAAAATGAATTGAAACTCGGAAACAACTCGAAATTGTAATCATCGGACAATGTACAGACAGATCATGCAAACGAACTCACATGGCCGTTCCAGAGGGCATCACGGTTACATTAGATTGAATAAGTGTGATCTAGATAGAAAGGAAGTCGTTCAGTGCGAGAGAGAGAGAGGGATCCTGAAGGAAGACGGCAGGAATCTGAATCGACCCATATGTTCGCAATACAGCATGAAAAGACTTGTATAACTGGACAGATCATATGGTTGGTGACAACACTTCAAGGACATGGGTGTGCAGCCTCGAAGGAGCCACAGTGCAGATATCCGGAATCACGAAGAGTACTACGCTACTTCACTGCGTATTCGACGTCCTGTGCTCGGTGAGAATTGGAATCACGAGAAACGATACATGAATTGCCAAAGGAGATCAACTCTGTGCTAGTTGCAGGGGTGAAAGCAGATGCGCAGCGTACGAAGCGGACGTTGGCACATCCCACTCAGCATCGACAGTGACTAAGGCACCTTCAGGCAATCCAACATCTCCTACTTCACCAAGTACAGGTTCCTGCAGCGTATCGAATTGGCTCTTGAGCAACGACGGGGGCATGAAGTGCCCAGTTCTGGCTTTGATTCGCTTCTCCATCAGCTCGAACGATCCCTTGATGAACACAAAGTGCACCACCTTTTCATCATCATTGCCATGGAGCTCTCTAAGCAGGTTTCGATATGACACCTTCAACGCAGAGCATGCAACAACGACACCAGTGCCTTCCGCAACCTTGTTGGACAACAGCTTCGACAAAATGACGAGCCACTCCTTTCTGTCATAATCATCAAGTGGGAGACCTTGATTATATGAAGTGTCAGGGATGTAGGGTCCAGAATCGAAACAAGTATGCTCAAAAGGTGGCCAGGAAGGGAAATGAACGCACGCACCGGACTTCATCTTGGCAATGTTCGCTTCGGGATGGTACGAGTCTCCGTCTTCAAACGGAATATCCAATTTCTCAGCGATTGCCTTTCCTATGGTGGACTTTCCACACGAAGAGACGCCCATGACAACGATGGAAAGGGGACTGCGCCTCAGCGGCGAGCGAACAATAGCGTCCATCGATCCTCTCTGAGCGCCGATTCAGTTCTCGGGTGATGAAGAGCGTAGGTGATGTGAAGCTCAATCTTGGATTCGCCCTTTCAAGGAGATTGGACGTAGTGGCAGTTGAGAAGGGAGTGTCCTGTGCAGAGGAAAGTTCATGCCCAGCCACACCAACTTTGCGATGAGAATTGCTCGCCTCATTGAGCATATAGTCAGAATCTGATATTGATGAGAACTGCTTACTCTTCGGAATAGAATGGTAAAAGGAGTTCAAAAGGGAGGGTTATGCAATAGGGTGATACAGGAAATAGCGAAAGGAGGGAGTGAGACGACCTGCAGCAGACGCACAGGAAGACAAGGCGGTGGCTGCATTCTCATCTTTGGGCTCTCCCCCTGCAGGCCCTGCTCATTGGCGCTCCCTTGGTCCCTCATGGAGGGTGAAGATGTCGTTCGCCGAAAATCGGCCCGTCGGCCTATGGACAAGTTCAAGGGCAGCATTAGAGGTCCTCTTCGTTTCAGAGCCTCGGTCCCGAAGAAACATCAGGAAGGCAACCGTACTCTGTATCCTACGATCACGCTCAACAACCGAGAGATGAACAAGACCAAAGACTATCCTGAAAATGTCTTCTTCACCACCAAGTACGTCCTTCGTGTGTCGCAATTCGAGTCGAGTCCGTTCGACCCCTCCCAAGTTTCTCTCCTTTTCGCCCTCCTTGAAGCGATTTCTGCTCCCCTTAGCTCGATTTCAGATGCTAACTGGACGCTTCTCTGTCTTTCCGTTAACAATCATGCACTAGATACACGCTATGGACCTTCATCCCCAAGATTTTGTGGGAGCAGTTTCGCAAAGCCACAAGTTTCTACTTTCTGATCATCTGCATCATCACAATGATCCCTAGAATCTCTCCGATCAACCCCTTGACGAGGTACGAACTCTATTTGGATGAAATTCGGACCCATTCACGCTGAACATGGGCTAACTTGGAGCGTTTTTCTGCAGCGTGACTGGCCTGATCTTCATCTTGATCGTTTCTGCGATTCGCGAGGCCTATGAAGACTATGTACGCCCTCCTTCCGTGTTCTCTATCTCATTCACTACACTTTCTGCCATACATGTGTTTCGAAGATGCTAACGAGTAACCACGAAACTCGCACTTCTCTTGAATGTCGTACCTCTCGGACCAACCAACCCCCATTATGTCCACTCCAAACCTTTATCCAAATTGCCCATCCAACCCTGCACCCAATTCAATTGCAAAATCCCACTTCAAACCAAAAACAACGACAACAATGCAGGGTCGACTTACCGCCGACACCCAAGTGAACACGAAGCACTACACTACTGTTGAAGAGGCTACTGGTCACTTTTTGGACACTCTAAGCTATCTTATTCGTGTTGGTGATATGGTGTACTTGCGTAGCGGTGAGCGTATTCCCGTTGACATGGTGGTTTTGAGTACGAGTTCCGATGGCATCTGTTACATGGAGACTGCTGCACTTGATGGTGAAACAAATCTTAAGCAAGTGAAGGCTGTGCATTCTACTCAGTCTAAGAGTATGACTGAATTGGCTTCGTTGGTTGGCGCGGTGGAGTGTGAAACGCCTCATCATCGTCTTTACAGTTTCCGTGGTAACATGAACGTTCAAGGCGATGAGGAGATGGTCTCTCTCGACGAGAAGAATCTTCTGTTGATGGGCTCCGTTTTGAAGAACACTGATTGGGTGATTGGTCTCTGTGTCTACGCCGGTCCGGAGACGAAAATGGGTCTCAACCTCAAAACTCCTCCCTCCAAGTTCTCTCGTCTCGATGTTGGTCTCAATACCTACGTCTTCTTCATATTCGGCCTCAACTTTACGATTTGCGCAGTCTCAGCGGCTCTTGCGGCGTGGTGGAACACACTTCCTGCGGCGAAAGCTCAGAACCTGATCGAGTTCCCGACCGCTCTCGGAGTCGTAGCATCCTTCCTATCGTACTTCGCACTCCTAAACTACCTGATTCCACTCTCGCTCGTCATCACACTGGAGGTGGCAAGGTTCTTGCAGGCAAAATTCATGTCATGGGACAGACACATGTTTCACGAGGGAAGACACTGCATCGCAAAGACTTCGAACTTGAACGACGAACTCGCACTCGTGGAATACATCTTCTCAGACAAGACTGGAACGCTCACGGAGAACCTCATGACATTCAGACAATGCAGCGTGAATGGAGTGATCTACAAGGACTCTCTGGAGAATTCGCCCGTCAACTCTCCCTCAAGGGCCAGTGGAGGCATCCTTAGAGCCATGCAAACAGCACCTTCACACAAGGAAGAAGAGGCGCTCCACAAGTTCCTTCTGGCCTTGTCAGTGTGCCACTCGGTGCAATCCGAGATCGACAAGACGACTGGAAAGGTGACTGATTACAAGGCTGCTAGTCCCGATGAAGAGGCCTTATGTAAGGGCGCAAGAGACAATGGCTATGAGTATGTCGATCGAGTGCAAAACGTGATGAAGCTGTCGATTGCAGGCGTTGAGGTGGTGTATGAAATCCTCCTCGAAATCGAGTTCACGAGCGAGAGGCGTCGCATGACTATGGTTCTTCGCGATACCAAGGGTGTGATTACTATGTTTACAAAGGGTGCTGACTCGGTCATTTTGGAGCGTTTGGACGCAAGGGCGAAGCAGAACACAGACATTTTGGAGACGACTCAGGCTCACTTGGCCGCCTTCTCTCAGGTTGGATTGCGTACGCTCTTGTTTGGTATGAAACCCATCACTTCTTCAGAGTGGGAAGAGTTTAGAACGAGATGGTTGCATGCGTCGACACTCATCGAAGGACGAGACGAGACTTTGGATGCGCTCGCGGACGAGTTGGAGAGGGGCCTCATTCTCATCGGTGCCTCGGCTATTGAGGATAAGCTCCAAGATGGTGTTCCCGAAACGATTGCTAATCTCAGAAAGGCAGGTATCAAGATCTGGGTCATCACTGGTGATAAGCAAGAGACTGCGATCAACATCGGTTATTCTTCGAAGCTCCTTACGCCTCAGATGGAGGTGTTAAGCATCAATTCTACGGACGAAATTGAACTAGAACATATGCTCATGCAATACATCACGCAATACATCAAAGTGGACGAAGACGACCAGAGAATTTTGGAAGAATGGAAGAAGGCGAGGGAGGAGTACCTCGCTGAGCTCAAGAACTCGCTTCCCATGCCTACGACTGCCTCTGCGACCATGTCCAACTCTGCCGCGTCCACCATTCAGCCAAACAACACAATTCAGCAGCAAAAGTTCAAAGGACCGCAAGTCAAGCGCAAGAAGAAGAAGAAGAAGAACAGGAACTTTTCCGCAGATGTGGACGCCGTAGGAAACCAAGGAGACGACTCGGATCTGTTGACATTCCAAGATGAAGAGATGTTTGATGATGCTGGATCAGATGGTGGCGGCACAGGTGGAAATGCAAGCAGACCGACAAGCGGTTCTTACTCTTCAGACGTGGCCTATGCCATTCAACCTCTCAACTCCAACTCTACTGGTTCTTCTTCGTACTCTCCTCCTGAAAAGAGCGCTTCCTTTTCCTCGTATGGATCAATGGGAGAGACTGCGGCTCCCAGTTCAATGAATGGCCTCCCGCATGCTTCTTATTCCACTTCTGCGACTCCTAGTACGAGCAACATGTTCCCAGTCGATTCTTCGGCGTCTTCGAGGATACGTGGTATGAGTTTCACCCAAGGAGGCAGCATGAGGCAGCCGAGGAATCGAAAGATTGCGATCGTCGTTGATGGTAAGACTCTCGTCCATATCTTGCTCTCATTCCGCGAGATCTTCATGGTTCTTGCTAGGAGAGCCCAATCTGTGGTTTGCAACCGAGTGACGCCTCTGCAAAAGGCTGAGTTGGTGAAGCTCGTTTCTCAAAGCGAGAACATCGT
>Ga0307375_10006898_pt1 | contig 10434 bp, 7 predicted proteins | sample TR1MG_FD_202531 | JGI IMG/M metagenome (GOLD analysis project Ga0307375, IMG submission 202531) | Soil microbial communities from Risofladan, Vaasa, Finland - TR-1 | ecosystem: Environmental > Terrestrial > Soil > Coastal area > Acid sulfate soil | place: Finland: Risofladan, Vaasa | collected...
TATGCGGAATACATGAAGAATCGTGACACGTTTGTTAAAAACTATGACCTTGTAAAAGGCATCCTGAGAATGGAAGACTTTTATCAAGAGCCAGATGTGAAATCGTTTACAGAGATGTTGCAAGCAGACTTAGGACTTCCTGCTTATGTAAAACATTATTCTATTGTAACCACTCCCATCAATAACCTTGTAGGTGAAATATCTAAGCGTCCAGATACATTTCGTGTAAAGGCATTTGATGATGATAGCCAGTCTGAAGAATTACAATTCAAGACAGATGTGCTGCAAGAGTTTATTATTTCTCAAGCCAGACAAGGCATAATGCAGAAGATGGCTATGCAAGGTCAAGAGATTGACGAAGAGCAGCTAGAACAAATTACAATGGAGCAGGTGAAGGATCAGCTTGATTCTTACACATCTGTAGCAGAGAAGTGGGCCAACCACATTTTGACATGTCAGAAAGCAGAATTTAATCTTAAAGAAAAGAGCGAAGATGCATTCAGAGATTTGCTTATTTCTGCCAGAGAGTTCTATCACATCTATGAAGACAACTCAAAGCTTGGATTTAACATAGAAGTAGCCAATCCAAAGAACACATGGTTCTTAACAACACCAGATAGAAAGTGGATCTCTGATCCTACAGGAAGAAATCAAGGAGCGTATGCTGCTGGTACTGTGCAAGTTATGGAGCTTTCAGAGATTATTGAGAGCATTCCTGATTTGACAAAAGAAGAGATTGATCACTTGCGCAGCTCTCTTCAAGACTACGGACTTATCAACGTTCGTGAATCCAATCTTGGTAATCCTGATGCTACACCAGGTATTGACTCAATCCAATACGACACATTCGATCCTCTTGTTCTACAGACAAGAATGATGGTTGAAAGTGAGATGAAAGAGAATAACGATGGACTAAAAGACTTCTTAGGGTTGACATCTAACGTGTCCTCATTTGGATACAAATATGTTGTTGTTAGAGCATATTGGATTTCTAAGAGAAAGATTGGTAAACTCACCTACACTGATGAGATGGGCAATGAGCAAACTGTTCTTGTTGACGAAAACTACAAATCAGGAACCATCCCTACACAGATTGATTTGCAATGGGGATGGATTAACCAGTGGTATCAAGGAACTAAGATTGGCCCAGACATCTATCACATCAAACCTCTAAAAATCCTTAACTATTGCCCTATTATAGGCACTACGTATGAGGTGAAGAACACAGAAGCTAAGTCATTAGTGGATTTAATGAAGCCATTCCAAGTGTTATATAACATTTGTATGAATCAATTGTACAAATTGTTGGAGAAAGAAATTGGTAATGTCGCTTCTGTAAACATTAGACGTGTTCCTAGACTAAAAGATGGAGATGACCAAGATGCTCTAGATGTATGGGAAATGGAAGCAAGAGAGCGTGGTATTATATTTGATGATGACAGCCCAGAGAACACAAAGGCTGCTGTATCTAATACCACCATTGCAAGAAACATAGATCTTACAAGAACTAGCGAAATTCAGTCTAGATATAACCTTGCTCTACAACTAAAGAATGAATGTTGGGAACTAATAGGCATCTCTAGACAGCGTTTAGGAAGCGTACAAGCGAGCGAATCTGCCACAGGTGTCAACACAGCTGTCAGTCAGTCATATGCCCAGACAGAGCCTCTATTCATTGCACACGAGTATGTTCTTGGCCAGTTATATCAGGCTATTGTAGATGCTGCACAATATGTAGAAAGTGCTAAGCCTTTGTCTACACTTTCATACATTACATCAGAAGGAGAATCTGCATTTATACAGGTGAATGGTAATGATTTAAAACTTCGTGATTTGAAAGTGTTTGTAACAAACAGACCAGAGGATACACAAATGTTTAATGAGCTTCGTCAGTTGTCTCAAGCTGTCATTCAGAATGGTGGCACACTATATGATGTAATAGAATTGTATTCTACTAAATCTATGAGAGAGATGAAGAAAACATTCAAAACTCTCAAAGATCGTCAGCAGCAAATGCAGGATCAGCAGATGCAAATGCAACAGCAACAGCTTGAACAACAGCAACAAATTGCAGCTGCTCAACTACAAGCACAACAACAGCAGAAACAAGAAGAACTTGCTAATCAAAACTATCAGCAAGAACTTGATAGAATTAATAAGAAAGAAATTGCTCTTATTAATGCTGCTGCAAGAGGAGAAGCAGCAACACAAGATGTTGATGAGTCAGGCACTCCTGATATACTAGAGATATCAAATCTATCTTTGCAACAGTCCAAAGCAGCTCAAGACTATCAACTAAAGATGCAGGACATTCAATCTAAGAATAATCAAGCTATGCAGAAGATGCAACTTGAAAAAGAAAAACTCAATGTTGCTAGAGAGAATATGAAGAATGATGTTGAGGTGGCTAAAATAAATGCTAGTAATAGAGCCTCAAAAAACAATAAGAAATAAAAATATAGGAAAAAGTATACTTAATGCTATACGTGTCAAAAAAACAACAATTTTGATTATTTCTTATTTGATTATTTTACAAACGAAAGTACATTTATATCAATAAACCAATTAAATAATTAACTACATATATGGCAGACAACCTAGACACTCCGTCATTTGGTAACTTCGGTATTGAAGATACTATGGAGATGGGAGTAGGTAACACACAGCTGTTGGATGACTTGTTTTCCCCAGAAACTTCTACAGAAGATCCTGATAAACTGGAAACAATCGTAAAGACAGCAGATGAACCACAAGCTCCTAAAAAACCAGAAGTATCAAAAGGTAAGGAAGTTGTCCAAAAGCTAGATGGCGAGGAACTCAATCCACAAGACGTTTTGAAAAACTTTCTTGGAGACGATGATGATGAGCAGGAGCAAGAAGATGAAAATGTTGCAGCACCAGCTAAAGCAGAAGCGAAAGCTGAAGAGTCTGATGAAGACGATAACGATGTAGCAGAATCTCCATTTGTTTCTCTATCAAAGGACCTTTTCAAACTTGGTGTTTTCACAAAAGATGATGAGGAAGAAGATTCTGCAATTGAAACTCCAGAACAATTCTTGGAAAAGTTCAATTCAGAAAAGAAAAAAGGTGCAATTGAGATTGTTGATAATTTCATTGGTCAATTTGGAGAGGATTACCAGAAAGCGTTTGATGCTATATTTGTAAAGGGTGTAGACCCTAAAGATTATTTTGGCGTATATAACAACGTAGCAAACTTCGCTGAATTGGACTTGTCCAATGAAGACAACCAAGTGAGAGTGATCAAACAAGCTCTGGCAGACCAGGGATTCGATGATGAAGACATCACAACAGAAGTTGAAAGGCTTAGAAACTACGGTGATTTAGAAACAGTTGCTAGCAAGCATCATAAAGTGCTTGTTAAGAAGGAGGCAGTAAAGTTGCAACAAATGGAGCAACAAGCTGAACAACAACTTCAGCAGAAAGCAATGATTCGAAATCAGTATATTCAAAACGTTCAGTCTGTCCTTCAAGACAAATTGAAAACAAAGGAGTTTGATGGAATTCCATTAAACCCCAAATTGGCATCAGAACTACAAGACTTCCTATTGGTAGATAAGTACAAAACTCCGTCAGGAGAAACCCTGACAGATTTTGACAAGACTATCCTGGAGCTCAAGAGACCTGAGAATCACGCTTTGAAAGTTAAGGTGGGACTTCTTTTAAAAATCTTGGAAAAAGATCCTACACTATCTACCATACAAAGAACAGGGATGACTAAGAAGTCAACTCAGTTGTTTGAGGAAGTTGCGAGGCAGACAAGTAAAAAACCTGCTTCTGGTGGCAATACTGGAAAAGCAAACTCATGGTTCTTATAATTAATTAAACAAAGCTTAAAACAATGGCAATTCAAACAATCCCAGGTTTAACTGGCTTTACCTATGCCCGTGTTGCGTCAATGGACAAACGCGCTGTAGGAAAGCTAACTGATTCAAATCACTTGGAGTCATTCCACTCTACTGAGCCAGCTGACTATGACAAGAAGATCATCTCCTTGTACACTCAGAGCTCATTGTACAGCAATGACTTCCTTGATATGATCAACAAGTCCACTCCATACTACATCGACAACAATAGCGATTCTTGGAAGTGGGAAGTTCAAGTTCCTTACAAATTCCCTAAAATCATTGACATCCCTAGCTCCACTGCTGAGTTGAGCAAGCCAGGTATCGATGGTCAGGAGTTTCAAGTGGTATTGGACACTAACGAATTCTCTAAGAACGCTATCGTTTCTGTAGGTTCTCGTCAGTACGGTCCAAGATTTTACGCTGTGAAAGATCCAGTTCCTTGGAATGCAGGTTTCCTTTACACTTTCACATTGGTGTCTGATAACCCAATTGTGGACTTTGTAAGCCCTACCTTCTTGCAAATTGGTCTTGAGCTTGAATTGATCGATGCTGCAATTGGTGAGTTTGATCAGGATCTTCTTGGTTTACCAAGACTTGGAGAGAAAATTACTATGTTTGAATCTCTTGGTTCTGGATATGGTTTCGAACACCAAGTTACTGCATGGGCTGATGACAAGACTATGAGAGATGCTTCTGGTAAACCTCTTGACATCTTGGTATATGCTCCTCAGCGCAGAAACCAACTTCCTCTAACTCGTAACGATGTTAAGTGGGAGCCATTCGTAGAATTCATGTTGAGAAAATCAATGCTTGAGCTCAAGGTGAAGCGAATGATCTGGTCTAAGCCAGGCACTGTAAAAACTAATGGTTCTAAGCAAGAGTTGAAGCGTGTATCTGCTGGTGTTTACCACAGAATGCGTAACAACGGTAACTTAGTACAGTATAACCGTGGAGAATTCTCCGCTAACCTTATCCGTTCCGTATTTGGAGACTTGTTCTACAGAAGAGTGGACGTTAAGGATAGACGAGTGAAAATGTACACTAACGAAGCTGGCTTTGACGTGTTCCAGCAGGCTTTGAAAAATGATGCATTGAACTCTGGTCTTACTTTCATGGCTGATTCTGGAAACAGATACATGCAGGGAGAAGGACAGAACATCACTTACAACTTTGCATTCGATGCAATGGTTACTCGTGAAACTGGTCGTGTGGAATTGATCCACTTGAAAGAACTTGATCTTCCTCAGTCCAACTTGGAATTTGGTCAGAACAAGAAATCAACTCCAGTGTTCATGGTATTTGATGTGTCTCCAATGTCTGATGGCTCTATGGTGAACAACATCCGTGAGGTGAGAATGAAAGGTGCTCCTTCTATGACTTGGGGTTATATCGATGGACGTAGACACCACTTAGGCTTTGCTAAGTCTCAGGGTATGTCTTCTGCCAACAAATTCCCAGGATATGAAATCTGGATGCAAGATCGTTGCGATGTATTCATCGAAGACTTGTCAAGAACTGTTCTAATCGAAGAAATTCCACAGTTCTAATATAAAATCTCCCCTCGTGTCAATCATGAGGGGAGTTTTATTCCTCTTTAAAACAGAGTGTGGGTCAGTGAGCCTAGCCATTTGATTGGTGCACTCTGCAAAAAACAAACCAATACAAATCAACTACATATGGGTAAATTAGGGAAAATCTCCACGATTAAAAAGGAGTATAACAGTGCTGGTATGCAAACCATGCAAGGAGGATTGTCCTCAAGAGGATTAACTAGAATTCCAGGAACTGGAGTTTTTAAATATCCTTATAAGGAACTTGATGGAAGATATAGAACAGGCTTAGATGCTGACGCTGCTTACATTAAGAGAATTGCAGATCCAACAGAGCGTGAGATAGAAATCGAACGTGTTAAAGCTTTGAGAGAGAAACTTGAAAATGCTTTAGGAGGTGTAGATCTTGGACCAAGAGCTTCTTTTTGGAACTATGGGTTATCAAAATCTTCAGACGATACCAGTCATGTGCAAACTGTAAAACTTCTAGATGGTGACAACTATTTTGACTTGACTATTCCATTTCAAGAACTTGCTTTCTCTTGGTTGAGAGTTCATCCAACTATTGCTAGTTCTTATCAAGCATGGGAAAGAGGTGACTATCCAGCAGATACACAATTCTACGTTGTAGATGATGATATCGAAAATGCTGTAGTGTTCAAGAAGAAACAATTGATCAACAAGGCAATTGCTAAGTTTGATTCAATGTCTCCTGAGAAAAAGAGAAAAGTAGCAAGACTTCTAGGTCTTCCAGTTACAGAAGATTCTAAAGAAGATTTTGTATACAACCAAGTGGATAACGTTCTTAAACAGACTGAATTCAAGTCTGGTAAATACCAAGGATTGTCAACAATCGAAGTGTTTAACAGATTTGCAGACATGAAGGAAAATTTACTCCATATCAAAGATTTGGTTAAGCAAGCTATTGCACATTCAGTTTACAGAGTTAAGTCCAGTGGACGTATCTTTGAAGGTGAATTTGAAGTGGCAAAAGATGAGGATGAATTAGTGAAGTTCTTGGCTAACGATGATAATCAAGATGAGTTAATCACCCTCGAACAAAAGTTGAAATCTAAGAAACTCGCTTCTGTATGATACCTGTAGATAGTTTATTATATAAAATTGATCAAAAACTAAATAAACTATCGACTAATGAGCATCAGCAGATTCAACTCGAAGATAAAATCTTAGCCTTGAATGAGGCTCAGATAAAGCTTATCAAGCAGAAGGTTGATGGATTTAGTGTTGTCAGTGGAATGGGATTGGACGCTTTTAAAAAGCGTTACGAAGACTTACAAAGACTTGTAATTAATTACAATCGTGGTAAGTTAGACTTACACATTAAAAATGAAACATTGAATCAGTGGACGGCTGATATTGATAAGCTTGATCCAAAATACATGTTCTACATTGACAGCTATGTTCTAGCTGACAAAGGAGTGTGCAAGGATCGACAAATTTGGATAAATAAAGATTTGGCAAAACATGGTGATTTGCAGTTCTTATTGAACAACGTTCACTATAAGCCATCTTTCGAATATCAAGAAACATTTAATTTTATCTCCTCAGATGAAATTAGTATATTCACAGACGGAACGTTCACTCCTAGTGCGATATACATTTCTTATATGAGATATCCAATCTACATTGATAAGGCAGGATATGTCAAGTTTGACGGCCAACCATCTACGGATGTTAATTGCGAACTTGAAGCCTACTTGGAAGATGAGTTAGTTGACTTAACTGTCCAGAACCTTGCAATGTATACAGAGAATGCTTCTGCGGTACAAAGTGCCCAGTTCAGAATACAGACAAATGAATAAATAAACTTAACAAACAAACAAAAAAAATGGCTGATTTCTCGTTAACCACCCTTTTTGTAGTTCCAGTAGGGCAAACTGCGCTCCCTAGCTCTGGTTCTACTCAGGATCTAACTGCTGGTCAAGTTGGTTTCTTCAGAAACGACTACAGTGTGGCTACAGCTGGCAACATTGCTGCTGCTCCATACTTCTATGTAGCTCAAGGTAGACAAAACACCTACCTACAAGGCTCTAAGCGTTCTGATAAAATCAAGGGTTGCCCTTCTGGTTCTGGTTGCTCATCTAACGTAACTGAATGGTACAAAGTATCAGGTTGCGGTACTCCTGCTGTCCAAATTACCGATGTAGGTAACTGGAGTGTACAGTGTGGAGAAGTTGTGACTCTTACTCTAAGAGCTCATTCTAGTTATCTTGACACCTTGTACTTCAACGGTTTCACTCGTTCCGTAACTGTACAAGCTCCTTGCTGCGATTGCGGTGCTGATCCTTGCACTGATGTTGACACCAATGCGTTGATCAACCAGTTCATCTATCAGTTGAACCTTGCTGCTCCTGGTAACAACCCTGATAACATCACATTCTCTGATTTCTATACTTTCGAGAATATAGGTGGAACTATCCTTCGAATTTCTGGTAAGCCTCTTACTAAGTATGGCCAGCCTTGCGACATTGCTGCATTCCCTTGGGAGTATGACAGAATGTACTTCAGAACATTCGTATATCAAGGTCCAGCTACCACTGCTGACTTTATTGTAGCTGATAACTGCGACATCGTTGCTAACCCTGTTGTTGTACAGAGAGCTTCTTACCCAACTGGTACTGCTGAAGAAATTGCTCAACTTGAGAAAAACTTCTACAGCTATCAGGCAGGTTACTTGAAGCACTTGTACAGAATGAATGGTTACAACGAGAACTTTGAAACTTATGTAACTACTGGTACCATCTATGATACCTACTACATCAAGTTCAATCAGTTTGATCGTTCTGCTTACCAGTGGGGTGATTACATCTATGAGGATAGCATGGTAATTGTTGCTGTTCCTAATGCTGACACTCCAGGTAACGCTGGTATCGCTGCTGCTGTTGAAGCTGTTCTTGAGGCTGGTCTTGGTGCTGTAGTTGACAACAATGCTTGTATCACTACCACTACCACCACCACTTCTACACCTCCAACAACTACTACTACTACTAGCACTTTGATTCCTTAATAGTAGGTACGTTAAAATTTGTATAACCTATGCCAGAGGGTGAGAGGATTAGTTCTCAAAATCCTCTGGCATTTTCTTTATAACTCCTATGTCAACTCTGAAACTAGACATTCTCGTAGTTCCAACATACAACACGTTAACACTAGCGGTTGCTGATGCCTCTACCTATCCAACTACACCACCAAGTGTTACATCTCCATCCATTGAGATAAATGTTCCAAACTTTGGAATAGTGAATCTTCCATTCGTAGTGAACGATTTGAATGTCTTCACCACTTCAAACTTAGGAATCAATCCACTTGATAATGACCCTCTTCCTGATGGTATCTACTATCTGAAGTATTCAGTAGCACCAGCAAACGTAAACTTCGTTGAGAAGACCATCATGCGTACTGAGAGACTTCAAGAGAAGTTTGATGAGGCATTCATGAAGCTCGATATGATGGAGTGCGATAGAGCCATTAAGACACAATCTAAGGTGGAACTAACAACTATATCATTTTTTATTAATGGTGCTATTGCAGCAGCTAATAATTGTGCTACAGTTGAAGCAAATAAATTGTATCTTCAAGCTGATAAAATGCTGAGCAACTTCATGAGAAACAACTGCGGATGTTCAGGAAATAATTACGCAACCGTAACAACGTATTACTAATATGGCAAAGTGTTCAAGCTGTGGAGCAAGTGTAGGATGTGGATGCAATCTTAAAAATGGATTGTGTGCATTCTGTGCGAACAAGAAGAAAGAATCAATCACAGTGCAGCCACCAGCAACATCTCAAAATCAATAGACATGTTACAACCTAGATTAACTTCCTGTTCTGAATGTGGTGAAATCCCTGATTTGCTACAAGATATAGAGTGCAAGATTACAGAAGTGGCAAAGAATCTGTACAACAACACTGTGTTTGCACTCAACATGCCAATTCCATACACAACTATGATAGATCTTCTTAATTACAGAAGAATCTTGACTTATAAGTTTTGTAACCCAGATTACGCTAAAAATTATAGTGTTTGTCAAATAGCTAGTAAAGTAAAACTTCTAAAATATAAATAAATGGCCTGCTCCAACTGCTTCAACGGATGCACTGAAATTATATCTGACCAGTGCGTAAAATATACAGGAAATGATATTCCTGCTCTTGACATTTCTAATGGTGACAGTCTTGCTGATGTTGAATTAAAAATTACAACATTCATCATAGACTTGTCTGATGGTACTGGTATCATTCCTGTCATTGATCCAGCTGATCTATGCCCATTGGTGAGTGGTTTTCTTCCAGGGTCTGGTGACATTACGCTTAATGATGTTATTTCAGCACTCTTACAGTCAATTTGCTCTTTAAAAACCAGTGTTACAGCAATTGAATCAACACTCACCACCCTTAATGCCGATTACACAATTGGTTGTCTTACAGGTGTAACAGCATCGTCTGATACACATGACATTCTTCAAGCAGCTATCAACAAGCTTTGCTCAACAGCTACGGACTTGACAGCTTTGCAATTGAATGTATCAACGAATTATGTTGAGCTTGCTGATTTGAATACGCTCATTCAAGCCTATTTAGATAGCATTGCACCATCAAACCTTTACAAGAATAACATGGTACCATACGTAGCGTATGAATATTATGGTTCTATTGCAGGATTTGATGTTACAGGAGCAGGATCAGGTCAATTCATTGATGTATATTTGTGTAACGGAAGCAACGGAACACCAGATAAGAGAGGACGTGTTGCTGTAGGAACTACAGATGGAAGTATGGCTGGAAGCATTCCAATGAGCTCTACTGTTAACCCTTCAACACCAGGTAACCCAAGTTACTCATTGAATAGTGTACAGGGATTGAACAATGTCACTCTTACAGCTTCTCAAATTCCTTCTCACACTCATACAGCAACAGCAACATCTACTGCTGATCCACATTCACACTTTATTGCTAAGAGTGGTGCCAACATTGGTGATTTGACTAGTACAAGCCCT
>Ga0307375_10006901_pt1 | contig 10431 bp, 7 predicted proteins | sample TR1MG_FD_202531 | JGI IMG/M metagenome (GOLD analysis project Ga0307375, IMG submission 202531) | Soil microbial communities from Risofladan, Vaasa, Finland - TR-1 | ecosystem: Environmental > Terrestrial > Soil > Coastal area > Acid sulfate soil | place: Finland: Risofladan, Vaasa | collected...
TTCGGCAAACCGGTTAAATCCCGCAATGCTCAAGTTGCCGGTGGATTGCTGGGCATGGTGCACCCAGCTTGCGAAGTCATCCTTGGATAGCACATGGGTCTTAAAGAGCATCCACGAGGTGCCAGCACCACAGTAATCGGCAGCGACGCCCTGATACTGACCAATGCTGTCGCTCTCCAGAGCATCCTTGGTCCGCATGCCGGGCATCACATCAATCATCCCCAGCAATTGCGGCACGAAGAAATCCGTCGTCACCGCCGTAGAAGTCAGTTTGAAGAAAACAGGGGTATGGGCAGGCACCACCAATTCGTTGGCCACCGCCATATGGTATTGCGGATAAATGAACAACCATTGCCAGTCCGTGGCAATCACATCCACCTCGATGGGATTACCATGGGGTTTCATGTGACGGGTAATCACCGTCGGATTATATGGGTTAACGGCAAATGATCCATTTATCGCTACCGCCCAAGACAGAAACCCTACGGCCACGATGGGAATACCCCAGACGAACACTTCAATCGTGGTCGAATGTGCCCATTTCCCGTCATACGTACCGCGGTTTTTACCCTTGTGATAACGCCACATAAACCAGACAATCATAATGCCGGTCAGGCCGACGATACCCAACATCACCACCACGTCGATCATCATGTAATCAAAACTGGCCTTGGCGCCGACCCCGCGAGGATCAAATATCCACCATATAGAGTGCGTCGCGCAGCCATTCAGTAACAGCAGTAAAGGAGCCAGCGCCACATAGCGTACCCAGCGTAGCTGTTGCCATTTTCTAGTAAACATGCGCACCTCTCTGTATATAAAAGATTGATATTATGCAGTTTTAATGGGATAGAGGCCCATGACCTGTATCTACGATGGGTGGCTCATCTAAAACCTCGCGTGTCGGTTGCCGAGTGGAAGGTCTGAACGCGGTGCCGGAGGCGGCGCCATAGCCGATCCCGGCGATTGCTCGTCGGCGTGATAGCGATATTCGGCAACGACCGTCCTGGCATCCCAGTTACCTCGCTCACGGAGCAGGTAGTCGCCGCGCCCTGGATCGGCGCAGATTTTCTGCGTAAAATCAAAGTTCTCATGGCGACAGACCGCGCCGTTAATAGTCGTTGCCTGACGTCCCGTCCGCAGGTTACCCCGCGTTGCGTTTTGGTAATACCCCTGCTTTTTCCAGATAAGCTGGCAGGGTTGCCAAGACCCGGATGCCACGCTGTACATTGGGATCTTTAAGCATGTGGTAGAGTCCGGCAATGCCGCCCGCCTGGTCTTTGGGCTCATGTTCGGTGGCTTCGGCGAGGGCCTGAGTCATTGCCTTGCCGCCGTGCATCAGGCTGGCGACGAGAGCCGGGAGCGGACTGTTTCTGCTGAGTTCGATGAAGGGACCGATCAAGGACTCGATGTCGATGGTCTCCGTCATGAGCCCGATCTGACGGCTGATGTCGGCTACACGGTGCAGATTGCCGTCCTCTTGCAATTGCTTGAGCAGGCGCAAGGCTTCGACAATGGTGGTATCCGCCGAGGTCTCTTCCCAGAGGTCGCCAAGTTCCTTGAGTCTGGTTACCAGCGCGTTACCGGCCGGTCCCTTGAGGAAGGTCAGGATATCATCCACGCGCGACAGCAGGTTGCCCAGCATGTGCAGTGCCGCCAGCCATTCGGTAACTGGGATGGTGTGCAGGGTTTCGAGAATTTTGGGTGCCAGCGGTGCCAGGAGTTGCAGGCTTTCGGTCACAAAAGCGGCGTTTTCACTGATGAGTTTGAAGGCGCCAGCCTTGCGCAAGGCCTTCATGGTTTCCAGAATTTCCTCAATCCCGCCATCCAGATCAAAACGCTCGTTCCATTGACCGGCACGTAGTGCCATTGCCATGGGCAAGGTGCCCGCCGGGCCACCCATGAACTGCTCGGCGCCATTGGCGAGATCGCCCAGGCGGGCGAGCCCCACCCATTGCTCGGGGGTTAAAGAGGGGATAAAAGCGTCTTTCGGTTGTGCTGCCATGTTGCTGTCTCCTTATGCTTTGCTCGCGGATCAACAGGGGGGCCGTAGCCCCCCTTGCGTCAGGCCGCGAAAAGTTTCTCGGCAAGCAGTTGAGAGGCATCCAACCCCCACTCCGGCATCTTGCCCTTATTCTTAAAGAAGAGGTTTTTGTATTGCATCTTCAGCAGGAAGGGCATATGGCCCATTTTCAGGACCTGATCCGGACCGCCAAACCAGCTGTTGGAACGGATATAGAAGGCTTGGTTGTTGCCCATGTCACCGATGCAGTAGACCACGGGCTCCAGCGGCTTGTCGGCTTCTGCCGCCGCTAGTTTGCCCAGATCCTTAGCGATCTGCCTGGCCACGATCGCGCACTGGGCATGGCCAATGCCGCCGAGCTTGGGCACGGTGATGGCGGCCGCGTCCCCCGCCGCAAAGATGTTTGGATACTTTGGGTTACGCATGGTCACGTCGGTCACCACAAAGCCCTCATTATCACTGATCGGGAGCCCCTTCATGAAGTCGTGGGGTACCCAGTCCGGAAAGACAATTTTCAACTCCGCCTCAATCTTTTTGCCGCTGGCCAGTTCGACCCCCTCTTTCGTGAGACGGGTAATGTCCTTGGCTTCGTTGACGTAGTTAAAGCCCATGCCTCCGGCAATTTCCAGCAGCTTGCCGACTACTTTTTCACCGGCATCTTCGGCGATCAAGCTGCCTGGAGTGAAGACCGTGATTTTGTCCGGTCCACCTTTGCCATGCTGACCCAGCCAGGTGGCCATGGACAGCATGACCTCAACGGGTGGTCCCTCGCAGGCTGCTTCAGCACGGGGGAAAGGATGCCCGCCATACAGGGTGATGTCTTTGGTGCCATCACCCTGATGAAACCGGGCAGAACCAACGGCGATGGGGCCGCCTTTGTAGTCATTGGCCAGAAAGTGACGCAATTTGTTGCCGTAATAAAAATCGCTGACGGTCTGACCATGTTCGGCAAAGCCTTCGATTTTGTCATAGGCCAGTCGGTTGCCGACGGCAACAATCAGGTAATCATAGGAGATGCTATCCGGTGCGGCACCGGGCCGCTCATTGGGAACAAAGTCCACCCGCCGGGCCTCAGGATCAATGGCTTTGATTTCTGCCTGCAGGAATTGGACATGGTCCTCTTCCAGGGCGTCAGGGATATTCATGCGTAATGTCTTGCCCGGATCACGGCCTTCAAATACTTCTGCGGGCACATTGGGAACGAAGAGCAGATAATCCTTGCGGTCGATGACGGTGATACGCACGGAATCACCACAATATTCACGAACCTTCTGGGCGGAGCCAAGGCCAGCAAAGTTACCGCCCAGGATGACGACATGAGAGTTCATTGAGAGTTCATAAGATTTCATAGATGTGTCCCTCCGATTTTTCGACATGAAAAAGTAGGAAAACTACGCATTCCCACTAAGGGTAGTACAGATTGCGAAAAGTTCAACGGACCTCCTGCGAGATATCCATTCCGGTGCTTTTGGACAGGACATCCCCACTAAATATTTTCCTTTAGAACATCAGTTTTTTGCGCCACATGCCCTGTTCCATCATGGGCGCAAAAAACATATAATAGGGACCCTTATCCAAGTGCTGTAATACGCCGTTGTTATGTATCTGGCGCAGGTCATAATCGACCATGACATAACCGAGTCCAGTATGCGCATGTGCAGGAGATTCCCATTCCATGTGAATCAGGTACTGTGCAGGTGTTTGTGCTGGAATAGGCGGCTGAGTAGGGATCTTGGATCCGTAATTGGTATTGTATTTCGGCGGGTTGGCACCCAATGTAGCTTTCAGCATTCCTTCAGGGTCAAGCTGAAACGATCCGATTGCCGAGGCTCCAGTTTGTTTCAGAATCATCCAGCCGATCATGCCCGGAACCGACGCTTTCAGCCATTCGAGAGTCTTGATGACACCCACCTCAAAGTCCTGTTCGTGCCCCTTCATAACCCAATGGTCCCCTACAGTGATAGCGCGTTGCTCCGCCAAAGCGACTTTAGGAACCGGTTGTTGCTTGGCAAAAGCATCTCCCAAAATGGTCGGCACGTCTGTTATTCCCATAATAGGCGGCAAGTCAGATTTGATTATCTCGTAATAGACTTCCCAGGGCCCTTCAATCACCATATCCAGACAGCTTCCACATAATTCGTAGATGGTATCAAAGTTGTCGTGATGCATTTCTTCGTGAGAATGTACATCTTTCCATACCGTGTATTGGTACATGGCGATTGGATTTAAGGTTTCCCGCATGTCTACGGAACCACCGCCATAGCGGCCTGCCATCGGATGAATGCCAGTTTGTATGAGTTGTTCAAAGCCCAGAAATCCCGGGTGGTTGGCCGTGGTAATACAGACCTTCGGTCCTACCTTCATCATGATTTCATGACTTTCTGGGCGATTGAATATTTTGGCCTGATTGATCGCAATAATTGGGTTCTTGCTCATGGTTTGATCTCCTCTTGACATAAAATTGTCAGAACCTACCCAAAGCATCATAAATTTTACATATCACTTTGAGTGCTGTATGTGCGGCACAACACATACTTAATGTATTGTGATGATTTATGATAAAACTTACCGACCAGATTTAACTATAGGCCTTTATGTGCCACTTTGCAAAATGCCAAGGTTGCCTGTAACAATTTTATTGTATTTGATTGTGTATTTATATTTTGGTTTAATTCAAATTATCGTCTGAAGTTTAGACATTCAGTTGCATTCTTGATGCAGTTTAATGGTTGGCATGGTACAACGGAAAGATAGACGGGGCCTTTCATCAGGGATGAATTATCAATGACCGAACAGATAAGGAGCAGTCCAATGACATTCAAGACCATCATGCGCCTCGGGCTCGCGGCTTGCGCCATTGCGACGGGGGTGAGTTGTGCGGCGCAGGCGGCGGACACGCCCTCGTTCTGGCCGATGTATGCGATGCAGCCAGGCCATAATGCGGCGATGAAATCGCCGTTTCCGGCAGTGAACTGGACCTACGAGGTGCCGGGGGCGGCGGATGCGCGCAAGGCAGTGAAGAACAACACGATCATCCGTGATCTGGTCGGGTTTCCGATAGGGGTTGCGGTGGTCGACGGTGCGGTGTTCGCGCCGAACGACAACGGCTATTTGTACAAGCTCGATGCCAGGACCGGAAAGCTCGAATGGTCGTTCAATGCCCATAACCAGTTGATGAGCACGCCGGTGGTGGCCACTGCCGGTGGCAAGCAGCTTGTGTTCATCGGTGCCGGTAACTCGGTGTTCACATACAGCCATGCCAAGAAATTCGGCGTCAATGGTGTTGCGGTGATTCGTGGGTCCGATGTTTCGGTGGTTGATGCCGTCGATGCCGCGACAGGCAAGCTCGTGTGGACCTATGGGACCAAGGGCGAGGATATGCCCACGGCAGTGTTCGACAAGGGGATGCTGCTGTTCGGCAATGGTGACGGGCATATCTATGCGCTTGATGCCGTGACCGGGGCGCTCAAGTGGAAGACCGCGATTACGTCCTTCGTCAGCATGTCGTCCGCCACGTTCGATCCGAAGAAGAATGTGATCATCATGGGTGGCACGCATCCAAGCAATATCTATGCGCTCGATGCAGCGACCGGCAAGCCGTTGTGGACGGTGCATCCGAAGAACATCTTTTCGAGCAGCGGCGGGGATGGAACCTGGGCGGTCGAGGGTGATGTCACGATCGGGCAGATCGAAACCCGGACGTCTTCCCAGAAGGCGACCTCGGGTTCGGAGGAAATCGCGATCGATATCGGGACCGGCAAGGTCGTGTGGTCGAAGACGCTCGGGGTCGGCAAGACGCCGCCGCGCAACAAGGATGCAGTTCCGGCGATCATGGATGGCGTGGTCTATACCGGCAGCCCCGTGACTCACGACGAATACGCGATCGATGCCAAGACCGGCAAGATCATCTGGACTGCGCCGCTCAAGGCGGGAATGAAAGCGGCCCCGACGATCGTGGGCGACGACGTGATCCAACCGACCGGCAAGGGCAAGATCTTCACGCTTGCCAAATCGAGCGGCAAGGTCACTCATGTTTATGACCAGAAGGAGGGCGGCTACGGCCCGCAAAACGGCGTTGCCGTGGGCAGCACGTATTTCATCGGTACCAATGATGGATTCATGCAGGCAATACCACTGAAGATGCTCGGCGCGTCCGAGTAGGCTCGATGGTTTGCGGGGGCGCTGGCGGGGTCAGCGCGATTTTTTCGAAGTTCGGGGTTGAGACTGAGGCCTCGGGTTGGAGGGTTTGGAGAGCGGTTTGTCGAAGCGGCAGTCGTCGCCGGGTGGGAAGGTGAAGCTGTAAAGAATCTGTTGAGTGGTGTTCTTGTTGGATCAACCTGAAAGGAGAATGGACATGATCAACGAATCAAATCTGTTGAACCGCAGAGAAGCAATGAAGCGTGCGGTACTGGGCGCAGGGGTGGTAGCGGTGGGTGCTATGGGCGCCAGCGCCAGCGCCATGGCTGCGGGGATGAGCGGAAACCCAGGCAACCTGTTGCCCCCCGGGGCCAGCACACTGCAGGAATTGAGTAACCGGCTGGCCAAAGCGCCCCGGCGGCGCGATTTCAAAACCGTTCCCATGATACTGACCAGCCCGGACCAATGGGACAGCGAGGCGCTGAACGAGGTGCTTCACTATGCTGGCGGTCCTAAACAGGTTTGGGATAACACCGTCTTGAAAAGCCCGTGGCTCAATCTCATGCGTAATGCCATGAACTGCCAGATATGGTCTTTCAAACATGCTGATTTCTTCTGCGCGTCTGCCACTCATGGTTCCGCGCATCTTGCCTTGTATGACAATTACATCTGGAACAAGTATCTCGCTACCCTCACCAAAGGCAAGTGGAAAGCGAACGCCTGGTTGAAACAGCCCCCGGCATCGGCGACCAATCCGGCTGATTTTGAAGACGCAGAGGGCGTTTTCTCCCCCCACGACAACAGCATAATCGTTCTGCAGCGTCGTGGCGCTGTATTCCTAGCGTGTCATAACGAGGTATGGGAACTCACCATGGGCTTGCACAAGAAAGGGATCAACCCATCCAAGCTCAGCCATGTGGAAATGGCTGCGGAATTTACCAACCACCTCATTCCCGGCGCGATCCTGACACCGGGCATCGTGGGTACATTGCCGGAATTGGAACTGGCTGGATTCCAGTACGCGAAATAAATTCAGTTACTCACACGGAACGCCGCCTACCTCACCCACTGACCGTCAGCTAACAGCTTGATCATCGCAAGCTCATGGCGAGGCGGGCATAGCAGGTGAGGTAGGCGGCGCGATGAGGCAATGTGAGCCGCACCCATCCGGATTCAGGTCCGACAGGAGGTTTCATCCTAAATTCGGCAGTTACCTCTGCTGATTTGACAGGATTCCTTTGATAGGATTGGTTTTTCCCTTGTAATGGAGGCTCACCCTGTGGGTGATGACGAAAATCGGCCGCAAAAGGCCATTCCTGCGGCAGTTGTCAATCAGCGTCAGCCATTGACCATGCGACAGCACCAAACATTTGCCACCTATGGAGTATTGTAACGCTTCGTAACTCTATGGACTAAAACATAAACATAAAATTCCCGATCTGATCCAAAGATGAATAAACTTGACGCCGATTTCTGGTCAAAACTTGACACACTCAGGCGCTGTTTTACACATCAACCAAGGACCACCAATAATGAGCGTCAACTTTGGCGTTGTTTTCCTCATCGCCAGCCTGGTATTCCTCAGCCTCCTCAGCCAGTGGCTCGCCTGGCGGGTCAAGCTACCCGCTATCCTTTTTTTGTTGATGCTGGGCATCCTGCTCGGGCCCGTCCTCGGCTGGCTGCGGCCAGACAAGAGTTTTGGACCGCTGCTTTTCCCTACCATCTCTCTGGGCGTGGCCATTATCCTCTTTGAGGGCGCCCTATCGCTGCGTCTAAGCGAACTCCGCGGCCTCGGTACGGTCATCCAGCGCCTACTGAGCTTGGGCGTGTTCAGCACTTGGGCAATCATCAGTGTCGCCACCCACTGGCTTGTGCATTTCCCCTGGCCCATGGCCATTCTCTTTGGCGCGGTCACCGTCGTCTCCGGCCCCACAGTCATCGCACCCATCCTGCGTAGCGTCCGCCCCAATGCCAAGATTGCCAAGGTACTGCGCTGGGAGAGTATCCTCATCGATCCCATCGGAGTGCTACTCAGTGTGATCGTATTTGAAGCGCTGGTGGCCCACAGCGTCGCTACCGCGTCCCTGGGTGCCGCAGGCTTGAGCTTTCTACGCATTGTGGCCGTAGGAGTTGCCCTGGGGGCGGCGGGTGGCTTCACTCTAGGATGGATACTGCGGCGCCGGGTAGTACCGGACTATCTGCACGCCCTCCTCGTCTTGGCGGGCGTGCTCATGATTTTTGCCCTGGCCGATGCCCTGGCCAAAGATTCTGGCCTGCTGGCGGTCACCCTCATCGGGATGGTACTCGCCAACATGCGCGACGTACCCTTGGACAACATCCTGGACTTCAAGAAAAGCCTCTCCATCCTGCTGATCTCCCTGCTCTTTATCATTCTTGCAGCGCGTTTGAATCTAACGGAGATTCATGCAGTACTCGGACCTGGGCTCGCTCTGCTCGTGGTCATCCAGGTCCTCTCCCAACCCATCAAAGTCGCTCTCGCCTCCTGGGGATCGGAGTTGAACTGGCGGGAACGTGTCCTCGTCGCCTGGATCGCACCGCGTGGCATCGTTGCTGCGGCCACTGCGGCTGTGCTCGGACAAACCTTGCAGGCGGTCCACTATCCCCATGCCGCACTCTTTGTTCCCCTGACCTTCGCGGTCATTATCGCCAGCGTTCTTCTGCCCAGCCTCACTGCCAGGCCTCTGGCCAGGCTGCTGCATGTGGACGAGAAAGAGCCACAGAGCATCCTCATCATCGGTGCCAATCCTGTCGCGCAAGCCATTGCCAAAGCCCTAGATCAGGCGGGCTTCGCCTGCCTGTTGTTAGATAACGACTTCGCTCAAATCCGCACGGCGCGCGCAGCTGGCATCGACACCTTTTACGCCCACCCTGTTTCCGTGCAGGCAGATCGTCATCTCGACTTGCTCGATTTTGGCTACATGCTCGGCCTGGCCGAAGATCACGCTCTCAACATCATTGCCAGTATGCGTTATAAACCGGAGTTTGGCTTGGACCATGTCTTTATCCTGACCGACGAGAGCGCCATGGCCGGGCGTGATCGACAGCAGGTGGCAGCACCTTACCGCGGACGCTATCTTTTTGGTGGTGATGCGACCTACGCACGACTCTCGCAACTTTTGGATAAAGGCTGGCAAATCCATACCACGCTTTTGAGCGAAAGCTTTTCCTGGGAGGCCTACCAGGAAAAGCACAGGTCTGGCTTCCTGCCCCTCTTCGTGATCACTGGGGAGCATATTCTGCGCGTGATGCATGCTGGCGAGACCAATGCTCCGGCAAGCGGTGACCATATCCTGGCGTTGATCGCACCCTCTGCGACTTAATCCCACGGTAGATTTGTCCTGAACACATATTCAAATAAAAACAAATTGTTGGATGCTGTCCACAGAGTAACCAATGGTAATAGTAAACAGAAACAGATTGTTAGCAACGAGTGGCATGGCATTCCGGAGATCAGGAACAATGAGTTACGGTTAGAACAAATCTACCGTGGACTTAATCCACTCGAAGTGGAGAGCCAAACCGGAGAGGTTCATACTGTGCTTATCCGGTTGGCTCCCAAAGACATATGTGGGTGAAGACCGCAGACCCGATTTTATGAAGAAATGTGTGAGAACTTTCCATCACCGTTCCAACGGTAAGTCCTGTGTTGCGACGGCATTGGCGACATCTCAGCTGGGGCGCGTGGCTATTCGCCTGGGATCGCCAATCTCTGCACAATAAGAGCAGACAGACCCGCCCGGCCAGCGCAGCCGTTGAAGGTAATTTGCACAAGCATTGGTATCTGGGAACATCCGCTGAAACTCGGGCAGAGATTGCGGAAAAGGAAGGTCGTCGACCCGTGCCGCGTGACCTTTTGCGGCAATGGCGCTGATAATGGTCCGGTCATCGCCCATCTCCTCGCTTTCGATGTCCACCGGCCCCGGCTGATCAATGACCGAAACCATTTGTGCGGCACTCCCGGGAGAAAGCACGAGCACCTGATGGGGATACGGCCCTGCCTTCTGATCATTCCAGTCGGCATCGAATACCCTCTGTGCGGCTTTCACGATGGCCGTATTGCCGGTCACATTTAGATACTCCCGGTTCTTATGAAAGGCCGACCAGTCAAAATTGGCGGTACCGATTTCCACCTCGTGACCGGACACCATGTACTTGGCGTGGTCGAAACGGTAGTGCCCAGCACCGGCCTCAAAGCGTGAAGGTGCCTAGCGCAGCGTAGCACCCGTTTCCCGGACGGCCCGCGCCTCTTT
>Ga0307375_10006903_pt1 | contig 10430 bp, 11 predicted proteins | sample TR1MG_FD_202531 | JGI IMG/M metagenome (GOLD analysis project Ga0307375, IMG submission 202531) | Soil microbial communities from Risofladan, Vaasa, Finland - TR-1 | ecosystem: Environmental > Terrestrial > Soil > Coastal area > Acid sulfate soil | place: Finland: Risofladan, Vaasa | collected...
ATGCCATTCGAATATCGGTTCTATGGCCGTCCATCCCGCCAGTGAAAAAAGTATCGCTCCAAATGGAAGAAAAATGTTTCCCATATTGAATGACGGCGCGGAAAAAGAACCGCCTTTGCTGATAAAAAAAACGAACAGCACTACCGCTATTTTGAAAGCCGTGGCGGCGAATTCGGCGCCGACGAACCGCGAAATCTTCAAGAATAACGGCAGTGAAACGGTTATCCAGAACAAAGCGGCTCCATAATTCGCAAACGGCGCCGGCAATATCATTTTGCCGAAATCCTGCGCGAGAATAAGATAGACGGCCAGCGTAAGCAAAAGTCCGACTATCACGGAAACCAAAGCCACGTAGAAAGCCGCTGTCCCGAGGCGAGCCCTAACAAGACCAAGCAATCTTTGCCTCTCGCCAACGCGCTCAAGCGTCAGCCAGTACAAATAATGCGCGAAAACTATCGCGCATCCGAGGATAAAAATATAAAAAATGCCTAGCACCCATCCGGATTTGCTGAAAACGTACGGCAATGAAAACATCCCGGCGCCAATGGTCGATGCCGCCATCAATCCGACACTTCCCCAGAACGATTTAATTTTGTTCATCCCGGAAATTATTCTGCTTCGTATACCTCGTCTCCCTCCCTGACTTTGTCGTTCACCTTCGCTCCGACTTGCTGGCCCTTCTTGGCGGCGGCAACCGGCTTGTGCTCGTACTGCATTGATTTTATTTTGTCCTTGAAATCGGTCGTTGCTCCCTTAAAGTGAACTTTTTCTCCGGCTTTGAAAACGCGTTTGAATTTTATTACGGCAACGTTTATGTCTCCGTAATAATGAGTTACGACGCCGATGGGCTTTAATTTTTTTACTGGCGCCGCTTTCTTAACGGGCTTTTTCTTCACGGACGCCTTTTTAGGCTTGGCTTTGCTTTTTGCCGGCTTGGACTTATTGCTTATCGGTTTTTTTACGCGTGAAAAAAGTTTGCGCATCGTTATGCCGTTATGCAACTTCCTGTTCATCGTCGACCATCATCTCAACTACTTTGTCGAGGAGCGTTTTCGGGTCGGTATCGAAAACCGCTTTTCCGTGTCCGCGTCCCGCCCTTTCCAGTATTTCCGGAATCATATCGGTAGTTCCGCCTAATCCCATCAAAACGCCTTGCGGCTTTCCGTCTTCGAAAGCGTCGGTAAATTCATTGAGCGTTCCAATGCGCCCGCAAACCGACATAACCGCGTCGGAAGATCTCGTTAAAAGAAGGTTGCGGCCGGAATATCCGAATCCCGTGTAAATTATCAAGTCGTGGTAATCAAGAGGCAAGTGGTATGTTTTGACATGCTGTATTTTTGAATAAGCGGGAGAAATTCCTATGACAAATCCGCCGGCTTCTTTGGCGCCCTTGGCGGCCCAATACGGAGCTCCCGTGGTCGCTCCGGTCACCAAAATGAACCCGCGCTGGGCGATTAGGCCTCCGAGCTCCTCTACTTTCAGCAAAGCTTCCGGAGTATAACTTGAAGTTTCCGCGGCTCCCGAGATACAAATCTTGTATTTCAGGTGGTAAAGTTTCGGGTCGTGGCCGTTGGTGTGATTGATAATTTTTTTGCTGTTTGGCATTTTGTTAATTATAAAATAAATTATAACACGAATTTCTCTCCCTGCTTCGGCACAACCGCATTAATGGCAAGGTTGTCGCGTATTTTCCCGGCCAGAACTTCGCTTGCCGCCTGTTCGCCGTGAACGACGAAAGCTTTTTTAAGCGAAGTCCTCATCGGCTTTATCCAGTCCAAAAGCTGGTTTTGGTCCGCGTGAGCCGAATAGGAATTGATTTCTTTTATTTTGCAGCGCACGGAAACTTCTTCGCCGAATATCTTCACCAGCTTCGCTCCTTCAAGAATGCGGCGCCCGAGAGAGCCCTGCGACTGATAACCGACAAAAAGTATCATGCTCTTCGGGTCCGGAAGATAGCGCATCTCGTGATGGAGAATTCTTCCCGCAGTGGACATTCCGGAACCGGCCATTACTATCTTCGGCGCCGGAACATTATTGATTTCTTTGGACTGTTCCGTTGTCAGAGTGAAGCGCAAACCTGGAAAATTGAAAATGTCGCCGCCGACGCGTTCCATTTCTTGAATGTTTTTATTGAAATAGTCTTCGTGCTTTTTGTAGACTGCCGTCAGTTTTATCGCCAGCGGGCTGTCTATAAAAACCGGCACTTTCGGCACTCTGCCGCTCTGGAAAAGCTCATGGAGATTGAAAAGAAGCTCTTGCGTGCGTTCCATGGCGAAAGCCGGTATCATCAGGACTCCGCCCGCTTTAACCGTGTCCTCTATCGCGTCTTCCATAACTTCCTTGCGCGTGTTCGATGGTTCGTGCAAACGGTCTCCGTATGTGGATTCTATGAGGCAGTAATCGGCCGATGTGATTTTTTCGGTCGGTTGTATTATCGGAGCGGGAGTATTTCCCAAATCTCCCGAGAAAACAATTGTTTTGCCGTCCACTTCTATGCGAATGATGGATGAGCCGAGAATGTGCCCCGCGTCGTAAAACTCCACATGAAAACCGGCGATGTCTATCGGCTGGTGGTAATTCAGGCCCTGCCAGTTCTTCATCAGCCTTTCAATGTCGTTGGTGTCGTAAAGAATCGGCTTGCCTTCGCGCTCGGCTTCCTGAGTCAAAATATGTTCGGAATCAATGAGCATCAATTCGGCGAAATCCTTAGTGGCCAGCGTGGAATAAACCGTCCCCCTGAATCCATCTTTGAAAAGCTTCGGTAAAAGCCCAATGTGGTCTATGTGCGCGTGAGTGACGCAAACCGCTTCTATGTCTGCGGGATTGTAAGGAAACGGTTCGAAGTTCTGACGCTCGGCGAAATTGCCTCCCTGATGCAGGCCGCAGTCGATAAGTATCTTATGCCCGTCCGCTTCCAATAAATAACTCGATCCGCTTACTTGTCCGGCTGCTCCGTAAAAAGTTAGTTCCATTTTTGAATTTTGAATGATTATTGATTATTGATTATAGACTACTTCTTCCCCAAAATCTTCAAAGCTTCCTTAAGGCGAGGTTCCAGTCCGGTAACATCTTTACCGACTTTCTGGAGCGCGACTTTGGCTTCATCTCGGCGATAGCCGAGATTGGTCAGCGTTTCGACGATATCGGCGTCCGACTCCATCCTCTTTACCGCCTCGCTAGACATTTCGGTTTTAACTTTCGTTTTAAGGTCGATGATTATCCGTTCGGCGGTTTTCCTGCCTATTCCCGAAGCGCGGGTCAGCAAATCCGGCCTGTTTTCCTGTATGGCGGCCGCCAGTTCCTTCAATTCCGATATCTCAAGAATTGCCAGAGCCGATTTCGGCCCTACTCCCGAAACCGATATCAAAAGCTCGAAAAAATTGAGTTCTTCCTCCGTCGGAAAGCCGTATAAATCAAGCAAATCCTCGCGTACATGGAGATGCGAAAATAATTTGACCTGGCTGCCGACAGGAGGCATACTGGAGAGCGCTCTCCGATGGCTTGTGAGCTTTATGCCCACGCCGAGAACCTCGATGACGGCGAAAGAATCCCGCTTTTCAATAAGTTTTCCGGAAACGCTGTGTATCATGGATTTAGTTAGAAATTGAGATATTCGGAATTGGGATATTGATAAATTGCCCAATATCTTAATCTCTCAATATCGGTTTAATTTCTTATCTATAATAATATCCTATTTATCAATATCTTAATATCCGTAACAAAATGTTCAAACTAATTTCCGATTTTCAACCCAAAGGCGACCAGCCGAACGCAATCGAAAAGCTGGTTGATGGCCTTAACAAAGAACTGAAACATCAGGTGCTTTTGGGCGTCACGGGAAGCGGCAAAACTTTCACCATGGCGAACATAATCCAGAAAATCGGACTGCCGACGCTCATCATCTCCCCCAACAAAACCCTGGCCGCGCAACTTTACGAAGAATTCAGAGGATTTTTCCCCGAAAACGCCGTTCACTATTTCGTTTCGTATTACGACTACTACCAACCCGAAGCCTATCTGCCGGCGACCGATACATATATATCCAAGGACGCCAGGATAAATAAAGACATAGACAAACTCCGCCACGCCGCGCTTCAGGCCGTGCTTAACCGGAAAGATACAATTGTCGTTTCGTCCGTTTCCTGCATCTACGGCGTCGGCGATCCGGCGGAATATCAGCGCATCAGTCTTGAACTTAAAATCGGGCAGAAAATGAGCATTGCCGATGTCGGACGCCACCTGAATTTCCTCCGCTACGAGCGCGTGGAGAACGAACCGAAATTCGCCGGTCAGTTCAGAATGGATAAGAGCGAAGTTTTGATAACGCTCATAACGGGCGAAAGATTTTTATTGAAGTTTAAAAACAGGGAAGTCAGTTCCATCATTAATCTTTTCAAGAACGAAAAGGGAAAGGAAATAAATCCCGTTAGAAATAGCCCGCCCATAGGCCCCTTCGGGGCGCGCGAACGCGCGGGCGAGATTTCTAACGGGATAAAAATCTTCCCGGCGAAATTCTGGGTTACTCCGCATGACAGGCTCCGCGTGGCGATGTCCAATATCAAAAAAGAACTCGGCGAGCGCGTCGAAGATTTGCAGTCAGCCGGAAAATTCGAGGAAGCCGAAAGACTGGAAAAAAGAGTTTCGTTCGATATGGAACGCCTCAAAAAAGACGGCTATGTTAACGGCATCGAAAACTATTCCCGCCATCTCGGTTTCCGCAAAGAAGGCGAACCGCCGATGACCATTCTCGAATATTTCCCGAAACCGTTTCTTCTCTTTATAGACGAATCGCACATCGGCGTTCCCCAGCTCAACGGAATGTACCAGGGCGACCGCAACCGCAAGCAAACTTTGGTTGACCACGGTTTCCGCCTGCCGTCGGCGATGGACAACCGCCCGCTCCGCTTCGAAGAATTCAAAGAAAGAATAGACAGGACGATTTATGTATCAGCCACGCCGGGAAATTACGAAATGAAAGTAGTCGAGGAGCAACTTGCCCTGAGCGGAGTCGAAGGGGTTGCTGAACAGATAATCCGTCCGACAGGCGTCATCGACCCCGAAATCATAATCAGGCCCGCACAGACGCAGATAGAAAGCCTGCTTGCCGAAATTAAAAAGAGAACTGCTCGCAACGAAAGAGTTCTGGCTCTGACGCTCACAAAACGGCAGTCGGAAGACCTGACCGAATTCCTTTTGAGCCGCGGAATCAAAGCCCAGTATCTCCACTCGGATATAAAAACGCTGGACCGACCGGGGATACTTCGCCAGCTCCGCAACGGCGAAGTGGATGTGCTTGTCGGCATCAACCTTCTCCGCGAAGGGCTTGATCTGCCCGAAGTAAGTTTGATTGCGATTCTGAACGCCGACCGCGAAGGATTCTTGAGGAATCACAGAAGTCTGATGCAGATGGCGGGACGCGCCGCCCGCTCCACCAGCGGACAGGTTATTTTCTATGCCGACCAGCTTACCGATTCAATCAGGAAAGCCGTTGGCGAAACCAGCCGCCGTAGAAAAATCCAGGTTGCCTACAACAAAAAATTCGGAATTTCTCCGCAGACGATTATAAAACCGATGACCGTTGCGAGTTTATTGGAGATAGCCGGAATGCAAAGCTCCGACAAAGAGGAAGATATAGAAGTTTAGTTTTTATAAATCCTATATTCCACTGAAATCATAGGAACTCCGGCACCGTTCTTTTTTTCGACTTCTCTTTCGATTCTTCCGCCGAGCGACTCCGGGATTTTACGACTGGCGATATTTTCTTTGAACGCCGGATAGACGAGATATTCGTAGTTGAGGTTTTCATCCGCCCATTTTTTCAAAGCGGTTACGGCTTCCCTACCGTAACCGTGGCCATGCGCCGATTTTTTTATCCAAATGCCGGGCTCGGGAGTGGGCGTATTGATGTGATGCATCCCGCAACCGCCTAGGAATTCACCTGTGGATTTGTCGAAAATGGAGAAGACTATCTCTTCGCCATTTTCCATCTTCTGTCTCGAATCATTGATAAACTTTTCGGTGTCTTTCGGCACGACAGGTGGCACGGGATTCATAAAATGGGTAATCTCGGCAGTGAATTCTTTGAATATAGAATCACGGTCATCTACAGATACCGGCCGCAATATCAAATTGCCGGTTTCGATTTTAAGTTCTAAAAGATTTTGTTTCATATGATTTATTGTATCAAAAAAAGTGAGGGTAGTATCGAGATACAAAAAAAGTAACTGGGGTCGCAAGCGTAATGCTCGCGACCCTTTTGCTTTTGCCGTTTCAGCCTGGCAACAACCACTTCTTTCCATTGTGGCAAGGATTGTCGTCATCTTCGTCTTTACGTAACTTATCGAGAGCTTCTTTTTTGAACTCCTCGATTACGGCGTAAAGTTCCTTGGACAGGAAAATGCATCCTTCGCGGCGGGTTATGGAATATTTGACTGCCACCCAACGCGAGCTGGCTCTTATCCTCATTTCCGTCTTTCCGAATATAGTATCCCACTGGCTGTGCCTGAGAAAACCGAAAACGAGATCCTCGCCTCCGAAACTTTGGTTGACAAAACCGACCATAAGCTGTAATTCGAAGACAACCCCATCCTCCAGCGTGAAAGTGAAACGAGCCGGGACATCGTTGTGGACGAAACCTTCGGGAGGAAAAAGTGAGTAGATGAGCGACAGCTTCCCGGCTACCTGTCCTTTCAAAAGGTGCTTTTGAACGGTTTCCTCTGGGTCGGATAGATCTTCCAGTGCCTGCATTATCCTAGGGTGCAACAAGTCAAACTTAGTTTCAGCGGTCATGACGACCTCCTATTCTAACGTCTCCCTAACTGACAGGAGAGACTCTGCCCATATTCAGTTTTCACTGAACGACCGATTCATAACGAACCGGCATTTTGCTGCTGACGTTTTTATATAACTAAGCCATTATAAAGTCAAAAAAGAAAGGGATGAGGACGACGTGGAAGTGTAACGCAATTTCTTTGACAGCTCTGTTCAAACAGCTATATAAATAGGGCTGATTCACTTTACAACCGCACGGCTTCGGCATCCCGCCAGGCCGTTTTTTATAAGGAAACAAAACGATGTCAGCCAAATACACACAGGACGGCGTCAATGTGGTGGAGGGAGATTCGTTCAGTAAGTTCGCCGGCGATCTTTGCAGGCAAACTCACGGAAATTCGCGCTATATCGAAGTGCGGGATTTCTCCCGGGGGCATTTCCGCGGGCCTCGCGGTTTCAGGCTCAAGAATTTGCCTATGGACTGCTGGCTGGATGCTGCTCCCGACGGCGACGGAACCAAAGTCGTATTGGTCGATGCCGCGGGAGACCACAAAAATGCCGCGCGGGGCTGGGTGGCTATGACCTGCGGAGATGTTACCCGCTGGGGCGGAATCGTGCTGATTCTGGTCAACAATCTCGACGCCTCAACCATCGGCAAGGCCTGCGACCCCGTGAATAACGCATTCCGCGCCATGTTGATGAATCTCAAACAGCTGGCCGATGAAAACAACTTCGTCATGTACAAAGGCGAAACGGCAGAGCTTGGAACATGCATCGGTTCGGAAAATAAGAATGCGCTTGCCAAGTATCTTTGGTCAGGCGTTGCCATCGGCGCCTACAACCCAAGGACCATCATCACCGGCGACCAAGTTAGGGAAGGGATGACGGTTATGGCGCTCCGGGAATACGGTTTTCGCAACAACGGCGTCAGCTCGGTGCGCAAGGCAATCGCGATTGCGTACGGACAAGACTGCTATTCCAATCCTGCGGCGCAGGACGCTATCAAGAAAGCAGCCGTGCCCGCCGTGCTTTACGACAATTTCCTGGCCACCGCCAACGGCTGGTACGAAGAAAATTTCCGACCGCTTATCTCCGCCTATCTCATCGTGCATCTGACAGGCGGAGCAATCGAGTCGAAGTTCGCCGAAGACATCCTCTTCCCACGGGGACTGTCGGCGCATCTCGGCAATCTCTGGGAGCCGCCGGAAATCATGAAGCAATGCGCGGAGTGGCGCGGCATGACGGATCGGGAATGCTACGAAGTTTGGAATGGCGGCCAGGGCGTTCTCGTGGTCATTGAAAGCGAAGACGAACAGAGATTCGTCGAGCTTGCAAGGGATTTCGGCATCGAAGCAAGAAAGGCGGGCAAGATTACCAAAGAGCCATCGCCTGTCGTGACTATCGAGTCGAAGTTCAACGGCGACATCATCAAATTCTCGGCATAGAAAAAGCCGGGTAGAAACAAAAATGGGGACTCAGGTCCCGTGCAATGGTGGAAGAAATTTTTCCACCGGCACGGGCCTTTTTTATTTATGGTTAAAACTGGACTGCGTCGGATTCCGTTTGCTAAACTTTGCCTATGACCAAAATCATCCTGCACGGAGGATTTACCCGCGAAGACAACGAATTAAACAGAGCTTATTACCGGGAAATAACCAAAAGCCTCAAAGACAGCGATACCGTTCTCGTGGTTTTATTCGCCCGCGAAAAAGAAGAATGGGCGGACTTGCTTCAGGATGAAACGAGAAAACTTGCGGCAAGCACCGGCGCGCGTTTAAAAATAGAACTTGCTTCCGAGAATAATTTTATGGAGCAGGTGAAACAAGCGAGCGCGATAGTAATCAGAGGCGGCGATACTTTAAAACTCATCGAAATTATCAAACAATATCCCGATTTTGCCGAAGCCATAAAGGGCAAAGTCGTGGCGGGCTCTTCCGCCGGCGCTTATCTATTTTCAAAGTATTACCATTCGGGATCTGAAGACAAAGTATTCGAAGGTTTGGGCATTTTGCCGATACGCATTATTTGCCATTACGATAGCAAAAAGTTCGAAACAAGAGGAAACCCGCTCGAAAAACTCAAGCAATATCCGGAAAATCTGGAACTTGTGATTCTTAAGGATTACGAATGGAGAGTTTTTGAGGTGTAGGACGAGGATGATGGGGAGGTGTAAATAAGGTTAAGATTAGTAGTAGTAGTAGTAGTAGTAGTAGTAGTAGTAGTAGTAGTAGTTTAGTGCAAAGTTACTATAATTACTGATGATTTATGGTATAATGGAAATTACAAGCTAACCTAAAATGGCTCTTAAAAATGTCGGAAAATCTAAGGTTTTAGCTGCTGCAGAGTATTTTATATTGAAAAGTCAGCAGGAAAAACGCGTAGTTACCAATAAGAAATTGCAGAAATTATTATATTATGCCCAGGCATGGAGCATGGTTTTTAATAACAAAAAAATATTCAATGAACCTATTGAGGCATGGGTTCACGGACCAACAGTACGAAAGATATATTCTAAGTTTAAAAATTTTGGTTTTGGCAATATAACCGTTGTAGTCAATGAAAAAGATTTAAATGTTTTGTCTGCAGATGATAAGGTGGTACTTGACGATGTTTGGAAAACTTACGGGAAATTTAATGCAGATTATTTAGAAATTCTTACGCATAATGAAACACCATGGCAGGAAGCAAGAGATGGAATGGCGGCCGATCAGTCCTGCAACAATGAAATCAGCACAGATTCAATGAAGGAGTACTATGGAAGAAGACTCGAAGAAATCAAAAAAACAGGAAAAGTGGCTCAAGGCTAAATGGTTCAGCGCAATAGATGGTTTTAGAAAAAAGCACAAAGACAAGGATATCCGGCCTGATTTAGAAAGGGCCGTTAAATATTTTGAAAAATCTCTTGAAGGAGAAGCGATCCCTTCTGCCTTTACTCTCTTACCAGATGACGATCCCGAACAAAGAATAATAACTATTCATTTTAGGCCAATGAGCCTAAACAACAAAGAAATAATAGGAATTCAAAAAGAAACAGCAAAATCTCTAATTCATAAACTTCTCGAAATAAATACGGCAACAAAATCTGCGGCACAACAATCTGGCCTAATAAGGGACGGAGTACCAAATAGTGGAGAATATGCCTTTCTATATTTAGGATTATCTCCCGATGTTGAAATACTAGAAATCAAATTTTCTGGTACAGGAAGAATTTTTGGTTTTTTCACTCAATCTACATTTAATGTGGTGTGCATAAGAACTTTACATATTGATAATCACTGACCTCCACGCTGCAGATTCATAAATCTATTGATTGCATCGGCGAGTGACTTACGGCGTACTTTTAAAAAATCCTCATATCTATCTATTTCCCACAGAGGTTTATCAAGCGGAACGTTCTGAGCCTTAAGCCTCTCTTGGTCTATTCGTGGTAAATAGATATTTGGAAAACGGTCTGATATTTTGAGGTTTGCCTTTTTAGATAAAAAGGCGAAATTTGCTATTTCATTTACCATTTCTTTGCTGTATTTATCTTCAATTTTTGCTCTTGGGAAAATGTGATGGATTTCAATTTTATGGGATACACCCATATTTTGAGTGTTCAGGCCAACGCCAGTAAACCAATCAGTAGCATTATTAGTTTTGGCAACTAAATATGACAT
>Ga0307375_10006905_pt1 | contig 10424 bp, 16 predicted proteins | sample TR1MG_FD_202531 | JGI IMG/M metagenome (GOLD analysis project Ga0307375, IMG submission 202531) | Soil microbial communities from Risofladan, Vaasa, Finland - TR-1 | ecosystem: Environmental > Terrestrial > Soil > Coastal area > Acid sulfate soil | place: Finland: Risofladan, Vaasa | collected...
GTTGTTCCGGATATGTTGTAAGATGGATGGATAGTATTAAACCATTAAGAGTTTGTCATTTTCATCCATATAATAGTACCGCTTGGGAAACACATGCTCTTGATCGTAACGGATTAGATGTAGTTGGAATTACTCCTAGATTAGAGAAAATAATTAGAAAGTATTATCCTAACTTATCTACAAAATTAAGTGAGAAAGGAAAAAGAGCACAAAAAGAGAGAAAAGAGAGAAGATTAGCAGGTTTAGAAGTAAAACCAAGAAAATAATAATTGAAAGCGAATAAAATCGCAGTATAATAAACAGGAGAATAAAAATGGAAAATAAATTACAAAAAATTGGTGCTGGATTGTTAGTTGCTTCATTAGTGTTGTTGGCTTTAGAATTATTTGTATTATGTTATATATCTTTGGGAGCAGTTTTAGCTATTGATCTTTATTTAGTTAAGAAAAAAGAGAAAACAATAACTCAATGGTATAGACCTAAATTACCTAGATTAGTAGATACTATATTAACAATAGCATTAGCAGGGGTATTTATTTATATAAATCCAGTATATGGACTTTTCTTTTTAATGGGTACGATAAACGGACACTTAAATGGAGATTGGTAGAATATGGAGAATATAGTTATTGACAATTGTTGTATTGGAGAATGGGATGGATTTAATCATCCAGATGAAGCAGTATTATGTTTAGAAAGATTAGCGAGTAATCCTTGTTCAATTTTAAGAGGAAAATATAATTTAAGAAATAAAGTAGAATATATAGCTTTTTTGTTGCCTCATATTTCTAAATTATTTAATAAAGATAGAAAAGAATTATGGAAAGATATAACAAAAGAATTGTACTGGGATTGTTTTTGTGAAAAAAGAAAAATATAAACATGAAGTAGATCCTCCTCTTTATCCAGTTTTTGAAAACGGAACTGATTTTAAAGAAGTTCAAAAGAGAATTGATGAATGGGGAAAAAAAATGATTTTGTATCGAGAAGAACATCCTAATCAGAAAATTTTTAGAATAACTTCTGAGAATTCAGATGACGTAGAATGGACAAAATTTAATAAATTTGATATAATGGATATATAGTATGAGTAAAAAGAAATTCCCAGATAAAGAAGATAGAATTACTGTTAGGGATCATGCAAAAGAATTTAGAACAATAGTTAAACAAGAAAATAGGTTATCTAAATGTTCAAAGTTCTTTAGGCATAATAACAAATATTACGAATCAAAATATATTAATGATTTTTATATGGGATTATCTTCTTTTGCTTATGTTGTTGAAATTAAAGATGAAGAGAAAATAGAAAATTTAAAAGAAAAATTTAAATTAAGTAAAAAGAAAGAGAATGATGAATGCCAGCAAATGGCAAGAGATATGTCCGAAACTGTTTATGATTTAGAAGTATTTATTAATGCTGAAATGCAGAGATATAAAATTAAAAATAGATGTAATATTAATTTTTCTACACAAGAATATAAAAATATAAAACCGTTTTATAATATTTATAAAAGAAAATTAGAAAAAGTTAAAAAAGAAAATTATGACAGAATTGTATTTTGTTATTTAAAAGAAAATAATTTAATAGGATTTTTTATTTGTGGCACAAATAGAATACATGTTACTTTTTGTACGATATATGCTATTAATTATGATGTTTTTTCTGATTATTTAAAAGAAAATAATATTTTAGATCCGGGAATAAAAGAGAAGTATAAAAAAGAAGATAAAGAAACTATTAAGAATTTAGAATATAAAAATGGATATCTAAAGTCACAATTTATAACAGAAATAGAAAAAAATGTTAAATTACAAGATAAACTTAATAATTTAAATGAGTATTTAAATACTTTAAAAGAAAAAAATCAAGATTTAATAATAAATAATAGCAAATTAGAGATAAGTAATAAAGTATTGAGAAATAAGTATAATAGATTTGAAATAATGGATATATAAAAGAATAGGAGAATTAGTAGATGAATGAAGAACAGCCTGAATTATTAAAAGAAGAAGTTAAAATTAAGGAAGTTAAAGTAGAAAAAGTAACAAAAAGAAATAAAATAGGAAGAAATCAGAAATGTCCTTGTGGCAGTGGAAAAAAATATAAAAAATGTTGTATTGATAAACAACAGCAGGTTAGGAATTTGAGATAATGGCTATAAGATATAACAGACAATCTAAAAAAGTAATAGAAGAATATGGAATTAGAGTTAGTCCTCATTCTAAATTCTATTTATGGAATAATATGTTTTTTGAACCTTGTTATTATAGAAATAAAAGAACAGGAACATATAAACCAGTTAAAGAAAGTTATAGAGTTTATCAAATAGAAGATTTCATTAATCGACAAGAAAATATCACAAAAGTTTCTGAAGAAATTAAAAATAAAATTTTAAAGAATAATAAAAAGAAATATAAAAAAGTAGTAAATAGATTTGAGTTAATGGATATTTAATTTTTAGAAAAAGGAGATTAGCATATGTTAGTATTAAGTAGAACAAAAGATGAGAGTATTATTATTGGAGAAGGTGAGAATAAGGTAGAAGTAATGATTGTAGATGTTAGAGGAGATAAAGTTAGATTGGGGATAAATGCTCCTAGAAGTATCTCTGTTCATAGGAAAGAGATATATGAGGCAATTCAAAGAGAAAAAATAGAAAACCATAAAGTAGTAGAAGAAGAAAAAAATGAAGGATAGTTAAAATTAATAATAAACATTATATTTTAGAAGGAAAAATTCCTAAAAAAGTTTCTTTCTTTAAATGGGCAGAATGGTTTGAAAAAGAAAGAGATAAGAGAAGAATTAATCGTACAAAATTATCTAATGGAACTATAATCTCTACTGTCTTTTTAGGAGTAGATCTTGGATTTTCTTCTGATAAACCTTTATTGTTCGAAAGTATGGTTTTTGGAGAAGAATATGAATGTATGGAGAGATATTCTAATTTTGATGAATCTATAAATGGTCATAACAAGATAGTTAAAGAGCTTTTAAAAAATGGAGTTTGTATAATTGAAGAAGATGGAAAAATTAAAGAGTATACTAAATTTAATAGATTTGAGATAATGGATATATAAATTATATTTTTCTTCGAAAAATAATAAAAGAGACTATTCTTTAAAAAGAACAGTCTCTTTTTAAATGAAATCTACTATTTTATTTTTATTTCAATTTTTTTAGATTCCTTTTTTGTTTCTATTTCTTTTGGTATTTCTAATATCAAAATTCCTTTATCAAATGTTGCTTCTATTTTATCTTTTATGATATTATGTGGCAATGGAATTTCTCTTCTAAAAGAACCATAGCTTCTTTCGCAAATATAATAATCATCATTTTCTTCTTTATTCTCTACTTTTTTTTCTCCTTTAATTATTAAGATATCATCATTTTCATTAAAAGAAATTTCTATATCTTTTTGATCTATTCCTGGTAATTCTACAGAAGCTAGATATTTATCTTTTTTGTCAATAAATTCTAGAGATGGAGAGAACAGAGGTTTATCTATTCCTGATACAGTTGGAAGTCCATGAAAATGAAACAAATCATCGAATATCTTTTCGACGCTGCCAAAGTCATTGCTTAGTGAATTAAGTCTTTTTAACATTTCTGGTCTTGTTTTTCTTACTAGTTCGAACATAGTTGTTCTCCTTTTAAAAAATATTATTATTTATTAACTTAATATATAGCAAATTTTGTGCCACTAAAAAAAGTTGATTATTGAATTAAAAATAAAGATATATTTTGTCAAAGTAATTAAACAAGCCAATATGACAGATAGTTAATGTTAAAATTATTTTTTTTCGATAATATATAAATATGAATAAAGAATAGGAGAATATATAATGAAGTTTAATGAATCTGAAAAAAATATTGCTTTAAAGTGTGCTGCTAATGGATGTGATTTTATGTTTATACCATCTACAGATCTATGTGAGAAAATAGTTAAAGGAGATTCAAGAGCAAAAGGTATAAATAAGGTTATGACGACAATTATATTAAAAAGAAATCCAATTAGGTTGGATACAGAGATGGTTATTAAATATTGTTTAGGTACATTAGATAAAAAGAATACTTGGTTATTCGATAATGGAGATATAGAAGTAGTTCCTCCTAGATTTAAAAAACCAACTCAATTAAAGGAAAAAGAAGAAGAAAAGGAGAATTAATAGATATGGAAAAAGAAAAAACTACACCAGTAAAAATAAAAACGTTTAAAGTTAAAGATTTAGAAGGAAAGTTTTTATTAGTTAAAGTAGGGAATGAAGATCACCCAGCAACAGATGATCAGATAAAAAATGTACAAGATAAATTACTTGAGTTGTTAGAAGCAAATAATATTGATTGCGTTGCGTTCGTAACTCATCACGCAGTAAGTATGGAAATTATCGAAAAACAAAAATAAATTAAGAGAAAATCATGATAAAGAATTCTATTTTTAAAGATTTTCATGAGTATTGGTATTATGCTAGATATTTATCAGAACAACAAAGAAAAATTGTTTATGATAGTTTGCCAATAATTCAACAGAAATATTTAAATAAGTCATATAATAAAGGCTCTTGGAGTGATGTTTTTTATAGAAATGAATTAGATGGTATTGTAGATGAATTGAAAGAAAGGTATGGATATGATCTTATAGAAATAAGAAGTAAAGTAATAAAAGGAGGAAGTGTTTATTTACCTACCAAATTCTGGGAAATAGTAGAGGAGCAGTTGAGTAAATATAAATTAAAAGATATTAAACATATAACTCATGGTATAGAAGCAATAGTGTGTGAAGAAAATCCAAATGTAACGTTGTTAGCAAGATCTATTAAAACTAAATAATATTATTTTTTTTAAGGTGAAAGTTTTCATGGCAAGAAAAAAAAAGAATGGGAACGGTAATGGTAATAATGTAGAAAAAGAAAATTTAGAAGAAACAATAATAGTTAAAAAAACAACAAAAAAACAAATATTAATAACACCTAAAACACAACATCAAAAAGAATTATTACAATCAATTGAAGAAAATATAGTAACAATAGTATATGGGCCAGCAGGGTCAGGGAAAAGTAGAATTTCTGTTGTATGCGGATTAAAAGAATTTATTGAGGGAAAATATAAAAAACTGATATTCACAAGACCTTGTGTAGAAGCGAATGGAGAAAATTTAGGATTCCTTCCTGGTAATTTAAATGAAAAAATTCATCCATATATGTATCCTATATTCGATTTTTTGTCTGAATACCTTGCTCCTAAACAAATCGAAGATATGATGAAGTTAGAAAAAATAATGACACTTCCTTTAGCATTTATGAGAGGAGTCACGTTAAAAAATGCTTTTGTTATTTTTGACGAGGGGCAAAATTCTATACCCAAGCAAATGAGAATGTTTTTAACTAGAATTGGAGACAATTGTAAAGTAGTAATTAATGGAGACCCAGATCAATCAGATATTAAAATTAAGAATGGATTAGTGGATGCATGTGAGAGGCTAGAAGGAGTAAATGGTCTTAAAATAATTAAGTTTGATGAAACAGATATAGTTAGACATCCAATAGTAGTAGAAATAGAAGAAAGATATAAAAATAAAGAATAGCATTTATTTTTAATTCTTAAAAATAATAAAAGAAGATATAACTAAATATATCTGCTTTTTAAATAGAGGAATTTTTTTTTAAATAAAGAATATAAGATTTATGAAAATTATTAAAAGTAAAAACTATATTAGAATAGAGAAAAAAGCACAATCTATTGTTCTTTATCATGGAACTGATTATGGAGGAGATGATTTACAGATTAACAACTCTGAGACAGGCGAAGCTATATTCTTATTTGATAATGGTTGGTCTGCTGAAGAATATGGCAGATATATTCACGAAGTATCTGTAAATATTAATAATCCATTTGTATTTGATGCTGAAGGAGAATCTTGGTTTAATGTTTCTCAGAGACGTATTATAGATAATGCAAAAAGAGATGGTCACGATGCTGTTATTTTCAAGAATATACGTGATGGAAAATATAATTCTTTTATTTCGGATTCAGTATATGCTGTATTTAATATAGGATCAATAAATGTTTTAAGAACAATAGACACTGTTGAAAATCCTAAATGGTATTTGGGTTAATTATAAGTTGGTATAGAATATGATAAATAATTAAGTAGTTTTTGTCGAAAAGAATAAAGGAATTAAAAAATAAAACTTTAATATTATAAGAATAAAGATATTTTTTCGGAAAAAAAATGAACATATTAAATAAAATACTAAATAAGATAAGAAAAAAAGCGTATTCTAAAAATCCTTTTAATTTAAGTAGGATTAAAAAAAAGAAAGTTTTAATAGCTCAAACTGTACAACAAAAGATTGATCAACAAAAGATTGATCAACAAGTTGATATATCTGTAGAAGATCCAACTATGCCTGTTTCAGAGGAAATAATATCAGCTATTATGGAAGATGCGTCTGTTCAAAATTATTTTACTAATCAATTACTTTTAAAAAAAGAAAAAAAAGACAATGAAGGATTAGAGAAATCACCTCTTTTAGATGTAAGAGGATTTGTTAATAGATTAATAGAAGATAGAAGAAAATATTTACAACAAACAGGAGAGGTTCAACAAATAGAAAATCTTCAAACTTCTACAGAAGATCCTTATTCAAGTTATAAAGTTCATTATGATGAAAATAATATAGGCCCTGATCTTCCTGGTATTGCTTTTAATTCTGCTTCTACTCAAATATGGAATGAAATTAATAATGATAATCCTGTTACAGATAATATGTCAGAAGAACAAAAGAGACAAACAGAGAATCAAAATCTTGCGGATTTTAATTACGAAATGGAAAAATGGGATTTAGGATTATTTGATACTGCTCTTGGGCAACCAAAAGGGAAAGGAGCTGCAAAAAATAGAGTAGAGGGATTTGAAGTTGATAATAGAATTTCATTTTTTATTCATAATCCTGAATATTTAGGAGAAGTTCTTCAAAAAAATCCTACAGTAGTAAATCTTTTAGAAGATCAGTTATATAATAGACTTAAAGTTACTCCAAGTGAAGGTGGGATTTTAGAAGATTTAAAACAAGTAGGAGATTTAAAAAGCAATGAACATAGAAGATTAGTCAATATTTTAAATAATGAATTAGGACCACAATTACATTTAATGTTACAAACTCTTATAGAAAGCAACAATCCAGATATAAAAAAATGGATAGACAGAAAAGGTCTTGGGAAATTAAAAGAAATTAAAAATATAGAAAAAAGAACAATACAATCTCCAGAAGATGAAGGAGAAGGAACTTGGGATCCATTAGATATTCAAGGAAAAAGACAAGGAAGAATTGAGGCTCCTAATGTTGAATCGTTAGAAAAGAAATGGAAGAGTATGGATGAAATATCTAAAAGAACTTCAATTATTGGAAGAGAATATATTAAAAAAGATATTGAAGGAATTGAAAATTTAAGAGAAGATACTTTTCAAGAGTATGTAGATAATCTGTCTAATAAGTATTTAGTAGAGAAAAACGCTAAAGCATTAGATAGTTATAATAGTGCTGAAAAAATGAATGTTTTTTCAATAGTTACATTAGAACAAATTGATAATTTATTGGAATCTGGGGGAAAGTCTACAAAATCAGAACAAGCTAATGGGGAAGAAGTAGTTCTTTTTCATAATGGTTTTGGAGATTATGTTGTTCCCTATAGTTTGTTAAATAATATTTTTGAAGGAGTTCCATTAGAAGAAAGGATAGGAATAGATATAAATGATTATGGTGAATATGTTAGTGAATATAGAGAAAAAGTAAAAGATGGATTAGTCTCTGCTCCGTTTAATCCTAAATGGGGAAATATGGTTAGGACTTCTTATATTTCTCAAAAACTTGCAGAGATGGGAAAAATAAAAAAACATATTAAAGATAAATATAAAGAATATCCTGATTTGAAGACTTTAAAAGATAGGTTAAGAGATGTTCAAGCCATTAATGAATCTATATATAAATTTTCAGGAGTGAGTAAAAATGATATTGATGAAAATGGAAAATATACTAAATATGGAGAGATGAAGAGAGATAATTTTATTTCTATGACTCTTAACCAGTCAGATGCTTATATAAATGATTTAATAGATAGACATTCTGTTAAAAAAATGAAAACTCCAGAAGAACAAGAAATAGAAAATAAAAGAGTTGATAAAAATCGTCATAATTTAAAAGCAGCATATGGTGGTAGTTCTTTTTTTGAACATATATTAGGGTATCTATATAATGTGATTCAAAAAAACAAAGGTTTGTATTCTCCATCTATGATAAGATCTTTTTATGATACCTTTTCTCCATATGGTACATTAAGATCATTAAAAACTGAAGAAGGACGAAAGAAAAATATAATGGTTCCTGATATGAGTAATGCTGAATTAAGTAATGTTGTTAGAGGAGAAAATTTTTCTAATAACGATGCTATTATAAATGATTTAAATCGGAAAAGATTAATCGAAAAACTTCCATGGCAAAAAGAGGTTATGGGAAAATATATGGAAATTTTAAGAATAGAAAAAGAAATTAATACAAATAAAGAAAAAATAAATAGATTTAAAGAAATTTTAAAAGAAAAGAAACAAATTGTAGAATCTAAATTTTATAAGAATATTAATACACCTAAGTATGAGAAAACATTAAAGAATTTAATTAATGAAGAACAGATGAAAGAGGTTGAGAATTTTGCTAGTAAAATATCAACTATTCCAGGAATATTCGGAAATAATATTGAGGAAACTATTGTTAAAGAAAAAGTTCCTTTAGAATTTCTTTCTCCAGAAATGAACAGAAATATAACAAATTATAATGATAGGAAATTTGTAGAAAAATTTGTAGAAAATTGGGATTATGTATCTGAAATTCCTCAAAGAATACATACTATAATCGGAACTCCTGCTCTTAAAGGATTATATTCAGCACAGAAATCATTAAAAAAAGAAGAAAATAAAGCAAAAAATAATGAAGCAAGATGGAATATAGAAAAAAAAGAGATATGGGATAAAATTAAAGAAATTTCTTCTGAAAATGGTTATAACTTACCTAAGAGTATCCAATCATGTCACAAGATATTTAAAACAGTAATTGCTGAATATAAATTATTAGAAAATAGAATACAAAAATTAAGTAAAATTAAATATAATTTAACTAAAATAGCAAATACTATGACAGTTGATGCTTTGATTAATAAAGAGATAAATAATTATAAGGTACTATTTAATCAATTATTTAGTTAAAAAATAATCTTAGAATTATAATTAAGATAAAATATTTAAAAAGAGATTTCTTCTAATAAGGTTTTTTCTTTTTCTTTTAATCGTTTTATAGATTTATCGGTATATTCTTTAGAAAGTTCAATTCCTATGTAACTCCGATTTAATTCTAAAGAAATAGTGCCAGTTGTTCCAGATCCTGAAAAAGGATCTATAATTATCTGTTTAATAGTTTTTTTTGTATTGCAGTTACAAGAAAAATTCCATCCTATAGTATCTATTATTGTAGTTTTTCTTCTATCTTTTGGATCATATGAGCTTAAAGAAGTAATGCTGTTTTTGCTCTTTCCTTGGTAATATTTTGATTTTGATAGTACATTTGGAGGTGGAATTCTTTTTTTTTCTATTATCCTTTTTAAAGGTGTTTTACATATAGAACAACATCCTTTTTCACTTGTTGATGTTTTTATCATTATTTTGACTAATTCTTTAGGCATTGTGGATGGATGATTATGATAACTTTTTTGAGTAGGAACGTCCATAAATAATAAACAATCTCCATTTCTCCAATTTCTTTTTATTCCTAAGCATTCTTTTGCTCCTTCCATATCATAATAATAATTTTTATTTTTTGATAGGAAAATTATATATTCTATACTGTTATTGGGTCTGTCATTAACATTTTCTGGCAAAGCATTTTGTTTTACCCAAGGAATCATTTGTCTTAAATGCCATCTATCTTTTCTTAATGTTCTTGCTAATTCCCAAGGTAGTCCTATAAGATCTTTTCCTTTTAAATCTAAATCTTTATAACTTGTATTAACAGTATATTTATCTCCAATATTTATCCAGCAAGTTCCGTCTCTTCTTAATACTCTTTTAACTTCTTTATATATCTCTATTATGTTTTCTATATAATCTTTTGGATTTTTTTCACTACCTATTTCATTTAAATTATTATAATCTCTTAAATTAAAATATGGAGGAGAAGAAATAGAAGATTGGATAGATGAGTTAGGAATAGATTTTAAGATATTTAAAGAATCTCCATTAATTATTTCCCATTTTTTTTCTCTGCTTATAACTTTGTTCATAATGAATTTCCTAATTAATTATATTCTATTATATTATCGATATATTGTAAAGGAATATTTAATTATATAGGAGAATTTTATGAATATCACTATTGTT
>Ga0307375_10006907_pt1 | contig 10423 bp, 10 predicted proteins | sample TR1MG_FD_202531 | JGI IMG/M metagenome (GOLD analysis project Ga0307375, IMG submission 202531) | Soil microbial communities from Risofladan, Vaasa, Finland - TR-1 | ecosystem: Environmental > Terrestrial > Soil > Coastal area > Acid sulfate soil | place: Finland: Risofladan, Vaasa | collected...
ACATCAATGTCAATTACTCCGGGTACTTCAAATTCAACGGTGCAAGCACTAACTATGACGGTGCTATGCGGAACGCTTCCGATAACAACACCGTGTACATGGCATTGTGGCTTAACTTTTAGGAGACGTCGTGCGACAGGAAATCCATACGGACAAGGACGATGGGAAACAAGACGTAATCATCATTAACCGGAGGTCTTTCTTCGGAGCGTTGGTGGCGATTGGCTCGGTGGGCATGGGTGCGATTCTCGCGGTGCCGGTGCTGCGCTACGTCCTCTATCCTCTCTACTCGAAGGCAGCGGGCACGGAGTGGTCGGACGTGGGCGAGTTGAAGGAATTTACCGACAGCGGAGCTCCGGTGCGCAAGACCATCACCTTTGCCCAGCGCGATGGCTGGCGCGAGGTAGTATCAGCCCAATCGGTCTATGTCAGTCGCACCGCAGGGGGGCAGTTGGAGGTTCTTTCCGCCATCTGTCCTCATCTGGGCTGCAGCGTCTCCTGGCAGAAAGGTCAGGATGAGTTCGTTTGCCCATGCCATGGCGGACGGTTTGAACCGGATGGCAAGCACATCTATGGCCCTCCCCCGCGTGCCATGGACCGGTTACCCTCGCGGGTCAAAGACGGCAAGTTGCAGGTCCACTTTGAGTATTTCCGTTCAAACGTACCAAACCAGCAAAAGTTAAGTTAAGCGCAAAGAGGGTGAAGCTGTGGACAAAAAGGAAAAAGTAGCCTCTGCCGCCCCCCCGAGCGGGAGCCTTCCGAAGCGCATATTCCACTGGCTGGATAGACGCGCCGGAGTGGACAAGCTGATGAAGGAATCGCTCGACGAGCCGATTCCAGGCGGTGCACGGTTTGCCTACGTGTTCGGTTCGGGTCTGCTTTTCATCTTCATCTCGCAGATCATCACTGGCATCTGCCTTGCCATCTATTACGTGCCGTCGGCGGAAACGGCGCATACCAGCGTCGCCTATATCACCAAGCAGGTTGCGGCAGGTGCATTCTTACGTAGCCTGCACTACTACGGCTCGAGCGCGATGATCATCGTGCTGCTGCTCCATTTCCTGCAAACGTTTCTCTACGGGTCGTTCAAGGGGCGTCGCGAACTGCTCTGGATTTCCGGGGCCACGCTCTCTCTCTTTGTGCTTGGCATGGGGTTTACGGGCTATCTGCTGCCCTGGGACCAAAAGGCTTACTTTGCGACTGCCGTGGGTACCAACATCGTTGGCGAGATACCCCTGATCGGCGAATGGATGACGAGGTTGCTGCGTGGCGGCGACACCATCGGCACACTCACGTTGTCGCGCTTCTATGTCGCGCATGTCTTCCTGATCCCAGCCGCTATTTTTGCTTTTATCAGCATTCACATCTTCCTGTTCCGCAAGGCCGGAGCAGCCGGTCCTATCAATGAGGATCCGATTGAGCCAAAGCTGGAGCCGGAAGGGTTCTATCCGCGCCAGGTTCTGATGGATATGGCCTTCGCGCTTCTTATCATGGTGGGCCTTGGTTTTCTGGCGTACTTCCATCCGGTTGGTCTTGGTCCAATCGCCAATCCGGCGGATACGCATTTTCTGCCCCGGCCGGAGTGGTATTACCTGCCGATGTTTGAGTGGCTCAAGTTCTGGGAAGGCCCGAAGGTGGTATTCGCGGTCGTGGTCACTCCTGGCATTCTTGCGGCGTTGTTTTTTCTGCTCCCCTTTCTCGACCGCAGACTTGAGCGCAGGCCATGGCGCAGACCCATTCCCGTGCTGGCCGTTGCCATCGTGATTCTGGGCCTGGTCTTTCTGGGCATGAAGAGCCATATGGATGACCGGAATGACCCCACTACAGCCGCGCAGCTTGCCCTTCAGGCCCAGCAGGAAAACGCCTACACCGCCGCGCCATTTCATCCCTATATCGAATCTCCAGGCGGGACGGGTCCGCTCGCTCTCCCTATGGGCCCCGTAAGTCCGCTGGTGTCGCAGGGTAGAGGGATTTTTCAGGAGCATGGATGTTCCGGCTGCCACGGGGAGGTTGGTCTGGGTAGTACGGTTGCGCCCAGTCTCGCAGGCGTGACTAAGAAATTTCCTCAGCCGCAGTTGATCGCACTGCTGCACAACCCGAGTGCCGGAATGCGGGCAGGGCACATGCCCGCCGTGGATATTTCTGCCAGTGACATGTCGGCCTTGCTTGCTTACCTGGGCGTAATTGGAACCAGCGCGGCAAATGTACAGGCGTCGTCCGGCGCTTCCATGCAGCCCTCTGTTGCGGGTCAGGGAGCTATGCCCACCGCGATTGGCGGCACTGTATCTGCGGGTCTGCCGCAACCAGTTGCTCCGGCGCAACTGTCCGCCGACGCAGCTGCCGGCCGGCAGCTCTATCAGGTGCGCGCATGTTTCGCGTGCCACGGATCGTCTGGAGAAGGAGGGCGCGCGCCTGCACTGGCTCCCCTGATCGCGCATGTCCCCGACGCGCAGTTAGCGCAACTTCTAGAGAGCCCGAACGCCAAAATGAAGGCTGGAGGAATGCCTCCGGTTTTCGGAACGCCCGAGCAACGCGGCTCACTGATTGCATATCTGAGGACGCTGCAGCCACCACAGCGGCAGACCCCGCAGCAAACGGTTGCGAACGTTGTCCCTCGAGGTGGCAGCGTCCCCTATCCAGACATGGCTCTGGAGCCTGGCGCTCCTTCTTCGGCTCAAAAGGCTTCGCCGGCATCACCTGGCACGGCTGTTGCGCCGACCGCGGCCCCAGTTTCCGCCACCGTAACCAGGCCAAGTCCTGGCCGCGAACTCTTTCTTTCACAGGGATGTGCAGCCTGCCATGGACCGACTGCGCAGGGGACGCGGTTCGCTCCGTCGCTCATCGGTATAGCGAAGAAATTTCCCGGTGACAAACTGCCCGCATTGCTTCACCACCCCACCAGCAAGATGCGCGCTGGGGGAATGCCTACTGTGACCCTGAACGATGCGCAGATGAGGCAGTTGGTCACTTATTTGTCTGGCCTGGAACTCGCACCCCCTGCGGCGCTGGATGCGCAGGCAAAGCCGGGTACTCGCGGCGCGAACACTCAAGCCGCTTCCGGATCAGTTGTTGCGCAGCAAGCACCCGCGCCCGCGGCAGCACCCGTCCCACTTAGTCCGCTGGCCTTGCGCGGTCACCAGATATTCCAGCGCATGTCATGCGAGAGCTGCCACGGGGTTGACGGACTACACGGAACAGTTGCTGCTCCGCCACTGGCGGGTACGGCCTCGCTTCTTCCGGCATCGGTTCTCGAAAACTTGCTGCGGCATCACACCGTTCGCATGCAACAGGGCGGTATGCCGCTCACCAACTTGAACAAGCCGGACATGCAGGCCCTGGTGGCTTATATCCGATCCATGCCCACGCCCCCCGATGTCAGATAATTCGGACTTGGTTCAAAGACGCCGGCTGAGCCGTGGAGGAAAACGGACTAGCAGTCACTCTCACTTCAGCGATCAGTTGCCGTGCCGCTATCTGGCTTGTCGCATGCTCCATGCGTTAAGCAACAGTCCGGAGATGCACACTCATCTTCAACACACTGCTGCAAACGCACCTAAGCCGGTGCCAGCTGGCGCGGGATGCAGCTTCAACTCACCCGCAGGAGCATTTTGAGCGTTTCGCCGGCGGCGCCTGCCATCCGTTCGAAGGCTTGCTGGCCCTCTTCCAGCGGTAACTCAGCGGTCCATGGCGTGAGGTCCACTTCGCCGGCGGCGAGCATGGCCAGCGATCGCTCGAAATCCGCCGGAGTATACCCAAACGACATCATTACGCGGTGCTCCTTGCGGATACTGGCGCCGAAATCAATTTCACTACGCGGGGACGCCATCCCCAGCAGCACCACCAGCCCTCCTGGCCGACAGAGGTCGAAGGCGGCCTGTCTTGCGGTAGCCGTGCCGCAGGCGTCGACCACCAGGTCCAGGCCGTCGCCTGCAAACCGGAGGGAGTCGGCGCTCCCCTCTGCCGTCGAGACGTTCACCCCAAGCGTGGCACCCATTTGCTGAGCAACCCTCAGCCGCGCCTCGCTCACGTCTTCTGCCAGCACCTCACGCACGCCCAGGCGCAAGGCCATCTGCAACGCAAACGCACCCATCGTCCCCACGCCCACAATTCCCACTCGGCAGTCGGGCGACGGCGCTGCTATCCGGAACAAGTGGACGACATTGGCCAACGGCTCTGCCGTCACGGCACGCGCATCATGCAGTTGGTCCGGAATGTCCACTACATGCGACTCAGGGATCGCGACAAACTCGGCGTGGCCGCCAGCGGTCTTACCCATGCCCAGCAACCGCCAGTTCGGACACAGATTCTGCTGGCCGCGCAGGCAGGCCGCACACCTTCCGCAGCAGATGAACGGATTGGCAGCGACTCGCCGTCCGTCCCGCCGCCGTCCCACGAATTCGTGACCGAGCACCATGGGCGCGGTGCGGCTGCGGCTGCGGCCCAGGAACGCTGCAAGATCCGAACCGCAAATGGCCGCCGTTGTGACGGCAATTTCGCACTCGCCAACGCCCAAGCCCGGCCGAGGACGATCTTCGAGCACCATGTTGCCCGGACCGGCATATACCAATGCCCTCATGGGCAGCTACCTCGCTCGCCTGAAGCGCACAGGGGCAAACGCCTGCGGCCAGAAATTCTGCTGGACCTTGATTCGCATGATTCCCACTCAAATGATTCTTGGCTCGATTGTCGCAGGCCGGCCTTCCCGACGAGAACGCTCTCAGCAACATGTATGCAAGGAACTCAAGTGGGGAGCGAATATGATAGAAAGAGCGGGTCCCCGATGAGGACTCCTCTGCGTCTCATGAATTTAGAGCCGCAGGGCGCCGTGGCGCATCTTGCTATGTATAGGACCCCATGATTCCGACCGAACAGGCCCGCCAGCACGCCTTTCAGGAAACACTCCTGAGCGCCCGACGCACCATGGTGCTGAGTGAAGTTCTGAAACTGGCCATCGACAGCTTTCGTGCCAGCAAATTGCGCTTTGCCCTCACTGCCCTGGGCATGGTCATCGGCACCGCCTCCGTCATCCTGGTGGTAACCATCGGCCTGACAGGCAGGCAATTCATTCTCAACGAGATTCAAAAGATCGGTACGAACGAAGTTGAGGTCGAGTACTCAGGCGGCGGTACCACCGGCACCGAGCGGGTGCTCTATAACGACTACCTCACCCGTGAGGACGAAAAGGCGGTATTGGCGCAGGTTCCCAGCGTGATCTACTCCTCTCCAGTGCTGGAAACCCATGACCGCATCAGCTTTGGCGGAGGGGTGGTTAAGGACACGCTGGTGCTGGGCGTGAGCCCCGAGTACCGTCACGTGCGCAATCTGATCATCCTGGCTGGCCGCGCCATCGACGAGGAAGACGAGACCGCGCATATCAAGTGCGCCATGGTGACTGTGCCGTTTGCCCGCCAGATGTTCGGCAGTTCCGATGCGGCGGTTGGCCGAACCTTCCAGATCATGGGAATCCCGTTCACCATTATCGGCACTTTTAAAGAGAGCGTGGACACATTCGGACAGACCGAGATTACCGATCAAACGATCCTGATTCCCTACTCCGTTGCCCGTTACTTCACGGGCACCGACAACGTGAAGCAGCTCTACTTTTCAGTGCGCAGCATGGACGAGGTGCCCGATGCGACCCGCGAGATTCTGCGCATCATCAGTTCACGCCACAAAGCAAACTCCGTTTACAAGGCGCAGAATTTGAAAGCGCTGCTGACAACAGCCGACACCATTGCCAAAGCCCTGACCGCGGTGCTGGTACTGGTGGCTGCCGTCACACTGGCAGTGGGCGGTGTGGGCATCATGAACATCATGCTGGCCACAGTGCGCTCGCGTATTCGCGAGATCGGAATCCGCAAGGCCATGGGCGCCACCTACCGGGAGATCAAACTCCAGTTCCTTGCCGAAGCGGTCATTATCTCGCTCACTGGAGGAGTGGTGGGCACCATTGTCGGCCTGGCCGTACCGCTCTCGATCCGATTCTTCACCGATTACCCCTTGCCAGTTTCGTACTGGTCGGTGGTGATTGCGCTGGCTGCCGCAACGATTGTCGGGGTGGTCTTCGGCACGGTTCCGGCCACGCGCGCCGCCCAGTTGGATCCAGTGGAGTCTCTCAAATATGAGTAATCCAGAGCCGCACAGAGCAGACTCTGAGCCAGAGCACGAAGACTCGCCCCAAAGCGGTCCGAGCCTCACGCTGCTTTATAGCCTGATAGCGTTGGCGCTCATCGTCGCCATCGGCCTCGCCCTGCTGATCGTGATGCCCTTCTATCACCGACGCTGAGGATGCGCGGTTTACCTGTCGGCCCGCTCCACAATCAGCACCGGAATCCCATCCACCACCGGATAGGCGCGGCCGCAGCCTGTGCAAACCAGCCTGCCCTCTTCCGGACGCAATGCGTCCAGGCAGGCAGGGCAGGCGAGTTGGCCCGCCCACTGGTCAAAAGCCGGTAGATTGACTGAGTTTTCTGGCATCAGGACCGGCTACTGAATTGTCTCATCGCCTCTGGCTTCAGGGCCTGCGTGGCCGCGTTTGGGGCGGCTGGCAAACTCTGCTTCGATGCGCTCGTTGATGCCGGCCTTGGCAAACTCGTGAGCTACGCGGATGCCATTGTAGATGGCATTGTCGTTCGAGGACCCATGGCCGATGATGCAGACTCCGCGCACCCCCAGCAACGGCGCGCCTCCGTACTCGGTGTAGTCCAGCCGCCTGCGGAAGTCGTTGAAGGCGCGCCGCGAGAGCAGCGCTCCCACCTGCGCCGTCACCGTGCGCGTCAACGACTCGCGGAGCACGTCTCGCACAAAGCGTCCGATGCCCTCGCTGGTCTTGAGGGCTACGTTGCCCACAAAGCCGTCGCAGACAATTACATCGGCATTGCCATTGAAGATGTCGCGACCCTCAACGTTGCCGATGAAGCGGATGGGCAGCGCCTTGAGCAGTGGAAAGGCCTCGCGTGTGAGATCGTTGCCCTTGGTTTCTTCTTCGCCGATTGAGAGCAGGCCTACGCGCGGCTCGCGAATTTTGAGCACGCTGCGGGCATACATCTCACCCATCACAGCAAACTGTTCCAGGTTATGCGCCTTGCAGTCCACGTTGGCACCCACATCGAGCAGCACACACGGATTCCCTTTGGATGTGGGCATCGGCGTCGCCAAAGCAGGACGGTCCACGCCGGGCATGACACCCAACACCATCTTGGCCGTGACCATGGCCGCGCCGGTATTGCCAGCGGTCACAAATCCGGCCGCCGTGCCCTCGCGCACCAGCTTGAGCCCCACGCGCATGGAGCTGTCACGCTTGTTGCGTACGGCGTGCGCCGCCTTTTCGTCCATCCCGATACGCTCTGAGGCGTGGTGAATGACGATGGGCAGATCTTCGTTTTCCAGGTGCTCGTCGAGCAGATCGCGCAGTTCCGTCTCGGGTCCAATCAGATGGACCCGCACAGGCAGCGCCCGGCAGGCGAGGATCGCCCCCCGGATCTCTGGCTCTGGTGCTTTATCGGAACCTACGGCGTCGAGCGCGATATCGATGAGCATGTCGCTCAGCCTACTTCGCAGCTTCCTTGACATCCAGGACGGCACGTCCCTTGTACGCTCCGCACTTGGGGCAGGCACGGTGAGGAAGCTTCTTCTCGTGGCAATTCGGGCACTCTGAGAGTCCCACGGCCGTCAAAAAGTCGTGAGAGCGGCGTAATGCGGTACGGCGCGTCGAGTGGCGCCTTTTCGGATTCGGCATGATGCAATTCCTTTCGTGTCCTCGCCCTCTCCGACCTCAGCAGCTTTCAGACCGCACAAGGTCTTCACTGCCATCCGGCACAGGCGGGACACCCTCAATTCTCGGGGTCAGTTCTCTAGGACTTTATCCGTCCGCGGAGCCCAGCCAGAGCCTCCCAGCGGGGGTCGCTTGGACCCTCTTCACAGGAACACATCTGCAGGTTGCGGTTCTGACCGCAGCGCGGGCAAAGTCCTTTGCAGTCAGGCTTGCACAGAGTCCTGACCGGCAGGGATAAAAGCACCTGCTCGCGCAGCACATCCTCAAGCGAAAGACTGTCCTTTTGATAATAACCGATTTCTGTTTCCGGCGCTGTAATCGACCGTTCCGGAGCCTCGGAATCGGCACCCGCTGGCCGGAAGATCAGGTCGAAATCGGCCGCCAGCGGAATCTCCACCGGCTCCACGCAGCGGGCGCAGGGGACCTGGAACTTGCCCCCGAACTGCCCCCTAAGCCGGATGTCTGCCACGATGTTCCTGGGGCCACGATGCTCAGGGATGACCTCTGCCCGCCCAGACGTCGCCAGCGCCCCGGCCTGCTCGGCTTCGTCACCGAAATCGACGGCGCCCGGAGCCAGCTCCAAGTCAAAATCGATCGGCTCCCGCTCCAGCTCGCTTACTTTGAACTCCATGCTATGAGCCTATCGCAAAACCGGGAATCCTGTATCCCAAAGCTTAGTTCCTGTAGCCAGAACGCAACTTCGATCCGCGCCGCAGGGCGACCTCCCTACGGTGTCTTCGCCCTGCCTCCCGGCACATGCAGATACCGGCTCGCAAACTCAAGAAAAGTCGGCCAGTTCGGCCCCGGTGTATGCCCAAACTGGTGCTGCCGGAATCCCAAGTCCCCTTGAATCAGCGCAGTACCCATCGGCGGATACTTCGCCGTCCCCAAACCCTTATGCCCCAATAACTTGTACACCGGCCCGGCATCCACCTCGGCTAGAAACATGCCCCGGGCATCGGCCCACGCATCCCCTCGCGGATTCGCATAACCATCTCCGCTGCTCGCCCCCGCGCCGATAAACACCGGCCGCGGCGCACACAGGGCAATCAGCTCATGGTTATCCACCGGCAGATCGCCCGCATTCAAAGGCCCCGCGTACTTCAGAAAGTTCCCCGCCATCCAGTGGTACTCCGTCACCGAAGCCAGATTGGGTATGGGCTCGCCAAAAATGTGCCGGTACAGTTTGGCGCCGCCTTCGCCCGACGAGCTGATGTAGCCGATCGCAAACCGTGGATCGTAGGCCATGGCCACCAGCGCCGCCTTCCCGAGCCGCGAGTGCCCCACAATGCCCACATGTTTCGCATCGAGCGACTTGTCCGTCTCCAGGTAGTCCAGAGCACGGCTCGCGCCCCATGCCCACGCCTTCAGAACGCCCCAGTCATCCGGCTTGCGTGGCTGGCCCTTGTTCATCAGCCCGATAATCCCCTCCGTCAGCCCTGCACCGTCGTCCGCCTGGTAGCTCGTGGGAGACAGCACGGCAAACCCCCAGCCCCTCTCCAGAACCGGCAGCGCCTGTACAGCGTACTGGCCCGCCTGCATGGAATTGGTCCCCGGCAGGGGACCCGCCAGCGCCACCGGGTAGTCCTTCGCAAACACCATCTCCAGAATCACAGGCACCGGCCCGGTCGCATTCGCCGGAGTCGTCAGTGTCATGTCAATGTGCACCGCAATCAACGGATCAGCCGAATTGTCCACGGTTCCCCGCAGCCTTTTGGTCACAACAGGCACCCGGCCAATGATGCCGTGCGTCGTACCCACCACTTCCCAAACCACCTTTGGCAGGTTGGCCGGCGTCCGCCCCAGAACCACCCGGTCAAACTCTTCCACGATCTCCGGCCGTCGCTTCGTCCACCACATCTTCGCCGTCGTTACGCGCTCGCCATCCTGCAACCTCAGGGCGTCCGGCAGGTTCCCGTACTCGTTTGCCTTCGACTCGTCATAATTCGCTGCGTTCGGCGCCTTCGCATCGGTCGAGGCCGGGCGCCTCATATCCGCTTCCTTGATGCCCAGCAGATCCAGCATCCGCTTCCGGTCCTGCTCCGCCGTCAGGTGTATTGGCACCCCATCCGTCGCCGCCTTGCTCACACCCGTCGCAGCTTCCTGCGCCTGCCCGCGGGAATCACCCGCAACAACCAGCAAAACCAGCGCCAGTCCGCCATGCATCACCATTCGCGACAAAGACATCATCAACCTCATTTCAGGGCCACTCATTCTCAGGCAAGCGGGAACGGGCTCAAGCTTATCGATGTACCCGCAGTCGTGCAAGCGCAGGCACAGCCGTCATTCTCCACACGCCTGTCCCGTCTTTGCATTCCGCCCATGCCCACCCGACCTCGCACTCTCAAGTCCGAAAGAGAAATGCCGATGAAATTGACGAAACCCATCAGAAAGGGAACCTGGCATGGCATGGCTTCGTAACCTCCCCGTCTCCCGCAAATTCATCCTCGCCTTCGGCGTCGTTTGCAGTCTCTGCATCGTGCTTGGGGGATACACGTTTCTCACTTTCCGCAGCGTTGCCCAACAAAGCGCGGAAGTCAGCGAGAACGCCTTCCCGTCTGTGATCCAGCTGGCTGAAATTCGATCCGGACTCAACATTATGCGGCAGGCAGATCTTGACCTGATGCTTTGCCAGACGCCTGCATGTAC
>Ga0307375_10006908_pt1 | contig 10420 bp, 8 predicted proteins | sample TR1MG_FD_202531 | JGI IMG/M metagenome (GOLD analysis project Ga0307375, IMG submission 202531) | Soil microbial communities from Risofladan, Vaasa, Finland - TR-1 | ecosystem: Environmental > Terrestrial > Soil > Coastal area > Acid sulfate soil | place: Finland: Risofladan, Vaasa | collected...
TCAGGGCTGACTGGCGGCACCCGCCCTGTGCGTGCGCAGTTCGGCATCGACCGAGCGATTGGGCGTGTCGACCGGGCACCCCGGCGCGAGCGGCTTGCCGGCGCGATACATCGCGATGCAGGCCTCCACGCCCGGCGGTGCCGACGCATGGGGGTCGATCGCCAGCGGTCTGGCCGGCGCCATGCTCAGCCGTTCATCGCCATCCTTCGCCGAGGGCGGTGCGGGAGGATTGATGCAGTTCGGGATGGGTATGCCCAGCACCGTGGTGCATTTCAGATGGATGCCGCGCGGCAGGTCGACCGCGGTCGATTTCACCACGGCCTCGACCACATGCCGCACCGCTGCGCCACCGAGGGTTTCGCCCGGCGGCGGGAAATACTGCTCGAACCGCGTGGCCCGGTATTTGACCGGATCGGTGTGGCGCATGATCCGCGTATCGCCTGACAGTGCCGGGGACCCGAACCTCGGCGTCGGTGCACTGGCCGCTTGCGCCGGCAATAGCGGCTGGCCATCGCGGTCGTACAGTCGCAGCGCCCGGGTCGGCCTGGGTGCGGGCAACTGCACGGTCATCGCATCGGCGGCGGCCGGCTCGTGGGGCCGGATCACAGGTGCTGGCGGTGGTGGCGCCGGCGGTGGCCGCATGGCCGGTACCGGCTTGACCGTTGCTGCCGGTGCACTGGCGACGAAACGCAGCTGCAGCGACTGGTCAAGCCGCAGATGCACCACGGTCGATTCCGCCGCCGGGCGCATTTCATGCCAGATCAGCAGCATGAACAGCCCATGCAGCAGAACCACTACCGTCAGCGCCAGCCACCACTGCCGGTGATCCGGCGGCGGCTTGCGCCCGTGCAACTGCCACAGCATGGCCCGCGTCGCGGCATCCAGCGGCATCAACCCGCGCGCCGGCGGATCCTGCCGCGGCGATGTCCAGCGATGATGTTCGACCTTGGATGGCTGAGCGATGACGATGTCTCGATAGGGTGCGGACCGCTGCACGCAGGATGGGGCATCACACATGAACCCGGCGACCACACCGGCAGCTTCGTGCCGGAACAGTCGCGTGCCCTCAGACCACGCACCGCCATCGCGGTTCCCTGCAATGCAGCTTGACCGCGCCGGCCGTTGGCTCGACTCTAGACAGGTGGCGCACCGCGCCACTCCGCCATGACCGCCCTCGCCCTGTCACTGCGAGCACGGACGATCATGACGGCCCCGCCATCGTCAGCCGCCAACGCGCGGCCTCCTGCGGCGCCGTTCATGCCACGAGGCCACGCCCTGCACAGGAGGGTCGCATCGTGACGCATTCCACGGAAAGCATCCGCAACATCGCGTTCACCGGTCATGCCGGTGCCGGCAAGACCACGCTGTTCGAAGCCCTGTTGCTGGCCGGCGGCGTGATCCAGACGCCGGGCACGGTCGAGCGCGGCAACACCGTTTCGGATACCGACAGCCAGGAGAAGGCACGTGTCCACTCGATCGACAGTTGCATTGCCCACGTCGAGCACGCCGGCTGCCAGCTCAACCTGATCGACACTGCCGGCTACGATGACTTTCGCGGTGCCACGCTGGCCGCGCTGGCCGCGGTGGAAACCGTGGCGGTGGTGGTCAATGCGATCAACGGCATCGAGCACAGCACCCGCCGCATGATGGCGCATGCACGGGCGCGCAGGCTGGGACGCGTGCTGGTGATCAACAAGATCGACTTCGACGGCGCGGACCTGGGTGCCCTGGTCGAGGCGCTGCGCACCGAGTTCGGCAGCGAATGCCTGCCGGTGAACCTGCCCTCCGGCCACGGCAAGCGCGTGCTGGACTGCTTCTTCCACAGCGACGGCACCACCGATTTTTCCTCGCTGGCCGAGGCGCACCAGCGCATTCTCGACCAGGTGGTCGAGATCAACGAAACCATGATGGGCCAGTACCTCGATGCCGGCGAAGACGCGTTGAGCCCGCAGCAACTGCACGACGCGTTCGAGCAGTGCCTGCGCGAAGGCCACCTGGTGCCGATCTGCTTCGTCAGTGCGCGCACCGGCGCCGGCGTCAACGAACTACTGGAACTGGCCGCGCGATTGTTGCCGAACCCGGCCGAAGGCAACCCGCCGCCGTTCGTGCGCGGCGACGGTACGCCGCTTGACGTTCGCGCCGATCCGGCGCGGCATGTGATCGCCGACGTGTTCAAGATCGTCAACGACCCGTTCGTCGGCAAGCTCAGCGTGTTCCGCGTATGGCAGGGTACGATCCGCCGCGACAGCCAGCTGCTGATCGACGATGGCCGCAAGCCATTCAAGGTCGGCCATCTGTTTCGCCTGCAAGGCAAGACACACGTCGAAATCGACGAAGCCATCCCCGGCGACCTCGCCGCGGTGGCCAAGATCGAGGACATCCACTTCGATGCGGTGCTGCACGACTCGCACGATGAGGATCTGATCGCGCTGGCGCCGCTGGCGTTCCCGTTGCCGATGTTCGGCCTGGCGCTGGAGCCGAAGCACAAGGGGCAGGAGCAGAAGCTTTCCAATGCGCTGGTGCGGCTGGCCGAGGAGGATCCGTGCTTTCGCGTGGAGCATCGCAAGGAGCTCAACGAGACGGTGGTGCGCGGCATTTCCGAGCTGCACCTGAAAGTGATGCTTGAACGCATGCGCGAACGCTACGGCGTCGAGGTGACGACCCACCCGCCGCGCATCGCCTATCGCGAAACCATCGCCGGCCAGGCCGAAGGACACCACCGGCACAAGAAGCAGACCGGCGGTGCCGGCCAGTTCGGCGAGGTGTTCCTGCGCGTGGAGCCGCTCGCACGCGGCGGCGGCTTCGAGTTCGTCGACGCGGTGAAGGGCGGCGTGATCCCCGGCCAGTTCCTGCCGGCGATCGAAAAGGGGGTGCGCCAGGCGATGCAACACGGCGCCATCGCCGGTTATCCACTGCAGGATCTGCGAGTGACCGTGTACGACGGCAAATCCCATGCGGTCGACTCGAAGGAAGTCGCCTTTGTCAGCGCCGGCAAGAAGGCCTTCATCGACGCCATCGGCAAGGCCCATCCGGTGATACTGGAGCCGATCGTGAACGTGGAAGTGGCGATCCCCGAGCACAGCGTGGGCGACGTCACCGGCGGCCTCGCCGGCAAGCGTGCGCGCATCATGGGCACCGATACCCAGCGTGGCGGCGAGCTGGTGATCAAGGCCCAGGCGCCGCTGGCCGAGCTGATCGACTACCCCACCGAACTGAAATCGATGACCGGTGGTCGCGGCCGCTACAGCCTCGACCTCAGCCATTACGAAACGGTGCCCTCGACGGTGCAGAAGCAGCTCAGCGAGGCGTGGAAACCACGGATGGAGGAAGATTGAGCATGCCGGCGATCGACGGGGCAGGGCTGCCTGAACCGCATCCATCCACACGAGGAAACATGCCATGCAATCGCTCCGTCTGATCGCCACAGCCAGCGCCCTGCTGCTGATGGCCTGCAGCACCCAGGCCGCGACCGGCAAACACCACCACGTGGCGTCCGCCACCATGGTGAGCATGGAGCGCACCACCTGCTTCGGCATGTGCCCGGCCTATCGCGTGACGCTGACCACCGACGGCCACATCGCCTTCGACGGCATCGCGCATGTCCAGACCATGGGTCCGGTCGCAGCCCAGGCCTCGCCGGCCCAGGTCAAGGCCGTTCGTGCGGCGATCAACGAAGCCGATCTGCGCGGCCTGAGTGACCACTACACCACGCATGAGGACGGCTGCAGTCCGCTGATGATGGACATGAACGGCGTGAAGATCACCATCAACGACGCCCGCGGCAGCAAGACGGTGGACTTCTATTACGGCTGCCGGGGTGCGATCGCCAACCAGGTGCGTCCACGCATCGACAAACTGGCCAGCACCATCGACCAGCAACTGGACACCGCACGATGGATCGGCAAGCCCATCGGGCCCGGCGTCCCCGGCGAGGTCATTCACTGAGCCCTGTCGCCATCGCCGGCAACCGCGGCAACGACCGGCTGCCGGACCGCTGATCGAGCGAACCGGATCGCCCGGGCCACTCAGCGCCTGGGCTTGAGCAACGTACCGGTACACTTCGGCGAGCCGCACAGGCACGCCCACAACTTCTTCAGACGCGCGGTGTGCGGAACCTCCAGCACGATGCCGTAATCGTAGGTGAGTTCCTCGCCGGGCTCGATGCGGCGCATCGCCTCGATCACCACCCGGTCCTTGCGCAGGTCGCCGCTGGCGCTTTCTTCGACCAGTGCGCGGCAGTTCGGTGCGCAGCTGTGGTTGATCCAGCGCGCGCTGTTGCCGTGCTGGTTGGCATCGATGAGGTACTGCTCGTTGAGCGTGAACAGAAAGGTATGGCCAGTCTCACCGCCGTCGCCATAAAGCTCGTCGGCCTCGTCGTGGGTCAGCAGCTTGCCCTTGTACTCGATGATTTCTTCCCCTCTGGCGATGATGCCGGCGGCGAAAACACCATTGCCGTGGATCGATGAACGACGGGTGACGATGCGACGGGTGCGCGCTGGCGACGGCATGGACGAATCCGCTGATTTCAAGGAACGACCCGCGATGATGCCCGCAGCGCCGCACGATGGGAACCATGGGGTTGAACGGGGAACGGAGCAGACCGCATTGGCTCATGCCGTTCCCTGTTCCCCGTTCCCAACCTCCCTGCTACTATTCAAACAATCGTTTGAGAAAAATCCATGAAACGACTTCTGCGACATTCCGTGCTGCTGTTTCTGGCAGGCGCCCTGATTGCCTGCGGCGAGCCGCGCAAGAGCGTGTTTCCGCCGACCGTGAGCATCCAGCAACTGTCGGTGCTGCCCGATGGCCAGTGGCGACTGACCGTGCGCATCCAGAACAACAGCTACAGCGGAATGGATTTCAAGTCGCTCGACGGCCGACTGCAAGTCGCCGCGCTGATACCGATCCGCCTGCACGCGGATTTCCACCGGGATATTCCGGCGCTTTCCGGCGACGTGATCCGGCTCGACGTGCTGCCCACCACGGCCATGGCACAGGCGCTGCAAGCCGTCGCCGACAAGGGCAGCGCCGGTTCACTGGCTTACCGCATCAGCGGCAGCGCCAGCGCCAAGCCGGATCAGGAAGACAAGCCGCGCGACTTCGACTTCAGTGGCACCGACTGGATCTCGCCGGCACCAGGCATCCCCGACACCTACCGCTGACCCTTGCACCCCACCCCACGCATTCAACCGAAGGAACCTGCAATGACCATGTACAAGGCCCCGCTGGACGACCAGCGCTTTGCCCTCTTCGACGTGCTCGGTGCCGAAGCCGTGCTCACTCAACTCGTGGGCGGTACGGAACACACCCGCGACCTGCTCGAGGCGGTGCTGGAAGAGGCCGGCAAGCTCGCCGAACAGGTGCTGGCACCCACCAACGGGCCGGGCGACGAGGAGGGCTGCCACTACGACAAGGCCACCAAGACGGTGACAACGCCGAAGTCGTTCAAGGAGGCCTTCAAGCAGTTCGCCGACGGCGGCTGGACCAGCCTGACCAATCCGGAAGCCTACGGTGGCCAGGCGCTGCCTGCCGTGCTGGGCACCGCCACCACCGAGATCTTCCAGTCCGGCAACCTGGCCTGGAGTCTCTACCCGCTGCTATCCGAGGGTGCCTGCCACGCGATGGAGATGCATGGCGAGGAATGGCAGCGCGTGAACTACATGAAGCCGATCATCGAGGGTCGCTGGACCGGCACCATGTGCTTGACCGAGCCGCAGGCCGGCTCCGATCTGGGCCTGCTCAAGACCCGCGCCGAACCCGGCGAGCAGGACGCCAACGGCAACACCAGGTACCAGATCACCGGCACCAAGATCTTCATCAGCGCCGGCGAGCACGACCTCACCGAGAACATCGTGCATCTGGTGCTGGCCCGCCTGCCCGGCGCACCGGAAGGCAGCCGCGGCATCTCGCTGTTCATCGTGCCCAAGGTCAAGGTGAACACCGACGGTTCGCTGGGCGAGCGCAACGCCGTCAGCGCCGGGGCGATCGAGCACAAGATGGGCATCCACGCCTGCTCCACCTGCGTGATGAATTTCGACGGCGCCGACGGTTACCTGATCGGCAAGCCGCACAAGGGCCTGATGGCGATGTTCACCATGATGAATGCCGCGCGCCTGTCGGTCGGCGTGCAAGGCCTGGCGCTGGCCGAGCGCGCGCTGCAGAACAGCCTCAACTACGCCCGCGAGCGGTTGCAGTCGCGCGCGCTGTCCGGTCCGAAATTTCCCGACAAGCCGGCCGACAACCTGCTGGTGCAGCCGGACGTGCGCCGCATGCTGCTGACCCAGCGTGCCTTTGTCGAAGGCTCGCGCGCGCTGGTGCTTTACACCGCGCTGCAGACCGACGTCGAAGCGCGCGCTGCCGACGAAGCCGCACGCACGAAGGCCGGCGAACTGGTCGCGTTCCTGATCCCGATCGCCAAGGGCGTGGTCACCGAACTCGCGCAGGAGTGCACCAAGGAGGCGCTGCAGATCTACGGCGGCCACGGCTACATCGCCGAGAACGGCATGGAACAGTTCGTCCGCGACGCCCGCATCATCACCCTGTACGAAGGCACCACCGGCATCCAGGCCGCCGACCTGCTGGGTCGCAAGATCCTCCAGCTGCAAGGCGCGGGCTTCAAGCATTTCCTCGAAGAGATCAGTGCGTTCTGCCAACAGCACAGTGCCGATGCGGCCCTGCGCACGCTGATCGGGCCGCTTGCCATCGCCGCGAAGCAGTGGGGCGATCTCACCCTGCAACTGGCCCAGCGCGTGCAGGCCAACCCGGAAGAACTCGGCGCTGCCGCCACCGACTACCTGTACTACTCCGGCTACGTCACGCTGGCCTACCTGTGGGCCCGCAGCGTCGCCGCCGCCGAAGCCGGCACGCAGTCCGCCGCGTTCAAACAGGCCAAGCGCGACACCGCGAGCTTCTACTTCGCCCGCATCCTGCCGCGCACGCTGACGCACAAGGCTGCTATCGAGGCAGGGGTCGGCACGCTGCCGTCGATCGACTGATCGAACCCGCCTTTGCGCTGAAGCAAAAAGCCCGGGCATGCCCGGGTTTTTTCATGGCAGTCGACCGGTCGGTGTTGTCGATCGGCGACGTGCCGCGACAAGGCCGATCGACAGATGCGGAGAATGTGCCGAAATAGGTCAGCTCTGGTTCAAGAACGTCATCGCCGGTGTCGCTACGCGCAATTCACCACAAGGACTCGCCTGAAGGCGAAACAGCCGCGGTTCGCAGATACTGCTGGATCAGTGCCTCATGTGCTGTGGCGGCCTGCATCAGTTCCCGCGCCAGGGCTTCCTGCGCCGCAGCCACGGGCGAGGGAAGCGGCCATGCCGGGGGCGTTTTTTGCACCCGCGCAACCGGCACGTCAACGGTGGTCATTTCGGCTTCAAGCAGATGGCTGATGTCGTAGGCATGGTCGCTCATGCGAGGGATCATGCAACAGGCTTGCCAACCGCCACCTTGCCGCGCGCGTCGATGCAAGAAAATCGCTGCAGGTACTCGTCGCATATCCTTCCGGCACGGATTGGTGATCCGTGCCTGCTGCGGTTACGCTAGCATCCAGGGGGAGCTGCCATGAAGTCACATCATGTTGCCGCACGGCACCGGTTGTTGCCTGCGCTGTCTGTCCTGCTGCTGACGTTGAGCGGCGCCGCATGGGCGGCGGACCCGCCCGGCGCGAAGTACCCCAACTATCCGAGCGAGACGCCGGCAAGCTTCACGCCGGTCACCAGCAGCTTCGACTACGTGCGGCGCGAGGTGATGATCCCGATGCGCGACGGCGTGAAACTGCATACCGTCATCCTGATCCCCAGGGGCGCCACGCACGCCGGCATCGTGCTTACCCGCACACCCTACGATGCCAACGCGCTGACATCGCACAGCATGAGCGGCCACCTCGGCCCGATGCTCGAGGGCTACGACAACGCCATGGACGTGATCGTCGAGGACCGCTACATCCGCGTGGTGCAGGACATCCGCGGCAAGTACGGCTCCGAGGGCGACTACGTGATGAACCGGCCGGTACACGGCCCGCAGAACCCCACGCCGGTCGACGACGCCACCGACACCTGGGACACCATCGACTGGCTGGTGAAGAACATCCCCGAGTCCAACGGCAAGGTCGCCACCATCGGCATCTCCTACGACGGCTTCGAGCCGCTGATGTCGCTGGTCCACCCTCATCCGGCGCTTAAGGCGGCGGTGCCGATGAACCCGATGGTGGACGGCTGGAGGGGCGACGACTGGTTCCACAACGGCGCCTTCCGGCAGCAGAACATGAGCTACATCTACGAGCAGGAGGCCAGCCGCGGCAACACCATCAAGTGGTGGACCAGCTACCACGACGAATACGACCTGTTCATGCACTACGGGTCGGCCGGCGCACTAGCGCGGGCCTACGGCATGCAGCAGCTCGGCTTCTGGAACAAGCTGCAGGCGCATCCTGCCTACGACGCCTTCTGGAGCGACCAGGCGGTGGACGAGGTGCTGGCCGCGCAACCGCTGAAGGTACCGGTGATGCTGGTGGACAGCCTGTGGGACCAGGAGGACATCTACGGTGCGCTCGCGGTCTATCGCGCGATCAAGCCCAAGGACACCAGCGGCAGGATAGTCAAGCTGGTGATGGGTCCGTGGCACCACGGCCAGGAAATCGGCGACGGCAGTTCGCTCGGCGCGATCCATTTCGGCAGCGACACCGGCCTGTATTTTCGCGAGCACATCCTGCGGCCGTTCCTCGCGCAATACCTGAAGGATGGGGCGCCCAGGGCGAACCTTGCCCCGGTCACCGCCTTCCAGACCGGTACCGATCGGTGGCAGCGGCTGGATCGCTGGCCGCTCGCCTGCGAGCAAGGCTGCCCCGACAGCAGCCGGCCGCTGTATCTGGAGCCGGGCCTGAAGCTCGGCTTCAGCGCGCCCACTGGCGGCGCCGCGTATGACGAGTATGTCTCCGATCCGGCCCACCCGGTGCCGTTCCGTGCGCGGCCGATCCAGCCGATCGGCTACGACCACGGACTGACCTGGCCGCAGTGGCTGGTGGACGACCAGCGCGAGGCATCCGGCCGTACCGACGTGCTGACCTACACCTCCGACGTGCTGAGCGCACCGCTGACCGTCGCCGGCGCACCCGAGGTGCACCTGGTGGCCTCCACCAGCGGCACCGACAGCGACTGGGTGGTCAAGCTGATCGATGTCTATCCCGATCAGGTGGCCGCGCAACCGGAGCTGGGCGGCTACCAGCTCGCGGTGGCGATGGACATCTTCCGCGGCCGCTACCGCGAGGGTTTCGACAACCCCCAGCCGCTTGCCGCCAACCAGCCATTGACCTACCGCTTCGCGCTGCCGGCGACCAATCACGTCTTCCTGCCCGGCCACCGGATCATGGTGCAGGTGCAGTCCAGCTGGTTCCCGCTGTACGACCGCAACCCGCAGACCTTCGCGCCCACTATTTTCCTGGCCAAGCCGGCTGATTACCGGAAAGCCACCCAGCGCATCTATCACGCTCCGGGCGAGGCCAGTTACCTCGCGTTGCCGGTGGTGGGAAGCCGATGACTGCCATCCAGGCCGGCATCGAGACGATGCCGCGATCAACTGACCGAAAATCGACGTTACCCGGTAAACTTGATCCTGTATTCAGGGGGGCGGGGCTAACCAGGATTAGTTTGTTTGCCTGTCAACCTGTGGTTATGCGCGGACAGAGTTTACGGGTCGGCAGTGCGGCGAACGTTACTGGCATCTGAAGCGAAGGAAAATACGCATACGATGGGCGAACGGACTTGACCAGGGGCCGGTCAGTCTCCGAAGTACGCCAAATGAACATCCACGTTGCCATTTCAGGCCCGGATAACGCAATATCGGAAACGGGTGTCTGGACGGTTATTCACGATTTATCGTATCAAAGCATCCAGCGTCAACAGCATAAAGACGATGTAGCGGTTGTCATTGGTCGACCAGTTCCATATTCCGGCAATTGCCGGAAACGGAGAAGTTGCCTGACTCGTCACTTGAAGAGCACCCTGGCATGCCATCGATCCTGGCGCCGCATGGTACGTGCCGTCGTCGGACAAGATCGCCAGTGTCATTGGTCAACATTGATTCCTGGAGCACGATCATGATGACTGATCAATATGCTGTTTTCATGCTGGATGCCCGACGCTATGCCCTGCGTCTGTCCGCGGTGGACAGAGTGGTGCGCATGGTGCACATCACCCTGCTGTCAAAGGCGCCGGACATCGTTCTCGGCATAGTCAACATGCAGGGACGGGTTATCCCGGTCATCAATGTGCGCCGGCGTTTTCGTCTTCCGGAACGGGAGATTGCCCTGACCGACCAGCTTGTGGTCGCACACACGGCACGACGTGCTGTCGCATTGGCAGTGGACACGGTGACGGACGTCGTCGAATGTTCCGAACAGGATCTGGTCGCGGCAGAG
>Ga0307375_10006909_pt1 | contig 10419 bp, 6 predicted proteins | sample TR1MG_FD_202531 | JGI IMG/M metagenome (GOLD analysis project Ga0307375, IMG submission 202531) | Soil microbial communities from Risofladan, Vaasa, Finland - TR-1 | ecosystem: Environmental > Terrestrial > Soil > Coastal area > Acid sulfate soil | place: Finland: Risofladan, Vaasa | collected...
CGTGTTTCTTGCCACGTGCCTAAGGGTGGTGTGCCAGCCAAGATGGCCAATCACCGGTTTGGTGGTCAGCGCGTGGGTTGGCGATTTTGCGTGAAGCCCCAATTCCTCCCGGCTACCCTGGCGTTTATCGGGACTGATCTGACAGGTGTGCTCTGACTCTCCTTTTGTTTGTGAAGGAGTTCGCCAGCAGTGACTCCACCCAGAGCGGGTATAGTTGAGCATAGTTTTCGGTGAGGATTCTTGGACGAGCTTGGTCTTCAACAGAACCTCGTACTTCCTTGGTTCGCGGCACAGCAGGGACAGCAATACACCCTCGTTTCCGTTGGCTCAAATCGTAGGCCTCTCGTCCGGATGCCTGAAGAAGTGGCGCCAGCGCAACCAGGGGCCGGATTACATCCAGTACGGACGAGGCGGCCCAATTCGCTATGAGTTGAGCGCCCTGAAGGCCTTCCGGGAGACCCACACAATTCATGGAGGGTCCAAACTGTGACAGATTTAGATTCTGCTGTCGCCGATCTCCAGTCTCGCTGGCACGTCCTTTGCGATCTTGACCGGGCACGGGCAGTTCAATCCATCCAGCAGTCCGGCATGAGCCTCAAGGCCCTCGCGCCGCAACTGAGCTGCTCCTCGTCGCTATTGTCTTATTTCCTGCAGGCGGCACAGACTCCAGCGGAGAATCGGGAGCTGGCTCGCTTTGGTGAGATCACAACGCGGGAGCTTGTGCATAGGACCAGCGCTTCCAGGGGAAGAAGAGACCACAAGGCTCAGGACGCGGTCGACGGGTCGCCCGGTCTAATCACTCCAGCCTTTGCCTTGGAAGGGCCGCCAGGCCCGTGACAAAAGGCCCTAGACGGGTATTGAACCGCGCAATGGATGGAACATTCAAACCGATCGCGCTCTCGAAGGTCTACAAGGGGCAGCTTGTGTCCCGGCCAACGGCCACAGAGGTATTCGGCAACTATTGGGAATGGGCCCAGGTCAACCTGAGCCTTTTTCTTCGCCAGTGAAGAAATGCAAAAACAGCGGCCTCTTGTCGAAGTTCAAAATCCAGTGTGGCACTCATTCCGGGTCTATAAACACAGACCTGGCCCGTTTCGGCGATTCAACATATCTCAACGAGTCGTCTGGGACATCGGTGCGATTGGATTTGCGGCCCTCGACCATGCCCTTTTTGGCGAGATCTCCTGAAGCCAGATAACTGCTCGCCTCCCACATGCGCGAGGCGAACTGGCGGGCTCTCTTTGAAAAGATCTCCCTGGCGCCTACGGATGCCAACAGTTCGGCTTCAAAGGCTTCCTTTACATGAAGGGTGCGTCTCCTCCCGAGCTTGGTGAGAGTGAAGCTGCGCGCCCGCCGGTCATTTGGGTCGGCAGAGACCTTCCCTACGTTGGCTTCCTCGAGGGACCGCGCGGCGCGTCGTACATTGTCTTTCGACTCCCCTGTTGCCTTGAGAATTGCACTGAACGGCACGCCAAATTCCTGCAGGTAGGCCCGCTGCATAAAGGCCCACTGCAGGACCGAAACGCCCTCCTGACTGAGAATTCGGTGCAGCTTCCAGAACAGCAGATCGAGGAATTCCTGCGCCATATATTCCATGGGCAACGGCTTATCGCTCTTCACTGGCATAGATAGAAGCAGTATGCTCCTTTTTATATGACGCCACAATCTGACGTATAAATCGTTACAGTTCATATAGTTAATCTCCAAGCCTTTGGGGTCGATGACTCCATTTCCGAACCGAGATCGTAATGCTTCTCCCTTGACAGGCTTTTGAATCAAGCGCGGTACGCCCGCATGCTGGGACTTTAGGGCGAAATCCGTCTCGCTGAAAAAGGCTGGCGGGCGCGCTCCTTCATCAAAGGGCGCGCCCAAAGGCGTTGTGTTTGGTGAATTGGTTGTACCTGTGAGGATGGCAATAGATATGAAAACTACTGGCTATTTCCTGAGGGCGATAAAGCGGGGGCCGTCGCCACCGTTCCGATGACCGGATCAACCGGTCACCTCGCTTTGAGGCAAACCTTGTCACAATTTGAGAATCAGCTCGCCGAGACACCTGTTCTGACGTCTCCCTCACATTCTCCCCTCGGAGAATCTGCGAGTTCTGTTAGCACCGTACTTCACTCAACGCAATTACCTGCAAATTACACTCCCAGCTCCAAAGACCTTGCTGTTGGCTTCCATGCCCGAATTCAAGATCAGTTCACCGTGCTCCAGGGATGCCTGAGCGAACCAAGAGGCATTCATTCTGCCGGCCGGCAACCACAACCGTCCGCAGGTTCTGCAAACACGACGTTGCATCTGGTTTCGAAATCTCCTAACGTTATTCCAGCGACACCAGCAAAGCGGACAGGAAAAAGCATGTCACGCAGAACTGGTCAATTAGGCCACATTGAAGAGAGTGGCAAATGGTGGGTTGTACGGTGGTGGATGGACGTGGCGGGTCAAGAGAAGCGGGTTCACAAGCGGGCAAGGATTTGCCCCATTTCTGGACCTGGAGTCTTGTCGAGATCTGCACGGGAACGCCGCGCTCGGGAGATCATAACCAAGAGCGGTGCAGACACCGAGGAGCACTTCAACAAGGTCGTCAAACAAGCAGAAGGCGGCATCACATTTCGGGAACAAGCTGTGATCTGGTTTGAGCAGGTCAAAACCCGGCGTCGAAAGCCCGTAGCAGCTTCAACGCTGGAGCTGTGGAAAGGTTGTTTGCGCAATTGGTTGAACCCAAAGATCGGAGATTTTCCTCTTTCTGAGGTCAACAACTCGGCGCTGAAGGGTCTCGTTGCAACGATGGCGAAAGCTGAATTGTCTGCGAAAACCATCGACAACTACGCGCAAGTGGTCAAAATGGTCGTGGCGTCTGCGGTGAACAGGGAAGGAGAGGAGATCTACCCGCGGAAGTGGAACCACGAATTCATGGACATGCCGTTAGTCGAGAAGGCGAAGCAGAACACGCCGTGTTTCTCGACCGAAGTCATGTCGGGCTTGGCAACCTGGAAGAAGGAACGGGAGCGGATGGTGTTCATTTTGTGTGGTGCTGCAGGTTTGAGGATCGGGGAAGCGCTTGGTCTGGAGATTGACAAGCACATTTCTCCGGACTTCTTGACCATCAGCATTCAGCAGAAAGCACGCCATTGCAAAATCGAGAAGAGGCTCAAGACAGCGAGCGCTTCTCGCCAGGTCGACCTTCATCCAGAGATCGCCGCGATGCTCAAGAAGTTCGCTGGAGAACGCAAGACCGGCTTCCTGTTCTGCACGCGAAATGGAAAGCCTCTTGGGTCGTCCTGCATTCTTCGCCGGCACCTTCACCCGGCGCTGAAGCAATTGGGGTTCATCAACCGGTTCACCGGCACCCACAAGGCGGGCCACCACGCGTTCCGGCGTTTCAGGAACACGCATCTGCGCAATCGAACCGAATGTCCAGAGGGTCTTCAGAGGTTCTGGATGGGGCACGCAGACGAGAGCATGTCCGATCTGTACGACAAGATCAAAGAGGATGTGAATTTCCGCAAAGAGTGGGCTGAGAAGTGCGGTTTCGGCTTCGAATTGCCTTCAGTTGTACCGAATGTACCGAAAATCGAGGAAAATGACGAAGCGACGAAAGCCGCGTAAGTCATTGATTGTAGAAGAGAAAAAATGGTCGGGGAGAGAGGATTTGAACCTCCGACCCCCTGGTCCCGAACCAGGTGCTCTACCAGGCTGAGCCACTCCCCGAACATGGTTTGCAGATGCGCGAATGTGGGCGCTGCCTGGTACGTTCTGCCCGCTGTACGCGCTCCCATGAGTGTAGCAGAATTGGCCGTTTGGCGGAGAGCCGGGCAGGGCCTGGCCCGCCTTTTGGAATGGAAGGCGGACCAGATCGTTTACTTGGCCTGGACGGGACTACATTTTGTCCGGTTTGGCGGGCGCCACCGCCCCGGGGAAGATGTCTTCTAGCGGGGCATCGCGCTGCTGTTCCTTGTCGGGCTGCGGCAGCGGCTTGCGAGGCAGCATCTGGTCGCGCTGTGCCGCGTCGTAGACGAAGATGGCTTCCACGGTGGCGATCTGTTTAAGGTCCGCCGGCTGCAGGCGCTCGTACACGTCCTGGTTGGAGTGGTGGGTGCGGCTTTCGTAGTCCAGTGGGTCCTGGATGAACTGGAAGCCGGGGATGCCGACAGCGTCGAAGCTGAGGTGGTCCGTGCCGCCGGTGTTGCGCATGCTGAGCGTGGTGACTTCCAAGTCTTTCAGCGGCGCAATCCACTGCGCGAAGATGGGCGCGACCGCGGCGTTGCCCTGCAGATAGATTCCGCGGATTTTGCCGCTACCGTTATCCACGTTGAAGTAGGCAGAGATGAGTTTCTGCTCCGGCTTGACCTCCAGCGGGCCCGCGGCGCGGCGCAGGAACTCCGGCATAGCCAGCTGTTCCGGCGTGGTGGACAAGGGGGCGAAGCCAAAGTGCTGCTTCACGTATCCGCGCGAGCCGAACAAGCCCTGTTCTTCGCCGGTCCAGAGCGCAATGCGGATGGTGCGCCGGGGCTGCACGTGCAGGGCCTCAAGGATGCGGACAGCTTCCATGGCCACGACGGTCCCCGCGCCGTTGTCGGTGGCGCCAGTGCCTGCAATCCAGCTGTCCAGGTGGCCGCCGAGCATCACCACCTGATCCTTCAGTTTGGGGTCGGTGCCGGGAATTTCGGCAATGGTGTCATAGCCATGCACATGGTCCCCGGTGAAGCGGGTTTCGACGTCCACCTGCACGGTTACAGGGACATGATCCTGCGTCAACCGGTAAAGCCGGCCATAGCTTTCAATGGCGGCCACCACCACGGGAATCTTCACGCGCTTGTCGGCAAGGTAAGGCGTGCGGCCGAGCGTGGCGCCGTTGTCGTCAAAGAACGTGCCGCCGGATCCGCCTCCGTTCTTTGCGTCGCGGCTGGGCTCAATCACGGCTGCTACTTTTTCTTCCGCAAAGAACTGCGCTACCTTGTCGATGAGCTTGATGCGCTGCAAATAGGCGCGCAGGCGAGCCTGGAACGCCGGCGGCATGCCGCCCTCGCCGGCGCGGACGGGGTACTGGGCAATCTCTTCCAGTTCCTGGTCGCTGTACCGCTCAAAGAGTGCTTTGTCGACGGGCGGCACAGGGCGCATGGCGCCGTAGAGGACGATTTTTCCGGCAAGCTTACCCTTGTATTGATCCATGTCCTTCTCGTCATGAATCGAGACAAAGACCACGTCCCCGGTGACGGCGCCGGTCGTGGCCGGTGACCAGGGCGTGGCCTGCACAATCAGCACGGCCGGATCCGGCGTGACCATGCGGGCCCAGGTGTTCAGCTGTTGCCACCCCAGGCCGAACTCGCCCCAGTCCTCAAGATGCGCGTTTTTCAGGCCAATTTTGGTCAGCGTGTCGCGGGTCCACTCGTTGGCCTTCATTGCGTTCGGCGAGCCCGTGAGACGGGGACCGATGCCGTCCATCAGCGCGGCGGCAAAATCCATGACGTGGGAGTGGTTGAGGCCCTCGTCCCGGATTCGCTGATACATGTTCAAATCCAGCGATTCGGTGGCGGGCTGCACCTGGGTGTATGGGTCTAGGGCCGACGCCGGCGCGGGTTTGGGCTTGTCTGCGGCGTACAGCAGAACAGATGCAGAGAGCAGAGCCGCCGGCAGGAGGCGGACAATTCGGTTCAACATGAAATCAGGCTCCGGATGGGATGGGTGAATCCCGATGGGGGAGATTCTACGGTATCCACGCCAGTTTGGGCGGGAAATTCCCCGGAGTCCTGGGTGACGTTTGCCGGGTGAATACCGGCAGATATCGCCAGCTAATCGCTGGTGTTGCTGCCGCCGTCCATATTCGCAGGCAGGTCCAGAGAGATGAGAGTAAAGCGGGTATTGCCGCCTTTTGGCGCGTCAAAGCCGACGATGTGCTGGCGATGCTTTGAGCCCGCCTTCAGCTGCAATCCGTTGCCGACATCGACATTTGTATGTTTTTTGTCGTCCGCACAGGTGAGTCCCTCGGGGGTCGCAATCGGCGTTCCGACGGGCGTGTTGTCCTGGCAGGTGATCACCGGTCCGTAGCGGCCCAGAGCCTTCTTGTAAAAGGCCTCCACCTTGTCCTGCGGATCCTGGCTGGTGAAAGAGATGACGCGGACGCGCAGTTGCCACTCGCCAAAGCCCATGTGGACGTCGGCAGACTTGGAATTGTCGTCATCTTGCACCTGGGTGGCGTGGGGATAGACGGGAAGTCCCAGATCGGAGGCGGTGACGTTGTTGGTATTCACATGTACGCCGCCAAACGGAGTGTCTACCTGAACGTTCTTGTCTTCGCCGTTAGCGCCCTTTTGCACGTTGACCCGGCAGCCGGAAATCCAGACCACCAGGACCAGGCCAGCCAGCAAACACATTGTCCTTCGCATCATAAAAATCGCCCTCATGGGAGCTAATACGGCGGCACTGGCGGATCGGTTCCGAGAAACTCCGCGGCCCAGATTTTGCGTGCCATGCAGAGCGGAAGCAGGGATACTCAAAGCGAACGTCCGCGCGCTAATGGGACTGGGGATTGTCTTCTTTGGAACTGGTGGCAAAGAAGATGCATGCGAAGAAGACCGCGATAATGACCGGGACAACAAAAAACGGGGAAGAAATATCCATGGCCAATTCTCCGAATATGAGGATGTGCAAACCGGGCTAGCTGGGACTGCGCCTTGCTGGCACGCCGGACGTAGGCCGCTGGAAGAGTCGTTAACGCCAGAGGCTTTTCCGGTGGTTTGCCGGTCCCGGAGGTGCTTTGCTGGAAAGTGTACACCGGCAGGCGACCGGCTGGCGAAACGCTGACCAGCCGCCTGCAAGCCAAGGCGCATGTCGAAGTCACTCGCCCTGCATTTTGGGTCCTCCGTCGGGGTAGTTCACCCGGACAGAGAGGATCTCATAGGGGTGGATGGGAACCCGGACGACATTGCCGGTGACGGCGAGCGCATCGCCCTGCGGGGTCTCCATCAGGTTGGTCACGGTGGCTCCGGTGGCGCCCGGCGGAACATGGAATTCGACCGTGGAGCTTTTTCCGGCCCACTCGTAAACGCGGAAGATGAGGCCCTTGTCATCCTCCGCCTTTTTGACGGCGGTAAGGACGACGTTGTCCGGCGAGACGGATGCGAAGGAGTGCTCGGCGGGCAAGGGGCCGGGGTGCGAGGTGGTGACGATGGCCTGGAGGGGATAGTTGTAGTCCCATCCGTGGCGAACGGTGAGAGCATCGCGCCAGGTTCCGGCATGCGGATAGAGCGCGTAGTGGAAGTGATGGTGGCCCATGTCCGCGTCTGGGTCAGGCCACTTGGGCGAGCGCAGCAGGGTAAGCCGCAGGAGGTTGCCCACGGAGTCATACCCGAACTTGGTCTGATTCAGGAGGCTGAAGCCATGGCCCTTGTTGCCGAGGTCGGCCCAGCGCTGTGCGGGCACTTCAAACTGCGCCTTCTCCCACGAGTTGTTGCGGGTGGTGGGGCGCTGGATGGTGCCGTAGGGGATTTCATACGTGGCGAAGGGACTGGTGGCAGCCAGGGGGAAGGCCGCCTTGAGCAGGATGTGCGACTCGTGCCAGTCAATCTGATTGTCTACGTCCACGAAGTCTGAGCCGGGGCCCAGGCTGAGCGTCTGCACGATTTTGGAATTTGGCCGGTGGTAGCTGACGCGTATGGCCGGGTAGCCGGCCTTGTCGGTCACCGACTCGACGGAGTCTGCCTGAGAGATGGTGGCCGGAGGCACATCGTAGGTGCCGGGGTCGATGTTCCAGGCGTCGTAGTCCTTGGGCGTGTCCTTGAAGAACTGGAGTTGGTTGCCGCAGGAGTCGGGCGCGATGGCCTCGAAATGGTCCCGATTGTCCAGCAGGCTGGTGATGCAGCCGGAGTGAATGTTGACGGTGACGCTGAGCAGGCGGTTTGAGAGGATCTCCGCATCGCCGGTTTGAACGACGGAGATGGAGCCGGGCATGTGCGGCTCTTCCACTTTGCCGGATTCCAGCTGTAGGACGGTATAGCCGAGTGCCGGAACATGCTCGACGGGAATGACGAGCTTGGTCAGGTCGGTCTTGGGGTCGAAAGACGCGACGTGAGCAGCGACAATGGCACCGTTGCCGGCGCGCAGCGCGGCCACCTTCCTGCCCTCCGCGTTGTAACGCACGTTGACGGTGACCTGGCCGCTGCGCTCCCATCCGAGCGGGTTGAAGATGACGATGGATTGGCCGCTGTCGAGCGGGCGCCCGCCGGAGGTGTTGATCTGGTCGGCGACAGTCTGCAGAGACTTGGCCTTGATTTCATTGGTGGACCAGCGGACGACATCGTAGTCCTTCTGGGCATCCTTATAGATGATGCCGATGCCGGAGCCGGCGGCGAGGTCGTGGAACTGGTTGAAGAGCACCTTCTTCCAGTCTTCGGTGAGCTCGTGGCCGGGGTATTTGTTGCCGTCGAGCCAGGCCACGGAGGCCCACTTTTCGGCGTCCAGCACCTGCACTTCCGCGTCGCGCATGTTGCGCTTGTGGTGGGCCTGGGTGGTGAAGACGCCGCGGTGGTATTCGAGGTAGAGCTCGCTATCCCAGGTGGGGATGGAGACTTTGCCTGCCACGGCGGGCGGCGGCGTGTAGCCCTTGGCGATGGACTGGTAATTCCATGTGGGGCTCTCCGGCGCGATTTCCTTTTCCACCTTGGTGAAGTAGGTCTGTGCGATCCCGAAGTGATAGTTGGGTACGACGTGGCCGGGAGCCGCCCAATGGAAGCCCTGGTCGAGCATGGCGCGCGTGGGCCCGCCGCCGTGGTCGCCCACGCCGTAGAGGTCCATCATGTCGGTCATGCCGGTGGAGCGCTGGCGGGCCTGCACCATGTCGCGGGAGAGGCGGACGGGGCCGAGGTCGCGATTGGCGTAGTCGTGCGGGAAGTACGTGAGCACCTTGGAACCGTCAGGAGACTCCCACCAGAAGAGCTTGAAGGGCAGCTGGTTGGTGTCATTCCATGTCATCTTCTGAGTGACGAAGTAGTCGACGCCGCTCTTCTTGTAGATTTGTGGGAGCTGCCAGTTGTAGCCGAAGGAGTCGGGGTTCCAGCCGATGCGAACATCGACGCCGTAGTGCTTGAGGTACCAGCGCTTGCCCACGAGGAGCTGGCGGACGAGCGACTCACCGCTGGGCATGTTGAGATCCGGCTCCACCCACATGCCGCCGACCACCTCCCAGCGTCCTTCCTTGATGCGCTGGATGATTTGATCGTTCATGTCGGGGTATTTGTCGGCCACCCACTCGTTGTACGCCGCGGCGGATTGGGTGTACGTGTACTGCGGATACTCATACATCAGCTGGAGCGCGGTGCCGAAGGTGCGGTTGACGACGTCGACGGTTTCCGTCCACGGCCACAGCCACGCAGCGTCAATGTGCGAGTTGCCGGTGAGGTGGAAGGTGAATTGCTGGAGGAGGGGCTTGAGGACTTCGAGCTTGCCTTGCGCGGCGCGCAGGCTCGAGTCAAACTTGGCCTGGTCGTGCGCATCGAGCGCGCCGAGGTCGACGGTCTGGATGGCAGAGTTGAGCGTGGCGTCTTTGGACTGGTCGCCCGGCGCGAGGGAGGGCAGCAGCAGAGCGGCAGACTGGAACTCCATGCGCAGGTCATCGGGGTTGGGGCGGTTCTGCGGGAAGTCAATGTGCAGGGTGGCGCCCTGGAATCTCTTCATGTCCACGGTGTGCAGCAGCTTCACGGCGACGATCACTTTGTCGCCAGGGCGGGCCCCGTCAAACAGAACAATGGGCTCAAGGTCGTCCCCCAGAGCGACGCGGCGGCCGTTGAAGTAGAGAATCTGCGGCATGGGCCCGTTGGCGTCGGCGTGGAACTGGAACCAGATGCGGGAGCCTGTGAGGTCGTAGCCGTTCAGCGTCTCCGGAATCGTGTAGGTCTGGCGGAACCAGAGCGCATCCTTCGATGCATCGGCGCCGCGCTTGATGGTCTGCCAGGCGCTGTCGTCCAGGTCGACGGCTTCGCCGTGGGCCAGGTCGCCTTCGTGCATCTTCCAGGTGCCGTCCGGAAGCTCCTGCAGGGAGGTGAGCCGCTGGAGGATGGTGCGGGACTGTGGCTGCAGTATGGGCTCAGGCTCGGTGGTCTCCTGGGCAAAGGTGTACCCGGCAAAAAGCAAGGCTCCGCAAAAAATGGCAAGGACTGCAAACGCGATACCCGCAAAGGGGCGACGCTGACTGAGCTTCACGACGAACGGCATGACGATTCGACCTCCGCAAGAATCTTACGACATGGGGAATGGTATCGTAACCATTCGTTTTTGGTTCGGGCCGGATTTTGTTGCGGGATGGGGCAAAAGCGCGGCAGGACCGGGGATGGCAGCGCTATTGCGCGGGCGAACTTTGCTCAAGGACTTCGACATAGCCCAGCAGCGCTCCCCAGTGATAAAAGCGGTCACTGCTGGCTACGT
>Ga0307375_10006911_pt1 | contig 10417 bp, 10 predicted proteins | sample TR1MG_FD_202531 | JGI IMG/M metagenome (GOLD analysis project Ga0307375, IMG submission 202531) | Soil microbial communities from Risofladan, Vaasa, Finland - TR-1 | ecosystem: Environmental > Terrestrial > Soil > Coastal area > Acid sulfate soil | place: Finland: Risofladan, Vaasa | collected...
AGGCAAACGAAGGGGAAGACCAAAGGACAACACGCTGCTCCACGCTTCAACGCAATCCGATGCAACCAATTACAAATACGAAACAGACTGAAACACGGCCAAATCCAGAGGCAGACGCAAACGAGAACCAGACTGAAGCGCCAGAACTGCGGGGGCGGCACGAGGGAGACGAACTCAAACGAGAACCAGAATTGCGGCGCAGGGGCGATTCGAAGAGGAATCGATTTCCAAGACAATACCACGGCCAAGAGACAACAAAAGAGTGGGAAAGGGACCCCAAGGGAACCTCAAAGACAGACAGGAGACACTCCCAATGGTAGACAAGACTGGGATGCATTGCCAACAAGCAAATGGACGGCGACTTCCGAATCCGAGAAAGTCTGAATGAAATTTCGCCAAAAGTTCGAAGAAGTTCGAGGTCGTCCATATCTCTCCACACACGAGTGAGCAGAGAGAGAGAGAGAGAGAGAGAGCGAGCGCGATCCAGACCAAGCTGAGAAGAAGAGAATCCCACCACTTCCCTTTGTGCCCGTCTCTCGTTTGGTGTTGGTTGTGGGCCTTGTCACCTTGGCGTGCGTGCGTGTGTGCTCCCCCCAAATGGAGAAGGTGCAACCGTACCTGAATTCCGAGTATGGAACGCTGTTGGCGGTGGCGTTGGTGGTGCTTGCGTTGACGCTTCGAGCAATGGGCATCTTGGCCCTGTCCGTTGCCTTTTGGTCTGGCTTTGCTACCTGTCTTGGTATACAAGCCTACTTGGTCTGGTATTTCCTCGCAAAGGCAGAGGCTAAAACCGAGGCAAAGCTCGATGCGTACGTCAGAACGGCGAGGTCTTTTCCCTGCTTGGTGAGTCTTCTGTCTCTCCCAATCTCTCCCTCTCTCTCCCTCTCGCTCACGGCCTCGCCTTTACAAGTCTTCCCCTTTCTGGCCCTCTATACCCCTTAATAGACTCTTTTCAATAAGCAAACGAGATATAACCGCCTAATGTATCCTTTCTCCTTCCGCATCTACCCATGTCTAGTGCTAGGAGTGTCAATAGAGAGGTGAACACGCTGATCGAGGAGGCGGCGACCGCCGAACTCGCACCTCCGCCCTCCTCTTCCTCGTCGTCGGTACGTTTCTCGCCATTGCTTTTGTGCGATTCTTGCTCTCTGCCTCCATTTGCGTGTTTCTCCTTCTGCATATGCCAACCGAAGTGTTCTGTTGAAGCTCACCAAACGTGTTTTGTCGTTTCGGTTCCTCTGCCCCTTCAAAAGACCGGTACGCCCTCTAAGCCTCCCGCTCTCTCGTCTACCCGCGTTCCCTCATCTGCGAATCTGTCCTTTGTCTCTTCTTCTCCACCGACTGGCATGACACCCAGTTCCTCGCTCTCGAACGTCCCTGGAGGCGTTGCTTCGCCCTCGTCGCTCGTCGAGGCCAAACCTACGTTGGAAGGCTTCCTTACGATCCAATTCGTTGGCAAGAAGAAGGCTCGCAACATGTACTATTGTGTTTTGAGAGGTGGTACTCTGTTTTATAAGAAGCGCGTGGGTTTGGGTAGTGGCAACGCGAAGGCGACTTCTTCAGCCTCTGTCGCCTCTGCGAGTGGAAATGGTACTGGCGCTGCAGGTGGAAAAGATGCGTCTATGAATGGTGAGATGAAACAGATTGTGTTGAGGGGCGCACAGATCAGGCGTATCGAGGAAGCGGAGATCAAAGGAATGCGTTTCGCGATTGAGGTTCTGCACCCCGAACGCAAGATTGTGTACAAGATTGACTACCTTTACTTGATAGCCGATAATGAGTTGGATCTGGAACGTTGGTATTTCGCCCTATTGACGTGTTGTGTGCCTCACAATGGCTACGTTGATGTTGAGCTGAACAAGTTGCTTCACGATCGCTTCAAGTACATGTGGCGTTCCCAGGAAACTGCGAACTGGTTAAGTGCTATTTGGGCGAGGTTCCACTTGAATATTAGAGTCTCGACGACACTACGTCAGAAGATGATCAACAAACTCGCGCTCAGGCTCTCGGAGAAGATCGAAGAGAAGGGTTATGAGCAGTATATTGGAAACTTGCAAATCAATGATCTCGATTATGGATCAAAACCGCCAACCATCGAGAGTGTAATGATACAACCGCCGGATTCGAGTGGAGATCTCATCGCCGACATTTGGCTCCACTATCGCAACGGAGACGCCTCTCTTACGCTATCTTGTGAAGTTAACTTCAAACGCATTATGATCATCCCAATCTCTGTGACTGTCTCGTGCAAATCCTTGTCTGGAAAACTCCAGCTTCGCGTACCTCCCTTCCCCGCTGAGCGCATGTCCGTCTCGTTCTATGAGGAGCCTACTATGGACTTGGTCATTGAAATGGCAATTGGAGAGAAGGCTGGACAGGTGAAGAACCTCATTCTGCCGAAGATCAAGGACATCATCATTTCGCGTCTCAAGCTCGCCATTGTCGAACGATTCGTCGCCCCTCACAGGAAATACATCAGAATTCCAGGAACTGACAAGAAAGACCCTCAAAGCGACAAACCAGCCATATTCGCGGTCAAAACGTCGCTCAAAACTTTGCCCATCGCAACCGCCTCTCCTTCGTCCTCTGCACTCAACCTTTCTGTCTCTCATGCACCTCCGAATGGTCAGACATCGTCTTCAACTTCAAAGGAATCGACTACAGGCACTGCAGTTCCAATACAAGTGGCACAACTCAAGGAATCGCCGAACTCGCTTCATGACTCTTCCAATTCCGTCACTAGTGACGACGACTTCGCAAATTGGTCACCAACGATAAGTAGATCAGAATCAACAACTAGCGCCGCAAATGGACAGCCTGCACACGCGTCGAAGGATGACATCATTCGATTCTCTCTCGAAGCCTCCTCTTCCTCTTCCAACTTGGTTCCGAATGGCAATTCGAATGGATTGCCTTCTTCTTCTACGCAGCAACAACGACAACCATCAGGAAAGCTAGAAACTGCAACGTTTGAAGAGACAGTCTCTCTCGCTCCATCGTCGCGTCATTCATCGCCCCCGTCATCTGGATACTCGACGCCTGATCCTCAGAGACTCTCCACTTCGAGTTTTAATGGAAGAGATAGCCTTGCAGCGGAGTTGGAGGGCATTGGATTGGCGCCCGTTGAATCTTCCTCTTCCTCCTCTAGAGCCTCGCCTTCCCGCCGTTCGTCTTCTGGAACGGATCCTAACAACCCACAGCAACAAGAAGGAAGCAGTAGGCTGTCCATGAAGGTCAAGGGAATGTTCAGAAGCGTGTTCCCGAAGAGCGAGCCTCCCAAACCCTCGGACACACACTGAATCCTCCCAATCCAGATCCTACCCTGTGTATATCGCTCCTCATCTCTCAACATAACCACTCTTGCAACATAATCCTCACTCTGTATAAATGAACCAAACTTGGTCACACCTCAACCCTTTCCAGCCGCACTGCGCTCAACACACACCTTCTTCTGGCGTCAATAGAGTCGTATGGGGTGTTTTCGGGTACTATCGTGGATTGCAATTGTCTCAGTTTGAAGCGAGTTCATTGGGAGTCCTTGTCGGGTCTTGGTGAATGGCTCAAGCCGCGGACCCTATCCCGACTCGCCCTCCTCTCCAGTCGTCCCTCCTCAATGTTGGACTCAGGATCCCCGAATTGGATGAGAATTTTGCTTGGTGGGCAAGAGATGAGCTTTGCCTGGAGATCGAGGAGGAGTAGCGGGTGCACCATGGAATGGTGTCCAGCAAGAAAGTTCATGAGGCGGGTGTCGATTTCAGGGTGAGTGCGCTTGCGCCGTGCCTTTTCAGGGCGTCGTTTTGCCGTCGGGCACCAGCGCTCGATCGACTTTGGCAGTCCCCCTTGGACCGTGTTTGTAATCACACATGTCTGAATCTGAGGGTCTGGGATTGCCTACGAGGACCTATCTGTTGGTGGCGGTGCCTAAGCCTCGTCGTTCTGGTTTGGAGCCCGAGCCGGTGGATGCGATCATGCGTGCTACAATGGGCCAGAATAAGACCTGCTACGACAACTTCCGCTGGAATGTGCCGTCAGAGTTGCGTGTTGGTACTATGGATGCGCTCTACACGCTTTTGGATGACTTGAACAAGAGCGACAGCTACATTGAGTCCGTTTTGAGGAAGATCGGTCGTCAGCGCCTCGACCTCACCAAAAAGGAGCATCGCAAGGACGTCAAATTCATGATCAACCAACACGGTACGGCAAACCACCTTCCTCCTCCTACGCACGACCTTTCTCGCCGAACATATGTACCCCACGGAGTGCCTTCCAAGGTCAAAAACCGAGCCTTTTACCCAGCCGCACGTGTGTCAGTCAGTGTGAGTCCCCACCAGTCCTGCAACCCCATTACGCACCTCAAATAGAAGAATCTAACATTCCCACCTTCTCGCACACGAACACCCTCCCTATTGCGCAACGCTCAGATGACGCCGTCGACTACCTCACTCGTTTCTCCTGGGAGCAACAACGATTCCCCCTCCGCAAGAATCTCAACGAACTCTCCGAGATGATTTCCTCCGTACGACCTCCTTCATTGCCCCACGCATCCTATCACACCATTTTCACGCCTCTCCACCTTGAACGAGCACTCGAAACACACTTTCAATTTCGCACTTTGTCTTTCCCCTCCCAACATCCTTCTTCTGCACTCTTTTGCCCCACTTCCCCCACTCTACATATGTACAATACTATGTTAAACTGCTTTCAAGCTGAAATTTCAATAACACGACTCACTGACGCTTCGAATGCCTCTTTCCAGAGCGTTACCAAAATCGATGAGGATTTGAAGTCCAAGGCGACCGAGTACTCTCAAGTAGTGCTCACCATTAGGCAGAGAAAGAAGCGCGAGACGTACGTAGATCATTTTTGGATCGAATTCGAATCGTTGGAGGTCGTGAGGTTGCGCATCGTTCCTCTGCATTCTCTCGTTTCTCTCTGTGGGTGTTGGAGAGAGAGAGAGAACTGGACCTTTCTGCCGACTGGAAAATTCTGACCTGTGTTTTGTCCCCTTCTCTCTGTATGATGTGGTTGTGATGTTGGCGTGTTTGCTGCTGTTTTGGTCTGCTGTGTTCATTTTTGGCCTTCTCGGTTGTGGCTGTACTTGCTGGTGTCTCTGCGCGTGGTTGTTGGTGTCCGTCTCTCTCCGAATCTCTCCTCTCTCTCTCAATCTCTCCCCTCCCTCTCTTCCCCTCTCTCTGAACCCTCAGTGGTACCCTTGTTGCTCGTGATCTTACGAATCTGGTTCCTCCTGCTAGTTTGAAGGAGACTGAGTATTTGACTACGTTGTTGGTGGTGGTGCCGTTGAGCAGTTTCCAGCAGTGGAAGGATACATACGAGACATTGACTGAGTATGTGTTGCCGCGTAGTTCTGAGTTGATTTTCCAGGATAAGGATGCTGGTTTGTTCACGGTGACGCTGTTTAAGAAGGTGGTGGAGGATTTCAAGTTGGCGGCGCGTGAGCAGAAGTGGATTGTGAGGAAGTACGAGCGCACGGAGGGTTTGGACCCCGCGGAGATGAAGAAGATGAAGGAGGAGAAGACGCGTTTGAAGAAGGCCCTCGTGAGGTGGTGCGATACGAACTTTGCGGAGACGTACGTCGCGTGGATCCACTTGAAGTGCATCCGATGCTTCGTGGAGTCGGTGCTTCGCTTCGGACTTCCGGCGAACTTCGAGGCCGTGCTCCTCTGGCCAAACCCAAAGCAAATCGACGCCGTGCACAAGGCACTCAAGGGAGTATTCGGATATCTAGGAAAGCACGAAGAGAAGGACATCGCAGAGGGATCAGTGCCCGTATCACTCGCCTCCTCACAACAGGAGAAGTTCTACCCCTACGTCTCCCTAGACATCGTTCTCGACCTCAGATACGAACCCAGAGACTAAACATTAACAAACACTCTTTGTACCCTCCTCCAACAACTGCCAACGACAACAGGGCGGACGAACACCCAACCACCCAATCCCAAAATGAAACACACCCCATATCCCACCACACACACACACACACGCACGCACACACTTCCTCCCCATTCTCTTTCGATAATACGAAGTCAAAGAGATACTATTTCGAGCCGATCAAGAGAGCTCGCGATCGATGCTGAGGGGTAATTAACTGGCATTCAGAAGTACATTGTATACAGAGCAACACGCTCTTCCATCATATGAGACAAAGTTAAAGGAAGGCCCGTTCACTGAATCTGACGGAGGTACAAGACAAGTGGAGGACACGGACGCAGCCATCGGAGAATGGGGAAGTTCCAGGTTGACCAATCGACAACGGCGGAATGTACTTCGGCTGGAGAAGCTGAGAGAGAGAAGAGAGAAATGGCGCAGAGAGAGAAGAGAGAATGGCCCCGGCCTTGCCACCAAAATCGGTCGCGCGTTGCTGTGAACAGGCCGCCCTCTCAGTCTGCAAACGAGGCCTGGTTCCTCAACAATCATCTGCTTCTTCCTCCTCTGCGATGTCCTCTCGTGCTTACGCTGCCAAAAAGAAGACTCAACACACCAAACCAAAGCCTGAGCAAGTGAAGAAGGTTCCGATCGTCGATACGACTACTGATGAGGTCTTTTGGTATGCCAAGTTTAAGAAGGACTTTTGCTTCGATGACGAGAATCACGTTCTATTGAAGGTTCGCCGATCTGTTGCCTTCTCGTGCTGGTAACGAGCCTTCTTTGTCGCGCCGCTGCCTTCCACCCTTTCGACCCGTTTTCTGACCTTGTTCCTCTGCAGAGTAAACCCCTTCCCATTCGTTGGTCTCGGTATTATGTAGATCAAATCAAGTATGATGTGGATTCTGGTAGGAGGTGCTCGCATCGCTGGGTAGACGAAGCGGTTCAAATCATGGGCGGTTCTGAGGGTCTGACTGCGCTTCAGGAGCTTATCTTGGATGGCGATATTAGTACTGCGATGTATCAGATTCATAGATTGGTCGATTTGGAGGATCACGATGATTCTGAGGACGATGCCGATTCTGATGCTGAACGCCGTCTTCCTATGGCTCAATCTGAGCGCTCAATATTGCATTATGCTGCGTTAACTGGTCAAGTGGACATGTGCCGGCGTTTGTTGGAGGAGACACCCTTTTTGAGTCAGATAAACGAGGGAGATTTGGTGACCGGCTTCTCCCCACTTCACATCGCTTCCTTCGTCCAGAATCCCACTCTAGTCTTCCTTTTCCTCACCCATGGCGCGAATATCGACTTCACCGATAACTATGGCGCTACTATGGTGGACTATCTCAAGATGCAAGGCCGAATTCCGTCAAAGATCGATTCCGAGGCGCGAAAGAACGTTTCCATCCGCCTCCTCCCCGCAAACTTCACTCAAGAGCCTTCTCCCACTCTTCTCAAGCTCAACATTGATGACTTCATTCAACAGACGAGAACTTGGATATCCAAACCTATTGAGGATAAGGCGGAAAAGGTGATTTCAAATGCTACAACTTCGACCGCTTCCTCTGGACCTTCAGATGGGCACTTCACCTGGACATCTCAGTATCGAATCAACGACGATTACGTAGAAGAACTCATGTTTGGTGGATATGAGGCGCCAACACAGAAGGATGCGGAGTTCCGCACGAAATTCCTGTCGCGAGTGAGTTCTGACCCATCTGGAGAGTCTGGACTGGTGGTTGCCTATATTAACGATGAGGTTGGATATGGATGCTATGCCGCAAAGCCCTTTACCCAAGGTGACTACATTGTGACGTACATGGGCCAATTCATCGCGAAACGTTCTCAGAAGGATCGCAGCTACTCCATGTCTTCTTCTCTCGATTCTATCGTTTTAGACGCTTCTCAGTACCGAAACCTATCTGCTTTCATCAATCATTCCGATAAGTCGAACGCAGAGGCACAAGGAATCTTCGAAGGTGGAGTTGATCGGATTGTCATCACTGCGAAGCGCGCAATTCCAATTGGTCAACAGATTTGTATAGACTATGGCGCGGACTACTTCAGAGTGAAGGGCGACAAGAGTGGAGAGCCGAAGAAGAGCGGAGAGAAGACGCAACCGAAGCCGCAGAAGGAAAGGCCGCAACACTCGTTCCAGGACGTCATGGCAGGACTAGAATCCGGTTCAATGCCTTCCACATTGCCTCAGAGTGTCATTCAACTGTTATCCCAATAAAGCAGCAGTGTTCTCTCCGCAGAAGCGGCGCCTCAAGCGCAGTCCTACTTGAGATGTGCTCTAGAACATGTCTTCTTCCTCCGACGTCGGACTTTTAAGCACCTCCACATCGGGTTCCTCTCGTAGAGTGATAACGCCATGGCCAGACCGACTAACGAAACCACCGTTGGGCGATCCGTTCTACTTTGGCTCGACCTCGAAAGACACGCCTCTCGTCATCGATTTTGGCTCTCATCGCGTTCGCGCAGGCTTCTCTTCACTCGACGATCCCCTTTGTACGCTCCCTCTCTCCACGAATATGCCACTTTCAGTCCCTGTTGTCGATGATGGTTGGCTCAGTTTTGGTGTTTTCCCTCGCTAACTTCTCTTGCATCGAATAGTGGACATGCCTTGCGTCTATTCTCGCTACAAACTTGAAAAATCTGCGCTCGAGGAGGACGAGGAGGTCGGCATGCGTACATATTGTGGCAACGACGTCTTGTTGCTGCCCTCTTCGGCGAAGAAGATCGTGCCCTTCGACCTAAACGTTCCCTTCCACTTTGACGGCGTAGAGTACCTATTGGACCACATCATGCAGAGGATGTTGACGAAAAATCGACCTGGCGCTACCGACGACGACCTTGTAGAGCTCTATGAAGACGACTTGGACGAAGATACGGATGATGAATTCGCGCCGAGCAAGAAGAAACGCAAAACCGGCGATTCTGGACTTGTAGGTGATTCTTCTTCCCACACGACTGTCTCCTATTACGATGGCTCGATTGAACATCCCCTTTTGTTGACCGAGGCGCCCCTGACACCACGCTATGTGCGAGGATTGATGATGCAATTGGCTTTTGAGGCGTATGGTTCTGGGCGTCTCTGTTTTGGTGTGGATGCGCTCTTCTCTCTTCTCTATGATCATCATCACAATTATATTGGCTGTCGTGTGAGTAATACGCCGTTTGGATTCGATACTGCGCTGCCAGGCGGTGTTTCCGTTTGTGATTCCAAAGTGGGCGTGAATGGGCTCGAAAAGCGCATGGGTGTGGTTGGTAATGCGCAGTCTATCATCTATCCTGAGCATAGTCTTGTTGTGTGTAGTGGTTATGAAACGACGCATGTTCTACCTGTGATAGAGGGAGAAATGCAAAATTCAGGAGTGATGCGGATTGGCGTTGGTGGTGCTCATTCTACGGAGTTATTGAACAAGAGTGTACAGCTGCTCTATCCGCAACATAAGGCAGCATGGACGAAGATGCAGGCGAGTGCGTGTATCACAACTTTGGGTTCTTCGGCGGCCGAGGCGCTGAAGGAACAAGAATGCCTCATTGCCGCTCCCAATTACCTCTCCTTCCTTCGCAACATCCAACATAATGCCGTTGACGCGTCCTTCTATCGTTATTTCCAATTCCCATACGAACCCAAGCCGATTGTGACCATCACGGAGGAGGAAAGAGCAGCGCGCGAATCCAAGCGACTTGAGAATCTGGAACGCATGCGCGAAGTCTCTCGACTCAAACGCGAGAAGAAGCTCGTGGAGAAGGCCAATCGCTTGGACGAGCTCGAGGACCTCTTCAAGGCGAGACAAACGATGACCGAGCAAGAGTTCAGGAGATGCCTGGAAAATTCCAACTTCACGGAGCCCGACGATTTGGCCACCGCAGCTCTCGGAGGACCCCGAGATCGAGTCGTTCTGGAGATCGCAGAGGTGAGAAAGTACTTGGAGCGCATTATGGACGACGTGGTGCTCACGGAGAGACAGGCGCCCGGATGGAACGATTTGACTTTGGAGCAGAAGATTCGCACTCAAGATCTGAAGTACCCACTCACGCTCATCGACGATTCGGACATCACGGAGGAGGAGGTACCGATTAAGCGAGCGCACGTGAAACTCAGGCAGATGGCAGAGCTGAAAATCAGGAGGAGTCACGAGAGAGATGTCGCGAAGGCCAGGGCTGCTGCGTTGTCGCCGACGCCAGCGAAATCGCATATTTCTTCTTCTTTGGAGGTCATCGACGTGGATGCAGAGCAACAACAGCAAGGAGACGCGAAGAAGGGCAAGGAGGAGGAGGAGAAAATCGCGTTGGCCGCGACGTCGAATTTGGCACTGTTGGGACTTGAGGAGCTGCGAATTCAGAGAAAGGCGATTTGGACGAGAGTGCAACGGAGGACGAAAGTGCTGCACGAGAAGAGGGAGGAGCTGAAGAGGGCGAACGACGAGGCGAACGCGGCGACCGTTGCGGACTTGGCCAACCTCGCTTCAGACCCCAATGCCGTGACAGCGATGGTCTCGGGACCTACTGGCGGAAAGAC
>Ga0307375_10006913_pt1 | contig 10415 bp, 10 predicted proteins | sample TR1MG_FD_202531 | JGI IMG/M metagenome (GOLD analysis project Ga0307375, IMG submission 202531) | Soil microbial communities from Risofladan, Vaasa, Finland - TR-1 | ecosystem: Environmental > Terrestrial > Soil > Coastal area > Acid sulfate soil | place: Finland: Risofladan, Vaasa | collected...
CTGTAGGTCAGGAATCTATGGGCAAACAGTGAACACAGATCACGTTTGGACAGATCTTTGCAGTGAATCTGACCTGTAAGGACATACTTGGGCGGAAGGAGACCTCTTTCGTAACCAGCGGGATACGTCGTCAAGATCGGCTTCTCCGAGGGACAGAGCGCTAGTTGTTCCAGAAGTATCTTGTCCCAGTTCTGTATGAATCGCATATGTGAATCAATCGACAAATAGTACTCTTCTCCACGCCAAAGCTGTTGTGCACGATGTCGAGCCCAACATGGCCCGGTAGCGAGCTTGCAATCCACTCTATCGACTCTGATCTGCCATTTTCGATATTAAACAAGGTTTTGGCATGCATTGATTAGAGTAAAAGTATGACATCAGAGGGTGAAACGAAGAAGAGGAAGAAGTTCAGAAACGAACCTGATCTTCGAATAACTCCTTTGGCCAGTCTCCAAAACACGTTTCTATGTCCTCTTCAAAGTGATACTGGAAACATACTCCAACGCTAATCGACAATGGGTCAGTTGCCTTGGCCAGAAGTTCGGAAATGGTGTGTTGACATTCTGTGAGAAAGTAAGACCGTTAGATGGGCCAATTCTGACGTGAGGCTCGTGCCTTGAGATGATCAGGGGAATGTTGCGTACCAGGATCTCGATAACTAGGAATGGAGACGAAGATACGTGACATGGAAAGGAGTGACGGTGAAAGTGACGGTTCGTGCGATTGACAAGCACATTTGAGGTTCAGTGGCAAGAGGTGCTTCTATATCTTGGTATAATAGCATCGCGTGGTTTACATTTTTCGACTATGTACTTGAGGAGGCAAGTGATTGCCAGGTTGGAGGCCAGAGTTGAGAGTTGTGAGATCCTCCATTGTTTCTGACGTAACACCTTCCAGTCGGGTCCAATCGAATTCGAAGAGAGATTGTAGAGGGTTTGAAGATCCTGCTTCAAGAGCATCGATGGCTGCTTCAAAATGATGTCGATTGATGCGTGGGATGCCGTGAGCATCGGGATTCTTCAGTATCCTCTTCGCTGTGTCCATCTCTCCGTTGTGAATGTAGGCATTCAGAAGCGCAAGGAATGTCGTAGGCCCAGGCATGATTTTATCGGTGAATACCATCCTTCTGTAGAGAGTGAGTGATTTGGCGAGGTCGTGATTGGCTCCAAAGAGAGAGATGAGCGCAGCGTAGAATGCTCTGATTGGGATGACTCCATACTTGTCGTGTGCAATGACCATGTACGCTAGAGCACGATCGGGCTTCTGTTGTGCGACGCAGGCGGCAAATACGACGGCGAGATGTTCGATCGTTGGTTTGGTCCTCGCCTTTGGAATGAGTGACCACAGCTTCTCCACCCATGAGAAGTCGCGAGCACCGAGATAGTGAGTCATTAGTTGATTGATGACGGAAGCCGAAACTGGCCAGCGTTCGCCGCACAAGCGCAGCACAATCTGACGAGCCTCGTCGTGAAGTCCTAGAGCCATCTTCATCTCCAGCAACTTCGCGTAGCCGTCCTTGTCGGGGTACAGACCAAATCTCTCCTGAGTAGCATCAAACAACTCCTGAACTTTGTTAAAATCGCCCTTGCGCAGGTAATGAGCCATCATCACATTGATAGTCCGGTTGGTCGGGAAGGGAAGCGATTTGCCTTGTTCCATCGCCTGATACCTCTTCACTGCCATCTCCTCTTTACCGACCTTCAACAGCGCTTCTATGAATGAGCTATGCATATCGGCATCCACGGTGAGATTCCACTTCTCAGGATACTTGGTGAAGGCCTCCAGAACGATGGGAAACGTATCGGGCGTGGCGTGGCTTTGCATGTAGTAGTCCACGCTCCTAATGTCGGGTTTGATGCCATTCGTCAACATATACTTAAACGCCTCAGAGGCACGCTTTCCGTCCAGGTTTTGAGCTGAATAGCGCAAGATGGCATTCAAAAGGGGAAGCGTCTTGGGGATCTCGATGCCACTCATCACGCCCTCCACCGGCTCGTACAACTCTGGCGTCTTCGCCTCCACAATGCTCTCAATCATCAACCTCAGGGTCTCGCAATCAGGTATCACACGATCACGCATCGCTATCAACCACCTAGCCCTCATTGCGTCGTACTCAAACGCCTCAAAGTGGGATTTCAGGGAGGAATTCAATTGCAACGTAGTGGGATCCACCGTCTCTGAAGGCGGCGGCGACAAGGGTTTACCAGTAGCTTTCGTGTATTCCTTACTGAACTTCAACAACTCTGGCAACGACGGGCCCTCCACTTGAAGAGTTTTCGCGATGGAAGCCATGTCCAGCGACTCGTGCTCATAACCCTTCTCTGGGACTCCAGCTGCCCTCAACTCCGCCTCTCTTCGCGCACAGAATGTCATTGAAGTGATTCTGCTTAACGGAACCATTTTCCTCCACTTTGGCACTCTAATACTTGGGGAAGACACCACTTTCGCATTCCGAAAACTCGCCGACCCAATGCGCCATCCAACACGAGCGAAGGACAAGATCATTCCAGAAAACGAACGCAAGAGGCAATTTACACGAGTTCAGTCAAGGTGATGATGCATCCAAACTTGAACTCAACGCAGGAAGGAATGAGGCAACACTGGCTGCACCGAACTTGACGACAGTTCGCGTTCCCCTCGCCATGGCTGACAATGAGCACCTGAATTGCTCAATATGCTTTGACGTCTACAGAGCAGCATGTGTGGCATCCTGTGGACACTCCTTCTGCGGTCCGTTTCGTACCGTTCTGACTCAACTTCGAAGGTCCCTCTGTTGTGGCCTCCATTTCCCTCATTGTGGCCATGTTCAACCAAGAACCTCTTACATCTTCCAGTTCTAACCTTCACACGTGTCTCCCACCTGTGCAGCTGAGTGCTTGATGAGCTATTGGAGAAGCAGTGGACAGGATGCTCCAGTCAAGTGCCCCTTGGACAGAACTCCAGTCTCTTACATAGTACCCAACTTTGCTCTTCGAGATCAATGTAATCACGTCAACAGACATGCTAGCAATGCCGTGCCGAGCGCTGCAGACGTTGCCAATTTGGACGCTCAACTGACAGCCTACAACCAACGATTTTCCAATATGCCTCGTGGAATCGGTCAAGAACTAAGAGAGGATATCGCAATCTACAGAAATCTTCCAGTCTCAAGCGTGCAAAAGTGGCTCATCAACGGCCTTGTCATCTTCACGTTGCTGTACGTCATCTTCCCCATCGACCTCATTCCAGATATATTAGGAATCACTGGATACATTGATGATGCATTTGCAATCATTGGCATAGCAATCATCGTCTTGGCGATGCTAAACAGCTTGCGTTCTTCAATGATCCGAAATGCGGGCCAGCATTGATGTGTATCCGTTACAAGTGCCCCAATATCCTGTATTATGTCTTCACCATCACATATCTTACATACTCTGTACAAAAGGCGCGAAGAAGTGTCCTCACCAATGAAAGACGCGGAGTTCAATCGCCACACGAATAGCTAGCTCCAGCTGCGCGCTTCTCTGTTAGGGCTATGATCTGCTCTTCTTCAAATGTGCCTCCATCGTGGATGTGTTTGCTTCATGGATGAGATTCGGGATCAATTTCTCCATGTGAAAGTCGAAGGCTTTGATCATGGGGAGTCTGTATCAGGGAGAGCGAGAGAGTGGAGAGATTGGAGTTGAGAGTGGACAGGCAAAGGATTAGATGGTGATATGGAAACGGGGAGTATATGTGAAATCGAATTGACGCACGTTGTGGACATGCCAAGGATGAACGAGGAGTGGAAAGAGAGGAGTGATTTGACGATTCTGGCTTCCTCCTCCAATGATAGCATTCCATCCTTCGTTACAAACGAATCCATGTAGAGATTGATGAGCAGTTGCGCACAGAATTGGGCCAGCTTGGCGTGGCCCTTGTCGAGGAACGAAGCGCAGGTTGCGAAGAAGGAGACGAAGTGTGTCGAGAATCGTTCCAGCCGCTCGTTCAACTTCGCGTTGTGTTCTCTGGACTCCAATGACGCCCTCAACTCCTTCACCTTCATGCTGTCCTTCCACCAACCATCTTCCAGACCCAGGGTTAAGCTATCCACTTCCAAAGACACACAGCGGCGAATGTCCTCATTCAACTGCTCCACCTTGTCGCGAAAGGTTCGTTCCATATTCTCCTCTGAATCCGCAACCTTATACCACAAGCTAATCAATTCGGGGAGTAGCTTCACCGAGTGGAAGAACAACGCCTTCAATGAGGGAGTAGCAAGTCGATCGTAAAGTCTCTCCAATTCCGCCTCTTGATCGGCATCACCCGATGTGAACCCAGTCTCTCCATTCAAAATCTATTATGAGAAGCCAAAATAGGTCAGAATAAGCCAGAAAGCACATCGAAGAGCAACGCAGCGCGGGGGTGAAGTTGGAGCCGAACGTGTAAGTGTCCTTCCAGCCTTACAATGCAACGATACGTACTTCCTCAAACTTCTTCTTCTTTTTAGGAGGCTCCATTGTGTATTGCTTGTTGGAGTAGGAGTGTGTTGGCTGACGAAGCGGTTACGAATGGGTGGCCCTCAGAGTACCGCACCCGAGGTACGCTGGGGTCCAAGAGTGGGGATAAACAGATAAAATACCGTAAGATTAGTAGGATAGAAGAGAAAGAGTAGGGCAGCAGGGTTGCAACAGGTGGCGTACCGACTCCCAGAGAGGAATGAGGCGGAGCGATCCGAGGGCCCACTTGCATCGTCACTCTTGAGCTATGAACTTGGAGAGGTACGGCCCCTGCTTGAGTCTCCTCTCAAACACCCTCTTTTTCGTCTGTTGATCGCACTGCTAACCCGACGAATGTGTGTGTGAAGCCTGTACAAGGAGGCCTTTGATGAGGCCGCGCGTGACCAACTTGAGCAGATCGTTTCGTGGATTCCCGCCGAGCTTCATCCCAACAGTGCACTGACTTCGGGAGAAAAGGACGCACTCTTTGCAGAGTTTGTGAAGTTAAAGCAGAGAATCGTCTCCTCGGCCCTCAATTCCCTCTACAGAGTTTCCAACGTGACCCTGGGAGCCACCAAGGACCAGATCATCGAATGTGTGAACGCTGCAACCGTACGTGCCCTTCTTTCTCATTCTGCACCTCATCTTCTTGCCATTGCGGAGCTATTTCTGACCACTATCTCTGATGATGACCACAGAAAGGAAGCGCAAAGTCTGCGAACGAAGAATGGTTCCTGGAGCATCTCGACAAGTCTCGCTTGGGTCAGCATACCGTCACTGCGCGAGTAGACTACTTAATCACCACGTTTTGCGTTCCGAGATTGGCGCTACCGGCCGACTTAGAGACTGTGAAGCAGGAATGCGATGTTGTTGTACGTGTAGCCTTGTATCAGGCTGCCTCCCTTCCAACATATCCATATGCAAATGATCTAACTCTTCTGTGTGCATCTTTAGTTGCGAACAAAGCGTATTGACTTCAAGCAGAAGCTCAGAAAGACGTACAGGAAGCTGCTGAAAGAGTCCCAGCCGCACTCACTGGAGGACTTCCAACGCCAAGTTGTCGAAGGAGTCTATAATGGAATGGGCAACCCGGTTCCCGATGATATTGCCGAGGCGTTCCGAACTCTCCCGAAGGGCGCTGTTGAGTTCTTCCGGGCGGTAGCTGCCGATGCCCTGGACACTGACGACCTTCGGGCGGAGTACCCCTATTTAGCGCACTCTATGAATGGCGATGATGATGGCGAAAGACAGGTGTTGAAGGGAGAAGAGGATGTAGCAGAGGATGGGCAACTCGCTGGAAGCTCCTCGTCGAGGAAGAGGCCTCACGTTGACGCTCCAAGTACCTCTGGCGAGGGTGACGCGAAGAAAAAGGCCAAGAGGGCATCGCCAAGAGCGAAGTAGAAGGAGTCGCACATGTAGCTGCCCCAGCCCTGAACCTTGAGCTTGCGCGCCCGATTGTGAATCTTTTAGTCGTTCCAATGTACAAAAGGGCTTCTCCATAGTCTGTGATTCGGGCATCAGACAGTATAACATTGTATTTACAAGTATTTGGAGGGACCGAGCGAACAAGGGGCGCAACTCAGCGAAAATCGATCGATCGATCGAAAGTTTGAGTTGAGAAACCATCACTACTTCCTCTTGGGCTCTCCCTTCATCATCATTGAATCGAAACCTCGAAGGTATGTCTTTGTATGTTCCAAGAAGGAGAAGAAGATGGCACTGTGGAGAGCGAGCCGCCACATGGCGGGTCCGATACCCTTGTAGAAACCGTGCAGTCCCTCGCGCTGCAAAGTCTTTCTAAAGGCATCTATGGCGCCATTGTACCTCGGCGTATCTCCTATATCCACATTCGATCTCTGTTCCTGTAGCCGGGCCTTGAGAACAGATAGAGGTTGTGTGGACAAGAGAGCGGCGACTTTGGAGATGCCCCCGGCCAGGAAGGCCACGACTGGCGATGGCGCACCACCTGGAGCCACGTCTGCAGCAGCACACCAGCCACATATGCTTTCATAGATCAAGAACTGAACCGCACCATGGTAACTCGCGATGACGGCAGGCGTGAGTCCTCTGTAGTACGCCTTCACTCCTTCCTCCTTGTAGATTCTTCTCGTGGCATCTTCCGTAATGAGCAATCCACATGGGCGGCATCATGAGAGGCGGCAGTCCAGGAGCACATCAGGGCAAACACAGGTGTTAGAGGGAGAACGGAGGACGGAGAAGCAAGCCCTGGAGGCAAAGTGCGTGGCGTACCTATGACTCCTCGATAGTGAAACTGCTTGTTTGGAGCGGATAGAACCTGAGTTTGCATTCGCGTCTTGATCACCCAAATGGGATTGGTGACAGTGGCAGTCGTGATGCCAGCAATGATTCCGCCAATCAGAATCGGAGATATGCCAGTATACCCCTGATCATGCATGTAGCGCTTCACGTAAGAGTAGCTTTGGGACAAGACAGGAGTGTCAGTGGATCCAGTGATGGAAGAAGCGAGGGAGGAAGACGAATTTGTGTAATCTGCGCCCACGCGTACCCAAACAAGTACATGGACCAGGAAGCTGAGGCGCCGATGATTGCCGGAGTCATGCCACTGTATAGGCCTGTGAAGGGGAGCAGTCGAGAGTCAGCAGAGTGGGAAAACGGGGACGTAGAATTAGGAACAGTCGGACCGACAGAAATGCGGTTGTAGTGTCCTCCATAATCATCGATTAGTTCTACTTTGCGGTGGAACGTACCTCTGAAACCTTCGTGTGCCACGATGTGTCGTAGAGCGCCGATTGTGGAGCGGTAGTGAGGCAGATTCGTCCTCTTGCCGTCGTGGACTTTTCGGTTGGGTTAGCAGTGGTGAAGGGGCGAGTTGGGTTGGAATCATAGCAAGGAAAAGAGAAACGCTGGTGCGGCGTACCTTGAAAGCGAGTTCGAATGAGATCAAAGGGGTAGGTGATGACGGTAGCCAGGGTGCTGGCGATGCCGCCAGCCAAGGCATTCGCCGAGGAAGTCAGGTCCGGCGTGCTGCTCTGAGGCTTGGCAACGGACATCCCGAGGTCATGTGGCGCAGAGTAGGGTCGAAGGATGTCAAGTTCCCCAAAAGGACGCACACATGAGAATGGCACACGCGTGCTCGCCTCACGTGGAAGAGTTGCATGCCAGAAACTGCCTCCCTCTTCTCATCCTCTCCTTTTGCAACCAGTCATCCCCTCAATGGGTTCTTAGAACACTACAAACGTATTTACATTGCTTTGCAGCACAAAACAGGCACGTCTGATCACTGACGAGGCCCAGGGGGCGCATCCACGAAATACTCCTGCTTTCGACTGTTGATTCCATAGTCATCAAGCGTCTTTTGCAGATGCTCAAGCGTAAACAACACCTAAACAGATCACAAGCAGAAAGAAGCAGGTTAGCCTCAATGGAAGTGCGTAACTGGGCAAACAAAGCAGAAGTCACCGAAAAGGGGCGATTCAGTACCTTCTTCTTCTGACCAGTGGTCGTTTGACTCTTGTCGTGGTACTGACGAGTCTCGTGAACGATATCAGAGAGGAACTTTTGCGCTGCAAGGGCAACGAGGCGAGTCCTGTACATCACAAGTTAGAGGCGGGTTTCTCATCATCATGAAGAATGCCCAAGTGGTCAGACATACATCTTTTGATCAGGACAGTTGAATCCCGTCTTTTTCAGGTAAAAGTCGACGATTTCCTCAGGAATCTGGGTAGAAAACGTCAGTAACAAGCTCTGCTCAGAGTGTACAGCCTTGGAAGCAATGGTGGGGCGGATATCCACAACATGAACACTTGGATAAACGTATTAAAGGCGCGTTGCGTGCTAATGAAGCCAAAAGTGCGAGCTTCACGTACCAAAGGATTCCAATCTTGCAGTGACGCAATGAACTGCTCTTCTTGATTGTCTGCCATCTGTAGACGTCTGCTTTCGGAGAAAAACGGATAGCTTGGGTATGATTGAACAAGAGAATTACCAGCAGAATGCCCAGACAAGACTGACCAGGAGTGCCCGAATACGCCTATCATATGGGAAATGGGTCAGCGGTGGTACACGAGATTCTCGTGTGTGACGATCGCTTTAATTGGAAAATGTGCCGAGCGAAGTTCGAAGGGCAGATTCTCCAGTCTCTTTTCGAGCATGTTTCTCAACATGCCGTCGATATCGTCCTGTGCCCAATTTGTCCTGACCATACTGTTGTTAGGAGTGGTCTGCGAGGCAGTTCCCGTGAGTGGTACGTATGAAACCGAGCCCTCTTTCTAGTCGAACCAATTCCGCCTGCCCGTTCACGCCCTAAAAGCTGACCTTTCTGTCCTAGTCATGCTCCAACTGGATGTCATCAACTATAATGTGCAGCTCAGCAATCCTACGAAACTGAAGCAGCAGCTGACAGCGCTCAAGAACGTTGGTGTGGAGGGGTGCGTGAGCCGCTTCGCAAGTCGCCGTGACGGACCTCTCCGGCGTCGGGGCCTGGTGTGCCGAGCCGGAGCTTCTTCTGCATGCTCCATCTTTGCTTCTCCTGTCTGACCGCGTTGTGTATTCTTCTGTTCCAGTGTGATGGTAGATGTGTGGTGGGGTCTTGTAGAGCAACAACCGCAGAAATACGTCTGGACCGGGTACGCCAACTCGCACCGATCGTCCCTGATTTTGCCCTCTTCCTTCTCCTCCTCCTTGTTTTTCCCTCCCCCAATCCCGTCTGACCCCTTCTCTTGTCTGTTCCGTACTGCAGCTACCTTGCCTTGGCAGAGATGTGCAAAACAGTCGGTCTCACTCTGCAGGTCGTCACGAGCTTCCATCAGTGCGGCACGAATGTTGGCGATACCTTTGTGGTTCCTTTGCCTTCTTGGGTGTTGTCAGTTGGTAAACAGAACAATAGCATCTGGTACACGGATCAGACTGGAGCGATTGACCAGGAATACATCTCCTTGGGCGCGGATCATTTGCCGATGTTTGGTGGACGTACGCCCATTCAGATTTACAAGGACTTCATGGTGGCTTTCCGCGGTGCCTTTGCCAAGTATCTGCCGTCGGTCGTGAATGAGATTCAGGTCGGCATGGGTCCGGCTGGAGAGTTGCGTTATCCCGGCTATCAGCTGCAGTTCAATCGCTGGTCATATTGTGGTGTGGGCGCGTTCCAATGCTACGATGTGAACATGATGCATAGTCTCCAGTCGGCGGCCTTCGACGTGGGTCACGCAGAGTGGGGCAACGGTGGTCCGAGCAGCGCGGGCTACTACAACTCCATCCCGCCGGACACGCCCTTCTTCCAAGACGGCGCCTGGAACAACTATGCCTCCCCCTATGGTCGCTTCTTCATGAACTGGTACTCCAATATGCTCTTGAAGCACGGCTCTGAGATCCTCGACAACGCGCGCAGCGTGTTCGGAAGCGGCTTGTCGATCGCCGCCAAGATCTCCGGCATTCACTGGTGGTACAACACTGCTAACCACGGCGCTGAGCTCACCAGCGGCTACTACAACACCAACGGAAACGACGGCTATCTCACCATCGCCAAGATGCTTCAGAGAACCAACACCACCTTCTGCTTCACATGCCTCGAGATGACCGACTCCTCCAACTGCGCCTCCGCGCCCGTCGAACTCGTCCAACAGACCATCCTCGCCGCACAAACTGCACGCATCGGATATTCGGGAGAGAACGCTCTAGAACTATGCTCAGGATCATGCAACCAAGGAGGTTTCAACCAAATCATCTCACAGGCATCCAGAGTGCAACACATGCACCGCTTCACTTACCTCCGCCTTTCAGACTCTCTCGTCTCTTCCAACAACCTCCAAATCTTCGGAGGATTCGTATCATCAATGGCGAACCTACACTGATGACCTACACATCGTAACAACATGCAATGAACAAGACTTGGAGAGACCATGCAAGTAGATACGAAGCACTTCTCCAGGGTAATGGGATATTCCTTGGGGGACACAGTATAGAGCTTCTGTGAAA
>Ga0307375_10006915_pt1 | contig 10414 bp, 12 predicted proteins | sample TR1MG_FD_202531 | JGI IMG/M metagenome (GOLD analysis project Ga0307375, IMG submission 202531) | Soil microbial communities from Risofladan, Vaasa, Finland - TR-1 | ecosystem: Environmental > Terrestrial > Soil > Coastal area > Acid sulfate soil | place: Finland: Risofladan, Vaasa | collected...
GTAATCTTGTACGGATTGTGGCGCGTTGCGCCAATAGCGGGCAGGTTCTTTTTCCCATGCTTTGATATCAGCAGTGAGTACCACCAACAGAGATGCATCCGTCACTTGTGGCTGATCCCAAGCTGCTCCACGGACTTGCTTGCGTAGTTCCGGATCACGCACCAGAACAAAGCGCCAGTTCTGAATATTCCAGGCGGTGGGTGACAGCATCGCCAAAGACATGAGTTTCTCGATCTCTACCTCCGTCATGCTGTGGTTCGGGTCATAGGCCTTGATGGCACGACGCATTTCGACTGCTTTGGATACTTCCATAGTTTTTCCTTTGATGTTTGGTTGAGTGTGAATTTATTACTTCTTTTTCAAGTAGAAGGTGTACTCACCGTCTTCTTCGACAGTGGAAAGCAGCGGATTGCCAGTCTGCTCTGCGAATGCGGCCATATCCTTGACGGAGCCGCAATCGGTCGAGATGACTTTGAGCACTTGGCCGCTTGTCATATCAAGCAACGATTTTTTTGTCTTCACAATAGGCAAAGGGCAGGACATACCGCGCGCGTTAAATTCTTTATCAAAATTCATTTTTAATCTCCTTATGTTTGTACATACCGACCATTCGGTATGTATTGTTGCAAACAAAAAAAGCTACGAAGGCGATACCAGTAAACCTTGTACGTAGCTATGCAATTGCTTCATGCACAGGCTGAAATTCTTCAGCGATTGCTGACTTTTGGAGATGCCAATGCATCCTTCCCAAGCAGACACGATGAACAAGGCCGCAGCATGGCAATCCACGTCGCGAAGCACTGTTCCCATTTTTTGCTCGTTGCGCAACGCATCTTCAACGGCAGATTGCCAAATGGACAGGATGTTGTTCAGGCAGGTTTGAAAATTTTTATCCAAAGGGCTCATTTCCTGCATCAGGTTGTTTAGCGGGCAACCCAGGCTGATGGCTTCAAGTTCAGTTTGATGTCTCGATTCGTCGATGATCTGCAGCAGGGTTTGCACTGGCCACTCGCTCTCCCGTATCCGCCGGAAAATCATCAGATCAAGTTGGTCATTGACGACTTCCTTGATTACTGCGAGCCCCAGTTCATGTTTAGTGGGAAAATGATGGTATAGCGCACCCTTGGTTAGCCCTGTGTCGCGAAGAATGTTGGCGATGCTGGCAGCCTGAAACCCATGAAGATGGATTTCATTAAACGCCGCCTGAAGTAACTTGTCGCGGGTCAAATCAGTTTGTTTGGTAACCATGGCTGACATTACATACCAAACGGTATGTATGTGTCAATACGATAATTAAATTTATCTATCCAAAAATCAAGCTGCTTATCAATAAAACGAAGCAGTTATGACCGCTGTGGGTTATTTGGAGAAATTAGTCTCGCTAAATTGATTGCCAGATAGCTGCCGTTCGCCAAGGGCAGCAGTGTGTCGAAAGGAGCTGCTCAACATTGCAAAATCGCTGCCCGAAAGCCGCCGGTCACCAACATAGGCATAGGGGAAGCTGCCGTCAGTGAGCAGTGAAACCTCCTACAGCCTAACACCGCAGACATTTCATAGGATCAATTCCAACCAATTGGCGTTTCGAGGGAGTTGCGTGCAAAATGCTGATTCCAACCTCGGCAGTAATTGATACTCAAATGGTTTGAACCTCGAAAATTTCCTCATCCAACGCTAGAATGCATATAGCCCGAAATTCATCAATTAGCGGCAACTGTGTTGCAATTTGTTCACTCGAAAATCGGGGTGAGTTTCGCCAGCACTTCGTCCATGATTGATGCTGGCAAGGTGTCCACCTTTCGCGCATTGCGAGCACCGAGATCGAGCACACGGGGCTGATCGCAGCGAACGACACCGGTTGTCTTGATACCAGTAACGGGGACAGCGAACCCAATGCGACGGGCGAAGTCACCACCGCTGGTGATCGGGCAAACCACGGGCAGTTTGGTTGCCTCGTTGAACTCTGCCGGGGATACGACCAAAACAGGACGGCTCCCGCGCTGTTCCCGTCCTTCAGTCGGATCAAGCGATACCAAGTAGATGTCGCCCCGCTTCATATCAACTCACCACCCACAGCAGGCGCATCTACCCATTCGCGCTCTTCAGCCGGCTGTGGCTGGGAATAGTCCGAGGCGGCCAGTAGTTCTGCCAGTGTGTAACGAGGTCGAGGGTTTGGATCGACCACCAGACAGCCATTGGTGACAGCCACGCCTACGGTCGCTCCAACTTGCAAATGCAATTGATCGAGAAACGCTGGCGGTACAGCCAGCATGACCGAGCCGCCGACCTTGCGCAGATTGGTTGTGTGCATGATGTATCTCCATTTAATGAGTTATATTTAAGTATAACTAAAGTCGCCTCGAAGCACAAATCTTTGTCAAGCGATTGATAAGGTTTCATCCAGCTTGGCTAACCAGCCCGAACCTATTCTTTATCACGGGCGTGCCGAATGCGTTTAATAGTGCGCAAAGCATCATCACGGTCAACAAAAACCTGCTGTTTCAAGCCGCCACGATGGTTGTTGAGACCAAAAGAGAATGAATGCGCCAAACAGATCCCGGCACAACACCAGGTCGTATCCACTCATGTCCGGCTTAAATTCCAGCCTCATATTTCGCCCCCCTTTCGGTGCTGGTCAACTCCACCGCGCGCCACAGGTTCTCGTCTGATGTATCGGTGTAGATGCTGGTGGTTTGCAGGCTGGTGTGACCAAGTAATCGCTGGATGATGTTCAGTGGCACGCCAGCTAATGCCAAATGACTGCCGCAGGTGTGGCGCAGCCAATGTACCGTGGCGCGCTCAAAAGCCTTTGCCTCGATATGCCGCCCTTCGTTTTTTAATGTTTGTCCAATGCCGCTGAAAAATGCACGCAGCGATTTGGATAGCGCGCTGGTTGTTACCGCGCCCTCTCCCGTCGCGCTCGCGATAAACGGTGTGGCCGGCGGGTTGCTGGTGATGTCCTGATTCAGCCCGCGATGTGCGAAATAAGTTTGCATCGCCTCGATGACCTCGCTTGAAAGTGGTACGGCGCGCCACTTGCCGCCCTTGCCAAAGACCTTCAGCATCCAGCGCACGCCTATCCCATCAGCCAGCGGCATGGTATAGATGCGCCCTACTGATGCGTCCACCAGCTCGGATATACGCAGGCCGGTTGCATAGGCGAGCGGCAGCACAAAATTCAACCGCGCCGAATAGCTGGTTGCAGGTAGTTGGCGCAAGGAAGTCATCAAACAATTCCATTGCCCCACCGAAAACGCGCGCATGAATTCGACGTCCGGGGTTGAATCCGGGTTCGGAGTGGACAGAGATTTCGACACCGCGCTCCACGGATTGAACGCGCAGTATTGCACTCTCACCAGCCACTCAAAAAGGTTGCCGACAATGGTTATTGCGTGCCTTGCACTGCTGGCTGAGAGCGCACCATCAAATGGCCGCCATGCCTGTTTATGACGCGCAATTCCTTTTGCCCCCAGCCAGGTTGCCTGAGCAACTCGAAACGGCCAGTCTTGCGCGTCTGTTCTGCCGATCATGGATAGCCAATCCCGATAAGCCGCGCAATCCTCGACAGACAGGTCTGACATTGCCTTCCCGCGCTCAAGGATTGTCCACAACAAAATTCGTTCGGCCTCTTTTTGGTAGGCGCGCTGCGTGTTTGGGTTGCCCGACTTCGTGGACAGCCACGAATTGATCGCCTGGTGATCATTGCTCGCAGCAATGCGCGGCGCACCTGGATGGCGGTTCGAGCCAGTTCGCCCATCGAGATCGGATGGTGCGACAAAATTATGAAGCGGGACAATGCCGGTGCTTTGCAATCGCGTTTGATTCAGCGCGCTAGCGGGCATGCTGCGCAGTGGCGCAAGCGACTGTGCCGGCAACGCCCCCAGCGATGATTCATAGCCGCGCAACCACGCCACAATGCGCGCAGCACCCTTTTCTCCCAATCTTGGCACGCCCACCCACCAGCGATACCCGCTACCGGTAATTCGGTCGATCAAATGCCCTATCGTTGGCAGCTTGGCCAGCACCAGGCGGCGCGCAATCGCCTCATCGAACCACGCCGCTACCCAGTCCTCGCGCACCGGTTCGGTGGCAATGAGAGGCTCAATCCATTTCAATGCGGCCAATTGCCGATCAATCAGGCGTTGTCTTTTCTGCCGCTTGGTATTAGCCGCTTCTGGATATGCCTCGATGTACGCTTGCACCAACTCTTTTTCGCTGAAGAAATTATCGGGATCGTAATTTTCTCGGAAAGCGTTGAGCGACGGCTGCTCGATGTGCTCTGTTTCTCCGGGCTTGGCTAATCTTAGTTTTAACAGGTGTGCATTACGCCGCTTCCCGTGTCGCAGTGACACCTGGCGCAACGTATCTTGTACCCACTTGAGGGTAGTTTTTGCCCGACGCAGATCCATACCCGTCTCAAGGTACCGATCGGCCATTTTTCCAAGGTCCACTCCCAATAGATTCGCCCGGTAAAATGCGACGTGATGCCGCCCTATTTTGCGCGTGACCTCGAATCGTTCTGCATCTTTCACGCCAACCCCTCACGGATGATATTGCCCAGCAAGCAGGCAATACCGTAGTTCCGTTGACCGGAAAAAGAAAAAACCACCTTATCCACACAATTAACCACGGATTCTGTGGATAAGTAACTAGCCAACATCTGGCAGATTGCGACTGCCCGAGTTTTTGGTTGGAGACCAACGCAATATCAAGTCTGACACTGCCTCTGCCTGTGTGTTTTTGCGTAACAGGTCTTTCGCAATGACCGCCAGTCTGGCGTAGAGCCGCTTCTTGATCAGAAATGCAATGTTCCGGGACAACTCTTCGTCCCCCGGATGCGCAGCACTCCCTACCAGCGTCATCGTGTGTTGCTGGTTTTCGTTTGCCAGTCGCCAGGAGGCAAAGTCGCAAGCCTTCTCGACGATGGCGGGCAGTTGATTTTCGAGCTGCGGCTGTTTTGTCCCGGAAGCGACTTCAAGAACCTCCCGTTCACACTCGATGAAGTATTTCCGTGCCTGACGACCTTTGTCGTTGCTTTCTACCATCGCCAGTTCTTTGGCTGTATCAAGGGTGAGGTGGTAGTCAATGGCTTGACGACCGCCTTTTGAGTTGTTTCCAGATTGGAAATAACCTCTACGAAGTCTTTCCCCAGCCCCAGCAACAAAACTGTACTTTTCGATGAGTTCCATAATCCACGCTGCAAATTCCTGTCCTGTCATTACTGTCTCCTGTCTCACATCAGTGGATTGGCACTTTTATAGCGACCAATCCGAGTTGTCTTTCACTGCGATTGCCCACCCCCGACGATCAGCCACTTCCATACGCCAATCAGGCTGGTCACGGTGAATCCAGTCTGCATCACCACCATGCCGGTTGCATGTGACAGCAATCCAAAAAATATCCACGCGATATTTGATACCAGAAACAAGACAAATCCCCAGCCGGAATAGCCGTTATTCAACGCCAATAACGCTGCGCCGCACAAACCGGTCAGGCATCCGGCCCACTCAAGTATCTCGATCACTTATCCACCTCGTTGGTATTGATTCATCTACCGGCTCAAAAAATTGAAGCGATCCATAAATTGGTCTTTTGCTGTTTCTGGAGACAGCGGCCAGATGCGACCACTCATAGGCTCGGCTGCTATCGGCGTTTTGTGGAGTACCCGTCCGCCGAAAAGGTCGCGTATTTCAGTCACAAGCAAGATGTTGTCGGCTTCTTTCACGGCGGGGCTTGGTTGTTCGGGTAAGCCGAAATGCACACGAACTGCCTGATCAAAACGTTCTTCAAGCAGCTTGTAGTCGGGTAACATTGCCTTTAGCGGGGATGGGATGTCCTTTAGATACGCTTCCGCTGCATCGTGCAGCAAAACCTCTATTGCAAATTCGGGCAGTGCAATACGACTGCACAACACCGAATGCTGCGTCACCGAATAGAAGTGCGACGCATGGCCGGCATATCTGCATTCGCGCGACAGTGCGGTCGCTATATCAATAATGTTGATCTGGTCGGGCTGTGGGTTCGCATAGTCCACTTTGCGGCCAGTAAAGGTTGTCAGGAAAGCCATGGATATCCTTCAGACCTGATCGAACACATTTTTGATCGCTTTCCCATTTGCTACACCGGCCTTCAATTCGGTACTCGCTGGTGTGCTAACGGGAATAGATGGCTGCATTGTTGCAGGCTGCACAATTGGCCGCCCATTGTGCAGTGTGGTTAGGCCAAGGGATGCAAGTAGCCTCATGCGCTCGGCACGGACACGCTTCGGGTATCTGGCTAGCTCAGACTCCAGCTCTGGATAGCCTTCAAAATAGTTGATACTGATTCTCATGTTGTTTCCTTGCATTTTTACCCTATTGATGCAGCGTGAATGGTGCCAAGCCCGGCCCTTTCGTCTGCCCCTGGCCACGGCCCTGCTTCATTTCACGCCACCCCACCGCGCCAGAATCCGCGAACGTTTGCAAAGACCGAATCGGCTGCAATGGATACGGGTGTTTTCGCAAAAGTTGACTTGATTGCCGCCTCATAGAACGGCGCGCCACCGCCGACCATCACGATGGCATCAATATCCGCCCCTTCTTTGCGCAGTGACTCTTGAAGTTGTGCGCAGACAATGTGCCCGACCGTTGCTGAGGCCGCCGCGAGGTAGGGTGCAACATCCACTCTTGTGCCGAACACAGAGACGCTGTTGCGGCCGGAGCGCACGGCGTTTTCCATTTTTCCTCGCCCAGGGTTTCCGCCGTGGTCTGTTGCGATCAGCGACCCGGCTTCATCCAGGATAACCGACGAAGCATCGAGACTTGTGCCGGAGGACGCGCGCTTGAATTCACCATTGACCAGCAATACCCAGTCAACCGAAAAGAAACCGGGATCGACCACCAGAATACTGGCATCCTCAACCTGGCTTGTATCAGCAAGGCCGTGCAGGTAGTCCGCAAACCCGCCCAATGGCTGAGGAACAATCTTGACATCCTTGACCATAATTTTTTTGCGGGGCGTTACTTGATGTTCGCCTTTCATCGTCTTGATCAGGTGCTTGCGCAGGTTCTCATCAAAATACTGGCTGGTCGGCAATCCGGTGACGACGCGATCAATTTCAGTCATTCCGGTCAGCAACAATCCCGCGTTGAACAGCGCGCGGTAGGAATCCGTTGCGCTGTAGTTTTTATGCAGTTCGCGCGCCCAGTTCTCAATCCGGTCATGGCTAATGGCAGCGCAAAATTCGCGTCCGTCCACCAGCACGCGCAGAGGCTCTTCACTACCCATGTTGATAATCTGTTGCCCGATGTTCTCTGCGGGCGCAGCTCCTGCAGGTCGATTTACCAGGGTTGGCTCACCGGTGCTGTCACCATATGCAACTTTCAAATTCGAGTACCCAATATCGATTCCGACTACTTGCATGTTTTTCTCCTAAGTTAAAGTTTGGTCAAACAGAATCAAAAACGGCTGCAGCACGGCTGTGGAACACCTGGCAAAGATGCCTTGAAACACAGCACGCCAACAAAGCATCCACGGCACTCCTACAGCACGCATGGCGAATGGCTCAATGCCAAACACGGCCTCAGCACGCCTGCAAATTAAACATCATCTGAAAATAAATAATCAGCGAGATTCTTCGCTTATTTGACGAGAATCTCTCTGATTTTAATTTTTAGATGGTGCAGGATTGTGGGTGGACTACCCGTTTAATTCACATCTTGAGGAGATTTCCATGGAAGGCAAAAAAGTCGAGCAAAATACCAAGAAGCAAGTTATCGCGAGGGGGGTAAAACGTAGTGTTTCGTTTAGCAATCCGTTTAACGTTCGAGAGGTTGTTTTTTACACAACGCCAGCGCAACTTGTCTATGAGACATCGTTTGATGCTTGCGCTGATTCCCTGCGCAGTCTGAGCGCGGTCTTGCCTTCCGTTGCAAAAAATACCAGTGAGATGATGGCGGTCAACGGGGCCGTCGATCACCTGACTAACAGCGCGATGGCGGAAATCAGAAAAGAAGTGGCTCGTATCAAGAAGATTGCCGAGGATAATGGTATCCAGATTGAACGGCTTAGTTACTCAAATTCCATGCGCTATCCAGCGAAGCTGACGTGTAGCAAAGCCAGCGTATATCTGCAAATGATTTTGGAATTGGACGAATTGATGTGCCTTGTCCACTCGGCATGGTTCGCTGGCTTTATCGCGGATGATGCAAAGGCCAGTCTTGAGCGTCAATGGCGCAGAAAAATAAGTGGCGTTTCCGCTGAAGTACAGGCCATCGCCGCTCGCGCATTCCGCGCGACAATCAAATCACGGGATAGCGATACAGCGAAACCAGCCGCAGTCGCATCAGCCGAAAAAGAATCTGATGCGACTGTCGCGCCGAAGCCTGCCAAACCAAAGCCCGCCAAGAAAGTCCCTGCCGCTATTGAACCGGCGCATCAGTCAGTAGAAGTGGCTGCTGCACATTAGTGTCAATCGAACTAAATCAGCAACAAGACCGGGCCGTGAATGCACTTGGGCATTGCCCGGTTCTGGCTTGTCCTGGCTCAGGAAAAACCCGCGCGCTGTCTATGCGGGCAGCCAGATTATCAAGCTGAAAGCGTTTTCAGCGAATAACCGCTTTCTCGCGTACAGCAGAAGTTGATCCCAACACGACATGCCGATCCCGACACACAGCCGCTATAGAAACTGTGACATACGAACGACTGCAATCAGTCGTAAAGCAGGCGTAGAAACGTGTAATGATTGAACCCTTAATTTACCGATTATTTATCCTGCATCAATTGCTTAAAATTTCCCCCACTTCAAACAGGCACGATTACGCTACTTGGCTTAAGTTAGGCTTTGAAAGTCCGTTAGGCCGACTTCCAGACCGTCTTCATTTCGGCTATTCTGTTGAAAAACTCTTTGTTAAAACCGTCGTGGTGCTCTGGAATTTCGTGAGGTGATGACGTTATCACCCTTTCGGGTGCTTCAACTGGGTTCTGATACCCAGCTTGTAGGTTAATCGGATGGTTTTCGCCTCAAGCGGGCGCACCTATCCTGTCGATTGGCGGTCCGTGTGCGAGCAACTTGGTCATACGGCGCAAATTCTGAACGGTAGCGGCGAGCGTGAATTCGTCAGCGGCACCACTCAGTCCGCGTAGTCGCAGCCGATCCAGTTTAAGAATGGACTTGAGATGCGCAAAGAGCATCTCGACCTTCTTGCGTTCACAGCGTGATCTTTGATATTCCGGTGTCGTGGCAATTTTCCGTGCAACGTCGCGAGCCTTCTCATGGAGGCTGCGGGCTGTCTTGCGAACCGCTGTATTCGGGCAGCATCGGGCTTTCATCGGGCATGTGGCACAATCACGCTGACTTGAACGATAGATGATGGTGTCAGCGTTGGTGACATGCTTACGCGGATTCTTGAACGGACGCCATTCACTACGAAGTGCGTTGCCGGCAGGGCAGCGATATTCGTCAGCCTCTTCGTCCCATTTGAAATCGTCTCGCTCAAAAGTCCCGTCCTTGCGTTCCGTCTTGTCCCACACCGGAATATGCGGCTCAATGGCTTTCTCCTCGACCATCCAGCCCAACATAGACGCTGAGCCATATGCCGTATCTGCGATGAGACGTTCCGGTTTAATGTCGAAACGTTCCTCGACACGATCGACCATCAGTTTGGTTGACTCGACCTCTTCAGTGCGACGTGCTGGCGTGGCTTCCACATCAAGAATTACCCCGTGGGCAGTATCAATCAGATAGTTTGTCGAGTAGGCGAAGAAGGCTATACCTCCGGTTGCGGCAGTCCAGCGCGAATGTGGATCACTGAGCGATATTTTGCGAGGCGCTGCCGCTGTCATTGACTCTTGATCCAGGGCGGCAAGATATTCACGCACAGGGCGCGTGTCGATCTCGGGATTAGCCCAGTCACAATGTTCTCCAGGTTGAACACTGTGCTGGTGGCTTGCGTTGGCCTCAATCAGGCTGGCATCCACCGCAAATCCTTCGCCTTTGACCAGACCGGCCGCCATGCAGCGGCGAACCACCTCGTCAAATACCCAACGAAACGCTCCGCTCTCGCGAAACCGGCCATGCCGATTCTTGGAGAAGGTTGAATGATCTGGCACGGCATCTTCCAACCCCAGCCGGCAGAACCAGCGATAGGCCAAATTCAAATGCACTTCTTCGCACAACCTGCGCTCCGAGCGTATGCCGAAGCTGTAACCGATGATCAGCATACGAATCATCAACTCCGGATCAATGGATGGCCTGCCGGTGTGGCTGTAGTATTCAGCGAGATGTTGCCGAAGGTTGGTTAAGTCGAGATGCTGATTGATGCCGCGAAGGAGGTGATTCTGTGGAACGTGGTCTTCAAGATCGAAGGAGTAGAACAAACGCTTTTGCTTATCCGTCTGAAACCCAATCATATCAAGGCTCCCAGCTATTTAAGTATGC
>Ga0307375_10006917_pt1 | contig 10411 bp, 15 predicted proteins | sample TR1MG_FD_202531 | JGI IMG/M metagenome (GOLD analysis project Ga0307375, IMG submission 202531) | Soil microbial communities from Risofladan, Vaasa, Finland - TR-1 | ecosystem: Environmental > Terrestrial > Soil > Coastal area > Acid sulfate soil | place: Finland: Risofladan, Vaasa | collected...
AAAAAATATGCTGTGCGATTTTGGCCGCTTTTAGATATGTTCAATATCGGGTCGCGGTTCCTTGGGTCAATCTGAAAGTTGAGCGTTAAATGACAACAACCAAAGTTCTTTTCGTTTGCATGGGAAACAAGATAATTGTCGGCTTGAAAGCCTTTATCCATGAGCGTTACGCGTGGGTACACCTGTTAATGGATACGCTTCTGGATACACGAGCAGCGCAGACGTCTGCACAATCTATGAAATGGATCTCAGCATTATTTGCTCGAGCTGAGCAAAATAAATCTGATTTCATGCGCCAACAGGCGTGCATATTTTTTCCGGATAGTTATCGCCATAGCATGCTGCACAGCCTCGTTCGCAACGACTGTCGGTATCGATGGGCCCCATAGTTGCCTGATAGGCAGGCCGGACCAAATAGGGCGACCATTCTTCATCACCTTTTTATGCAGGCGTCCAACACGCACAAACACGCCTCGATGCCCGTTTGGCATTGTCACAATAAAAGCACCAGGAATGATCTTGCGACCGTTCTTCACCTGTACCGAGACCCCTTTTCCGACCTGTCGAGCTCCATAATTGATAAGAGGGATGGGCTTACCCGCTACTTCAATAACTGCCTCCAGATTGTTCCTGGTCGCACGTCGAATGTGCAGGCTCTTGCTGATCGCTGCGGCCTTGATGTTGTAGCCCTGCGCACGGATCTCGCGCGACGTTGCCGTCTTTGCAGCAGCTGCGGTTTTGTTCACAGCCCGCATGATCGCCTTATCCTGCAGGTTGGATGCAAGCTGGGATAAGGCTTTTTCTACTCGCCGATTATCAACCTTGAAATCAATGGAGAACATAGCTGCCTCCATAAGTGAATTCAAAGACGCAGATCACTGCAGGAGCTTCGAACTCTCCTTCGATAAAAGACGGAAGTAGCTCGTCCACAATCGCAATCTTTGCGCTGGCTGCAGTTGATGATAGATGATTCCCTGACGCCAGAAACACCTGTTCTCCGTCCGGAGTCGTCAGCAGGATAAAGAGCAATGGAACCGCGAGGCCTTGGCAGTCACATTTAACGTTCAGGATGAGAATGTCCGAGGTTGTGTCCACCTCATCGATATCCTGTAATGATGTGCTCTCGAGAAGCTGCAGTTCGGCAAGCGCAGAATCGCGATCGATGTAGGTATTAAAATATTTCGCCGGTAAAAACATGATGACTCCTTTCGTAATTTAATAATTAAGCAGGCTTAACATCTGGAAACGACGGAAACAGCAGCAGCGGCTCTACATTGAAGGCAGCTGCCGGCATGATGATCAGTTCCGCAGTCGTTCCGCTCTCGTCACGCTTGAAGGTCACTTCACTTATCAACCACTCGGCACTTGCAATGTGGAGCGAAAGCAATTCCAGCGGCACAAGCGTATTAGGCGTCCAGAGAACGCCGGCTGAGTCGCGCCAACTATCAGTGGTAATACGCAGTTGATAGGATCGTCCCGCCCGCCGCGAAGCCTCCCATGCGCCGCGTTGCAATGCCACATCGCTTCCTGCGTCAAGTAGAATCAAACTCAAGTCATCATTTGTATCTTGTGGCATTTTGTTTCCTTTCTCATCAATAATGGAAACCCATATCGTGGGCTTAGCGATTTCTTATCTACGCAGTGCGTTTCTTTCATCCCCTTCCGTCTCTACCATGCGCGTGGGAGGCGTTTGCTCGATTAACCTTTTGAGATCGTCAACCGCCATCTTCGCCACGTCACTGAATATCTGGCGCAGTTCATCGCGCATCCTGATTTCAATCTGGAACGTATCATTCATCGCTGCCAACTCGGGCGCGAGTCGGGTCGGTAACCCTAGCACCGTATCTCGCAACAGACGGCCGGCTGCGAAGGCGGCCTCTTCGACTCTCTTGAATTCAACCAGCTCGCCACTCTTTTTTGCGAGCTCCAGCGCAGCCAGGTCTGCAAGCGTGCCCTCCCGGCGTGTTTTGTTGTCCCAATACTTTGGGTCGGCAGCGGCTTGAGGTTCATCGTCGGAAGGTGCATCTGATTTAATGAAGGTGGTGACATGCTTCTCTACACGGGCAGCGGAATGATGCTGACGCAGGGCTGCTTTGCCTGGATCACCAGTGCGCTGCAGTTCGGCCAATGTCGCATCAACGTCGATCAGCTTCGGGTTGCCCATGCAAAACACCAGGCGACCTTGATTTTTCAATTTGGTTACGTAGCTTGGATTCCATCCCTGCTGTGCAGCAAAAGCAGATTTTTTTAAATATTTTTCACTCATAGTTTTACCTCACCTTGAAATTTGACCTCACCACAAGTCCAGCCACTAGAATTTTCTCGCGCGTCACAGGACCCGCTGTTACTGGTACCCAAGAGGGACCCGCTCCAAATCAAAGCCCCTTGCTCTTTGCCTGCCATAAGCAGCTGCGCAGACGTTTGCACTACCACAGACACGCCGGCAAAGAACCGAGTGATCCGAGTGATACCGAGTAATGTTCCAGTCGCTTCCCTATTTATTGCATATATTATTTTCTCTGCAACTTTTTCCATGGGGGATGGAAGATCACTCGGTATCACTCGGATCACTCGGTCTACTGACATTTAGAAATCCTCCATTTAGCAGCTCTACTGTCACCATCTAAGCCGCCCTGAGAAAGCTGCAGGCCTTCTGTAATGCGGTCGCGATGTTTGCGCAGCCAGTAGCCAAGACGGCGGCTGTTGGGTTTTTCGGCGCAAACCAATTGCAGGGCATCGCGCAATTCGGAGCGCACCTGCTCTGATAGGCTCAGGCCGGCAAAACCGTCCGCGCCGGCAGCGACCACTTCGGCAACAGTTTTCTGGGCATCGCCGAATGCTTCATGCCAGGACGAAAACAACTGGCGCATGGCGTCGAGATCTGGATCGTTTTGGCGCAAGCTTTCGGAGCTTTGGATTGGGTCTATCAAACCCAACCACACGAGAGGCCTGCGCACCATCTCATCCCACTGCTCAAAACCACCCAGCGGATAGAGGCCTTCAACGGCTGGTGATCCTGCGCACTGGTAAGCATAGGAGATTGAAAGGGCATCAGTTATCAGTTGGCCGCGATTTTTAAAAATATCCTCTAAGTGATCTCTGGAAAATTTTCGCTGTTCGGGCCGCTCTTCGCGGGCATCAAGACGGATCAGCGCAACGCGCCGTTTCAGGTCTCCCAAGATGGATAAATTATTTCCTGTCGCAAGAAACATGCTGTTTGTCGGCACAGACACCATTCCTGAGCCACCCAACGGCCTCAGACGAACGCTGGGCTGCGTGAGTACTTGGCACAGTAAATCGCCGCTCAGGGGCCGTTCTATGTTGTCCAGCAGGATTGCGCTGTCGCCGGCAAGAAGTACGCCGGCGATGCGCTTTTCGCTTTCCGCTTCATCGTGTCCCAGGCTTAGCACGCTGGCAAAACGCCCGGTCGATATAACCGGAAAAGTATTCGCGAGAAGGGTTTTTCCCGTCCCGGCAGTGGGGGCGGTAATTGCAAACATTGGCGCTGCAGGAAGAATGCGCCTCACCAGGGCAGTCATAATCCCCGCAACAGCAGCGGAACAGTCACTATCATCAACAAAGGGAAAAGCTACCAACGAATCGAGAAGGCGGGTTGCGGCCTTTTTTGCTGCAGCCTGAGACAGTTCCTTTTTTGGCCTGCGGTAACCGTTAATCGCATCGAATGCGAGAAACAGTCCTGTATCTGCATCATAGCCGGCCGTGTCGATCAGCTGCCCTTCCGGGGTGAGTATTGGTGCCTCGACTGAGCCGGTGAGCTTGCGCAGCTCAGGATGATGCCCGCGCGCCAGGTAAGCCTCTGTAACGCGACGAGGACAGTCTATCTTGCGATAGGCCTCAGTGCGCAGATCAAATTTCTCATGCACGGAAGCGCGGCCGGCTAGTTCTGTCAGATGAGCTGAGTCTACATCATGCAAAATCAGTGCACCATTCGGACGATGTATGTTTGTAGTCTTCTTGTCCGATGCAGCGTGCGCACGTACAAGTCGTCCAGAATGGATGAATAAATTCAAGTCATCGGCATCAGCGAGGGCCGCTCCCAGTGCGTCCGTAATTTGCGGCAGTTTCCCTTGGTCGTGTCGGATAACATGCCGGCCGTCAGCGTCGAATGATGCGGTTGAAGATCCTCCGGATGATTGGGCGCGCGGTTTCTTTTTGTCAGTTTTGCTGATTGATTCGGGCGGCACAGCGGCCTCGATTATTGTTTTAACGGCTTCAGCGCCTGCGACTTTTTGTAGATCATTCATATCCGAGGAAGCCATCAGTTGGCCGCCTCAAAGGTTGGCAGGGCTACCAGGCCACCGACGGCAGCGGCCGCTTTCACGGCGGCTGTAACGCCGGGATTGCCAGGTGTGTGGACGTCATTGTCTGCGGCGATGACTATTTTCAACTTGGGAAATTTGCGTCGCAGTGCCTCCGCGACCGGCTGCAGGTTTCCGGCGTCAAATGCGATCGCGGTTGCGAGTCCGGTGGACGCGTAAATCGATCCGCCGGTCGCAAATCCCTCGCAGACGCACACAGTGTGCGTCGGCAAGCCGATCGCGAAATAATTTCCCCGTTTTTTCCCGCCGGTCAAAAATCGCTTGCGCCCGTCCGGGAAGATGAACTGCAAGCTCCACAACACCCCTGAAGCGTCGCGCATCGGAACCACAAGGCGGTCATTGAACTGGCGTATGCCATAAGGGCGCACCCCCTTGGTTCGAAGATATTCGTGCACCTCGACGCTGCCGGACATTTGCCAAATCGCCTCAGCTCGCTTGGCTGCCGAAGCATGCTGGTCGTTGCGATATTTGTCGCGAAGGGATTGCGAGATCGATCTGCGCTCGGCTAGAGCGCGCCGGTCAGCGTCGCTCATCTCTTCCAGTTTTTTAGAGGCAAAGTTGTGTGTCTGTCCAGTGCGCCAGCTGCCGAATGTTCCAAACATCGGCTCCCCCGGATGCGCGATGTACCAGCCGTTCAGGGTACCGGATCGGTCGCCATCGACGCGGTACCGATGGAGCTGTCCGTCCGCCTCCAGCTCGCCGCTGTGCATCCCTAGGCCATGCGTGCGCATGCTGTCGATGAATCGATACAGGGAATCGCTCATGCACGGCCCCCTGATTGAGTTTGCAGCGTGTGGTAAGCGTTGTATGACTTGCGTGCCCGGGCAAGCATCGAGTCGGGTATCTGTCCGCCGGCTGCGCTCGCCTTGTATTTGCAATGGCCGCAAAGCAGCCAGGTTGAACACATCACGCCGGCAGCGCCCTGGTGTGTCACTCGCGCGATCCCGCGAGGTTTCCGTGCGATGGTAAACGGCTTCCGGCACATCCCGCACTGTCGGCCCGATCCATCTGAATGCATCGAGGCTGCCAGCTTATCGCCAACCTCGCTAAGTGGTGCAAAGGCGAGGTGCAATTCGCTGGCAGAGCTTTCGTGAATAACCATGGGTCTCGTCCCTCAATCTCGGCTCAGTTGCCTAAAGCGCGACTCTACGGATCGCGCAAGCGCGAATGTAAGTCCCCTCAATGCCGGGCTGATATCGTCCGCTCAAATGAAGCGTTGACGGAGCTCCCCCGGAGTGAACTGCGTATTGATCGGAGCTCCAAAAGAAGAAAGTATCCCCGAAGTCGTGGAACGTATTGCCAAGGCGTTTTGCGGCTCGCGCCATAGAAAATATATGGTTAAGTTCGGCTTGCGTCGGCAGGCAACCCCCTTTTTTTGCGGCCCATATCACAGCGTCCGGGTAATTTATCGACTGATGCTGGTTAGGAAGCAGAACGATGTGATTCTCGATTCCGTCCGGAGAGGTAATCGCGCCGGCATAAATTTCACCATCTTTGAGTTCTGATACAAGATTTTCGATTTTGGAATTCATTTTGCGTCCTTTCGTAGTTGATAAATTTAAATGCACTCGTAATAACCGCTATCGCGGAGAAATGCCCGAACTTGCTCGACGTGTTCGGGTTTAGTCCATAAGCCATAAGCAGGCGTCCCTCCGAAAGCCCAATCAGGAACCGTGAGACTTTTGTTCCTGACCGCCATTTGCGAAAACTTGCCCAGTTCCGCCAGGAGATCGAGAAGTGTCCGCTTGACTGTTTGGTCGTCGAAAACTTCTTCCAGAATGAAAGCCCATGCGGCGACAGGCTTGAGCTTGTGTTCAATTTTCGTAAAAATAACGTCCGGCTGATTTTTCGAAGTGGGAGAGAACGTTCGTGTCCCTTCCACCGAAGCATCCGGTTCAGACTGAGCTGAAACTTTTGAACGCAATTCCGGCAAGAGATTTTCATCGAAAAATTTCATGGCGGATTCCGCTACGGCAGTCCCGTACTCTTTTATATTTTCAACTTGTGTCTGGCGGACAGCGATGTCCTTATCCTCTATGTCATCCAATGCTTTTCGCACCTCGATGCGCAGCTTGTTGTCAGCGGCATTGATAGCCGGAAAATCATCACGCTTGGCGATCCGGTCTTCCGTGCGCAATGTCGAGATTTCTTTTTCTAATTTAGTAATCGCAGTACCGTACTCACGGATCTCCTGCGCTGCAGTGTTGCTTCGCGAATTGCGCAGTTGTTTCTGTAAAAGTGCGTCCTTTGTAACTTTGTCGAACTGGTCCGCAGAAACAGTTTCACCACGCACTCTCGCGTTAATCAGCTTTTGATTACCGGTCGCACAATCTCGCTCATATTGCCTTTCAGAATCTGGTTCGCTGATGATGCGGCCACGTGCCTCCGCCTTTAGCCCTTCCAGGCGTTGAACTTCCGCCTGGGCCGCTTCGATCTGTTTTTCCAATTGGTCCATATTTATCACTCCTGTTTTAGGTTTAAAAAAGTTAATCGATTTCGCCTCGACGCTTTTTCCCGGCCTGAATGACTTGATCCGCGATCCGTTTGGATCTTGAGTCGAGTGCCGGATCTGACGCCGATGAAGTTTCGCCCCTGGCTTTCGCAGCTGCAGTCACAATCTGTCCCGCGATGCCGCCAGGCATTGGAGGATCTGTTTCGCCGCGGGCTTTCGCAGCAGCGGCCAGGACACGCGCAGCGATGCCGCCGGGTTTTGTTGACGCCGACACCCTGGCCGCCGGCGGATTTTTTGAATTTGGCTGCTGAGCTTGCGGCTTCCCCGAAGCCAAGGGCGCCGGTATTGATTCGCCGTCGGTAAACGCGCCGTCATATATCGGGTTGAAAATATCGGAAAGCCGGGTAGGTACTTTGAGCTTCGCACCGGTCGCGTAAACGTGGCACCGATTAAAGGCGTGCGGGTCAAAACGCGAACCGAGATCGGTGGAGCTGCTAACCGGGTTTTGTTCTGAAGGCCTCGATGAAACTACCTGGCGCGGATTCGAGACGATTGCCGAAATGCGCTTCGGCAAATTTGATGCAAAGCTAAATAACTTCATAAGTAATACTCCTGGTAAAGTTGAATGGTGATTCCGCAAAACGCTTTTTTCGCACAAGCTCGCGGAACAACAGGTGCGATTTCAGGTGTCATGTTTTTACGCCTTCTGCAGGAGACTTGCGCGGGCGTCCGGATCGCAGGCCTTCGAGGTGTGATGGAGCAGCTGGACGGCCTACTGGAAGTGATTCAAGGAAGCGCTCCAGTTCGGAGACAAGGACCAGCGTCCGATTACCGTATCGGCGGACCGGCAGAACGCCATTGCGGATCGCCAGGTCGAGTACACTGATCGATAGGCTTGTAATCTCCGAAGCTCCCGCAATAGACACTGCAAGAGGCCTGACTAGTGGTTTCACGATGTCTCCAAAAAGCTAAATCCGATGCGATTATCTTCGTTGCACAAACTTGCACTTGCAAGCGGAAAATAAAAAACGGCGCACCCCTGAAAGGTGCGCCGTTATTGGCTTTCCGTTATTTTAGTTGCACTATTTAAAAATAGTGCAAGTCGTGCAAGTAGTGCAAATCAAGTTTTAGCTATTTTTGCCTGCAGGTTTAACAAATTCCCATTTAGCAATATTTTTGTTTTTATTAGCGTTAAGTGCGTTCCTAATTGAAGTGCTTGTTTTATTAATATCAAAACTTTGCAAATGACTAACAAGAGCCTTTGATATCTTGTTATTGCTCACATCTTTTATGTTCAGATTGCTTTCTTTGTACAGTTTAAGTCCGACTATTTGCGCTTCCCTGCGGATTATTTCAAAATCTTTTATAGGAGTCGTTTTCAAGGTCTCCTGTTCGGCTACAGGTTGCGCTACGGGATCTTCATCAAACTTGTATTCGCAACGGATGGACTCAAGCCAGGTGTTAAGATCATCCCCCCGGACTTTACATAGCACTGCTGCGACCACTGCACCAGGAGAAATCGGGTCGATTGCCGATGAATCATAAACGCCAATCAATTCACCTACCAAAACGGCATTTATGATTTTCTGTGACCATTTTCTCAACTCGGAGATAACCTGTGCGTCAGGATCCTTTTCAGGATCGGCGCCGGCCTCTACAGAAGCAAATTTAAACAATTCTTTTGCAGCCTCATTTACCGAGTAAAACCTACTCATACGCACCTCCTCTCTGTGATGCACTCAATCAGGCTGGAAGAGCCTCTGCTAGTTTCCTTGCCTCAACAATCAATACCTGGGCTTCTTTGATCCTGTCTATCGTGTTTTTCATTGCAAAGTAAAAGCCAGTAAGCTGATCGGGATTCAATACAATTGAACCTTCATTCGGCGCGTTCAGGCTGATTGACTGAATAAATTTTGCCATGAAAGCCGCTTCGTTCAGCTTATCTCCAGCATCAATCAAGCTTTTGGTTCGACCATCCCTGTTGATCATCATCCGCTGCAGGGAGGCCTGCACGTCTTTGAGGTTTTCTGGCTTGGAGGCCAGTGCGCTAGATAATTTGACTGCATCTTCAAATGAACGGGTCTCGTAGACGGCCTCGCCATCTTCATTATTTACCGCCCAGTAATGATTTCTACTCTCTTCCTCTTCGTCCAAAAAATACCAAAATGCAAACGGCTCAGCATTACACGGGAATTGTATTGCCAGTTCGTTAGCGGTTGCTTCGACATTTGGTGTAAAATTTTTAGTAGCCATGATGCTTCTCCTTGTAGTTGCTTTGTGGTTAGGGGCTCCCAGGTGTTGGTTCACCGGGTAGCCCCGCTTTTGCCGGAATCCGTCCGACTTCGGTATTACTCTTGAGCCACATTTGAATCCGCGGTAATTCCCAATACCACTCGCTCAATCGTTTTAGCTGCAGCTATTCGCTCTTCGGTCATTTCTGAATGCGCATACACCCGCAACATTCCTTCGAGTGCATGGTTCAGGCATTTTTCTACAATGTGCGGAAAAACACCGTTACTCATCGCCAGGGTAGCAAAGGTTCTGCGCAGATCGTGCGGCGTCCACCCAACTTTGCGGCGTTTTACCCAGGCCTGCACGGCGGTAGGCGACACCTCAAACGGTGTAGACGTCTGCGTTTTTGCAGCGTCGGTCAGATAAACCCAATGCGGCTTGCCGTTTTTGGTTTTATCGACACGCCAGAAGGCTCCGTCCGCGCGTCCACTCTGCGCCTCTGATATACGGAGCCCAGTCAATAGCAGGAAACGCAACAGCGCTGCATTGCTATGGTCCCATGCCCATAATTGTTTGATTTCCTCATTCGTCAGGACGCGGGTTATGGGATCATATTTGTAGCCGGTGATCCGCTTGCCGATCACTGCAGCAGGATTGTCACTGCGCCATCCAAGCTCGATCGCCAGGTTGAACATCGCCTTGAGGTGAGATCGCAGACTATCTGCGCTGCGAGGATTAGGCCGGCTTTCAGCGATCAACTCCGCCACGCGCGACGTTTTTACCTCGGAAACCCTGATTGTTCCCATGGCCACGCGGATACGCTCTTTGTAGGCTGAAAATTGCTTAGGCCTGGCGTGGCCACTGATAACGGTGTCGTGATATTGTTGTAGCAAGTCGTTGACGGTGGCATCAGATGGAGTTTTTGCCGTGGCCGCCAGGGATTTAGCAATCTTGAGGGAAATGGTAGGCCAGTCGCCAAGCGTGATGATTTTGGTTTTGCCGGCATGCTTCCTTCGCACCACAAAAGTTTTCCGGCCAGACGTACGAACACGCAACCAAAGCCCGTCGCCGCACCCCTTCATGTAGTCGGTGTTGCGTTGTTTTAATACTCTGATATCTGCCTCGTCCATGGATACACCGGATACGTTATTGGATACACTTTGAAGTATAAAACAAAAGTTTATAAAAGTGTAGAAAAGTATCGCGTTTATTTAAATCAATAAGATAGGAGCTGCATCCCAATGGTAAAAGTGCTGTTTATTTGCATGGGAAATATTTGTCGATCCCCAACTGCGGAGGCGGTGTTCCGGCACTATGTCGAGAGTGCCGGCATGTCGGCGGATATTTTCATCGATTCGGCAGGGACGCATGATTATCACATCGGGGA
>Ga0307375_10006918_pt1 | contig 10411 bp, 16 predicted proteins | sample TR1MG_FD_202531 | JGI IMG/M metagenome (GOLD analysis project Ga0307375, IMG submission 202531) | Soil microbial communities from Risofladan, Vaasa, Finland - TR-1 | ecosystem: Environmental > Terrestrial > Soil > Coastal area > Acid sulfate soil | place: Finland: Risofladan, Vaasa | collected...
TGATACTCCTGCGGCCAGATCTGCGCTATCACTTAACCCTTTGTCGAATAAGGACTTACAGAAACCGAAATTGGGGACAGCCAATACCTCCAGCAATATACGTGCCAAACATAGGTATTAACTCACCTAAAAAATAATAATTTTATTTATTTACTATTTTTTTCCTTCATAAATCCCCTGATTTTAACTACTTATCTCGTTTTCCCCTAGCAAATTCCATGCCAAATTGTGTATAACCTGTGGATAATCTGTTGACAACCTGTTTTTTAGTGATATAATTACCCATATAGGTAGTGGACAAAATTATATTGCCTATGAGAAAGGCGAAAATTTTGGTCCAGGCCGTTTGACGGACCAAACGTTATAATTTATAAGGAGATATGTCTCATGGCGAAGTTAACACCTGCAGAATTTACGGAAAAACATGCCAGGCGGTTAAAAGCATCAGTTGAGGATATGCGCAGGGGTATCGATCGGGTTACCGAATCCCCCACTGAGAAGGCCGCGGCCAAGCAAGACAAAATGCTAACCAATTTAACCAGTGCGGTTAGCAGTGGTAAGTGGGCCGCCGGTCTCAAGCGTGTTTCTCTTGAGGAATGGAAACGCAAGGCGCGTGACATCGGCGTTAACCGCGTTGCAGCCGGTATCGACGGGGCCAAAGAGAAGGTTCAGGCGTTTGCCGAGGTTTTGTTACCCCATATCGACAGGGGTCAGGATAAAATTAAGGCCATGCCGGACGTTACGCTTGACGATAATATCAACCGGATGACTTCTTTTATCCGGCACATGTCGGAATTAAAGCGGTAATGAATTGAACCGGCGCGGTTTCGCTAACAGGGGACAGCTAACTACTGTCCCCACCGGTTTTTACTAATTTATGGGAGTATATACCATGTTAAAGCAGGGTAATTGTGTAAAACGTTTTGCCGATGTTGCCACTGGCAGCTTACAGGCCGACTCAGGCGAATCGTTTTTGATTAAGGGACTGTATGTCAAACCTGTCAGCGGTAACAGTTATCTAGTTTTGAAAGTTGACAGGAAAACGGTGGGGGTATATCGAATTTACGGGCGGGCGGGAAACCAACTCGATATTATGCAGCGTGATCATATCCATCGTAATATTATGGAGTTTTTAACGGCCCAAGGTATTAACTGCACGATTCCAGTTGCCGAGGGACAGTCATTCACAGTATCCGCGGCGGGTGATACTCCAGAGGTTACGATAGTATATGACACTTACGGGGCCGGAGATATCCGCTCCGATATGCCTAACGGCACAGAAGGCAAAGAGTATATGTTCATGCAATACATGGACACCAGTGAAACGATCGACGCAACGGAAGATGTTATATTAGATACTTCTTTGTCACCCGCCGAGTTTCCCGATTTCCCGTGCGGGAAACCTGTGCCCGCAAACAACAAAATCCAGATACTCGGTTTGGCCGGAGCGCCTTGCGGTACGGGGACAAGTGAAGCTAATAAAACCTATTCGAGTTTTGTGAAAATGGTCAAAGAACGTGAGACGCTTTTCGACGAGGACCGCAACGGTATTCCATTCCGTTTCGCATCCGGTGTTTTCGGCGGGACTTCTTGGCATTCTGATTATTCACTAATCGGCCCCTGTGTCAATCTTGACACTTCGACTATCGGTTCGTCACTTGGTGATCCGCTTATTTTCGACCCGCCCCTGGAATTCGAGGCCGGTGAGGAATTGCTCATCTATGTTAGTTTTGTTAAGTTGGCTACCTATAACCTAGCATCCGGTTCGATCGATCTGGCTGCTATTATGAGGGTGGCAACTTCATAACTGAAACGAAGATGTAATAATTTGAGGGACATGCAATGTTAAAATATAAAAAATACACCTTCGCCTCTATTCTCGACGGGGCCGAGGACTTAACCGATTTACTTGCCGGTATGTCCGGCAAGGGCAGGAAGGTTGTTTCCCTGTCAGGCGAACATACTGCTCTGTTATACTTTCGGTTATACAGGGACGCCGAGCAGATAGTCGATATTCCATGCGATGTCATACAGGCCACGTCCCCTCAGTGGATACCTATGGATATTCCCCTGGGCGAGGGACAGTTACTAAAAGCCGGTTACTACAATAACACCACCGGAACGGTAACCGTTCAGGAAATTGTCATCGGCTATGAGGAAACCGGTTAATAGATACGGACGGTGAACTCTGTGCCCGCTTATTCCAAGGGATTGTAATACAGCCGGTCTGACAGTAACCGTCCCCTTTTTTTAATAACTATGTTACCCAAAATAAAGGCAACTATTCGGCAATTTTTTCATAGTGGTTCTGGAGATATAACCAATGGCTGATATAACTATACCGTTTCCGTTCGGCGATCTGCCTTTGAAACCTGAACAGACGGGCAAAATAAAAGTCTCTGACGGTATGCAACAAACCCTTGCCTCTGTACTTGGGTGGGATGGGTCAAGTCGTAAGCTGTTGCGGGCCGCTTTGACAGGTGTTCTGCAAACCACCAGCCCCCAGGTACAGGCGATTGTGCATAAAACATCGACCGGAGGCAATGAAGTCGTAACCTTTGACAGTATCCCTATTACAGAGGTTATGATAATGGGTCATCCGTCGAATGGTGAAAAGGTTTGGGTATCTGTTGGAGTGACACCGACAACCGCAAACAGTTGGCCGCTCGATAACGGGGATGTTTTGAATATCAGTATCGATAATCTTAACAAGCTGAAACTGCTTATCGTTACCAGCGGAAACGCGGCAATTATCATGTACACCAGGTAAGTTATTGGCGGGGTGTACGTACGAAACAATATGATCGTAAGGAAACAGGCGGCGATTATGTTCTCAGCAATCAAACCAGTCAAACCAGGCATGATAATAATATGGAAGGGGGCAACAAACGATCTCCCACCAGGGTGGGCGCTGTGTAACGGTAGTAACGGGACGCCCGATCTGCGTGATAATATGATAATAGGCGCAGGCAGTACCTACGCGGTCGGTGATTCCGGTGGAAGCGCCACTGCACATACCCATACCATAACACAAACCGCACATTCACATACAATGGACTCTGGCGGCGGTGTAGCTAGTGGCTCAGGTTATAATCCAGGTACGAGGGATACTACCATAACTGTTTCAAATGTCGCAACTGCTGTTATGCCGCCTTATTATGCGCTGGCTTACATAATGAAACTTTAGGAGATTGTTATGAAGATAAGACTAACCGTTCAATTGAATGACTGCAACGTACAGGAAGCTCAGGCAGCGTATAACAATATCTGTAACCGGTTACGGGGCGTGTCTGATATGGAGGTTCATTCCCATTACGTCGAGGAATTGGAAAACGGTAATGGAGATATTCCCGAACCCCTGCCAAAACCCGAACCGACATAAGGTTAATAATTGTTTTTATTGTCCCTAATATAAGGATTATTATCGTGTTCAATTTAGGAAAAGACTTTTGGTTAATCCTGAAACTTATCAGGATTATTATCGAAGCGATAAGCCAACTAGCGAAGGAAGAAAATGGAGACACCCCAGTCGGTCACGAATAGCGGGCAAGTGTGTGTTATCACGGTTGCTTTTCCGGTAATCGATACAAAAGAGGTATTGGCAATTAAGGAAAAAGTCGATACTGCTCTATCGTCACTGGCCAAAGCAAAGATTGAACTGAGGATAGTGGAAATGCGTGGTGGTGACAATGGCTTGGTCAGACCTTGATGGATGTATTTCGGCACTGTTCACATCTTATAATACCGCTTTTACCGAAAACGAACTGGCAGGTAATGACTGGTCGGCGGCCTGGACTGACTTCCAGGCCGTTACCGGTATAAATGTCAAACTATACCAGACCATTGAGCATCTTATCGATTGTATTCAGCATATTCACCAGACTTTCGATAAGTTGTTGATTCAGGATATAACAGAGGCGCACTGGTATCTTGTCCCCCATACCTTCCATATATGTCAGGAAACTTTTTTGACTGCTTTGACGGCCTCAGATATTACGAATGCCTGGTTTTTGGCCGATCTGGGTCAGGTTAAAACAACTGTTGCATATATGGACTATATGAAGAAAGCGGTTTGGGATTTGCCCTATGAAATTGAATGGTCTCAAGTTGCCGGAGAGTTTTGGAAATGAGTATAAAATCACCAGAGACATACGGGGACGTAATAGGACGCTCTCAATTCGACGCAACCATAGCGGTCGAAGAGGAAATTGAGAAATCGATCAAAGGGTTTATCCCATCGTTGTTTGGTGATATAGGAATAAGAGAATCGGTCCCGTTCGATATACTTCCGAAGCTGGAGAGTTTATTCGAATTCGAACATGCCGGACTCGGTTCAGTCGGCGGACGGTTTGTCTCAGAGGCGGCTGATAACGTTGTCGGTCGGTTATTAGATTCGGCTTTGAAAAACTTCGGTTGGGAAAGTAATAAGAGGTTTGCAGACGAACGGATTACAATCGATCATGTCGCTAATCTTTACAAACGAAAAAAGCTCAGCCCTGAATTTACTGATCGACGGTTTCGAGAATGGGGTTATTCGGAAGGTGAGCAGATGGTTTACCAGGAGGCCACCAGGCCGTTCCCTACGTTAACCGATCTGGTCAGGTGGGGTAGGTATTTCGCAGGTGAAGATAAAATGAAAGAAGCGGTCGAGGCCGTCTATGATATATCAGACGCCGACTGGCTGATTTGGAAATGGTTATCAGAGCAGGTATTCACAACCGACCAAACTACTATGCTATTCCGTCGCGGGGTCATTAGTGAATCTGAAACAGACGAACGGTTAACGAGAATCGGATGGTCAGGGGGACGGGCTGCGGATGTTATCGATATAAGCTGGACTATACCGAACGCTATGTTAACTATACAAGGCAATCTGCATAACGAAATAGGGACAGACAAGATATTGGAAGACTTGGCAAAAGCCGATATCCACCCTGACTGGCGCCAAAACTATCTGGATGCAGTATTGACAAAACCCGCGTCGATCGACCTGGTGTCCTATCATTTGCGACAGGAAAACGATTTATCGGGCCTCGAAAGCGATCTAAGACGTATCGGAATACATCCCGACTATTTCGATATCTATAAGACGCTGGCAAACCGGATACCGCCCGTGGCCGATATAATTACAATGGCCGTTAGAGAGGCGTTCAATCCGACCATTGCCACCAGGTTCGGACAATATGAAGATTTCCCAGAAGACTTCGGTAAGTACGCACAGCAGCAAGGACTATCGCTCGAATGGGCACGGCGGTACTGGGCGGCACACTGGGGACTTCCAAGTCCGCAGCAAGGCTTTGAGATGTTACACCGCGGGGTAATCGGTAGCGGCGATCTTGACTTGTTAATGAAGGCGCAAGATATCATGCCGTTTTGGCGCGATAAGATGACCGCTATTGCCTATCGACCCTTGACCCGTGTTGACGTTCGTCGAATGTACAAAGAAGGGATACTTGACGAAGGCGGAGTTTATCAGTCTTATCAAGACGCCGGATATTCGGACGAGAACGCCCGTAATATGACTGAATTTACAATCTCTTATGTCCTATCCCAACAATCTAAGTTTACGTCTGGAGACGTTGTTAAGGCTTATACTGACAGGATGATCGAACGTGGTGAGGCTCATTCACTCCTGGGGATGCTGGGCGTCCGATCGGGGGATGCAGATTATATCCTGGCTACCGCGGCCTATAAGAGACAATGGGCGTTAACCGATACTCAAACATCGGCTATACGTAATCTGTACAAACGGGGTGTATATGATGATAACAAGGCCCGATCTGAACTGTTGAGACTTGATATGCCCGCCGACCATGTTAATAGCCTAATGGAGCAATGGTGGTACGAACGGAAAACAATAGAAGGGCCGACCTGGACAAAGGCGGAAACGTTCAAGTATCTCAAAAACGGGCTGATAACCCTTGACCGTGCAACCCGTGAACTTATTATAATGGGTTACGACAATGAACATATCGACATTTACTTGAAAGCGGGCGGATGGAAACTATCAGACAACTCAGAGACTCAGTTGACCGAATAGCCAAACTCAAACAAAAGGCAAAAGAGGCGGCCCGACTTGCTGCGATTCAGGTCGATGAGATTCGTCAAAGACAAAGGGACGAACAGAACCGGAAATAGTGATCGTACCCTTTGTATATTCACGTCTTAAATGTTTTTCGATTTTGTTGACCGTATAAATCGGGGCATCATTATCACGCAAAACACCCTTAATTGACGGCCAGCTATCCTGAGAGTAAATGTTATCGCAAATCCGTATCGCATTTTTACGGATTCCCTTAATAGTTTCTCCATGAGTTGTAACATAATCTTTGAGTCCATGAATGGTGATTGTGTCGGTTTCATATTCGACTTTTAACTTGCCTATTTCGGTGTCGTGTAATAGGGCCGAAAGATTGTCCAAACCTTGCCTGTTGACAAACAACGAATCGGTATCACAATAATAATAGTTTTCGTGTCCGGCCTTCTCCATAAGAGACCATAAGTGGAGGCGTCCGTAAGCGGTGACGTGCGAAGCTATGGCCGGAAAACTATGCCTTGATTCCGAGTAACCGGTTAACTCAAAAAGCTCACCCATTAGATACCGTAACTGACGACGACGCTGGGTTACCGAATCGAAAATGTCCTCAATACGGTCCGGTTCACCAGGGCAAACGCCGATCTTTTCCCATGTTTCAGCTTTTTGACCGAATTTACCGTAAAGAGAATTCATAAGTATTTTGCAAAAATGCTCAAACAGGAGATTGTCGGCGGTCGCAAAATCCTGCCTTAACCTGTAGAATCGATCTACGTAAGTTTTGAAAATGGGGGCCTGTTCGTAAATAACAGCGGAAAACACATTCTCAATATCACCACCGAAAAGAGCAGCCTTAAGCTCCGGACTAGATAATACAACGTCAAAATTTCCTATCGGGAACAAAGTACGATCACCGCGGACCGCGTACATCGGGGAAGCGGTGTTAATATGTACGGATGCTGTAACCGCAAACTCTTTAAGATAACCAGCCAGGTCAGACAGCGATATATTATGCACAATCTGCCTGTACTTGACCGGAAAATTGTTGTTGCGCATAACGAAAGGGTATAAAGAATTAACGTCAAGAACATAATACGGGCCATCGGTCAAGTCTCCAATATAAAAACATTCAGTCCTACCGCCTTTGTAAGATTCTCGCTCCAGGTCGATCGCCTGTTCGTTATTGTGAATCCAAATTTTTTCTCTATAGTGTTTGAGCAGATAAGCAGCCATAGCAGTTGAACCTATCGTGTAGCATAACCGGCTGATTCGATTGGATTCCAAAAATTCGCATAGGAGTTTGAAAACACCTATGAGAATTTCGACATCGCGCTTGCAATGGGCGTTCAATTGAGAATCTTCTACCTTGTCAAAATCAACCGCGATTTTCGGGATGCCGATACGATCTCCTATTTTCTCCAACGACTCCTTAAACCAATTCAGAGAATCGACGAACACAATCGAGCTACCCGTTTTGGTAACCTTGATAAGAGTGGTAATTCCCTTGCTGTAGAAAAACTTGCATTTGAATCCGTCCAAACGTAAATAACCGAAACCGTCCAAAAGGATAAAATCATAAGATATATTGTGAGCGATTACCCATAACCGATTTTTTGTTTTACACTTATCGAATACAAAAGTCCAGAATTCCCAAGGGTTAGTGAAGTATAACCAATCTTCAGTTGACCGACGTTTGTCCTGACCACGGCGATAATAACAGGCCCAACCTAACTTTATTCTGTGCTCTATCGAACCATTCGGTAAAACAAACTGGTCAGATTCCGTATCGACAAAAATTACGTGACGGGGTATTGCCAAAGTTTTTTCGGCGCGTAAGACGTGCGGTTCGCGGTTAATGGATGACATTACGTTACTCGTTTCACCGCTGTTTCAGGAATAACTTCTATAACCTGCTCGCGACCCTCTGGATACCAGCCGCCCCACATCCCCTGTACTTCTGTTTCAAGTTGGCGGGGTGTCATGGGGTTGTCGGTAACGATATTTACAAAACGTTCTGCAATCGGTTCACCAGGCGACAGACGGGTCTTGACCTTGAGTTTGTACATGTATTCCCGCGAAATATTCCAGGTAACCTCGGCATATAAGACAGGGGAAGGCTGATAGTCTTTGCGAACGTATCGCAACAAACCCTCTTTTTTCTCGATAGCGCCGACCGACCGCCAGTCACCTAAAAAATCTGTACGGCGATATCCTAAATCCGCGGCTTGCATCTCACGCAAAAAACCACTGGCTGACTTGCCCGCGGCGATTGCGCCAGACATACGCTGGATAACCTCCGCCCTGATCTCTCCAACTGATCGCGCCATGACTGGACTGTCCAACCAAAAAACTGTGAATCAAAATAATCCGCTATAGATGACTATAGATGCCCTGATTAAATTCGTCAAGCTGATCTGCGATCTTAATAACTGCGTTAAAAGAATCCTGCAACTGTAAATAACCGTCGGGTAATAACATAAGTGATTTTTCGCAATGGAATTTTATCCAGTCAATATTGCGGTGAATGCCTTCACAGTTTTCTTTTAGTTTGCCCCGTGTACCTGCTGCCATTTTAGAGATTCCTATCGATAAAAAATACAGGGGCCGGCGGAGTGTAAGCCGACCCCCTTGGAGGAGAAAAGAGTAATACTAACCGGCTGCGATCTCAATAGCTGATTTTACAGCGTCCTCGATGTCTTCCTTCCAGTCGGATGATGACGCAATCTCCAATAACTGCTTTTCGTAATCTTTGTCCCCAATACGGTTAAGCTCGTAACGAGTAGTGGGGTCGTCCTGGACACCACAACGGATAAGCTCGAACCCGTACTTTCCAAAATTCTTTTCGTGCTTACTCAATCTGCGAGCAATCCGTTTGCCGACAACCAATAAACTGAAACCCTCTATTGTTACAATAGGACAACCGATTCTCTGAGTTTCCTGACCCCTGAACTTGCCCTCGATGAGGAACGGTTCGCCCACGACAACAAACTGAACCACTTCCCCGTCTTCACTCATAAAGCTCACCTCTCCGCCCCCCCATTCTTTCATTTTTTCTTGCCAACTCATTACGCTATTCCTTTTTATTAGGGTGTGAAAGTAGAAAAATCATGCCTTGCATGATTACGCTTCGCATTGCTATATATTCTGACATATCGAACTTTGTTCGTAAAGTCTCAAACATGGTACGCTCGGTGTCTGTTAATCCAATACTGAAAATGCCCCAACTATCAACATCAACTTTAATCATTGGTCTTTTCTCCTAACCTGTTTCGTTATCAAAATCATCGTCTGGAAGCGGTCCATTTATTGCTCTGTCTAAAACATCGGTCAACCAGTCTTCATTGTGGATATTCATAGTAGCCGCTCGGCGGTTCAGATTAGCCATTTCATCGAATGCTAAGAAAACTACGTAACCATATTCATAACTTCGTATTACATCAGGCATAAATATTATTCTCCTATATTTGCCCACCATCCGCCCGTCTTACGACTCACCTTATAACTTGCCAGCCCTTAACATAATGCCAAGAAAGTCCAGAATGTTAACCAAAGTATTCTGCGTAACTGAGAATCTTGTTTGTACATAATTGTAATGTGTCCTTACATTATCAGAGTGGTTATCTGATCGTCTTTCAAAAACGATACCGACCCGTTTGCCAAATCGTCCGAATCTTGATTCATAGGAATCATGCAACCGGTCAACTGTTTCAATTTTGCCCAACTCAATCTTTCACTGCGATACTTTTGACCACGAATCAAAACCTTCCGCCGAGCTAAATCAGAAGTCTCCGCCTGGACAACAAACGCCAAACCATCATCTTCACTTACCGTTACCAAATACCAATATTTCAAAAACATTCGACTTTCCCTCCAAAAAGATTATAGGCCGTTCGACCTGGCAACCCATACAGCCAGGCCAATAAAACCGGCAAACATGCCTAATACAAACAACCCTGTCAATAAACTCATGCTTTTCATAACTCTAATCTCCATAAATATAGGCCACGGCTGAACTTACAAAGGAAACAGCGGCCTTAACCGCCGAGGATGGGAAATAGAAGTGGCAAAACCTGTCCAGCCGTGACACTAGGACGCCTTGTCTCCATAAGGCGGCCGAGGATGCGATGTAACGATGTTTAATACTAACCATGATGTAATACTACCATATAATCAGCCACGGGGCAATGATAATATATCATATTTTATACAAACGAGTATAACACTTGAAAAGGTCAAGTAAAATCCTTATTTGCAGACCGGTAGTGGATTTGGCACGGGATTTGCTAGGGGTGATTGGCTGTCCCCAATTTCGGTTTCTGTAAGTCCTTATTCGACAAAGGGTTAAGTGATAGCGCAGATCTGGCCGCAGGAGTATCA
>Ga0307375_10006919_pt1 | contig 10411 bp, 9 predicted proteins | sample TR1MG_FD_202531 | JGI IMG/M metagenome (GOLD analysis project Ga0307375, IMG submission 202531) | Soil microbial communities from Risofladan, Vaasa, Finland - TR-1 | ecosystem: Environmental > Terrestrial > Soil > Coastal area > Acid sulfate soil | place: Finland: Risofladan, Vaasa | collected...
GTCGAATTCAGTCGGATCGCTCGCAGCGTGTTCGTCACACTGTTCAATGGCTGTTCGTAGCTTTGAATGGCTGGATCGGAATGCAGTTCTATTTGTGGGTGCGCTACTTCGAGCGTGGTGGTCAGGGACTCTATACTCCTCGTCCCGCCGGAGTCGAGGGCTGGCTGCCGATCGCCGGCCTCATGAACTCCAAATTCCTGCTGCTAACCGGACATGTGCCGGCCATCCATCCGGCGGCCATGTTCCTGTTTATTTCTTTCCTCCTCATGAGCATATTGCTGAAGAAGGCATTCTGCGCCTGGCTGTGCCCGGTGGGAACACTCTCGGAGTATCTGTGGAAGTTGGGCCGACGTGTCTTCGGGCGCAATCTGCGCCTGCCCCGGTGGGCCGATATACCACTTCGAGGACTGAAGTACCTGTTACTCGGCTTCTTCCTATTCGTCATCGGCGCCATGTCTGCTGAGGCACTTCATGGTTTCATGGACACGCCGTATGGTCTGGTCGCGGACGTGAAGATGTTGAACTTCTTCCGCGATATCGGTTTGACGGCAGCCGTTGTCGTCGGTTTGCTGGTACTCCTCTCCATGCTGGTCCAGAACTTCTGGTGCCGCTACTTGTGCCCCTACGGCGCGCTGATGGGCCTTGCTTCGCTGCTGAGCCCGGTAAAAATTCGCCGTGACACTGAAGCCTGCATCGATTGCGGCAAATGCGCCCGTGCCTGTCCTGCGGGTCTTCCAGTGGACACCTTAGTGCAGATTCGTTCTGCCGAATGCAGCGCATGCATGGTCTGCGTCGCGGCCTGCCCGGCGCAGGATGCGCTTCAGTTCTCCCTGCCGCCGAGACGGGCTGAAGTGCCCGCGCAGCGCTGGTATCGAAGAGCTCTCGGGCCTCTCACAGTTGCGGGCATTCTCGCGTACATCTTCATCGGACTGGTACTTTTTGCCAGGGCGACGAACCACTGGCAGACCAATGTGCCCCGCGCCGTGTACATGGACCTTGTGCCCCATGCGAACGAAGTGACCCATCCTGGCATGTAGGAATGTACGAACCTGTCACGCCTTACCGCAGCGCGAAGCTATTTCCTTCTTGCGTGGAATTCTTGCCCAATCTGGGCGATTGCGCGGCTGTCCAGCATCACGGCCGCATGTGGGAACACGATCTTTTCCTCTACCTGAATGTGCTCGTTGTAAAGATGCTTGAGCTGCTCTGTAGCGGATCGCAATCTCTGTTCGTCTTCCGGGCTTAGGGAGCCAGCCGCGATCCATGCCGAGTAGAAGGCCTCGACCGCTAGGTGCAGATTATTGGCCTGGCGATGGTCTTTTTCAAGCCTGCCCAGATCTTCGACATTGCCTGCGGCGGATTCTGTGCGGAGTCTGGGAAACAGAGACTCCTCCTCGTCTGCCGTGTGCCGTTGGCCACCCACGCGAAAGTACTGGAGCGCCGACTGCACGGCATTCTTCTCTTCGTCGGTCAACGTCCTGCCAAAAGCACGATCGGCTACAACGCAGAGTATATTGAGGAAGCTTTCAATCCTACGATGGCAGTCGATCAGCATTCCGATGGGGTCGTCGAATCCTCTATCCGGCTTTGCTCCAATTTGTACCGCCACTATTTCACCTCCGCAGCGGTATGCTCGCGATGATCGTTGGTCGTCAAATTGCGAGTCATAACGTGCAATTCATTGTGGCATTTCTGTCACACACCCTGCAGTACATGCAGATGCGTTATCCGCATCACGCTCGAAGGAGGTGGAGCATATCCCTTGGGCATGTATGTGCAGCAAGGCTCTTCTGCATTCGGATTTCCGGTGAGTGCGTAGGCGCGTGCCCGCGAACCGCCGCAAACCTCCTTGAACTCGCAGGAGCCGCATTTGCCTTCCAGCTTCGATGTGTCCCGCAGACTCTGAAATAGGGAAGAGTCGCGATAAATAGTTCCCAGTTCCTGCTGGCGAATGTTCCCCGCTGAGAGCGGCAGAAACCCGCTAGGGAAGACTTCTCCCGTATGCGAGACGAAGAGGAATCCCTTGCCGTCGTTCAATCCGCGCGGCGCCCGGCCAACGGCATCGTCAGCCTTCCGCGCATTTGTGTAAGTCTCTGTACCTGCGCTACGTTCAGCCACTTTCTGCTGAAGCAGAAAGCGCCGGTAGTGCTGCGCCTCGGTGGTCTTTATGTCGAATTCTGCTATTTTCGAAAGGCGATAAATCTTCGCGAAGATCTGCTCGAACTCTTCGGCATTCAGCAGATCGTTCAGTTTTCCCCTGCCGGTTGGAACCAGGAAGAAAACACTCCAAAGCGTGATCTGCAGGCTCTTTATCAACGCGACGAGGTCATCAATCTCTGCGATATTCCTGCGGCTGAATGTTGTGTTGATCTGCACCGGCAGGCCGATCTCATTGGCCCAGCGGACGGCGTCGCACGTTCGCGCAAATAAGCCATTCATTCCACGAAACGCATCGTGGGTCTCCGCACGCGCGCCATCCATGCTTACGGCAAGCCTGGCGAGGCCGGCCTCCTTAAGCCGAACAACGATGTCCTTGGTCAGCAGCGGTGTTGCGCTCGGGGTGAGCGAGACACGGACCCCCGCAGAACGAGCGTAGCCGATCAGCTCGAACAGATCCGGGCGCTTGAGGGGATCTCCGCCCGTGAGCACAAACACCGGAACCCGCAAGGCTGCTATTTGGTCGATCAGGAGCTTGCCTTCGCCGGTAGCGAGTTCCATCGGATGCCGATCCGGCTGTGCCGAGGCGCGGCAATGCACGCAGGCCAGATCGCAGGCCTGTGTCACTTCCCAAATGGCAATGAATGGGCGCTCATTGAAATCGATCGAATGGATCTGCGGATTCATGATGCAATGAGACCGCGGTTTGGATATCGAGCGCAGTGACCAAAGTCGCTAGCTGCTAGAATTCCCGAGTGACCGCTCAACGTATTGATCTCAGCGCAGTACTGAAAAAGACAGCTTTGCTGTCCAGCCTTTCCTCGTCTGAGTTGCAACTGCTTGCTGCCCGCACAGTGCGGAAGTTGTTTAGCGAAGGTGAGTTGCTCTTCTCCGAGGGTGAGCCATGCAATGGGTTGCACATCATTGCGCTGGGCAAGGTTCGCATCTTCAAGACCTCGATAAGCGGCCGGGAGCAGGTGCTCGCGATGAATGGTCCAGGCGAGTCCGTTGCCGAGCTTCCCGTCTTTGACGGAGGCCCATACCCGGCATCGGCCGTCGCCATCGAAGACACAGAGATTGCGTTCATCTCGCGGCGCGACTTTAATGCCTTTTGCCTGGAACATCCGGAGGTTGCGCTCAAAGTGCTTTCCGTGGTCGGCGCGCGTCTGCGGCGCCTTGTGGGCATCATCGAAGAGCTGTCATTCACCACGATTCGCCAGCGGCTCATCTCGGCGCTGCTGAAACTCGCACAGAGCGAGGGCAAGAAGACGGAGCGGGGCATTGAGTTTCAACTGCCTGCAACGCATCAGGAACTGGCCAGTCAGCTTGGAACGGTGCGCGAGTTGATCTCGCGCAACCTCATGCGTCTGCAGGCCGAAGGACTGCTGGAAGTGGCCGCGAGAGAGATCGTGGTGAAGGACATGAAGGGCCTGAGCGCGCTTCTGGATGCGACGAATTAGGAGATTCGGGCTCCGAGTGACATAAGTTACTGCGCGCCATCTTGGCACTCGCTACCGTTGCAGGTGGAGAGTGCTCATGCCTACTTCAACACAGTCCATCCGTGAGATCGTTTCCGCGCAGCCAACGGCAGCCCAAATCTTTTTGCGCTTTGATATTGATCTTTGCGCACATGCGGACGAGTCGCTCAGCAAGGCGTGCGCGGAGTTGCAGCTTTCGGTCGATCAGGTGATTGAAAAGCTAGTGGACGCCGAGGCCTCGGCGCTGGGCGCAGCGCCGGTGGAACCGGCAAGCCTGCCCCTGAGCCGGTTGATTCAACACATCGTCCGCGTTCATCACCAGTGCGTGCGCCAGGAGCTGCCGGGAATGGCCGCAATGGCTCACAGGCTCGCCGCCAAACATGGCGATCGCAATCCGGAATTGAAGAGTGTCGAGGCGCTCGTCGAAGAGATGCGTGCGGAGCTATTCAGTCACATTGAAAAGGAAGAACAGGTGCTGTTTCCATTCATTTCTGAAATGGACCAGAACTTGAAGGTTGGAACACTTCCTGTCCAAGCGTGCTTTGGATCCGTTGCGCGGCCCATCTCCATGATGATGCGGGAGCACGAATCAGCCGGCCGCACGATGGCAGAACTCCGCCGCCTCACGCACGGCTTTGAGCCGCCTGCGTGGGCGTGCGCAACGCACAGCGCTCTCTTTGGCGGGCTCCGCGCATTCGAGATGAATCTCGAACAGCATGTACATCTGGAGAGCGACGTTCTATTCCCACGCGCAATTGAAATGGAAGCCGCACTGAATCACAGAGGTTGAACATGGCAACAGATTCCCTTATCGATGCGACACTCTCCGCGGGCTGCGCAAGTGTGACGCGGGAGATTGTGATTCGCGAACGCCAAAAGAGCCTCATGCTGCGCGCCTGGATTCTGACCGGCCTCTTCTTCATGGCACTGCCGGGGACCCTTCTGGGTTTTTCAAATCTGATGGCGATCGCCACCCATCGTGGTCTTGGCGCTCTTCCGGCCGCCTGGATTCAAGGCCACGGTCACGCGCAGGTCTTCGGCTGGATCGGCAGTTTCATTCTCGGAATCGGCTTCTATTCTCAGCCATCGCGCGTGCGGTCGGTCATCAGAATCCCGCTGGTATGCTTTGCCCTTTGGACTTCAGGCGTCGCGATGCGCTGGGGTGCAAACATCTACGGCTGGCACTGGCGCTCTCTCCTTCCAATCTCCTCCGGATTTGAATTGATCGCAGTCCTCCTGTTCGTTGCCGCCGCTTCGCATCACAAACTGCCGCAGCAGGCGCAAGGCACGCAAGTGAAGCCGCGAATGGAACTGTGGATGGTCTCAGTGCTGCTCGGTACTGCAGGCCTGACCGCCATGGTCATCTTCAATTTCGTGGAGTGCATTCGGCTGGCAGTGGGTGGAACGCTACTCGCTTTCCCCCACGCGCTCGACCAGAAGTATCTCGTCTTGCTCGCATGGGGATTCCTCGTGCCTGTGGTCTGGGGCTTCTCCGCGCGATGGCTGCCCACGTTCCTGGCGATTGCAAAGCCCCATGCTCGACTATTTCGTGAAGCCCTGATCCTGGACTTGGCGGGCGTGCTCTGCGGCGTGGCTGGATGCACCAAGGTTGCGACAATCCTGCTTGCTTTGAGCGCCGTCGCCATCGGGTTCAGTCTGCATTTGAGCCAGCGTCCTCACGGACCTGCAAAGGTCCAGGGAATTCACCCGAGTTTCCCCGCATTCGCCCGGCTTGCGTATGCCTGGCTGGTGATCGCCGGCTTCATGGGCATTTGGGCCGCATTCAGCGATGTGCACGGAGGTATCTGGGGCGCCTCTCGCCATGCTCTGACGGTCGGCTTTGCCGCTACTATGGTCTTCACCATCGGGCCGCGCATCCTACCTCATTTTGCGGGCGTTTACTCGATCTTCAGCAAACGCCTCATGTTTCTCAGTCTTCTGTTGCTGCAGACCGGCTGCACCCTGCGCGTATGCTCTGAGCCGCTCGCCTATGAGGGCATTTGGCCCTTTGCATGGAGAACGCTCCCTGTCTCCGGGATGCTGGAACTGGGCGGCGTGCTTGTGTTCGCCGTCAATATCGCGCTCACTTTCTTGCTTGGCCGCTCTACGATTGCGCCGAATCGAGCGTGCGCCCCGCTTGCGCTCTAATTAGCCGAATGAATTAGATCATATGCAATGTATCGCATCACGATGTATCCTATCTATGTCGTAACACGATGTATAAGCTCCGCACTAAGGAATGCGTGTTCGCGAGCTCTCTGTGACTAAAGTTCCTGCAATCCGTCTTCTTGTGTCTTAAATTTTGATTTAGCTAGACGTTTTTTGTGAATTTGTGAACGCGAATTGAGGCAAACCATGAGCTACAGGCGTTATTGGGTGGCGCTGGCCATCGTCATCATTGGATCCTTTGCCGTTTTGGGTGGCGTGGGACGGAAGATGATCAGTCAAGCTCCGCCCATTCCGGATGTCTACACCACGGATGGACAACTTCTCTTTACTGGCGCGACAATCACCAATGGGCAGGGCGTATGGCAATCCATCGGCGGCCAGGAAATCGGCACGGTCTGGGGCCATGGCGCGTATGTCGCTCCCGATTGGAGCGCCGATTGGCTGCATCGCGAGTCGGAGATTCTACTCAACACCTGGGCTGCCCGCGATGGTGCGCGCGACTTTGCCGCTCTCGGCCCGGATCAGCGAGCTGTCCTAAAGGCCCGGCTCATCCGCGAGATGCGAACGAACACCTACGATGCCGCGCGTAACCGTGTCACGATCAATGACGACCGCGCCGCTGCGTTCCGGCAACTGGCGACTTACTACGCAAATGTCTTTGCCGCGGGGCGAGCAGCGTATGCCATTCCGCAAGGCGCGCTCACAAATCCTGTCAAACAAAAGCAGATGGCGGCATTCTTCTGGTGGACTTCCTGGGCTGCCAGCACAGAGCGTCCGGGATCAACGACGACATATACAAATAATTGGCCGCATGAGCCGCTGGTTGGCAACGAGCCGACTCCTGGTGCGGTGCTGTGGAGCATTCTCAGCTTCGTGGGCCTGCTGGCCGGAATTGGCGGCCTGGTTTGGTGGTATGCATCGCAGGAGAAGGTTGTTGTTCATGGGCCCTATCCCGAAAGAGATCCCTTCCTTTCAATGCAGCCGACGCCGTCGCAACATGCCACCATCAAGTACTTCTTTGTGGTGGTCATTCTCTGGGGCGTGCAGATCCTGATGGGCGTGTTGACTGCGCATTACGGAGTCGAAGGCCACGGATTCTACGGATTCCCTCTGGATCGCTACTTGCCCTACGCCATCACACGCACCTGGCATCTGCAACTTGCGATCTTCTGGATTGCTACGTCTTGGCTCGCGACGGGGCTCTATGTTGGGCCTGCCGTCAGCGGGCATGAGCCGAGGTATCAACGACTCGGCGTCAACGTGCTCTTTGGCGCGCTGATTCTCGTCGTGGGGGGCTCGCTTGCCGGTGAATGGATGGGCATCCAGCAGCGCCTTGGCAATATGTGGTTCTGGTTTGGTAGCCAGGGTTATGAATATGTCGACCTGGGAAGATTCTGGCAGATTCTGTTGTTCATCGGCCTCATTTTATGGCTTGTCCTGATGGTCTCAGCCCTCAAGCCGGCGCTTGTTCGCAAAAGCGAGGACCGGTCGCTGCTGATGCTCTTTCTCATCTCCAGTATCGCAATTCCACTCTTCTATGCAGCTGGCCTCATGTACGGCCAACGGAGCAATCTTGTTACGGCCGAATACTGGCGCTGGTGGGTCGTTCATCTTTGGGTAGAAGGCTTTTTTGAAGTATTTGCAACGGTGGTCATCGGGTTCCTCTTCACGCGTCTCAAACTGATCGAGATTCGCACTGCAACCAAGGCAGCCCTCCTTTCTACGACGATCTTTCTTTCAGGCGGAATCATCGGTACGTTCCATCACCTTTACTTCGCTGGCGCAACGCCCGCTGTCATCGGCTTCGGAGCGATCTTCAGCGCCTTTGAGGTAGTGCCGCTCGCCGTCATTGGTTATGAGGCGTGGGACAACCTTCGTATCGCGCAGCCGACCAAGAAGTCGCCGTGGATTGCGAATTACAAGTGGCCCATCTATTTCTTCGTGGCCGTCGCATTCTGGAACATGGTTGGCGCCGGTTTGTTCGGCTTCCTCATCAACCCGCCCATCTCTCTGTATTATGTGCAGGGCCTCAACCTCACGCCGCTCCACGGCCATACCGCATTGTTCGGCGTCTACGGGATGCTTGGCCTGGGCCTCACGCTGTTTTGCCTGCGCGCTTTGAGTCCTGGCCGCACTTGGAAGCAGGGTGCTTTGAAGCTTTCTTTCTGGACTCTTAATGTTGGCCTGACCCTCATGTCTCTCCTCAGCCTGCTGCCGGTTGGCCTGCTGCAGGCCTGGGCGTCCATTCAGCACGGCACATGGTACGCACGTTCGGCGGAGTTTATGCAGTCAGGGACAATGCAAACGTTGCGCTGGATGCGGGTTCCAGGAGACATCGTGTTTTCCATCGGCGCGGCGGCGTTTGCGTGGTTTGTGCTGGGGTTGTTGACCGGACATTCCTACGACAACCGAAAGTCCCTCGGCTCGAACTCCACGCCTCAGACCGCGAGGGATGAAAGGGAGTTGAACCTCGCCGGCCGCTAAGCCACCGCCGGCCAAACCCGCAGCGCGTTCGATACCTTCTCGAAGCGCCGCATCCACCCGCGCCGATCAAGGAGAATCCATGAACTACACATTCCTCGCCAATTTGCATCAGTGGGTCGTCCCGCCGGAACAGGGAATCCTGAGCCGCGTTCTGGAAAAGAACGACAGCGTCAACGTCACTCTCTTCGGATTTTCCGCAGGCGAGGAGCTCTCCGGACACTCCGCGCCGACGCCCGCCATCCTGTATTTCCTCGACGGGGAAGCCGATCTCCAATTGGGAGAAGACAAGATCCACGCCCAGTCCGGATCGTTTGTCTACATGCCGCCAATGTTATTCCACACCATCGCTGCAAAGTCTGCCGTCAGAATGCTGCTGATCCAGGTGAAGCCCGCAATGGCTTCAGCTAAATGAATTCAGGAGAATACGCAAAGCGAAATGGGCGGTCCCGCAAAGCTCGCGACAATCGATGCGGAGTTGCCATCCGGTCTTTCTCCGATCCATCATGGTCAGAAGAGATTGCTTTCGCAGGAGTTCGGATAATGATTCGGCTCAAGCGGGTTTACGAAGCACCTTCCGGCACAGACGGCGTCCGCTTCCTTGTTGAGCGTTTATGTCCTCGTGGCGTGAAGAAGTCGTCGCTTGAAATGAGTGCGTGGCTAAAGGAAGCAGCACCGAGCGCCGAGTTGCGAAAATGGTTTCACCACGATCCGGCCCGATGGGAAGAATTCCGGCGGCGTTACTTTATGGAGATATGCAAAGGGGGGCCTCCTGGAGGCTGAGAGTCGCATTGTGGCATGGCGTCGCCAGAGAGGCCACACTAAGAACTTGTTGAAATAGGTACTGTTCTGCGACGGTGTTGTGAGGTTGGTCGTCTAATAGTCATGCGTGGAGACGAGCGGGTTCAGGACGGGATGTTCAGCTATGTATCGTTGGAGCAGCGTGTGCCTCAGGATCATCCGTTGCGAGCGGTTCGCAAGCTGACGGACACGGTATTACGGTCGTTGAGTCCGGAGTTCGATGCGCTGTATGCAGACTCTGGCAGGCCGTCGATTGCGCCGGAGTACATTCTGCGAGCGCTGCTGCTGCAGGTGTTCTACTCGGTGCGCTCGGAGCGGTTGCTGGTCGAGCAGATCGACTACAACCTGCTTTTCCGGTGGTTTGTAGGCCTGGGCATGGACGACGCGGTGTGGAATCACGCGGTGTTCTCGAAGAATCGCGACCGGCTGCTGAGTTCCGATGTGGCGCAGCAGTTCTTTGCGGCCGTGAACAAGCAGGCCAGGCGGTTCATGTCGGACGAGCACTTCACCGTCGATGGAACGCTCATCCAGGCATGGGCCTCGCAGAAGAGCTTCCGATCCAAGGATGGTTCCGATGACGGCGACGGCACGGATTTCCACGGCCAGAAGCGATCGAACAAGACGCACGCATCGACCACCGACGCCGATGCGCGGCTGTACAAGAAGAGCTATGGCAAGGAATCGAAGCTGAGCTATCTGGGCCACGCGCTGGTGGAGAACCGCAACGGGCTGATCGCCGCGGCGATGGTGACCCACGCCGATGGCTATGCGGAGCGCGACGCCGCGCTGTTGATGCTTCGAGAAAGGCAAGAGGGCTGCTCACGGCGCATCACGGTTGGCGCAGACAAGGCATACGACACAGAGGACTTCGTCAGCACGGTGCGGGAGTTGAACGTGACGCCGCATGTGAACAAGAACGACAAGGGACGGCGCAGCAACCTGGACCGGCGAACCACACGACAGCCCGGCTATGCCATCAGTTTGAGCCGCCGATGGCTGGTCGAAAAGGGATTCGGATGGCTGAAGCAAACCGGCCCGCTGCGCCAGGTAAAACTACGTGGCCTGGAGAAAGTAGACTGGCTGTTCGTGTTCCGTTGCGCGGCACACAACTTGATCCGGCTACCGAAACTCATGGCGCAACCACCGGCAATGCTCAGGGAGCAGTGTGCCTGAACGTCGGTTGCAGGCCTCGGGGATGTACCCCGGAGGCCCGCAAACCCCGGTGAACACTGGCCAAACGCGCATTTCAAACAGATGCCAATCCGGCAAGAACGCAAATCACAAGGAAACTCGCTGCTGCGTAGCGAATTTCAACAAGTTCCTAG